>Ga0207678_10002490_pt1 | contig 16751 bp, 16 predicted proteins | sample KBSC63metaG_FD_184319 | JGI IMG/M metagenome (GOLD analysis project Ga0207678, IMG submission 184319) | Corn rhizosphere microbial communities from Kellogg Biological Station, Michigan, USA - KBS C6-3 metaG (SPAdes) (version 2) | ecosystem: Host-associated > Plants > Roots > Rhizosphere > Soil ...
CGGAAGCCTCACGTCCCGGGCGCCTCATGGGGGTCACAGCCTGCCAGGACCCCCATGAGGCGCCCGGGACACCCGCCACCCCACCTCGGACGGCCGCCCCGGCCTGGGCCCGTCCGTTTCTTCCCCGAACCCCGCCGTCCGCCCGACCACCCCCGAACCACCCCTATCCCGGCAACGGCACCGCGAAGCTGTCGATCAGGGCGAGGAGGACGGTCGTGACCTCGGCTCGGCCGGCCGGGTCGCTCGAGCGGGCCTGCAGCATCGCCGCCTCGTCGAGGGCGCCGAGGAGGAGGTGGGCGGTAGGTTTGACCGGGAGAGGGCGGATCTCGCCCGCCTCGATCGCGGCGATCAGGCTTGCCTCGATCAGGCCGAGGCCGTTGGCGGCGGCGATCTCGCGCCAGCGCTCCCAGCCGAGGACGGCGGGCGCGTCGTGGAGGACGACCTGCTGGAAGCCGGGCTCGGCGCACTCGTCGAGGAAGGCGGCCACGCCGGCCTTCATCGCGGCGAGCGGGCTGTGCATCTCGGAGTCGAGGACGACGCGGGCGACGCGCTCGGTCGATTCCGCCTCCATCCGTTCGTAGATCGCCTCCAGCAGCGCGGGCTTGCCGCTCGGGAAGTGGTGATAGAGCGCGCCGCGGGTGAGCCCGGCGGCGCGGGCGATCTCCTCGGCGCCGACGTCGTCGTACCCGCGCGCGGCGAAAAGGTCCCGCCCGGCGCGGATCAGCGCCTTGCGCGTCGTTTCGGTGCGCTCGGCTTGCGAACGCCGGGGTTTACGACCCGATTGACTTTCAGATTGACTTTCATGCATGGTGTATGTACGTTAATGGCCAAATGGCCGACGCAAAAGAGATCCGCATTCCGCAGGGCATCATCCGCTACCGGGAGGCGGGATCGGGGCCGACGATCGTCTTCGTGCACGGCTACCTCGTCGACGGCCGGCTCTGGGACGGCGTCCTCGACGCTCTTTCGGATGGCTTCCGCTGCATCGCCCCAGACTGGCCGATGGGCGCCCAGCAGGTGGCGATGGAGCCCGACGCCGACCTCACCCCGCCCGGCGTCGCGACGATCATCGAAGGCTTCCTCGAGGCACTCGACCTCGATGACGTCACCCTGGTCGGCAACGACTCCGGCGGCGCGATGTGCCAGGTGCTGGTCGCCCGCCGCCCCGACCGCGTCGGCCGCCTCGTCCTCACCAACTGCGACACCCACGAGAACTTCCCGCCGGGGATCTTCAAGGCGCTGCCGCCGCTGGCCAAGCTGCCCGGCGGCGTGACGATGCTGGCCCTCCCCTTCCGCTTCCCGGCGGTCACCCGCACCGCTTTCCGTCCTTTCGCCAAGACCAAGCCGCCCGCCGGGCTGGTCGAGTCCTGGGCGAAGCCCGGCATCACCGACAAGGCGATCCGGCGCGACCTCGGCAAGGTCACCTGTGGCATGAACAAGAAGCACACGCTTGCCGCGGCGGAGAGCCTGCGCGGCTCCGAATTCCCGCTGCTGCTCGCCTGGGCCCCCGGCGATCGCTTCTTCCCGATCAGCTTCGCCGAACGGCTCGCCGCCGAAGTCGGTGGTGCGAAACTGGTCCGCATACCCGATTCGGCCACCTTCGTACCGTTCGATCAGCCGGATCGGCTTGCTGCGGCGATCGCCGACTTTGCGCCGTCGTCGTAACAGCTCTTCGAACAACTGTTCGCAAAATCCGCAAACTGCAACTTTTTCGTCCGACCGGGGGGTGAATCTTCTTCAAACCCCTACTGAGGACGGAGAGCCATGTCTCAGCAGATCTTCGACCAGGACCGGCCGCGCAGCACGATGGCCCGGCTGCTCGACGAAGCCTTCGCGGGCTGCGACGAGTGGACCATCGCGCCTCCGGTTCAGCGGCGAAGCACGCTCGACTTCAGGCCTCGCGTCGCCAGCTCGTCACAGATTCTCGGCAGAGCTGACGCGGTGCGCTCCCACGAGTTGCGCGCGCTATAGAAATCCGCGTCGTGTAAAAGGACGATGTCCCCGGGGCGGATCCCGTCGGTCGCCTTGCGCGCGATCGAGCCCGCGGTCGCCCGGCGCGTCCAGTCCCGTCCCCACTTCGACCAGAGCACCGGCCGCCAACCGCGTGAGCGGATTGCCGCGAGGCCGGCGCCGCTGAAGATGCCGTAGGGCGGCCGGTAGTCGGCAATTGCCTGGCCGGTCGCCTCCTCGATCGCCGCCCGCGCCCGTTCGGCGTCGTCGAGCAGCGCCCGCGGGGTCAGGCGCAGCTGGTTGCGGTGGCGGTGGCAGTGGAGCTCCACCCGGTGGCCGGCGGCGACGATCTCGGCGGCCAGCGTCGGGCGCCGCTCGACCTCCTCGCCGGCGAGGAAGAAGGTCGCCCGCTGGTCGGCCTCGCGGAGGATCTCCAGCACCGCCGGGGTGCCCTGCGGGTGCGGGCCGTCGTCGAAGGTGAGCGCGACGCCGGGATTGCCCTCGTCGCGAAGCACCACCGGGAGGCGCCGGCCGACCGCGGGGACGATCGGCGCCAGCGCCGGCCCCGCGTGCGGGATCGCGACGGCGAGGGCAAGCGCCCCCGCGCCGGCGCCGCGACGCGCAGCGGCTCCGCTCAAGGAGTGGCTTCGGCTTCGGCGGCTTCGTTCGCGACTTCGCGCGAGGATTCGGCCGGGCCGAGCTTCTTCGCCGCCTGCGTCGCCTGCGGGACGTCGTTGTCGGTGCCGATGTGGATGCGGCTGGTGACCGGCCGGAGCGGCTTCAGCGGACTCTCCCGGTGGACGGCGGAGATCACCAGCACCACCGCGATGATCGCCAGGCAGGCGACCGCGACGGCGCGCGCGGTGCGCAGCCGCCAGACCGGCTCCTGACGCACCCGCGGCCGCACCGCGAGCGCCCGCGAGGCGATCGAGGGCAACGAAGCGAACGAGGAGTCCGGCGAGCGGCGCTCGGCGGCAACGTGGCGGAGGGTGGTCTCGAGCTCGTGGTCGGAGCGCGCCACCTCGGCGATCCCGAACCGTTCGAAGGCGGCGTTGTTGGCACGCAGGTGCCCGGCCGAGAAGCCGTAGGAGATGACCGGACAGCCGCGGATGTGGGCCTCGAGCACGGTGAGGCCGGCGGTTGCATGGACCATCGCGTCGGCAGCCGCCATCCAGTCGCTCATCTGGTCGGTGAAGCCGAGCACGCGGACCCGCTCGTTGTCGGCGAAACGGGCTTCGAGGCGCTTCTGCGCGATCTCGTTGCGCCCGGCGATGCAGACCACCTCGGTCTCGCCGTCGGCCAGCGCCAGCTCGATCGCCCGCTCCAGGTCGCCTACCCCCCAGCCGCCGCCGGAGACCAGCACCATGCGCGCATGGGCGTCGACGCCGAGCGCCTCGCGGGCATCGCGACGGGTGCGCGGAGAGAGGAATTCCGGCGAGATCGGCGGGCGCGCCCACTCGACCCGGCCGGGGCCGACGAGTCGTTCGACTTCCTCGATCGACTCGGGATGGGTGACGTAGTGGAGGTCGACCCCGGGGTGTGCCCAGTAGCGCAGCCCGGCGAGGTCGGTGATCGCCGACTGCACCGGGATGTCGAGGCGGCGCTTCTCGCGCAGCATCCCCAGCACCACGGTCACGCCGGGGTAAGTCGAGATGATCACGTCGGGTTCGTGCTCGGCGATCTGTCGCAGCAGTCCGCGCGCGCCGGTCAGGTACATCAGCTGCATCGCCAGCCAGCGGGTCGGCGCGAACTTCGCGATCAGCCAGTACTGGACGTCGAAGACCCAGGGGGCGCGGCGGAAGGTGAAGCGCGAGCCGCCCCGCACGACCGCGGACATCATCTTGCCCATCGCCTCGAGGCCGTTGTCGATCGTCACCTCGGCGTCGGGGACCTCCTTCGCAAGGTCGGCCTTGATCATCCGGGCCGGCAGGTCGTGGCCCTCGCCGATGTCGGCGGTGAGGACGAGGACGCGCGGGTCGCGCGCCTCGCCGAGCTTCGAGGCGCCCGCGAGCAGGGCCCCGGCCGCGTGTCCGTTGCCGTTCAGCGAGGGCTTCGTGCCCGGGATCGGGTCCGGCGGGCGGGTCGTGCACTTGACCCATTCGACGTACCGGCGGACGCCCTCTTTGAACGGCGTTTCGGCTTTCCAGCCCAACTCGTCGAGCGCACGCTGGTTGGAGATCGTCTTGCCCGGGAAGTCGCCTGGTCGCGGCGGCGTATGGGTGATCTCACAGGTGTCGACGTTTTCCTGCACCCGCTCGGCAATTTCGAGGATCGTCGTGATCTCGTCGCCGGAGAGGTTGTAGGTGCGGCCCGCCGCGGCGGCGGCGAGCGCGGCGACGATCCCGTCGGCGAGATCCTCGACGTAGATGAAGCTGCGGGTCGTCGAGCCGTCGCCGGCGATCGTCAGCGCCTTGCCTTCGAAGGAGAGGTCGGTGAACTTGGCGACGACGCCGGCGGCGCGGGCGCGCGGGCCGTAGGGGATGCCGAAGCGCAGGACCGTGTACTCGAGGTCGTACAGCTCCGCGTAGCCGGCGCAGTAGGTCTCGCCGGCGAGCTTGGTCGCGGTGTAGAGGTGGCGCGGCGCCGGGATCGCGGTTTCCTCGTCGACCTCCTGCTCGGGGCAGTCGCTGTAGACCCAGGTGGTCGAGCCGTAGACGACGCGGCCGACCTTCGCCCGACAAGCGGCCTCCAGGACCTGCAGGGTGCCGCGCGTGTTGACCTCCTCGGCCAGCACCGGATCGGCCAGCACGTGGCTGACGTCGGCGACCGCGGCGAGGTGGATGACCGCATCACAGTCGCGCATCGCCAGGTCGAGGTTGCCGGGGTCGGTGATCGAGCCGGTGAAGGTCTCGACCTCGAGCGGCGAGTGGTACGGCGAGGCGCTGAGGTCGAAGATCCGCGGGGTGATCCCCTTCGCCATCAGCTTGTCGACCACGTGGGAGCCGATGAATCCCCCACCTCCGGTCACCAGGACCCTCATCCCTCACTCCTCCTTGCCGGCCAGAGCCGCGGCACGGCTCTCCGGGCGGTAGTAAAGCGGCACGCACCAATGGTTCTCGGCCACCCAGTCAGTGTTCGGCAGCTCGTCGGAGCGGCCCATGATGCGGTGGCACGGCTGGTCGTAGACCTTGCCGGTGCTCTTATCGATCTCCTCGAAGACGATGTACTTGTAGAAGCCCGAGGTCATCCCGTCGGGGAGCGCCAGATGGGCCGGGTGGACCGGGTCGAGGTGCTCGCGTGCGTAGTCGTTCTTCCAGGCGACGATCTCCTCCATGCGCTCGGCCTGGACCAGCGCCAGCGCGGCGGTGAACTCGTTCATCCGGAAGTTGAGCCCGTCGACGTGGTGGTCGAACTTGCCGTAGTTGCGGAACTTGCGCGCGTACTCGATCAGCTCCTCGTTGCCGGAGACGAGCACGCCGCCCTCGCCGGTGGAGATCGTCTTGGTCGCGTACAGCGAGAAGACGCCGGCATCCCCGAAGCTCCCAGGGCGGGCGCCGTTCCAGTCGGCGCCGTGGGCGTGGGCGCAGTCCTCGAGCAGGAAGATCCCGTGGTCGCGGCAATAGGCCGCGATCCGCTTCGAGTCGAAGGCGAGGTGGCCGCCGACGTGGACGAGGATCGCGGCGCGCGGCTTGTGGCGCTCGGCCTTGCGCTCGAAGTCCTCGAAGGACATGCAGAGGTCGTCTTTGCGGCAGTCGACGAACTCGACCTCGGCGCCCGCGCCGATCGCGGCGAGCGGCGTCGCCATGAAGGTGTTGGACGGGCAGAGGACCGTCTCGCCCTTGACGCCGGCGAACTCGAGCGCGGCGAGCGCGCCGCCCGCCCAGCTCGAGAGGCCGACGCTCGGCAGCTTGTTCCACTCGGCCCAGCGGTCCTCGAACGCGGCCAGCTTGGCGCCCTCCGACCACTGCTCGGAGTCCAGAACCTCGGTCCAGAGATCGAAGAGGCGGGGACGATCGCGGTGATCGAAACCGATCGCGAACTTGGTCACGTCGGGCAGGGATGTCTCGGCGGCGCCTACGGTGGCTCCTTCTGTGAGTGGTGCTGGGAAAAGGTCTGTGGAAACTGATTCGGCGGGGAATAAATGTCGGTTCCTTGCCGAAAGCGGCGCAAGGCTAGCAGCGAAACCGGAGGTGAACGTTTAAGAAAGCCTCAGGCGGGAAACCTGCCTGCGCTCGATTTCGCCGACGCTCCTTACTTCGGCAGATTCAATCCTCGGAATGAGCGGACTCGATCACCGCGCCGACCGCCTTCGAGCCGGCCAGCGAGACGACGCCCGCCAGCACCAAGAAGATCACCACGACCAGCGCCGCCCCGCCGCCCGGGGTCGCGGACCAGGACTCGCCGAAGATCAGCGGGGCGAGGATCACCGGGACCATCACCTGGACCGCGAACATCACCGGCGCGACCCGCGTCGCCGGTCGCCGCCCGAGCGCGCTCATCTCGCTGAGCAGCGCGAGCCCCTCCGAGGCGGCCGCGGTGGCGAGCCAGACGACCGCGACCGCGAGCGAGCCCGCCGAGAGTTCGTCGGTGAGGAGCTTCGAGGCGATCGCCGTCCAGGCGTAGCCGAAGCCGGCGGCGACGACCGCCAGCGTCCCGGCCGCGTTCCGCCACCCGCGCAGAACGTAAGGGGCGACGATGGGGATCATCACCAGCCCGAGCGCGATCGCGATCGGCACCGCCCCGGCGTTCGACGTCGTCCGTTCGGGAGCGGCCCAGGCGATCCCGCCGACCCCGACCACGATCGCCGCGACGGCGCCGTACTCGCGCCGGCCCGGCCTCTCCCCCAGTCGCGTCACCCCGAGCCAGAGCAACAGCACCAGCCCGGCGGCGAGACAGGGCTGGACGACGGTCAGCGGCGCCAGCAGGAGCGCCGCGATCTCGAGCGGCCAGCCGAGCAGCCCGATCAGCGTCGCCACCAACCAGCGCGGGTTGCGGATCAGCCGCCCGATCAGCGAGACCCGCAGCGCGTGCTCCTGCCCGACCTCCCGCGCCTCCAGCGCCTGCAACGCGATCGAGGTGTTGTAGAGCGCCGAGGCCCCGATCGCGCAGATGATCCCCAGCGCCAGCATCCGGCGAGCCTAGCCGGCGAGCGGGTCGCTCAGCGCTCGTGGCGGTCCTCGCCGTCGACCTTCTTGCGCTCGTAGTGATCACTGATCGGGCCGACCATCCACGCGGTGGCGACCAACCCGAGCATTGCCGCGACACCTTGATAGGTGTCGCCGACTCCGAGCGCTTCGAGCAGCACAACCGCGCCCAGCGTGACAATCAGGCCGACGACGAAATCGACTATGTACGCCTGGATTTCGGTCATCGACTCGACGCTACCTCGACTTTGCGGACAGGAGAATGAGTCCGATCATCAGACCCAGACCGATCAGACCACCGACAGCGATGCGGAGACGGCGAAACGAGTCGGCACTCGACGAAAAACTCACCGACACCTGACCGATGAAGGCCCCGACCGCGATCGCTGCCGCGAGACCACCCGCAATCGAGGTCAGGTCACCGATGGATAGGAAAGAAACGGGCAGCACCCGTCGGATGCTGCCCGCGAAATACGCACGTGTGGCGCGTAGGACGCGCCAACTCTGTCGCTAAAGCGTCAGGTCTCTTGGTACAGCGGGCCGTCGCCGCCCTCGGGGAGGGTCAGGCGGCCGCCCTTGGCGGTGATCGCGCCGCACTGGACGCAGTTGGAGGCGGTGACGTGGACGTCGACCTCGGCGGCCCCGTTCTCCAGCTGGTCCTCGGGAATTTCGTAGACCTGCGCCGGGCACATCGACACCCAGGTCTGGGCGACCTCGCGCGGCACGTGGGTCTGGATCCGGACGTGGTTCGGGGCGTCGTCGCGGGTCGCGTTGCCCGAGAGGAACACCGAGCCCAGCTTGTCGAAGGTCAGCTCGCCGTCCGGCTTCGGGTACTTGGTGCCCGCCCTGCCGATCGTCATCGCGTTATCGGAATCGTGCTCCTGCTTCCAGTGCCCGCCGGGGAAATAGCCTTTGGTGACGGTCATCGCCGAGGCGATCGCGCCGCCGACGAAGAAGCCCTTCGAGAAGGGCTGGCGCATGTTGCGCGACTCCTTGATGTCCTTCTCGATCAGCGACTTGTGGACCCGCTCGTCGTAGGCCTCGAAGTTGACCGAGTCGGGGTCGGCCTTCAGCGACTCGACGATCGTTTCCGCCGCGTACATGCCGGCGTGCATCGCGTAGTGGACGCCCTTCAGGGTCGGGATGTTGACCATGCTGGCCGCGTCGCCCGCGACCATCATCCCCGGCACCGCGAGCCGCTTCGGCATCGCGAAATAACCGCCGGAGGGGATCGTCTTCGCGCCCCAGGCGGTCCGCTTGCCGCCCTCGAGCAGCTTCTTGATGAAGGGGTGCGTCTTCAACTGCTGCAGCGCGTCGTGGACGCTGAATGTGGCGTCGGTGTAGTCGAGGCCGGCCACCATGCCGATGCAGATCTTGTCCTCGCCCATCGGGTAGATGAAGCTGCCGCCGAACTCGTTGTGGCGGGCGCCGAGGCGAAGCGGCCAACCCATCGTGTGGATGACCCGGTCGAGCGGCTTCTGCACCTCCCAGACCTCTTTCACCCCGAGCTCCCAGCGCATCGGGTCGGCGCCGTGCATGTCGAAGTAGTCATAGGCGGCGTAGGTCAGGTGGCCGACCGTGCCCTCGGCCAGGACCGTCGCCTTGGCGATCACGTCGGAGCCAGGCTCGAAGTTCGGCAGCTCTTCACCGTCTTTGCCACGGCCGCGGTCACCGGAGCGCACGCCCTTGACCACGCGGTCCTCGACCAGCAGCTTGGTGGCCGCGGTTTCGCTGAGGATGTAGACACCGGCTTCTTCGGCTTTGTCGGCGAGGAAGCGCCCGAGTTTCGCCACCGAGGTGACGTAGTTGCCGTGGTTCCTGAAGCCCGGCGGCACCGGTTTCAGCGGGAAGTGTTTCTTCGGCGTGAGGACGTAGACGGCGTCCTTCTTCACCTCTTGGTATACCGGCCACTCCTCCTTCGGCAGATCGGGGAAGAGCTCTTCCATCGCCGAAGGCTTCATGTTCGCCCCCGACAGGAGGTGCGCCCCGGCCACTTTGCCCTTCTCGATCACGGCGACCGGGACTTCACCGAGCTTCTCGGTCAGCTCCGGCTCGTGCTCGAGGAGCTGCATCAGCTTGTTGGCGCAGGCGAGGCCGGCGGGGCCACCGCCGACGATCGCGATGCCGACCTCGATCCGGTCCTCGGGCGCGTCGGTCGGCGGACCGATGACCGAGTTCGGATCGAACGGCGGCGGGAACTCACTGGGTCGTACAGCCGGCATCTAGGGCTCCTCCTGAGGGGGCGAAAGGGGTGACTGAGCCGGAGCTCAGCCGCCCTTCTTGGCTTTGAGCGCCTCGGTCAGCTTGGGGACGATCTTGTGCAGATCGCCCACCACGCCGAGGTCCGAGAACTCGAAGATCGGAGCGTTCGGATCCTTGTTGATCGCCAGGATGTTCTCCGAGTTCTGCATACCGACCTTGTGCTGGATCGCGCCGGAGATCCCCGCCGCGAGGTACAGCTTCGGCGCGACCGTCTTGCCGGTCTGGCCGATCTGCGCCGCGTAGGGGTACCAGCCGGCGTCGACGACCGCGCGGGTCGCGGCGACGGCGCCGCCCATCGACTCGGCGAGTTCCTCGGCGAGCTTGAAGCCCTCCGCGGCACCGAGCCCGCGGCCGCCACCGACCAGGATGTCGGCGTCCTCGATGTTCACGTCGGCGCCGCGCTGCTCGCCGCGCTGGACCATCTTCGCCTTGGTCGACCAGGCCGACAGCTCGACCTCGACGTCCTCGACCGCGGCGGTCCCGCCCGACTCGTTGATGTCGAACGCGTTGAGGCGGCCGATGATGATGCCCGGCTCGGAGACGTAACCGACGTCGGCGATCTCGGAGTCCTGCAGGATCGGCCGCTCGGCGACCAACTTGCCGTCCTGGACTTTGACGGCGGTGACCTCCATCGTCACCCCGGCGCCGAGGCGCGCGGTCAGGCCGGCGCCGATCTCGAAGCCGAGCAGGCCGCCGCCGAACAGCGCGTAGCTGATGCCGTTGTCGGTGATGACCTTGGCCATCGCATCGACGATCGGCTGGGCGAGGCCCTCCGGCACGTTCTTGGCCCGGTAGACCTTGGCGGCGCCGTACTTGCCGAGCCCGGCGGCAGCGTCGTCGGCGACGTCGCCGACCACCAGCGCGGACGCCTCGCCGCCGATCTGACCGGCGAGCTTGGCGGCCTCGGAGATGGCACCGAGCGAGTTTTTGTTGAAGTTGCCCTCGTCGTCGTGGAGGGCGTAAACCAGGATGCCTGCCATCTAGATCAGTTTCCTCTCGTCCAGCCAGGCGACGATCTTTTCGACCGTCTCGTTGGTGTCCTCGTCCTCGATGATCTCGCCGGCCTCCTTGGCGGGAGGCGGGTTCAGGGCGAGCACCTTGGTCTTCGACCCGGCCTCGCCGACCTGCCCGGCGTCGATGCCGACGTCGCCGGCACCCTTGTTGTCGAGCGGCTTCTTTTTCGCGCCCATGATCGCTTTCAGCGACGGGTAGCGCGGCTCGTTGATCGCGTCGCCGACGCTGATCACGGCCGGCAGCTCGATCTCGACGGTGTCGTAGCCGTACTCGGCCTGACGCTCGCAGCGGAGCTTGCCGTCGGCGACGTCGATCTTGATCACCTGGGTCAGCGAAGGCATCTGCAGGTGGTCGGCGACGACCGCGCCGATCGTGTAGCACTCGCCGTCATCGGACTGCTGGCCGAGCAGGACCAGATCAGGGCTCTCGGACTCGAGCACCTTCGCCAGCGAGTAGCCGGTGGCGCAGACGTCAGAGCCCGCGAGGGCGTCGTCGGTCAGCTGGACCGAGCGGTCCGCGCCGAGGGCGACGGCCTTGTGCAGGGCGCGGACGGCGGAATCGGGACCCATGGTCACCGCGACGACCTCCTCGACCGGGATCGCGCCACCCTCCTTGATCTGCATGGCCGCCTCGAGGGCGTGCGTGTCGAAGGGGTTGAGGTTTTTCTCGCCGCTGCGATCGAGGCGCATCGTGCTCGGATCAATGCGCTTCTGCACCGCGGCGTCCGGTACCTCCTTGACCAGGACGCAGATCTTCAAGTTCAAGCCTCCTTGGGGAACGGTTCTCGGTGTGCGAAGAAGGCCGCGGGTTGCGTCTGCATCAGGCCCCGTCGCGGCCGGCCATGTTAGCGGTTCAGCCGGTTGACTGACCAGTCAATCAAGGACTATACCCGCTTCGCGCGGACCTGTGCACCGATCCGTGTAGGCGAAGTAGGAGGAGGGCCGCCTATTTTAGATGGGATGTCGCCGATCGGCTCAGGCGCCCGCGGCGTGGCGCTCGTTCGCGCCCTCGCGGATGAAGTCGACGATGTCGTCGGTACCCGCTCCCGGGGTGAACACCTCGGCGACGCCGAGCCTCTTCAGCTCGGGGATGTCGTCGGCCGGGATCGTCCCTCCCACCGTCACCAGCACGTCGTCCACGCCCTGGGCCTGGAGCAGCTCGACCACTTTCGGCACCAGCGTCATGTGGGCGCCGGAGAGGATCGAGAGCCCGACTGCGTCGGCGTCCTCCTGGATCACCGTCTCGGCGATCTGCTCGGGGGTCTGGTGCAGGCCGGTGTAGATGACCTCCATGCCGGCGTCGCGCAGGGCGCGGGCGATGATCTTGGCGCCACGGTCGTGCCCGTCGAGGCCGGGCTTGGCGACGACGACGCGGATCTTGCGGGCGGTTGCGGCCTCCATTGCAGCGACAGACATTATTCGCTCGTGGCGGGATTCTGCGGCGCGGGTTGCGGCCCGGGCGGCGCGGCCGTCGCCAGCCAGGAGCCGCCCAGGATCAGGGCGAGGCCGAGGAGGGTGCCCGCGCCCGGTTCCTCGGCGAGGAAGACGACGCCGAGGGCGAGCGCGATCACCGGGTTGATGTAGGTGATGACCGAGGCGCGCGAGGGCCCGGCGTCGCCGATCAGGATCGCCATCAGGACGAGCGCCAGGGCGGTGCAGAGGAGGCCGAGGACGACGACCGAGGCGAAGGCGCCGGCGCTCGGCGCGGTGCCGGGGACGGCGATCGCCGCGAGCGGCGTGAGGAGCACCGCCGCGATCACCAGGCAGGCGCCCATCATCGCGGTCGGGTCGAGGTCGGCGAGCTTGCGTTTGAGGATCAGCGGGCCGGTCGCGTAGCCGCATGCCGAGATCAGCACGGCGCCGACGCCAAGCAGTTCGCCGCCGTCCCCGGAGACGTCGACGCCGACCAGGAAGGCGACCCCGGCCAGGCCGACGAGGAGGCCGAGCAGTCGCGGCCCGGTGACCCGTTCGCTCGGTTCGAAGCGCAGGCTGAGCAGGGCGATCAGGAGCGGCGTCGTCGCGATCAGGATCGCCGCGGTCGAGGAGGCGACGTGCTTCTCCCCCGCCGCGATCAGCGGGAACGGGACCGCGATCTCGGCGACCGCGAAGGCGAGGAGCCAGGGGCCGCGGCCGCGCAGGCTCGGCAGCGTCCCGGCGCGCCAGGCGACCGCGACCAGGACCAAGGCGCCCAGCGCGATCCGCGTCCAGGCGAGGTCGAGGGGCGGCATCCCGCCGTCGTCGGCGATCTTGATGAACAGGTAGGGCAGGCCCCAGAGGACCGAGACGGCGGCGAAGGCGGCCCAGGCGCGCCGGCTCATCACAAATCCTCGCGCTTCGCTCCCGGCGCGAAGAGGCAGATATGGACGCTTGGTCGCTCCGCGCTCATCCGCCGCGACGGAGCGGGAAGCGGCGCGGGGCGGGACGGCGATGGGCGGCGACCCGCGAGGCGCCGAAGCCGGCGACGGTGGCGATGATCGTCACCGCGAGCGCGGTCAGCCGGCGGCCGAGCCGCTCGAAGCGAAGGGTCTGCCACCCCTCCTCCTTGGCGATCGCCGCCAGCGGCGGGTCGGGGTTGACGGCCACCGGGTTGCCGACCGCGCGCAGCATCGGCAGGTCCGAGAGCGAGTCGGAATAGGCGTAGGACTCGCCCAGGTCGATGTCGTGCCGGCCCGCGAATTCCTCCATCGCGGTGACCTTGCCGGGGCCGTAGACGAAGGGGCCATCGAGGCGGCCGGTGAAGTTGCCGTCGGCGTCGACCTCGTAACGGGTGCCGATCCCGCCCTCCATGCCGAGCACCGTCGCCAGCGTCTCCACCACGTCGTTGCCGGCGGCGCTGACGATGAAGCAGGGCCGGCCCGCGTCCTGGTGGGCGTGCACCTCCTCCAGCATCTGCGGGTAGACGCGCGGCAGGATCGCCGTCATCACCTCCGGCCCCATCCGCTCGATCGTCGTCGCGGGCACGCCCGTGATCAGCTCCCGGGCGACCCGCAGCACCTCGCTGGTTTTCTCGTCGTTGGTGCCGCGCAGGCGATAGCGCAGGTGCTCGACCCCCCAGCTGGCGAGCTGCCGCCGGCTGACGATCCCGCCCCGCGCCGCCACGCGCGCGAACTGCATGCCGCTCGACCCTGCCATGAGGGTCTTGTCGAGATCGAAGAAAGCCGCGGCTTTGGACATTCGACTTCGCGCCCCGACCGCGGCGCGCGGCCTTACGCCGCAGCCACCTCGAGGACGATCGCGTCGCCCTGGCCGCCGCCGGAGCAGATCGCGGCCACGCCGAGGCCGCCCCCGCGCCGTCCCAGCTCATGGACCAACGCGCCGACGATGCGGGCGCCGCTGGCGCCGATCGGGTGGCCGAAGGCGATCGCGCCGCCGTTCACGTTGACGTTGGTCTCGTCGATGCCGAGGATCCGCATCGAGCCGATCGCGACCGAGGCGAAGGCCTCGTTGATCTCCCAGAGGTCGACGTCGCCCGGCTGCATGCCGATCTTCTCCAGCGCTTTCAGCGCCGCGTTGCCGGGGGTGCGGGCGAGGTAGGCGAAGTCGTCGGCGACGGTCGCGTAGGCGAGCACCTTGGCGAGCGGCTTGCGGCCTTCCTTCTCGGCCCACTCCTCGGAGGCGACGACGATCGCGCCGGCGCCGTCGTTGACGCCCGGGGCGTTGCCCGCGGTGTGGGTGGCGCCCTCGCCGCCGACCGCCTTCAGCTTCGACAGCGTCTCCAGCGTCGTCTCCGGGCGCGGCGCCTCGTCGACCTCGACGGTCGTGTCGCCCTTGCGGCCCTTGACGACGACCGGGACGATCTCTTCGGCGATCCGGCCCGCCTCGATCGCCTCGCCCGCGAGCTGCTGCGAGCGCACCGCGAATTTGTCCATGTCGGCGCGGGTGATCTCGAGCTCGTTGGAGACCTCGGATGCCTCGTTGATCATCTGCTTGCCGGTGAAGGAGTTGGTGAGCCCGTCGTGGGTCATCGCGTCGAGCGCCTGCACGTCGCCCATCCGGAAGCCGAAGCGCGCGTTCGGCAGCAGGTAGGGAGCCTTGCTCATCGACTCCATGCCGCCGGTCACGGCGATGTCGAGGTCGCCGACGCGGATCGCCTGGTCGGCGAGGCCGAGCGTGCGCATGCCCGAGGCGCAGACCTTGTTGATCGTCTCCGAGGGGACCTCCTTCGGGATGCCGCCCTTGATCTGGGCCTGGCGCGAGGGGATCTGCCCCTGGCCGGCCTGCAGCACCTGGCCGAAGATGACCTGCTGGACCTGCTCGGGGCCGACGCCGGAGCGCTCCAGCGCCGCCTCGATGGCGATGCCGCCGAGCTCGGGGGCTTCGACCGAAGACAGGGCACCACCCATCTTGCCGACCGGGGTGCGCGCGGTACCAAGGATCACTGAGCTGGACATCTAGGCCTTTCCTCTCCTTTTATGCGGCCCGACAGAACGGGCGCCTCGCCGCGAGGGACGATAGCGACATCAGCCGCTTTTCCTGCCTGATTAGACTCGCGGCCCGATGAACGTCGATGTGAGACAAAGGTCACTGCAGGATGCCGACGCGGCGCTGGTCGCGGTCGGGCTCTACGAGGGCGACTCGCTTCCGGAGGAGATCGAGGGGACTCCGGGCGCCGCCGACGCGAAGGGCTCCTTCAAGGCGATGACGCGGCTCTACCCCGGCGGCGCGGAGCGACTGCTGGTGGTCGGGCTGGGCGAGCGGGACGAGCTCGACGCGGAGAAGCTGCGCGTGCTCGCGGCGCTGGTCGCGGGCGAGGCGAAGAAGCTCGAGGCGACCTCACTGGCCTGGGCCCTGCCCTCCTTCGAGGACGAGGAGGCGGCCGCGGAGGCGCTCGTCACCGGCACGATCCTCGGCGCCTACCGCTTCGACCGCTTCAAGGGGAAGGGCGAGGGCGACGAGCCGGCGGCGCGCCTGGGGACGCTGACGCTGCTCGGGCCGGCGGAGCTCGCCGGTGCCGTCGAGACGGCGCGCGTCTACTCCGCGGCGGCCAACCGCGCCCGTGATCTGCAGGAAACGCCCGCCAACTTCGCCAAGCCCGAGGATCTCGCCAGGCGCGCCGAGGAGATCGCGGCGGGCAACGACAGCGTGACGGTCGAGGTCCTGGGCGGCGACGCGATCCGCGCCAAGGGCATGGGCGGCCTCGCCGCGGTCAGCCAGGGCGGCCCGGTCGAGCCGCGCCTGATCGTCCTCCACTACCGCGGCGGCGGCCCCGGCCCCACGCTCGGCTTCGTCGGCAAGGGAGTCACCTTCGACACCGGCGGCATCGGGCTGAAGCCGGGCGCCGGGATGCAGGAGATGAAGTTCGACATGTCGGGCGCCGCCGCGGTGCTCGAGGCGACCGCGGCGATCGCCGAGCTCGGCCTGCCGGTCGACCTGATCACGGTCGTCCCCTCGACCGAGAACATGCCCTCCGGCACCGCGGTCAAGCCGGGCGACGTCATAACTCAATACAACGGGGTGACGGTCGAGGTGAACAACACCGACGCCGAGGGCCGGCTGATCCTTGCCGACGCGCTCGCCTACGCGATCGAGCTCGGCGCCGAGCGGCTCGTCGACATGGCGACGCTGACCGGCGCGGTACTGATCGCGCTCGGCTCGACCTACGCCGCAGTCATCTCCAACGACGACGAGCTGGCGACGGAGCTCACCGCCGCGGGCGAGGAGACCGGCGAGCTGGTCTGGCGCCTCCCCCTCCACCCCGAGTACGCGGAGATGATGAAGGGCACGGTCGCCGACCTCTCCAACCTCGCCAAGAAGCGCGAGGCAGGCTCGATCACCGCGGCCTCCTTCCTGCGCGAATTCGTCGACGACACGCCCTGGGCCCACGTCGACATCGCCGGCACCGCCTGGAACGTCAACCGCGCCTACACCGGCAAAGGCGGCAGCGGCTACGGCGTGCGCCTCCTGGTGCAGTTGGTCCGCGACCTCGTGGGGTAGGACTTCGGGGGCGCTTGCGTCCGTCCGGGCGGAGGTTCGTGGCCCGGCGGGCCGTCCGAGATGGTCCTCGGCGTCCCGGGCGCCTCATGGGGGTCCTGGCAGGCTGTGACCCCCATGAGGCGCCCGGGACGTGAGGCTTTCGTGGGCGAGGCGTCACAGGGACGGTGCGAGGTCGGACTTCCGTGACGGAGGCGTCACAGGGACGGTGCGAGGTCGGACTTCCGTGACGGAGGCGTCACAGGGACGGGGCGAGGTCGGACTTCCGTGACGATCGTGTCCGGGAGATCCCACACCTCGGCCGGATCGGCGACGAAGATGCCGGGAACGTCACACGTTCTTGCGCCTCGTGTCGCTCTCAGGGCCGGGGACGAGGCACCGAGAGCATGCGGTCGACCTTTCGTCCGGTGGACGGACCCAAGGACGACCGCGCCTGCGCCCGGGAGTCCGCGGTCGACCTTTCGTCCGGATACCGGACCTCAGGTCGACCGCGCCTGCGTGCGTGGGGGAC
>Ga0207678_10002494_pt1 | contig 16747 bp, 15 predicted proteins | sample KBSC63metaG_FD_184319 | JGI IMG/M metagenome (GOLD analysis project Ga0207678, IMG submission 184319) | Corn rhizosphere microbial communities from Kellogg Biological Station, Michigan, USA - KBS C6-3 metaG (SPAdes) (version 2) | ecosystem: Host-associated > Plants > Roots > Rhizosphere > Soil ...
CAAGACAATGAAGGACGCGCTCGAGACCCTCAAGGGCAAGCCCAAGGTCAAGCGCACCATGTGGTCGCGCCGCGCCCAGGAATATGAAGCGAAGATCAATTCGGGCGATCTGACCTCGATCGCCGAGGTGACTCGCGACCTGTTCCGTCCCGACGACGCACCGGAGCAGAGCTATTCCGAGCGGCAGATTTTCGAAGCTGCCTCGTCGCGCCTGGCGCGCGAGCTCGGGGCGATGGAGCAGACCGACGAGAAGTCGGCGCTGGCTAAGATCCTCGAGATCCTCAACAAGGCCGCGGTCATCCATCACAAGGCCAAGGAAGACGCCTGAGCCTCGGGCTTCTTGACGAAACCAGGAAGGGCGCCCCTCACCGGGCGCCCTTTTCTTTTGCCTTGCGACAGCGTGCCAGCCGGTGTATTGCTTCGATAACACACACGATAGGAGCGACCATGCGCAAGTCCATCGCTGCGGCCGTCATCGCCGCGTCCGCCGCCACCTCGGCCTGCGGCCATACCCGCGACGAAGACGGCGGCCCGGCCATCGCCCGCAACTATCAGGTCGGCGGGTTCGACCGGATCGAAGTCGCCGGCCCCTATGACGTGACCGTCCGCACCGGCTCCGGGCCGAGCGTCTCGGCGCGCGGCCCGCAAAAGATGATCGAGCATATGGTGGTCGAGGTCAAAGACGGGGAATTGTCGATCCATCCCGAGCGGCAGAACGGCTGGTTCCACACCGGCTGGCATTTCCACGGCAAGGTCCAGCTCGCAGTCACCGTGCCGCAGCTGCGCGGCGCCACCATCGCCGGCTCGGGCGACGTCCAGGTCGACCAGGTGCGCGGCGACCGCTTCGACGGCACCGTCGCCGGATCGGGCGCGCTCAACGTCGCGACGCTCGACGTTCAGGAACTGAAGCTGGCGATCGCCGGATCAGGTGCGGCCAAGGCCGGCGGGGGCCGGACCAGAGCCGCAAGCTTCGACATCGCCGGATCGGGCGACATCGACGCCAAGGGCATACAGGCGCAGGACGCCAAGGTCTCCATCGCCGGATCGGGCAGCGTCTCGACCCGCGCGACCGGCACCGCCGATGTCAGCATCATGGGCTCGGGCGACGTCGACGTGACGGGCGGTGCCAAGTGCAGCATCAGCAAGGCCGGATCGGGCGACGTCCGCTGCTCGTGACGGCACGCTCTTAAAGCGGCTTTAATCCTGCTGTAGGAAGGTGCGGTCATGCGCACCTTCGCCACCGCACTGCTGATCGCTTCCGTGCTTGCGGCCCCGGCCGCCGCCGGAACCCGCAACTTCGGAGTCAGCGGCTTCGAGAAGATCAGAGTCGACGGGCCCTACCGGGTCCGCCTTTCGACCGGAGTCGCCCCCTTCGCCCAGGCGACCGGCTCGAGCCGCGCCGTCGACGGCGTTTCGGTCGAGGTCCAAGGCCAGACTCTGATCGTCCGCACCAACCCGTCGAGCTGGGGCGGCTATCCCGGCCAGTCTGCCGGGCCGGTCGAAGTCACCGTCGGCACCCATGAGCTGAGCTCGGCGTGGCTCAACGGCTCGGGCAGCCTGGACATCGACCGGGTAAAAGGCCTGAAGTTCGACCTGTCGGTCGAAGGATCGGGCGGAGCGACGATCGGCAATGCCGACGTCGATCAGCTCCGCGTGAATGTCGTCGGCACCGCCAATGCGGCGTTGAGCGGCCGCGCCGGCAAGTTCACCGCAATGGTTCGCGGTCTGTCGTCGCTCGATGCCAGCGGCCTTACCGCGACCGATGCGACCATCGGCGCGGAGGGCGGCGCAACGGTCAAGGCGCAGGTCACCAACGAAGCGACGATCGACAGTCTCGGCACGGCGTCCGTCACCCTCGCCGGCGCGCCGTCGTGCACGGTGCACGCCGTCGGCTCGGCGACCGTCGCGGGCTGCAAGGGCTCGGGTCCGGCCGGTTACTGAACCGAGGCGCGCGCCTCGACGCCCGACAGGAAGTTCCACAGGGCTCCGGCGAGCTCCTCGCCCGCAGCCACGGCTTCCACTTTCTCTGCCTCGGACAGGCGATCGAGCAGCTGGCGGCAGACCGCGCTATGCTCCACGTCGGCGCTTTCATGGACCCGGAAGAAGCGCAGGGTCTCCTCGTCGGCAATGCCGTAGCGGTCGATCAGCCCCTCGATCTTGGCGCTCGCGACACCCGGGAACTGGCTTTCGTAGGCATAGAGCGCGCCGAGACCTGCGGCATAGGATTGCCGCGAGAGCTTGCGGAAGGTGTCGATCAGCGCCTGGGTTTCGCCGTTGAGCTGCTGGGCGCGTACAGCGTCCTCGCTCTCGCCGAGCCCGGCGGCGAACATGAGCCACAGGCTCGCATGGTCTTGTTTGCCAGCGTCGATGCCCTCTTCTTCGGCGAGGTTCTCAGCCAGCATCCGGCGACCGTCGCGGTCGGGACAGGCGCTGTGCACTGCGCTGACCGCGCGCGGGAAGGCGTCGACATGGTGGAAATATTGCCGCGCATAATCGCGTAGCGTGTCGAGCGGCAGGCGGCCTTCGGTCCACGCCTGGTAGAAGGGATGCCTCAGCATCGCCCGCTCCGCCACCTTGCCGTCAATCGCCGCGGATACCGTCATGCCTGCCTCCATTTTGCCGTTTCGGCGGCGATACCGGCGCTCTGAAGAGTCGGCAAGATGACTAAACCAGCGCCAGCGCCGCCAACCGCGTGTAGAGCAACGGGGGAAGCTCGGAGAGACCGCTGTCGTCGCTTGCCCCGCCGGGCACATTGCCCGCTTCGAGATAGCGCCAGCCCTGATGCGCGCGCTTGGGGTGCGGCGCGATCAGCTCGAGCTCGGCCGAAAGGACGATGTCGATCCGGCCGTCCTTGCGCTCTTCGAAGCGGAGGATCTCCTGCCGGCCGATCAGCCGGTGCTTGACGATCCAATAGATCGACCCGCCGATCAGTTCGTCCGCCCGCTTCGGCCGCATCCGGGTGACCACGCGCACTTCACCGCCCGACGCTCGCGAAGCGACGCGCTTCTGCAGCGCGTCAATGGTTCGGCACCCGAAGGCGACCTTGGTCAGATGCAGGTTCGGCACAGGTTCGATCTGGCCGCGAACCAGCAGTGATTCAAGCGCTTAGCGGGTGAGGAAGATCGCCGCGAGGCCGAGGAAGCTGAAGAAGCCCATCACGTCCGTCATGGTCGTTACGAACACCGCGGAGGAGACGGCCGGGTCAATCCGCGCCTTGTCGAGGGTCACCGGGACCAGCACTCCAACGAGGCCGGCGACGAGGCTGTTGATGATCAGCGCGACAGCGAACACCGCCGACAATTTGACGTCGCGAAGCACGACGAACGTGCCGAGCGCGCCGACCACGCCAAGCGCGATCCCGTTGGCGATGGCGATGCGAAATTCGCGCAGCAGCATCCACGCCGTGTTGGAACTGGTCAGCTGGTTGGTCGCGAGCGCGCGGACGACCACCGCCAGCGTCTGCGTCCCGGCATTGCCGCCGAGCGCCGAGACCATCGGCATCAGCGCAGCGAGCAAAGCATATTTGCGGATCTCGCCCTGGAACAGGCCGACCACCGAGGCCGAGCAGATCGTGGCGGCGAGGTTAATGATCAGCCACACGACGCGGGTGCGCACGGTCATCCCGATCGGCTCGTTGATATCCCCCTCGCCTGCGCCGGACAGCAGGGTGATGTCCTCGCCCGCTTCCTGCTGGATGATGTGGACGATGTCGTCGACCGTGATCATGCCGACCAGCCGGCCCGAATCGTCGGTCACCGCCGCCGAGACCAACGCGTATTTCTGAAAGCGCAGCGCGACGTCTTCCTGGTCCATGTCGACCGGGATCAGTGTCTGCTCGCGCTGCATGATGTCGCTCACCAGCGTCTTGCGCGGCATGCGCAGGATCAACGACAGCTTGCAGGTGCCGACGGGATGGTGGTTCGGCGTAACGACGAACACCTCCCAGAAGTCGTCGGGCAGGTCCTTGGTCGAGCGCAGGTAATCGATGACCTGGCCGACGTTCCAATGCTCCGGCACCGCGCACAGGTCGCGCTGCATGAGTCGGCCGGCGGATTCCTCCGGGAAGCTGAGCGCTTCTTCGACCGCGGCGCGATCGTCCGGCTCCATCCGCTCGAGGACCGCCTGCTGTTCGTCGCGATCGAGGTCCTCGATCAGCGCGACGGCATCGTCGGTGTCGAGCTGGCCGGCGATGTCCGCGACCTGCTGCGGCTCCATCTCGTCGAGCAGGTCTTCGCGGACATAGTCGTTGAGCTCGGCAAGCACGTCGGGGCTGATGATCCCGGCAAGCGCCTTGACCAGCCCTTCGCGCTCGTCGCGACGGGCGAGCTCGATGAGGTCGGCGACATCGGCCGGGTGGAGCGGCTGGACCAGCTTGCGGGCGGTCTCGTCGTCGCCGGTCTCGACGGCGTCGAGGACCTTGTCGACGAACTCCGGACGCAGCCGGTCTTCTTCGTCGATGGCCGAGCCCTGCTCCTCTTCCGGGGCGGCGGTGGCGATGATCTCGCGCTCGCTCATTCCAACCCCCGAAAACTGACTGGCTGTCCCGAGCCGCCCTCCTATTGGCGGGGCTCCACTGGCGCAAGCAGGCCGGGGCACCTAAATCGCCGCCTTTCGAACCTATTATTTGAGGAATGACTGATGGCCGATGCCGAGCGCCTGACCCTGAAGCTTTCAACCGGCGGCGATGTCGTCATCAAGCTCCGGCCCGATCTGGCGCCGCAGCACGTGCAGCGCATCACCGATCTCGCCAACAGCGGTTTCTACGACGGCGTCGCGTTCCATCGCGTGATCCCGGGCTTCATGGCCCAGGGCGGCGATCCGACCGGGACCGGCTATCACGGTTCCGACCTGCCCAACCTCAAAGCGGAATTCAGCCGCGAGCCGCACGTGCGCGGAACCGCCTCCATGGCCCGCTCCAACGATCCGAACAGCGCCAACAGCCAGTTCTTCATCGTGTTCGACGACGCGAGCTTCCTCGACGGCCAATATACCGTCTGGGGCCAGGTCGAGAGCGGCATGGAGCATGTCGATGCGCTCCCCACCGGCGAACCGCCGCGCGAGCCGGGCAAGATCATCAAGGCAACCGTCGGTTGAACACAGTCGCGCTGATCACCGGGGCGTCGGCGGGGCTCGGAGTCGAGTTCGCCCGCCAGCTGTCCAAGCGCGGGCACCGGCTGGTGCTCGCCGCCCGGCGCAAGGATCGGCTCGACCAACTGGCGAAGGAGCTCGGCAATGCCCGGGCGATCGCAATCGACCTGTCGAAGCCGAATGCCGCAGCGAAGCTGCTCGCCGACGTGGCGGCAGCCGGCGAGGAGGTCGACCTGTTGGTCAACAATGCCGGCTTCGGGCTGATCGGCCGCTTCGCCGAGCTCGACGCGAAGCGCGAGCGGCAGATGGTGGACCTCAACGTCGGCGTGCTGATGGACCTATGCCGCGCTGCCGCTCCGGCGATGATCGAGCGCAGGTCGGGCGGGATCCTCAACGTCGCCTCGACCGCGGCTTTCCAGCCCGGGCCGAACATGGCGGTCTATTTCGCCACCAAGGCGTTCGTCCTGTCATTCACCGAAGCGCTTCACGAGGAATTGAAGCCGCACAAGGTGAAGGTCAGCTGCCTGTGCCCTGGACCGACCCGGACCGAGTTCGGCAATGTCGCCGGGTTCGGCGGGAACAGCCTATTCGACCGCACCGCGATGGACGCGCCCGAGGTCGTCACGGCTGGAATTGAGGGCCTGGAGAAAAACCGCGCGGTGGTGGTTCCGGGTCTGGTCAACAAGATCGGCGCGACGAGCACCCGCTTCGCTCCTCGCTCGGTCGTTCGCAAAATCGCGGGAGCGATCAAATATTGAACCGAGGCGGCAAGAAACTGTTACGCTTCCGGCATGAGGGGCTCCACCAGGAGAAAACATGGCTGAGACCGATACGATCGATCGAGTGACATCGCGCAAGGTGCAGGTGGCGAGCCTGCCGCCGGCCGACAGCGGCCGCGGCTTCGCTCGCCTGCCCGAGACGCTGATGGAAGCGCTCGAGCTGGCCGAAGGCGACGTGATCGAGATCGTCGGCCGGCGCTCGACCGCGGCCCGAGCAATCCGCCCCTACGGCGAGGACGAAGGCATCGACATCATCCGGCTCGACGGCCTCCAGCGCGCCAACGCAGGCGTCGGCTCGGGCGATTATGTCGAAGTCCGCAAGGCCGAGTCGAAAGCTGCGACGCGAGTCGTGTTCGCGCCGGCGCAGCCCAACGTCCGGCTGCAAGGCTCGGCCGACGCGCTGAAGCGCACCTTCGCCGGGCGTCCGCTGGTCGAGGGCGATACCGTCTCGACCGTCGGTCATCAGCGCGTCAATTCCGACGTTCCCGAGCCGATTCGCCAGATGCTCAACGCACCGGCCTTCGCGCTCCAGGAGCTGCGTCTGGTCGTCGTCTCGGCCTCGCCAAAGGGCATCGTCCACATCGACGCAAAGACCGCGGTCGAGCTGCTTCCCGAATTCTCGGCCAAGGACGGCGAGCGCCGCGCCGACGTCACGTACGACGATCTCGGCGGCATGCGCGACACGATCGATGCGCTGCGCGAGATGGTCGAGTTGCCGCTGCGCCATCCCGAGCTGTTCCAGCGTCTCGGAGTCGATCCGCCGCGCGGTGTCCTGCTCCACGGTCCGCCCGGCACCGGCAAGACATTGCTCGCCCGCGCCGTCGCCAACGAGAGCGCCGCCCGGTTCTTCAGCATCGCCGGCCCCGAGATCATGGGCTCCGCCTATGGCGAGAGCGAACGCCGCCTCCGCGAGATTTTCGAGCAGGCGGCGCAGGCTGCCCCGTCGATAATCTTCATCGACGAGATCGATTCGATTGCGCCGAAGCGCGGCCAGGTGACCGGCGAGGCCGAAAAGCGGCTCGTTGCCCAGCTGCTGACCCTGCTCGACGGCATGGAGCCGCGCCAGAACACGGTGGTGATCGCCGCGACCAACCGGCCCGAAGCGATCGACGAGGCGCTTCGCCGCCCCGGCCGCTTCGACCGTGAAATCGTCGTCGGCGTGCCCGACGAGCCGGGCCGGCGCGAGATCCTCGGCATCCATACTCGCGGCATGCCGCTCGCTCCCGACGTCAATCTCGATGAATTGTCGCGGCGCACCTACGGCTTCGTCGGCGCCGACCTTGCCGCTTTGACGCGCGAAGCGGCGCTCGAGGCCGTGCGCCGGATCATGCCGCGGCTCAACCTCGCCGAGGAGACGATTCCGACCGAGATCCTCGACGCGCTGTCGGTCGAGCTGCGCGACTTCGACAATGCCCTGAAGCGGGTCCAGCCCTCGGCGATGCGCGAGGTGATGGTCGAAGCCCCCCGAATCACCTGGGACGACATCGGCGGGCTCGACGATGCGCGGGATCGGCTGAAGGAGGGCGTGGAGCTGCCGCTCAAGCATCCCGAGGCGTTCCGGCGGCTCGGCATTCGCCCGGCCAAGGGCTTCCTGCTCTACGGGCCGCCAGGCACCGGCAAGACATTGCTGGCCAAGGCCGCGGCACGGGAGAGCGAGGCCAATTTCATCGCCACCAAGTCGTCCGACCTGCTAAGCAAATGGTACGGCGAGAGCGAGCAGCAGATCGCGCGCCTGTTCGCCCGCGCACGGCAGGTGGCGCCGACGATCATCTTCATCGACGAGCTCGACAGCCTCGTTCCAGCGCGCGGCGGCGGGCTCGGCGAGCCGCAGGTGACCGAGCGCGTGGTCAACACCATCCTGTCCGAGCTCGACGGCCTCGAGGAGCTGCAGAACGTCGTCGTCATCGGCGCGACCAACCGTCCGACGCTGATCGATCCGGCGTTGCTCCGCCCAGGCCGGTTCGACGAGCTGATCTATGTCGGCCCCCCGGAAACCGCGGGTCGGCGGCGGATTCTCGCCATCCACACCGAGGGCATGCCGGTCGCGTCCGATGTCGACCTCGACTCGCTGGCGCGGCGGACCGACCGCTTCACCGGCGCCGACCTCGAAGACCTCGTCCGCCGCGCCGGCTTGACCGCGCTGCGCCGCGGGCTTGAGGCCGCCGAGGTGACGATGGCCGATTTCGAGACCGCCCTGGCCGACACCCGCGCGTCGGTCACGCCAGAGATGCTCGAGGAGTATGACCGCATCCGCGAAACGCTGAAAAGCGACGCAGTGCGGCCGATGGGCGGCATCGGTTTCGTCCTTCCGGGGATGCTTCGGCCGAAGCCGGGCGGCAAGGAATGAGGCGCCTGGCGGACGGAACCGACTGTTCGTCGCGGATTTAGTTGCCAACGGACGATCCATTTGCCAACGGTTCGCCCCTTCCCGGGGGATCAGACGGAGACTCAATGCCGATTTCGACCGCGCGAACCCTAAAAGGCCCGCGCCGCCTTGGTCGCCGCCACGACCGCCGTGCCCGAAGCCCGCAGTGGCAATTCCTGCGCGGCTTCCTCAAGCACCCGGTGATGGTCGGCTCGATCATCCCGTCGAGCCGCGTGCTGATCGAGAAGATGCTGCGCCCGGTCGACTGGGAGAACACCAAGCTGTTCGTCGAATATGGCCCGGGGGTCGGGACGTTCACCCGGCCGATCCTCCAGCATCTGGGCGAAGACGCGACCCTGCTGACGATCGACACCAACCCGGACTTCACCAAATATCTGCGGGAGTCGATCGACGACCCGCGCCTGGTGGCGGTTACCGGTTCGGCGGCGGACGTTGAGAAGATCCTTGCCGACCGCGGCTTCGACAAGGCCGATTACGTACTTTCGGGCCTGCCCTTCTCGACCCTGCCGCCGGGCGTCGGCGATGCGATCGCGCAGGCGACCGGCAAAGTCGTGCGCAACGGCGGCGCCTTCCTGGTCTATCAGTTCAGCCCCAAGGTCCGCGATTTCATCGCGCCTTATTTCGAGCGGATCGACCGCGGCTTCGAATGGCTCAACGTCCCGCCCGCGACCCTGTTCTGGGCATGGCGCGAGCCGACCGACTCCTAGGGTACGCGCAGCGCCAGCCGGCGCGTGACGGTGTAGTCGAGCGACGTCACCAGGAACCAGCCGATCTTCCACCGCAGGCGCTGCAGCCAGCCGGCGCGCTTCTGCGTCTCCGGAGTGATCTCCTCGCAGCTGCCGAGCTCATGCTCGAAGTAGCTCCGCATCATGATCGCGAAGTCGGGATCGTGGACCCGCAACATCATCTCCATGTTGAGATAGAGGCTGCGCAAATCGAAGTTCGATGAGCCGATGTGGACGACGTCGTCCATCACCAGCAACTTCGAATGGAGCTTCACCGGCTGATATTCGAACACCTTCACACCGCGCCGCAGCAGGCGCGAATAGGTGCTCCGCGCGGCATCGATGGTCGGGCGGTTGTCCGACTTGGACGGCAGGATGATCCGTGCGCGGCCGCGTCGCGCGACGTCGCCGATCCGCCTCAGCATGCCACCCATCGGCGCGAAGTACGCGACGATCATCTCGAGGTCGCGGGTTCGCGAGAGATCGTGGATGGTGGCCAGCGCCCATGGCGACTTCAACTGCATCGGTCCGCCATATTGCCACTGGAGCGGCCCTTCGTGCTCGCTGAAACGTCGGACCACTGCGCGCAGCGTCTTCATCCGTGAATTGCGCTTGAGCGCCCAGCCGATCAGCGCGTCGTAATAAGGGACAACCCGCGCCGCCGCCGCACCCTCCACCAGGAGGCCGATGTCACGCCAAGCCTTGTCCGACAGGTCGCCGAAATAGCTGTCCTCGATGTTGAAGCCGCCGATCAGGATCCGAGAGTGGTCGGTCTCGCCGTCGGCGAGCGCCAGCTTCTGATGGTTCCGCAGTAGGTAGCGCCGGCCGTACGAAGGGTTGAAACGGCAGAAGGTTGCGCCGCGCTGGACCAACTCGCGGAAGTAGGTTTCGCGCGTGTCGCTGCTGCCGAAGCCGTCGATCAGCAGCGATACCGCGACCCCGCGATCGAGCGCCCGGAACAGGGCCGACCGCACCTGCGCGCCCGAGCGGTCGGCGCTGTAGATATAATAGAGCAGGCGCAGCGAGGTCTTCGCCTCGTCGATCAGCCGGATCAGCGCCTGGAAGCGCTGCGGGCCGTCGGGCAGCAGCGTCAAACGGTTGCCGTCGATAATCAGCTCTCGCTCGCCTCGCGCCATGCCCCGGTCTCGCCTTGGTCGGGCGACAACGCAAGGCGTCGCAGCGAAAGGCCGATTTCATTGACTTTGCACGGAGCCGTCCCTAACTCGCACGCCTTCCTATTTTGCTGAGATTTAAAGAGGCGACCAATGGCGCGCGTTACGGTTGAAGATTGCGTAGACAAGGTTCCGAACCGGTTCGACCTTGTCCTGTTCGCGGCCCAGCGCGCCCGCCAGGTGTCGGGCGGCGCCGATCTGACGATCGACCGCGACCGCGACAAGAACCCGGTTGTCGCGCTGCGCGAGATCGCCGAAGAGACAGTCAAGCCCAAGGGGCTCGAGGAAGCGATCGTGACCAACCTGCAGAAGGTCCGGGTCGACGAGGAGGACGAGACCGAGGAGCTGGCGTCGCTCAGCGATGCCGCCGAGGCACTGCGCCTGACCGCGGCCGCTCCGCCGCGGCCGACTCCGTCGGGTGGCGACTACGAGTAAGTCATTCCGCCGCGGCTTCGAGCGCGGCTTCGAGTGACAGCGGCTGGCCGTCGCGGCTGATCCAGATCAGATCTTCAATCCCGAGCTCGCGCCCGTCGTGCGCCAGGACGCACATCTTCTTGACCGGCTTGCCGTCCCGGCGGTCGGCGAGGACGATGCCGAGCTTGCCGTAGCCCCAATTTTCGCCCCACTGACGGAGCGCGAGAACCACCGGAAGCAGGCCCTCACCCTTGGGCGTCAGCGAATAGATGACCTTGCGCTTGTCCGATGGGTCGGGCCTGCGCTCGAGAATCCCGCCGCACACCAGCTTGCCGAGGCGGTCCGACAGGATGTTGCGGGCGATCCCGAGGCCGGCCTGGAATTCCTCGAAATGCTGCAGCCCGTTGAGCGCGCCGCGAAGAATCAAGAACGCCCATTTCTCCCCGATCAGCTCGACCGCAGGCGGAATCGAGCAGGATAAGGCGGCTTCCCTGAAAGCGTCGATGCGGGACGTGACTCGATCTGCCGTCAATTCGGCGGTCCTCCCTCTACCCAACGCAAACAAAGCACAGTCGCTCCCGAAAAAATAGTTGTCAATTGAAACGGGCTGTCATAGTCCGTTTTAAATCGCAACCAACAGGAGGACGGCGATGTTCCGGGTGCTCTTCACGCTTTGCGCAGCGCTTGTCGCTGCCGCTCCGGCAGCGGCCGCGACCTATTCGGCCAAGCCCGCAGCGCCGAGCAGCGGCCGCTTCGTCGCCCGCGACATCACCTGGACCTGCGGCGAAGGAACGTGCGCCGGAGCGACCAACGAGAGCCGCCCGGTCGTCCTCTGCCAGTCGCTGGCCAAGCATGCCGGCCGCATCGAGGCGTTCCTCGTCGACGGGCGCAAGCTCGCCGCGGCGGACCTCGCGAAGTGCAACGCCGCGGCCAAAGCGACCGCAACGCCTGCCGCCGCAGCGCAATAAGAGTTCGGGGCCGCGCCGCTCCCCACTCCCCTGCCGCGCGGCCCCAATCCTTTTCGCGCTTGCACAATAGCGCCGCTTCACACCATCTTAGGCCCGTGCTGAGGCAGTACGAGCTAATCGAGAAGGTTCGCTCCTACGATCCGGATGCGGATGAGGGGCTGATCAACCGCGCTTACGTCTTCTCGATGAAGGCGCACGGCGACCAGCAGCGCGCCTCGGGCGACCCTTATTTCAGTCACCCGATCGAGGTCGCGGGCATCCTCACCGACCTAAAGCTCGACGATCAGACGATCGCCACCGCGATTCTGCATGATACGATCGAGGACACGCTCGCGACCACGGCCGAGATCGAGAAGCTGTTCGGCAAGGACGTCGCCCGGCTGGTCGACGGGGTGACCAAGCTCAGCAAGATCGAGGCGCAATCGGAAAACGAACGCGCGGCGGAGAATCTGCGCAAGTTCCTGCTCGCGCTCAGCGACGACATCCGCGTGCTCCTGGTCAAGCTCGCCGACCGGTTGCACAACATGCGCACGCTCCATCACATTCCGTCGGAGGACAAGCGCCGCCGAATCGCACGCGAGACGATGGATATCTACGCCCCGCTCGCCGAGCGGATCGGCATGTACGAGATGATGACCGAGATGCAGACGCTGGCGTTCCGCGAGCTGGAGCCCGACGCCTACGCCTCGATCATGCGCCGGTTGAAACAGCTGACCGAGAGCGGCGGCGACCTCGTCAGCCGGATCGGACTCGGCCTCCAGCTCTATCTCCAGGACAATGGCCTCGAAGCCGAGGTCACCGGCCGTCAGAAGCACCCTTATTCGATCTGGAAGAAGATGGCCGAGCGCCACATCAGCTTCGAGCAATTGTCCGACGTGATGGCGTTCCGCGTGATCGTGAAGGACAGCACGGAATGCTACCACGCGCTCGGGCTGATCCACAGCCGCTGGCCGATGGTCCCCGGGCGCTTCAAGGATTACATCTCGACCCCAAAGCGCAACGGCTACCGCTCGCTGCACACCTCGGTCATCCACGATTCGAAGATGCGGATCGAAATCCAGATCCGCGACCGCGACATGCACGAGCAGGCTGAGCGCGGCCTCGCCGCCCATTGGGCGTACAAGGAAGGCAAGCCCAAGGGCGACGTCAGCATCCCGTGGGTCGACGACCTGGTCGAGATCCTCGACCACGCCGAGAGCGCCGAGGAGCTGCTCGAGCATACCCGGATGGCGATGTACCAGGACCGGATCTTCGCCTTCACCCCGAAGGGCGAGCTGATCCAGCTGCCCAAGGGCGCGACCCCAGTCGACTTTGCCTATGCAGTGCATACAGGCTTGGGCGACCGCACGGTCGGAGCGAAGGTCAACGGCCGTGTGGTGCCGCTGCGGACGATGCTCGAGAACGGCGACCAGGTCGAAATCCTGATTTCCGAGGCGCAGCATCCGCAGCCGTCGTGGTTGCGATTCGTCGCCACCGGCAAGGCGCGCTCCGGGGTGCGCCGCTTCGTCCGCCACAAGGAGCGCGAGGAGACGATCGAGCTCGGCGGCAAGATCTACGACGAGATCGTCGCCCGGCTTCCCGCAGAGCTCGACAAGGACGCGCAGAAGCGCGCGATGAAGAAGCTCAAGATCGAGAATGAAGACGAACTGATGATCGCCATCGCCCGCAAGCGGGTGCGCGATGAGGACCTGATGGAAGCGCTGATGCCGGGGTCAGCCGGGGGCGACGTCTCCCCCCGCCCGCTCGGCCAGCGCAAGGCGATCTCGATCAAGGGCCTGACCGCTGGCGTCGCCTACCATCTCGCTCAATGCTGCCACCCTATCCCGGGCGACCGGATCGTCGGCCTGCGCCGCGAGGACGAGGAGATCGAGGTCCACGTGATCGGCTGCGACACGCTTGCGAGCGGGATCGACGCCGACTGGCTCGACCTCGCCTGGGGCGAGGGTTCGGACGGCGGCGCTGCGCGGCTCGCGGTGATCCTGCGCGACATCCCCGGCGCGCTCGGCACCATGTCGAGCATCCTCGGCGCCAAGCACGCCAACATCGTCAACCTTCAGCTGGTCCACCGGGACGGCAGCTTCCAGACCTTCCATCTCGACATCGAGGTGCACGACCTCGCCCACCTGCATTCGATTGTCGCGGCGCTGCGCGATGCCGAACCGATCAGCTCGGTCGAACGGATTTAGGCGTCGGTTTACTCGGCCGGCACCGGGGTCCATGGTCAGACCTCAGTGAGGGGAATGACAGTGGCCGTGTTCGCTCTCGCCTTCGCGCTCGCGGTTGTTTCTCCGCTTGCTCCGGCGGCCAAGCCCAGGAGCTTTCGCGACTGTAAGGCTTGCCCCGAAATGATCGTCATCCCGGGGGGCGCGTTCCTTATGGGTTCACCCGCCAGTGAACAGGGGCGTGACGCGATCGAAGGACCGCAGCGCAAAGTGAGAATCCATCGCTTCGCTGCCGGAAAATATGACGTGACCCGCGGCGAATGGCGCGCGTTCGTCGCCGCGACGCACCGGCCCACGATCAGCGGCTGCCAATGGGTCGGACCCACCCGTGATCATGAGGCTGCGGCCGACTGGCAGAAGCTGGATTTCGCCCAGACGGACCGGCACCCGGTGGTCTGCGTCACCTGGAATGACGCTGAGGACTATGCCCGCTGGCTGAGCGCCAGGACGCATCATCGCTACCGACTTCTGAGCGAAGCGGAATGGGAATATGCCGCGCGCGCCGGAACCCACACCGCCTTCTGGTGGGGATCGGGCGCTAGTCACGGATTCGCGAACCACGGGACGGCGCAATGTTGTGGCGGGCTCGCCGAAGGCCGCGACAAGTGGCTGTTCACGTCTCCGGGCGGAGCGTTCCCGCCGAACCGGTTCGGGCTTTATGACATGGGCGGAAACGTGCTGCAGTTCGTCGCCGATTGCTTCGTTCCGGCGTACGATCCGCGTGCGGCGGACGGAAAGCCCAACAGGATACCTATGAAGCTCCGCACGAGCGGCCACCTCGCGGACCTGAACGGCACCAACAGCTGCGACTATCGCGTCGTTCGCGGCGGCGACTGGGGCGATCAGGCGGCCTGGATCCGCTCGGCAGCACGCAGCTTCGCGCCTCCGCCGGGACCGGGACCGAAGCTCGAGGAATATCGCAGCGGCGGCGTCGGGTTCAGGGTCGCCCGCGACTACCCCTGATCGAGCGGTTCTAGACCCTCGTGCGCCGCTGCTCGCGGACTTGGCGGGCGTGGGCGTCGCCCGATGCGAGAACCGCCAGCATCACCAGGTCGGACGCGGTCGCGGTCATCGGGGCGATCTGGACCGAATGCTTGAGGCCGAAGATGTACGGCCCGAGCACGCTCTCGCCGCCCAGCTCGCGCAGCAGCTTGGCCGAGATGCTCGCCGACTGGAGGCCGGGCATGACGAGGATGTTCGCAGCGCCGGAGAGCCTGCTGAACGGATAGAACCGCCGCTGGAGGTCGTAGTTGAGCGCGACGTCGGGCGCCATTTCGCCTTCGAACTCGAAGTCGGCGTGGAAGCTGTCGAGCAGCTTCACCGCGCCGCGCAGCTCCTCGATGTGCATGCCCGGCGGATTGCCGAAGGTGGTGTAGCTGGTGAAAGCGACGCGCGGCTCGAGGCCGAGGCGCCGGGCGAAGGCCGACGAGCGCATCGCGATCGCAGCATATTGCTCGGCGGTGGGACGCTCGGTGACCGCGGTGTCGGCGATGAGCACGGTGTGCGAGCGGCCGACGATGACGTTGATCCCGAACGGGGTCGCGCCTTCCTCGTCGTCGATCACGGTGCGGACCTGCTTCAGCGACTGGCTGAACGGGCGGGTGGTGCCGGTGATCATCGCGTCTGCCTCGCCGAGCGCGAGCATCGCAGCGGTGAAGGTGTTGCGGTCCTGGTTGACCATCCGCTCGATCTCGCGCCGCAGCATGCCGTGGCGCTGGTGCTTTTCGTAGATGTGGTCGACCGCGCGCCCGACCAGCGGCGAGTTGCGGCTGTTGAGCACCTCATATTCGTTCGGGTTCTCGACGCCGAGCTCCTTGAGCTGCGTGTAGACTTCGTCACGTCCAACGAGGACCGGGGTGCCGTAGCCGGCTTCCTTGAACGCAATCGCGGCGCGGAGCACGTTCGGCTCCTCGCCCTCGGCGAACAGCACGCGCTTGGGATTGTCGCGCGCGCCTTCATAGACGAGGCTCATCACCGCCACCGTCGGGTTGAGCCGCGCGCGCAGTTCCTGGCGATAGGCTTCCATGTTGGCGATCGGCTTTTGCGCGACGCCCGACTGGACGGCAGCTTCGGCGACCGCGGCGGCGACCACCTCCATGAGCCGCGGGTCGAACGGCGCCGGGATGATGTAGTCGCGCCCGAAGCTGTGCGAGCGTCCGCCATAGGCCGCGGCGACTTCCTCCGGCACCGGCTCGCGCGCGAGCTCGGCCAGCGCCTCGGCCGCGGCGATCTTCATCGCGTCGTTGATCGCGGTCGCGCGAACGTCAAGCGCGCCGCGGAAGATGAACGGGAAGCCGAGGACGTTGTTCACCTGGTTGGGGTAGTCCGAGCGGCCGGTGGCGATGATCGAATCGGGGCGCACCTCCATCGCGTCCTCGGGCCGGATCTCCGGATCGGGATTGGCCATTGCGAAGATGATCGGGTCGCGCGCCATCGACTTGACCATGTCCTTGGTGACGACGTTCGCCGCCGATAAACCGAGGAACACGTCGGCGCCTTCGATCGCTTCCGCGAGCGTGCGCCGGTCCGTCTCGACCGCATGCGCCGACTTCCACTGGTCGAGATCGGTCCGGCCTTTGTGGATCACGCCCTTGCGGTCGCACATGATGACATTGTCGCCGCGTACGCCCATCGCCTTCATCAGCTCAGTGCAGGCGATTGCCGCGGCCCCGGCGCCGTTGACCACGACCTTGACGTCGGCGAGCGCGCGGTTGGTGAGGTGGCAGGCGTTGATCAGGCCCGCAGCGCTGATGATCGCGGTGCCGTGCTGGTCGTCGTGGAAGACTGGAATGTTCATCCGCTCGCGCAGCGTCTGCTCGATGATGAAACAGTCGGGCGCGGCGATGTCCTCGAGGTTGATTCCGCCGAAGCTCGGCTCCAGCAATTCGACGCAATCGATGAAGCGCTGCGCGTCCTCGGTCTTCACCTCGATGTCGATCGCGTCGACGTCGGCGAAGCGCTTGAACAGCACCGCCTTGCCTTCCATCACCGGC
>Ga0207678_10002495_pt1 | contig 16742 bp, 16 predicted proteins | sample KBSC63metaG_FD_184319 | JGI IMG/M metagenome (GOLD analysis project Ga0207678, IMG submission 184319) | Corn rhizosphere microbial communities from Kellogg Biological Station, Michigan, USA - KBS C6-3 metaG (SPAdes) (version 2) | ecosystem: Host-associated > Plants > Roots > Rhizosphere > Soil ...
GGCCGCCTACCGGATCGGCTGGGCGTTGCCGGGCCGCTATCGCGAACAGGTCGAGAAGCTGAAGTTCCTGAACACGCTGGCGACGCCGTCGCTGCCGCAGCTCGCGATCGCCGAGTTTCTCGAACGCGACGGCTACGAGCATCACCTGCGGCGCTTGCGCAAGGCGTATGCGCAGCAGGCGAACCTGATGCGCGCGATGGTGTCGCGGTTCTTCCCGGAAGGTACGCGCATCTCGAGCCCGGCGGGCGGTTACGTGTTGTGGGTCGAGCTGCCGGCACAGGTCGACGCGATGCGCCTGTACCAGCTCGCGCTGGAGCAGGGCATCACGATCGGGCCCGGCTACATGTTCTCGATCACCGAAAACTACCGGAACTTCATCCGGCTGAACTACAGCAGCCCGTGGTCGCCGGAGATCGAGCAGGCGGTGATCGCAGTCGGCAAGCTCGCGGCATCGTGCATGCAGTCGTGAAGCGAAGGCCGGTGCGCGTCGCACGCACCGCCTTCGCTCAGCCGGCCTTCGCGCGTAAATACTCCGACACGCGCGCGAGCCCTTGCTCGAGCACCGTCCGGTTGTTGGCGTAACCGATCCGCACATAGCCTTCCATGTCGAGCGCGCTGCCCGGCGTGAACATCACGCCGGTTGCCTCGATCAGCTCCGTGCAGAACGCGCGCGACGGCATGTCGAACGCATACTTGAGCAGCGCCGTCGTGCCCGACTTCGGCTTGACCCAGGAAATCGACGGCTCGCGTTCGACCCATGCATCGAGAATCGCGAGATTGGTGCGCACGATGTCGTGACTGCGCTTCAGGATCACGTCGCGGTGCTCGAGCGCGAGCGTCGCGAGGTAGTCGTCGATCATCCCGACGCTGATCGTGTTGTAGTCGCGATGGACGCTCACCGCGTGGATCAGCTCGGCAGGCCCCGCGATCCAGCCGAGACGGAGCCCGGCGAGCGAGTACGTCTTCGACATGCTCGCCGTGCTGATCCCGCGTTCGTACAGGTCGGCGATCGAGGCGCCGTAGCCGCTGCCGGCCTGATCGGTGCCGCGATAGACCTCGTCGCACAGCACGTACGCGCCGCAGCGTTGCGCGATCTCGACGATCTTGCCGAGCAGCGCTTCGTCCATCAGCGAGCCGGTCGGGTTGTGCGGGTTGTTGATCGCGATCAGGGCCAGGAACCCGTGTTCCTCGCGCAGCTTCAGTACCTTGACGTTCGCGCCGTAGCTTTCCGGAATCGAGTAGTGCTGCTGGTAGGTCGGCAACACCGACACGACCGTATCGCCCGCTTCGGCCGGCGTTTCATAGATGAGCGCGTTGCCGCCGATCGCGCCGTGCGTGACGATCAAGTCGATCGCGTGCCGGTCAGCGTCCGCCGCGCGCAACGGCCAGCATGATCCCAAAGCCGACGAGCAGAACACCGAAGGTGCGGTCGATCCAGTGACGGAACGACAACAATCGATCGCGGACGGTATCGACGGAGAAACAGACCGCGACCACGCTGAACCAGCCCGCGTGGGCGGCGGCCGCGCATCAACCGGCGGGCAGCGGGCGCGGGCAGGTGTTCGACCATTTCTATTTCAGCCTTCAAGCGGCCGTCGCGGGGCTGGGCGTCGCGATCGGCCCGTGGCACCTCGTTCGCGACGACCTCGAAAGCGGGGTGCTGGTCGCGCAGATGGGCTTCGTCGAAGACGGCTCGCACTATTGCCTGCTGACGCCGGAGCCGGTGAAGGACGGAAGCGCGCAGTCGGCGCTGCTCGACTGGCTGAGGACGATGGCCTGACCCGTGAGCCGGGTCGCTGCGCGACGCAGGCGACCCTCAAAAAAAATGGCGCCGCAGGCATTCAGCCCGTGGCGCCATTGCGTGTCGCTACGGCGGGCACGACCCGCCGCAGCTCGACCGCATGCTTAGATCTGCACGGTGTCGGCGACTTCCTTGAAGTCCTCGATCTGGTCGAAGTTCATGTACTTGTAGATCTTGTCGCCGTCCGCGGTGAGCACGCCCATGTCGGCCATGTACTCTTCCTTGGTCGGGATCCGGCCCAGACGCGAGCAGATCGCCGCCAGTTCCGCCGAGCCGAGGTACACGTTCGTGTTCTTGCCCAGGCGGTTCGGGAAGTTGCGGGTCGACGTCGACATCACCGTCGCGCCTTCGCGCACCTGTGCCTGGTTGCCCATGCACAGCGAGCAGCCCGGCATTTCGGTGCGGGCACCGGCCGTGCCGAACACGCCGTAGTGACCTTCTTCCGTCAACTGCTTCTGGTCCATCTTGGTCGGCGGGGCGACCCACAGCTTGACCGGGATGTCGCGCTTGCCTTCCAGCAGCTTCGACGCGGCACGGAAGTGACCGATGTTGGTCATGCACGAGCCGATGAACACTTCGTCGATCTTGGCGCCCGCGACGTCGGACAGCGTCTTCACGTCGTCCGGATCGTTCGGGCACGCGACGATCGGCTCGTGGATGTCGGCCAGGTCGATCTCGATGACGGCCGCGTATTCGGCGTCGGCATCCGGCGACAGCAGTTGCGGGTCGGCCAGCCACTGTTCCATCGCCGCGATACGGCGCTGCAGGCTGCGCGGATCCTGATAGCCCTGCGCGATCATCCACTTCAGCAGCGTGATGTTGCTGTTCAGGTACTCGATGATCGGTTCCTTGTTCAGATGCACCGTGCAACCGGCCGCCGAACGCTCGGCGGATGCATCCGACAGCTCGAACGCTTGTTCGACCTTCAGGTCGGGCAGGCCTTCGATTTCGAGAATGCGGCCCGAGAAGATGTTCTTCTTGCCTTGCTTGGCGACCGTCAGCATGCCTTGCTTGATCGCGTACAGCGGAATCGCGTTGACCAGGTCACGCAGCGTGACGCCCGGCTGCATCTTGCCCTTGAAGCGGACCAGCACCGATTCCGGCATGTCCAGCGGCATCGTGCCGGTGGCGGCCGCGAACGCGACCAGGCCCGAGCCTGCCGGGAAGCTGATGCCGATCGGGAAGCGCGTGTGCGAGTCGCCGCCGGTGCCGACGGTGTCGGGCAGCAGCATGCGGTTCAGCCACGAGTGGATCACGCCGTCGCCCGGTCGCAGCGCGATGCCGCCGCGCGTGCTGATGAAGTTCGGCAGCGTCTGGTGCGTCTTCACGTCCACCGGCTTCGGATAGGCGGCGGTGTGGCAGAACGACTGCATCACGAGGTCGGCCGAGAAGCCGAGGCACGCCAGATCCTTCAGTTCGTCGCGGGTCATCGGGCCCGTTGTGTCCTGCGAGCCGACCGAGGTCATCTTCGGTTCGCAGTACGTGCCCGGACGCACGCCCTGGCCTTCCGGCAGACCGCATGCGCGGCCGACCATCTTCTGCGCGAGCGAGAAGCCCTTGCCGCTGTCGGCCGGCTGGTGCGGCAGGCGGAACAGCGTCGACGGTGCGAGGCCCAGCGCTTCACGCGCCTTCGCGGTCAGGCCGCGGCCGATGATCAGCGGAATGCGGCCGCCGGCACGCACTTCGTCGAACAGCACGTCGGACTTGACCTGGAATTCGGCGATCACGTTGCCGTCCTTCAGCGCCTTGCCTTCGTACGGGCGCAGTTCGACCACGTCGCCCATTTCCATCTGCGACACGTCGAGTTCGATCGGCAGCGCGCCGGCGTCTTCCATCGTGTTGTAGAAGATCGGGGCGATCTTGCCGCCGAGGCACACGCCGCCGAAGCGCTTGTTCGGGACGAACGGGATGTCTTCGCCGGTGAACCAGAGCACCGAGTTGGTGGCCGACTTGCGCGAGGAGCCGGTGCCGACCACGTCGCCGACGTAGGCGACCAGGTGACCCTTTTCCTTCAGCGATTCGATGAACTTGACCGGGCCGCGTTTGCCGTCTTCTTCCGGCGTGATGCCGGGGCGGGCGTTCTTCAGCATCGCGAGCGCGTGCATCGGGATGTCCGGGCGGGTGGTGGCGTCCGGCGCCGGCGACAGGTCGTCGGTGTTGGTTTCGCCCGTGACCTTGAACACGGTGATGGTCAGGCTTTCCGGCACTTCCGGACGGCTCGTGAACCATTCGGCGTCGGCCCAGCTCTGCAGCACGGCCTTCGCATGGGCGTTGCCCTTGTCGGCGAGTTCCTTCACGTCATGGAACTGGTCGAACATCAGCAGGGTTTTCTTCAGCGCGTCGGCCGCGACGGCCGCGACGGCGTCGTCGGACAGCAGCTCGATCAGCGGCTGGATGTTGTAGCCGCCGAGCATCGTGCCGAGCAGTTCGGTCGCGCGCTCGCGCGAGATCAGCGGGCAGGTCGTCTCGCCCTTCGCGACGGCGGCCAGGAAGCCGGCCTTCACGCGGGCGGCTTCGTCGACACCGGCGGGGACGCGGTAGGTGATCAGGTCGAGCAGCGTCTGCTCTTCGCCTGCGGGCGGGTTCGCCAGCAGTTCCACCAGCTCGGCGGTTTGCTGGGCCGTCAGCGGCAGAGGGGGGATACCGAGCGCGGCGCGGGCGGCCACGTGAGCACGAAAGTTTTCAAGCATGGGGGGACCTGCTGAGATTGCGTTTCAGGGGAAGGGCTTTCCAGGCACGCCGAGGCTGCTGTTCCGGACACTGCTTCACTGCTTTCGACGGGATTCTAATCCCAATCCGGTCAGGGCGTCAAATGTCTTATGTCTTATATAAGAGTTGGGGTTTGGGGCTTCCCGCCTCAGGTCGCGGCATCGGCGATTGAGCGGAAGCCGGCCGCGTCGCGACCCCCCGAGGGCATTCATTCCGGGTAGGCACGAAATCGCTCCCCAATTGCATCGATGCGAGGCTGCGGCGTAATACTTCAACGTTTTGCGCGCCATGGCCCGCGCAGCCGAAGGCGCGCGCCGTCGCGCGTCAGCTGGAGCACTGCAGCGACGAGATCTATTTTCCGCACGTCATCCGGCTGATGGGCCTCGAAGCGACGCCGGAGCATCCCGACGCGCAGGCCGCGCGCGACGCAGCGCGGCAATACTATCGGCGCATGGAAGGCGTGCTGGCGGACCGGCAATATCTGGCTGAAACCTATTCCTATGCGGACATCGCGTTCTACATGGCGCAGTTGTTCGGCGCCCGCAAGGGCGCGCCGATGACGTCGGAGACGCCGAACCTGCTCGCGTGGCGCGAACGAATGACCGCGCGTCCGGCCGTGCGGAAAGTGGCCGGCGCGATGGCGGGTTATCTCGCATCGATCGATCATCCGGTTCCGGACTTTCTTCGCGGGCTCGACTAGTCATCGGTTCCGCGTCGGGCGGCGAGGATCTGCCGAGCGCCGATCGCCGCTCGATGCGAACGGATCACCCGCCCGTCACCGGCGGAAAGAACGCCACCTCGCTATCCTCGCGCACGACGAACCCGCCCGTCACCATCTCGAGATTCACGGCCGCCCGCACCGGCCGATCCATTCGCAGCGCTTCTCCACTACGCGCGTCGCGTGCGGCGAGTGTGCCGCGCAGCGCATCGACGGTGACCTCGTCCGCATCGATCTCGATGACCTCCTCGTCGGTATGCAGTTGTTCGCGAATGCTCGCAAAATATTTGATCGTCAGTTTCATTGCGATGTCCCGGGCGAAATCGGAGGAAGCGGCGAAATCGGCGAAAGAGGAAAGGGCATGGCCGGCGCGCTCATCCCCATCGCCGCATCGCCTGGTCGTCATGCGCCTTCGGCTCGACCCAGCCGGACACGCCGTCGTGCCGGATCTCCTTCTTCCAGAACGGCGCGTGCGTCTTCACGAAGTCCATGATGAACTCGCACGCATCGAACGCCGATGCGCGATGCGCGGCGGCGACCACGACGATCACGACCGGCTGGCCGAGCGGAATCCGCCCGACGCGATGCACGATCCTGACCGCTTCGAGCTGCCAGCGCGCGCCGGCTTCCTCGACGATGCTCCAGAGCGCTTGCTCGGTCATCGTCGGATAGTGCTCGACCTCGAGCGCGATCACGTCGTCGACGTCGCCTTCGTTGCGCACGACGCCGAGGAAATTCACGACCGCGCCGACATTCGGATTGCGAACGATCGGCGCGATCTCGGCGCCGGCGTCGATCGCCGCGTATTGCACGCGCACCTCGAAGCCGGCGGCAATCGCCGGCGGCGGTTCGGTGTGCAGCGCGGATGGCTCGGGATGGCTGCCGTCACGCGACGGATCGTCGGGTGGCGCGCCACGGGATTCGGTGAAACTCGTCATGACGGGATTCTCCTGTAAGCGGTGCGCGGCGCTTCGCGCGGCAGCCGTCAGCCGTCAGCCGCCGACGAGCGACATGCGCACGGTCGGATAGGTCTTGCCCGACGGCCGCGACGCACGCGTCGCGCGCCGCTCGGAATAGCGGTCGTCGCGCTGCATCCAGCGCGCGCGCACGGCGTCGGCGAGCTGGCCGGTCGAGGCGTTGTCGTCGAGCCACGGCCGCAGGTCGGTGCCCTGCGTCGCGAACAGGCACGTATAGAGCTGGCCGTCGGCCGACACGCGGGCGCGCGAGCACGTGCCGCAGAACGGATGCGACACGCTCGCGATGAAGCCGACCTCACCCGCGCCATCGATGTGCCGGCAGCGGATCGCGGTGGCGTCGTGCCCCGGTCCGCCGACGAGCACGAGCGGATAGCTTGCCTCGATCAGCTCGCGCATCCGCGTGGCCGGCACGACCTTGTCGCCGGACCACGCGCTCGCGCCGCCGACGTCCATGTATTCGATGAAGCGCACGGCCACGCCGCTATGCCGGAAGTGACGCACGAGCGGCAGGATCTGGTCGTCGTTCGCGCCGCGCTCGATCACCGCGTTGACCTTCACCGGCGCGAGCCCGGCCGCCTGCGCGGCCTCGATGCCGGCCAGCACGCGCGCGACGGGCATGTCGGCATCGCTCATCCGGCGGAACACGGCATCGTCGAGCGCGTCGAGGCTCACCGTCACGCGCGACAGGCCGGCATCGCGCAGCGAGCGTGCCTTGGCGGCGAGCAGCGAACCGTTGGTCGTCAGCGCGATTTCGACGGGCTTGCCGTCGACGGTCGTCAGCGTCGCGAGCCGTTCGATCAGCGCTTCGAGGTTGCGGCGCAGCAGCGGTTCGCCGCCGGTGAGTCGGATCTTTTCGACGCCGAGCGAGATGAACGCGCGGGCGATCTTCTCGAGTTGCGCGAACGACAGCCGCTCGGACGACGGCATGAACGCATAGTCGGGCCCGAAGCTGTCGCGCGGCATGCAGTAGCCGCAGCGGAAATTGCACTGGTCGATGACGGACAGCCGCAGGTCGCGCAGCGGCCGCGCGAGCGTGTCGAGCGGGCGGGAGAAGGCGTCGGGCGATGCGCCGCCGGTGGCGGCGGCCGGCGCGGAAAGGATGGCATTCACGATCGGTTCGTCGGCCTGCATGAAGTGAGCGGAACGGCGTCGCCGAGCGGCCGCGTATGCGCCGACGTATCGGCGCACAGGTCGTGACGAGCGTCATCGTGAGGATAGTCCGCCGGACTTTTCCGGCAGAGGCACAATCCCGCCCGAAATGCAGGAATACAGTTCGCGCTCCTGCATGCACGCAAGGCGGGCATCGCATGCATGCTCATGCTCACGCGAGCCAGTGCGCGAAATCGTAATATGGCACCGCGTCGCCGCGTGCGATGCGTCGACCGGCCGGCAGCCGCGCGAGCCCGCTCGCCTGCATGAGCGATTGCAGCGTGCCGGCGCCTTGCTGCCGCAGCGTGTCGAGCACGGGTGCGCCGTGGGCGTCGATGGTGCGGCGCACGCGCACGAAGCGTTCGCGCTGCGCATCCGGCTCGACGTCGATATCGATCGGCAGCGACGGCACGGCCGGCACGCAGTCGTCGCGCCCCTGCAGGCGGCGGATCAGCGGTGCGACGAACAGCGCGAACGCGGTCATCGCGGCGCCTGGATTGCCGGGCAGCAGCACGACGGGCCGTTCGTCGAGCCGCGCGAGCGCGACGGGCTTGCCGGGCTTCATCCGCACGCCGGAGACCACGAACGACGCGCCGAGCGCGGTCAGCGCGGGGCGCAGCAGGTCCTTGTCGCCGACCGATGCGCCGCCGACGCACACGACCACATCGCAGTGCGCGGCCAGCGTGCGCAGCGCCTGATCGACGGCGGCCGCGGTGTCGGCGGCATGCTCGCTCGCCGCGACGATGGCCCCGGTTCCCGCCACCAGCGCGGCGAGCATCGGCGCGTTGCTGTTGTAGATCTGCTGCGGCGCACGCGGCTGGCCGCACGGGACGAGCTCGTCGCCGGTCGTGAGGATGCCGACCCGCAGCGGCGGCCGCACATCGATGTGCGCGCAACCCTGCGCGGCCGCGACGCCGACGTGCATCGCGCCGAGCCGCACGCCGGCCGGCATCAGCAGGTCGCCCGCGCGCACTTCCTCGCCGCGGCGGCGGATATGCGATCCGGCGCGCTGCGGCGCGTCGAACGCGACCCAGCCGTCCTGCTCGTGCGCGTGCTCCTGCATCACGACGGTGTCGGCGCCGGGCGGAATCAGGCTGCCGGTGAAGATTCGCGCGGCCGTGCGCGGGGCCAGCGGCGACGGCGCGTCGCCCGCATAGCAGCGCTGCGCGACGCGCAACGGCTCGCCGTGCGCGAGGTCCGCGTGCCGGACCGCATAGCCGTCCATCGCGCTCTGGTCGGCGGGCGGCTGGTCGAGCACGGCGGCGAGCGGCGTGGCGAGCACGTGGCCGGCCGCTTGCGCGACCGGAATGGAGACGGCCGCACGGGGCGGTGCGAACGCGCCGGCGAAATGCCGTTGGGCGGTATCGAAATCGGTCAGGGGTGTCATCGAGCGGTGAGCGCATGCGGTTGCGCATGCGTGGGTTCGGGTAACGGGAGCGCGTCGGGCGACACGTATTCGACGAAGCCGTCGTTGCGGCAGAAGCCGAGCAGCCGCACGCCGGCTTCGCGGGCGACGTCGATCGCGAGCGACGTCGGCGCGGAGATCGTCGCGATCATCGGGATGCCGACGCGTGCCGCCTTGCGCACGAGCTCGTAGCTCGCGCGGCTCGACAGGAACACGAAGCCCGCGCGCAGGTCGGCGCGGCGCCGCGCGAGCCGGCCGATCAGCTTGTCGAGCGCATTGTGGCGGCCGACGTCCTCGAAGACTTCCAGCACGGCGCCGTCGCGGTCGCACCAGGCGGCCGCATGGATGCCGCCGGTCGCGCGCATCAGCGGCTGCCGCGCCGGCAATGCGCGGGCGGCGCGCGCGACGGCGTCGGCGCCGATGCCGGCCGCCGCGCCCGCGGCCGCGATGCGGGGCGGATGCAGATCGAGCTGCGCGATGCTTTCGATCCCGCAGACGCCGCAGCCGGTGCGGCCGGCCAGCGCGCGCCGGTGCGCCTTCAGCGCCATGAACGCCTGCTGCGACACGGTGAGCCGCACTTCGGCGCTATCGGGCCGGTATTCGGTTTCGATGTCGAAGACGTCGGACGCGCGCTCGACGATCCCTTCGCTCAGCGCGAAGCCGAGGCCGAACGCGTTGAGGTCGATCGGCGTCGCCATCATCACCGTGTGCGCGATGCCGTTGAATACGAGTGCGACCGGCGTCTCGTCGACGACGCGATCGACGGCGCCCAGCGCGTCGCCGGCACGATGACGCGTCACATGACACGCGCGGCTGCCGGCCGGATCGTCGGGGCGGTCGCTGGGCTCCATGCGGTTTTCTCCAGGGGGGAATCGGGAATCGACCGGCGCGGGCGCCGGGCGACGGAAACGGATTCTGCGAAGGGCGGTGCGCGGCGTCGCGCCGGCTCGCCACGGGCAGGCTTCGAGTCGATGGTACGGGCGTTCGGCCCGGGCGCGGATGCACAGCGTCGCGATGCGGAAAGCAGTACAGCTGACGGCCGCCCGGCGCCGAAACGGGTTTTCCGTACACACATCTTCCGACCGGGGGAAAGCACAGTTTCAGCGCACGTTCGCGCGATTGCGAGTATCGTCCAAAACGCGATATCGTCATTCACGCTTCGTTGCCGTGCACCGCGATCCGTCCAGGTCGGCGCGTGCCGTCGCGAAGCCGTCGCGCGATTTCCTGCTTCGAGCTGACGTCCTCACAACCACGAGCAAATTACGGTCATGGAAATCTTCGATGCGTTCCATCTCGCACGATTGCAATTCGCGTTCACGGTGTCGTTCCACATCGTGTTTCCGGCGATCAGCATCGGCATGGCGAGCTTTCTGGCGGTGCTGGAATGGCGCTATCTCGTCACCGGCGACGCCGCCTATAAATCGATGTTCCAGTTCTGGTCGAAGATCTTCGCGATCGGCTTCGGGATGGGCGTCGTCTCCGGCGTCGTGATGGCCTACGAGTTCGGCACGAACTGGGCGGGCTTCTCGCGCGTCGCGGGCAACATCACCGGCCCGCTGCTCACTTACGAAGTCCTGACTGCTTTCTTCCTCGAAGCCGGCTTCCTCGGCGTGATGCTGTTCGGCTGGCAACGCGTCAGCCCGCGCGCGCACTTCTTCGCGACGCTGATGGTCGCGGTCGGCACACTGATCTCGACGTTCTGGATTCTCGCGTCGAACAGCTTCATGCAGACGCCGCAGGGCTACAAGATCGAGAACGGCCTCGTCGTGCCGGTCGACTGGTTCAAGATCATCTTCAACCCGTCGTTCCCGTATCGTCTCGTGCACATGACGATCGCGGCGTTCATCGTCGCGGGCTTCATCGTCGCCGCGTGCGGCGCGTGGCATCTGCTCAAGGGGCGCCGCGACGAGCCGGTGAAGCGCAGCTTCTCGATGGCGCTGTGGATGCTGCTGCTGCTCGCGCCGATCCAGATCGTCGTCGGCGATGCGCACGGGCTGAACACGCGCGAATACCAGCCGGCGAAGATCGCGGCGATCGAGGGGCTGTGGGAAACGGAGAAGGGCGGCACCGCGCTGAACCTCGTCGGCCTGCCCGACATGCAGGCCGAAACGACGCGCTATGCGATCCAGGTGCCGCACCTCGGCAGCCTGATCCTCACGCACAGCTGGGACGGCGAGATTCGCGGGCTGAAGGAATTCCCGCCGCAGGACCGTCCGTATTCGCCGATCGTGTTCTGGACCTTCCGGATCATGGCCGGCCTCGGGATGCTGATGCTGCTCACGGCGGTGCTCGGCTTGCTGTTGCGCAAGGGCGGGCGCCTGTATGAAACGCGCTGGTTCCAGTGGTTCGTCGTGTGCATGGGGCCGTCGGGCATCGTCGCGCTGCTGGCCGGCTGGGTCACGACCGAGGTCGGGCGGCAGCCGTGGACCGTATACGGCGTGCTGCGCACCATCGATTCGGTCGCGCCGCTCAGCGCGCAGCAGGTCGGCGTGTCGCTGCTGATTTTCGTGGTCGTGTATTTCCTGGTGTTTGGAACGGGGATCTATTACATGTTGAACCTGATGAAGCGCGGGCCGGCCGCACACGCCGGGTATATCGAGCTGCACCGGCATCCGGGGCTGCGCAAGAGCGCGCTGTCCACGCCGCTGAACGTCACCGAAGCGGAGTAAGCCATGCAGATCGATCTTCCTGTCGTGTGGGCCGCGATCATCGGCCTCGGCGTGTTCATCTACGTGATGCTGGACGGCTTCGACCTCGGCATCGGCCTGCTGTTTCCGTTCTTTGACGCGAAGGCCGAGCGGCAGGTGATGCTCGACACCGTCGCGCCGGTGTGGGACGGCAACGAGACCTTTCTCGTGCTCGGCGGCGCAGGCCTGTACGGCGCGTTCCCGGTCGTCTACTCGACGCTGCTGCCGGCGAACTACCTGCCGCTGATCCTGATGGTGGTCGGGCTGATCTTCCGCGGCGCCGCGTTCGAGTTGCGCGCAAAGGCGAACCGCACGCAGCACCTGTGGGATCTCGCGTTCATCGGCGGTTCCGCGCTTGCCGCGTTCTGCCAGGGGATCGTGCTCGGTTCGCTGCTGCAGGGCATCCGGATCGTTGACCACCAGTTCGCGGGCGGGCCGTTCGACTGGCTGTCGCCGTTCAGCCTGTTCTGCGGGATCGGCGTGCTCGTCACCTATGCGACGCTCGGCTGCGGCTGGCTGATCCTGAAAGTCGACGGCGAATTGCAGCGCAAGATGCGCGTGCTGATGAAGCCGCTCGCGGGCGTGCTGCTCGCCGTGATGGGCGTGGTCAGCCTGTGGACCGTGATCGGGCTGCCGGCGGTCGCGCACCGCTGGTTCGGCAGCGGCTACCTCGGCTGGTTCCTGCCGGTGCCGATCCTCGTCGCCGCGTGCGTGTGGGGCATCTTCCACTCGGTGAAGCGCCAGCACGAGGCGACGCCGTTCCTGCTGACGCTCGCGCTCGTGTTCCTCGGCTACACCGGGCTCGTGATCAGCATCTGGCCGAACATCGTGCCGCCGTCGCTGACGATCTGGGAGGCGTCGTCGAGCCATTCCAGCCAGCTGTTCGCGCTCGTCGGCACGGTGATCGTGCTGCCGGTCATTCTCGTGTACAACGCGCTGCAGTACCGCGTGTTCCGCGGCAAGGTGCGCGAGGGCGACATCGGCTATCACTGAGCGATGCACCCGATATCGCTCCGATAGCGGCCCGCCACGCGCGGGCCGTCGCACATCGGGCGCAGGCATTGCGTATTTCCTTGGCAGTCGAGACAACACCATGATCGTCAGACCACGACAAAACTGGCTCAGGATGCTGTTCGTATGGAACGGCTCCGTGCTGCAGTCGATCATTCCGCAACTCGTGTTCATGGCGATCGTCAGCACGCTGGCGGTCTTCACGAACGGGCGCATCTTCGGCGAGAAGATTCCGCTGAACACCGCGCCGTTCACGCTGTTCGGGCTCGCGCTCGCGATCTTCCTCGCCTTTCGCAACAACGCGAGCTTCGAGCGCTTCAAGGAGGCGCGGCTTCTGTGGGGCAACCTGCTGATCGCGGCGCGCACCGTCACGTCGCAATTGCACCGCTACCTGCCCGACAGCGTCGGCGACGCGGAGCGCAACCGGCTCGCCGATCTGCTGATCGCGTTCACGTATGCGCTGAAACATCAGCTGCGTCATACCGATGCGACGCAAGACCTGCAACGCATCCTCGGCGCCGAGCGTGCCGCCGCGTTCGCGCACAAGTGCTACCAGCCTGTCGCGATTCTCGATGAACTGCGCGGCGGGATCGTCCGTGCGCTGGGCCGCGCGCCCGGCGGCGACACGACGTGCTGGATGTTCGATGCGCAACTGGTCGAGCTGGGCCGGGCGGTGGGCGGCTGCGAGCGGATCCTCACCACGCCGATTCCGTTTTCGTACAGCGTGCTGCTGCACCGCACCGTCTATGCTTATTGTGTGCTGCTGCCGTTCGGTCTCGTCGATTCGACGGAGTTCTTCACGCCGCTGATCTGCGTATTCATTTCGTATACGCTGATCGCGCTCGAAGCGATCGCGAACGAGGTGGCCGAGCCGTTCGGCCTCGCGCCGAACGCGCTGGCGCTCGACGCGATGGCGCGCACGATCGAACGGTCGGTGCTGGAGCTTGGGGATCGCGCGATGCCGGAGGAATTCGTGCCGGCGTCGACGTATCAGATTACGTGAGGGGCGCGCGCGAACGAATCGAGATCGCTCGTGCATGTGTCAATGACGGTGCGGGCGGATCAGCTTTTGATCGCCGCCGAGTCCCACACGCCGAGCGATACCGCCTTGCACAGCATGCCGACGGTCAATGCGTCACGTTTGAACGTATGGGGTTTCCTGAGGATGAACTTGCGGACCACGTGATACAGGAACCCCTCGCCTTCCATCAGGAAGTAACGCCCGAAATCGTAGTCGCAACGTTCGACCTCGAAACGGGCGAAGAATCGCTCCATGAAGATGTCGGCGTCATCTCCGGTTTGTCCGAGATCGTCGGTGAGCGACGTGTCCGCGGTAATCTGGCGCTTGCTCGATACCGCAGCTTCCTGGCGCACGAATGCTTCCAGCGCTTCCCAAATGTGGCGGTCGTCCCTTACAGAATCCTGTCCTCCGGTTTCGCGATCTGGAAGAACAGTTCGATCGGACTCAGGTTGTGCTGGTCCTGGTAGCGATAGGTATTCATTTGGCGCCCTCGGAATGCCGGCGCAGCGCACGTGCTGTACACCCCCGTTCGCCGTAGTTATGGATGGCGGCTCAAGTTAATGAAGTCCTCTTTGCGGGTCAATTTCGCAGGAACGCTCCCGGTGGCGTGGGCGCCGGGACACGAGCCGCCCAAGAGCGACAGGATCGCTGACGCGTGCTGCATGGTGGCGGGCGAACGGCACTGTGGTGCCAGCGAAATCGGCCATTCTCGTTGAAAGGACGGCCGGCGCAAAATGTTTCAAATTGTCGCCGGTCGCGTCCCGTGCCGGCGCTCGTTTTGGAAGCGCATGTCGCACGACGGCGATGCCCGCCGCCGTCACCGCTCAATCGAAATACGTGAGCCCCATCGCGCCTTTCACCTCCGCCAGCGTCGCGCCGGCCACCTCGCGCGCATGCAGCGTGCCGCGCTTCAGGATCGCCATCACCTCGGCCTTGTCCGCCTCGAATTCGCGGCGGCGCGCACGGATCGGCTCGATCAGCGCCTGCAGCCGCTCGTTCAGCACGCGCTTCACGACGCTGTCGCCGAGGCCGCCGCGGCGATAGTGCGCCTTCAGTTCGTCGACCTTCGACACGTCGGGTTCGAATGCGTCGAGGAACGTGAACACGACGTTGCCCTCGACCTGGCCGGGATCGCTGACGCGCAGGTGGTTCGGGTCCGTGTACATGTCCTTCACGGCCTGCGTGATCTCGTCGGGCGTCGAGCCGAGCGTGATCGCGTTGCCGAGCGACTTGCTCATCTTCGCCTTGCCGTCGATGCCGGGCAGCCGCGTGACGGCCGAGAGCACGGCCTCGCATTCGACCAGCACCGGCTTGTCGACCGTCGCGTTGAAGCGGCGCACGAGTTCGTTGGTTTGCTCGATCATCGGCAACTGGTCGTCGCCGACGGGCACGTGCGTCGCCTTGAACGCGGTGATGTCGGCCGCCTGGCTCACGGGGTAGGTCAGGAAGCCGGCCGGGATGTCTCGCTCGAAGCCGCGCAGGCGGATCTCTTCCTTGATGGTCGGGTTGCGCTCGAGGCGCGCGACCGTGACGAGGTTGAGCAGGTATTGCGACAGCTCGGCGAGCTCGGGCACTTGCGACTGGACGACGATCGTCGAGATCGCCGGGTCGATGCCGACGGCCAGGTAGTCGAGCGCGACCTCGATCACGTTCTCGGTGACGCGCTGGCGGCGGCCCATGTTGTCGGTCAGCGCCTGCGTGTCGGCGAGCAGCAGGAACTGCGTCGCCTCGTGCTGCATCTGCACGCGCGCGCGCAGCGAGCCGATGTAGTGGCCGAGATGCAGCGGGCCGGTCGTGCGGTCGCCGGTGAGGATGGTCGGTCGAGTCGGGTGCGTCATGGTACGGGTTGGCTCCGGGTTATCGAAGCCACCAGCCATGACGTAGGCGCAGAAACGACAATGCCGCCATGGCTGGCGGCATCACGTTCGGGACATGCAAAAGGAAACGGGCCGCCTGGGTCAGGCGCGCCACCAGCGATGCACGTTCGGCGAGGCAGGTTTGATTTCCATGGCGCGAGTATAGCGCAGGGCGCGGGCCGCCGTGTGCGTCAGCGGATCACCGACTCCATCGCGAGGTAGGCGGTTTCGGCGGATGGCCACAGCAGGTACAGCAGGCCGGCCATCAACAGCAGCGCGCCTGCGCGTACCATCGGCGTTCGGTCTTTCCCGCTCAGGGTCATGATGTGCTGCTTCAGTTTCTTCATGCTTGCAGGCGCGACGTGCGCCACTCCAACGGTTGCTGCAACGGCGCCGGGTGGGGCGGCGCCGAGATGCTACGGGGTTCAACGAGAGGCCGGGCCGGCGATTCGGCGCGGCAAGATGCGCGCGCGGGGGATCGAAAAAGGGAACGATCAGGCGTCCCTGGGCGCATCGCATAGGCGACGCGCATCGTACCAGTTCGGGCGCGGGAGGACAGTCAACAATTGTCGCGTGATGGTCGGATCAAGGGTCATCGCCTAAAATCGGCGCAGCGTTGGCGAAGGTGCTTTTTCGGTTCGGCGCCATTGCCGAGGGCCGGTGGAATTTCCCGGAACCAGGGCTTGCCTTCTGGGCTTTTGTATCCGCTTCATGATGCGTACGCCAGCAGTGCGTTCATTTTTCCTGTTCAGGTATTCGATATCGTGCGAACTCAATTGCGTCCGATCGCCGGCGACCGTATCGGCTTGATCCGATGGGCTTCCGTTTTTCTGCTCGTCGGGTGTGCGGCCTGCTCGCGCAACGATGCGCTGCCCCGCAACATGTCGCTGACTGCCTTCAACCCTCATCGCGCCGCATTCGAGTGCAAGCATGAAGCCGACGTTGTTCCGTCGATCGATCAGGAGGCGGATCGATGGAACCGGCAAGCGATGGCGCTCACCAGTTCGCTGCTGTGGCCGAACCAGCGCGACTACAAGGGCGCTGTCGATCTCTGGACGAAGGCCGCCGAGCGCAAGCACTGGAAGGCGATGTTGAATCTGGCGAATGCATACGCTCAGGGCGATGGCGTGGAGCGTGATTCGGAACGTGCCGTGCAGATTGTCGAGCAGGCAATGAAACTCGGCGTACCTGCGGCCTATGACCTGATGGGCACGTATTACATGAACGGGACGGGCGTGAAGCAGGACGCGAGCCGCGCGTATGGGTTCCGGCAACTCGCTGCCGATATGGGCAACCCGAATGCGATGGCATATCTGGGCCGCAAGATGGATGCGGTGTATGACGATCCCAAAGCGGACTTCTGGGGTAATCGCAAGATTGCGCTTCAGATGCTCGAGTGTGGATTTGC
>Ga0207678_10002497_pt1 | contig 16733 bp, 17 predicted proteins | sample KBSC63metaG_FD_184319 | JGI IMG/M metagenome (GOLD analysis project Ga0207678, IMG submission 184319) | Corn rhizosphere microbial communities from Kellogg Biological Station, Michigan, USA - KBS C6-3 metaG (SPAdes) (version 2) | ecosystem: Host-associated > Plants > Roots > Rhizosphere > Soil ...
GACAGCGAGCCCGAGAACGGCGGGGGAGATTCCGCGGGCCGCTAGTGGCCGACGGGCAAAGCGCGACCGTCAATCGGGGGAGCGATTATATACACTGTCACCGTAACCCACCGGCGCCGAAGAAGCGTGGCCCGAAGTCGGGAGCGGCGGAGGAGTTTCGTGCATTTAGCAAACTGTCACCGTAATTGGAGACTTTGCAGGAAGCACCTCTTACGCTGCGTCTCTGTTCCGCTGCTAGTCTTGGTAGTAGCGTGCACTGCGAAGGATTCAGCTCGTCAGAATGCCGACCCCTGTATTCTCGTTAGCGAACACCAAAAGTTTCTCGTTGGCGATCCCGACTGCTTGCGCAAATTTCCTCAAAAGCGGATGGCTGGCCTTTGGGAGCTCGGATATGAGCACTCCGTATTTTACGAGAACGCAGCTTTTCTGCCAAAGCCATCTGACGAAGACGTTTGGCTAGAAGCGGAACCCTACGCTCGCTGGAAAGCGTACGGCGTAAACTTCGACGGCAAAACTCATATATATAGGATCGAATTTATCGGGACGAATCCGGATGTTCCCGGATTCTACGGTCACGCTGGAATGTACAAGCGCGGAGCGCTTTTATTGAAAATCATACAGGCGACAGAATTGCGGTGACACGGAATTGCGGTGTGGGAATTGCGATGACTGTGCACTCAATCCCGCGACCTGCGCGCGATAGGCATTAACTTTAACCGCGCAGGAATTTGCTGTCCTACAGCCTGGCCAGTGCGATAAATGGTTCGCTCCCTCGTAGGAGGAGAGCGTTTCATGATGACCCCGTTTCCGCCGAAGCTAATTGCTGCTCGTCACTGCGAACATTGGCGGGTTCGCGCGCGTGCGCGCGTAGGATCGCTGCGTTTCGCGCGTTTCGGGTTTCCCCCCATGGGCGCGCGTGGAGGCGTCAACTTTGTCAACTTTGGCAGTTTGCAGATTACGGTGACTGGCAGATTACGAGTTTACTAAATGCACGGAACTTAGGGCGAAAGGCTTAACCCGCCGCAGGAATTCGCTGTCCTACAGCCAGGAATTCACCCGGCGCGCGTCCCGCCGCGCGAGAGCTAAACCACATGCTCCTCGTGGCCGTAGACGAGCACGGTCATGTAACCGACGCGCGCCTCGGTCCTGGTCCTGACGGCGCTCGCCTCGAAATGCTCGCCCTTGGCGTCGTCGCAGCCGTAGGCGGGCGTGACGTCGCCCGAAGTCGCGACCACGTGGCAGCCGCTGACCTTGCCGGCGGCGTCGATCGCGAGGCTCATCACCTGCCGCCCGAGCAAGGTGTCGCCGGTCTGGAGCGCGGCGTCGACCGGCATCGCGCCCGGGTTGAACCGCCGCTCGAAGGTCAGCCGCGTGAACTCGTTCTTGGCGGTCGGGCCGCCCGCGCCGAGCGACTTCGCGTCGCCCACCACGTCGCAATCCTTCGATGCGTCGGGCGAGATGCTGGTCTCATACTTGCAGCTGTTCGATTTGCCGTCGCCGGCGATGGTGACGGTGACCTTCTCCCACCACGGCGCGGTCGAGCTCAGCGCGGGGTCGGCCTTGGCCCTGGTTTCAGCAGCGGAAGTTCCGCTGGTCGGGGAGGTCGCGGCGATGGCCTGGGTGGATGCGGCGACAAGCGCCACGGCGGCGAGACTGCGGATCACGTATGCTCACTCCATCGTGCCCGCCGCTCCGGCGACCTCATTGCCGCCGCCAACCTGCCCGCCCTAACGCGCGACTTGCGATTTCGTGTCCGATGGCTGTGGCCGCGAATGTCGCGCCCGCGCGCCGCCGCCCTTCCCGGCGCTGCGCCCAACGGCGGCCGCGATGCGCTCAATGGAATGGTGGCGCTTTGCCCAACAGGCGAAGCCGCGAGCCGCAGTCGCGGCGGAGTTGCTCAAGCGGCGTGAAGCGAAGCTGAGCTGCGCATAGAGAAATGGGGGCCGGCATTGCTGCCAGCCCCCACTGCGCCGAGCGAAGGATATGCCGGTGTTCGTAACCTGATCAGAAAAACCCGAAGGCCCCCCGATCCGCTCTCGATCCTGGCTCACCAGCTCAGGCGTCGCTTCCGATCGAACCGCTCCCTCGTGAGAGGAGCCAAACCGATCTACCAGACTGCGCGGCCCGAGGGTTCGCTGGTCCTTCGATCCGTCCGGCCTGCCTTGAACCGAAGCTCGCGGCGAAAACCGTCCGACTTTCCGCGGCCCTTCTTGGGTCGACCACTCTCGCGTTCCGCTTTGCTTCCCGACGATCCGAAGACCATCTCGAAGCCGCGTCGCGCTGGAGGAAGATCGACTCTTCCGGCGCCTCTTCCCGGCTGGCCCCGCCTCCGCTCCGAAGAGCCTTGGCATTGCCGGCCGGCGGAGATCGGACCTTTGGTCACCTGCCGCACCGTCTTGCCCTTGCGGGCCTTTCAGCGAGGCCGGGACCGCCGTCCCGATCACCTGAGCACCATGCACCCCGCCCCCGAGTCGGGGAAGCGAAAAATAAGGTGAGAAGCCTGTGGATAACGTGGATATCGGGAACAACCATTGGAACCTTTTTGAAATCGGCCGTTCGGTTGCCGATCCGTTCTCCCTGCCCTACCTCGGCCAAGTGCCTGAATCCCCTGCATTGACTCCCGAGCCCGCCTATCTTCACGGCCTGAATCCGCCCCAACGCGAGGCCGTCCTCGCGACCGAGGGCCCAATCCTCGTCCTGGCCGGCGCGGGGACGGGGAAGACCGCCGCACTGACGGCGCGCCTCGCCCATCTGATTGCCACCCGAAAGGCCTGGCCGAGCCAGATCCTCGCGGTGACATTCACCAACAAGGCCGCGCGAGAAATGCGCGAGCGAGTCGGTCGGCTATCCGGCGGCGCGCTTGAGGGCATGCCCTGGCTGGGCACCTTCCACTCGGTCGCGGCGCGCATGCTCCGCAGCCACGCCGAGCTTGCCGGCCTCCAGTCGAACTTCACCATCCTCGACACCGACGACCAGCTGCGCGTCCTCAAGCAGCTGATCAGCGCCGCGAACCTCGACGAGAAGCGTTGGCCCGCGCGCCAGCTCGCCACGCTGATCGACCGCTGGAAGAACCGCGGCTGGACGCCCGAGCAGGTCGATGCCGGTGAGTCCGAAGCGTTCGCTGCCGGACGAGGCGCGGAACTCTATGCGCAATATCAGGAGCGGCTGAAGACTCTGAACGCCTGCGACTTCGGCGACTTGCTGCTCCACATGCTAGTCGTCTTCAGGCGCTACCCGGACGTCCTCGAGCGCTATCGCGACCGCTTCAAATATCTCCTCGTCGACGAGTACCAGGACACCAACAGCGCGCAGTACGAATGGCTGAAGCTGCTCGCCGAACCGCGCCGCAACCTCTGCTGCGTCGGCGATGACGACCAGTCGATCTATTCCTGGCGCGGCGCCGAGGTCGCGAACATCCTGAAGTTCGAGCACGACTTTCCCGGCGCCAAAGTCATCCGGCTCGAGCAGAATTACCGCTCGACCTCGCACATCCTCGCCGCCGCCGACGGCCTCATCGCGCACAATGCCGGCCGGCTCGGCAAGACCCTTTGGACCGACGCCGGGGACGGCGAGAAGGTCCGGGCCATCGGTGTCTGGGACGGCCCGGAGGAGGCGCGCCGCATCGGCGAGGAGATCGAAGCGCACGAGGCCGCCGGTAAGTCGCTGGACGATGTCGCCATCCTCGTTCGCGCGCAATTCCAGACCCGCGAGTTCGAGGAGCGCTTCATCGCCATCGGGCTTTCCTACCAGATCATCGGCGGCTTCCGCTTCTATGAGCGCGCCGAGATCCGCGACGCCGTCGCTTATCTGCGGCTGATCGTTCAGCCGGCGGACGACCTCGCCTTCGAGCGAATCGTCAACCAGCCCAAGCGCGGCCTCGGCGACAAGGCCATCGCGACCATCCATCGCCATGCCCGCGCGGCCAGCCAGCCGCTGCTCCTTGCCGCCGCATCGATTCTCGGCACCGACGAGCTGACCCCGCAGGCCCGGCGCAGCCTCGGCAATTTCGTCGCCGATATCGCCCGTTGGCGGCAGATGGCGTCCGAGCTCCCCCACCCGGAGCTCGCGCGGATCATGCTCGACGAGAGCGGGTACACCGCCATGCTTCAGGCGGACCGCTCCGCGGAAAGCGCCGGGCGGCTCGAGAACCTCGCCGAGCTCACGCGCGCGATGGAGGAATATGACTCGCTCCAGGCATTCCTCGAGCATGTCAGCCTGGTCATGGACAATGACGAGGCGCGACAGGGCGAGCGCGTCACGATCATGACGATCCACGCGGCCAAGGGCCTCGAGTTCGACATCGTCTACCTGCCGGGCTGGGAAGAAGGCGTGTTCCCGTCGCAGCGCTCGCTCGACGAAGGCGGCCTTGCCGCGCTCGAGGAGGAACGCCGCCTCGCTTATGTCGCGATGACGCGCGCGCGGCGGAAGCTCACAATCCTCCACGCGGCAAATCGCCGCATCTACGGCCAGTGGACGAGCTCGATCCCGTCGCGATTCCTTGCGGAGCTGCCCAAGGCCCACATCAGCGAGGAAACCACCATGACCGGGGGCGAAAGCCTGTGGCGCGCCCAATGGTCGGAGCGCGCCGACCCCTTCGCCCACGTCGCCCGGCCGTCTCGCGGGCCAGGTTGGCAGCGCGCCAGCCGGACGAACTACAATCCCGAACCGCAGCGGGTCATCGAGGCGCGCGCTTCAGCGGTGAGCCTCGGGAACAAGGGGCGCGACGATCTGGCGCTCGGTCAACGCGTTTTTCACGGCAAATTCGGTTACGGCACCATCGCCGGGATCGAGGGGAACAAGCTCGAGATCGATTTCGAACATTCCGGCCGCAAGAAGGTGCTCGACAGCTTCGTCAGTGCCGAGTGACAGCGGCTTCCAGCAGGGGGGTCCAATGAAGCATTTGTTCCGAAATACGCCGGGCGGCAAAACTGGAGCTATCGACGGGCTCAACCTCTTTTTCGGGGCTTTGCTCGGCGCAAACCTCGGGACCATGCAGGCGCTCGACCTGCCTCAATATATCGAGTTGGTGCTCCTTCTCGCGGGAACCGTCATGGTTCTGCGCATGCTCTCGACCTCCGAACGACGCACCTACATGCTGGTCCTCGTTGGCATTTACATCGCGATTATCGGCGCTCTCCTGGTCTTCTTGCCCCCGAAGGGCTTGCCCGCGGCCGATCTGCATCGGTTGACCGTCACGCTGGCAATCTGGGTCGCATGCATTCTCGGCGCCGAGCTTTCGCCCGTGCACGATGAGTCGAAGGCCTGAGGAGGTCTCCGCTCTAGGTGGCTAGCGCGAACGCAAGCGCACCGCCGACGACTGCGGCAGTCAGTATCAGCGAAGCGAGCTGCCAGGCGCGGCTGCGATCGATTTCATATTCCATCAGTCCCTCCCCGGGCGAAGGCGTTCACCCGCGTCGAAGATACCATCATCCGGGGCAGCGATGTTGGTGAGGAATTCGCACGAAAGCACGATGAATCAAACGCTTGGAAGCGTTGGGGCGGCCCGCCGCGTGCAAGCAGGCCGCCCGTCCCGTTCTACTGCTTTTCGGCAGTATAAGTCGTCGTCGACCCGTCGAGATTGCTGTGGGACGACACCTGCATCTTGCCGTCGGCGCCGACCGTGAACGTTGCGACGTTGATCACCTTGCCATCGCGCTTGTCGGTTTCCTCGTAGCTGTTGTCGCCGACCTTCTTCACCGATGCGACGGTCCCTCCGACGTCACCCTTGATCGGCGCATCGCTCCCATCGAGCTTCGCGTCATAGCTCTGCCCCGCGGGGGAGCTCATGTGCAGCGTATCGCCGTCCACGCGATAGGTGACCGTCAGCCCCTCGTCGGAGACCTGGTTGACCTTGGACGGCATCCACGAACCGGACACGATGTGCGCCCCGGCCGGAGCCTCGCCGACGCGCGTCTCGGTGTAATTGCCCTTCACCGGCGGCGCGTTTGGCGTCGAGCTGTCGGTGAAGCTTCCGGTCAGCGTCTTGCCGTCGGCGGAGATCGTTCTGGTATTTTCGCCAACCACCGCATCGCCCCTCTTGCTCGTGGTGGTGACGGTGTGATCGTCCACGATCTTCGCTGCAAAGCTGTCATAATATTTGCTGCCCGAAACCGGGTGGAAGGCACCGTCGGCGGCAACCTTCACAGGCGGCACGCAGGTGCTGCAGGAATACTGTCCGTCCTTCAGCAGCAGTTCGTCCGGCTTCTGGTCGAACTTCACGCTGTTGATGTCCGCTTTCCACGTCCCGTTGATCGCATCGGCGCTTGCTGCGGCCGCAATTCCGTTGCCGGCAGGCGCGGCTTGCTTGTTGCAGGCCGCGAGCGTCAGCATCGAAGCCGCCGCAAATGCCATGATGATGGTTTTCGACATTTCACTCTCCCCTCTTCGCCGCGCCGACCGCGATTAGCGGACGCATCGGCGGGAGACCGAGATGAAGATGAAGGCCAGTCCGATCTCCAGCCGGACAGCTAATCACGCAAAGCCAACACTGGCAATAAACGAAAGTTTAACAGATTGTCAGATTGGCTCGTCCTCGCCCAACGTCCACGACGGCGGGTCGCTCGCAGGGAAGCTCTCTTCGCCCGCCCGATCGACGCGCTCGAAAGCGCGCTCGGCGACTTCCTGGTCCTCGAATTCGCGGCGTCGGCGCAATCGCCGGAGCAGGACGAAGACGCCCGTTCCGGCGACCAGCGCGGCCAGTGGTGATGCCAGGTTTCGCCTCACCGATTCGCCTTAGCCGAACGCGCCGGGCGGCGCACCAGAGAGCGCCTCAAGAACCGTAGACGGAACCCGACTCGGGGCCGATGCATTTTTGCGGCAAAGGTCAACAGAAAAGTCAAGGTGTAAAATGAAGCAGCTAGCTCTCGCGCTGGCGCTGACGGGAACGTGCGTACTTGGGTTCTCCGTGTCCGCAACCCCCGCTTCGGCGTTGGAAACCTACCAGGCCAAGATGGCGGCGAGCGACGCCGCCTCGCAGGCCCGAATCGACATGATGGACGCCTTCGGCCCGAAGGCGCTCAAGCCCGGCCAGTATCTGTGGCGCGATGTTCCGGACAGCGCTGGGTCGGAGCGTGTCGTGATCAGCCTGTCCGACCAGATGGCCTACCTCTACCGGGGCGACATGCTGGTCGCCGCCTCGACGATCTCGAGCGGCAAGGATGCGAAGCCGACCCCCGACGGAATCTTCTCGATCCTGAGAAAGACGCCGATGTGGCGGTCGAAGAAATACGACAACGCGCCGATGCCGTTCGCGCAGTTTTTCGATCCGGCCGGCATTGCGATGCACGCCGGTTACAATCCGGGCGTGCCGGCGTCGCATGGTTGCGTCCGCCTGCCGATGGCGTTCGCCAAGAAACTCTACTCGGTCACGGACGTCGGCACGCCGGTCTACGTCGGTGCGTAGGACAAACTTCTCCCGGGCATTCGCCTCCGCGCCTCGAGCTCGCGTCGCGGAGGCGGTGTCTCGCCGCGGCACAGCATTGCAGGCAGCTGAATTGAACACTGTCCGCCTTGCTGCGTTGTGCAGTTCAAAGGCTCGCAAGAGCTTGAAACAGTTAGAGAGTTCGAACGTGAAAAACTGGATGCTGGCCGGCGCGGCTTGTGCAGCGCTGATGATCCCGGCTGTCCCCGCCCAGGCGGCGAACAGCCCCAACGTCGCTCCCACGAGCTTCGCAAGCGCAGGCGACCCGACCGTCGCGGCCTTTTACGCGAGCCGTCGCGGCGCGCCCCTGTGGTTCAGCCACGGGCCGGACAGCGCCGCGGCGCGCGAGCTGTTTTCGGTCCTTGAGCGCGCGCCGCTCGACGGCTTCGACGCCGGCCCCGCGCTCGCCGCCCAGGCCCAGCTCCTGATCGGCCGCGGCGACCTCGCCGGTGCAGACAAGATCTTGTCGGCGGCCTGGGTTCGCTATGTCGGCGCGCTGCAGACGCCGCCGTCCGGCATGATTTACGCCGACTCCTGGGTCAGGCCGCGCCGAGATTCGGCGGCGACGATCCTCGCGCGGGCTTCGGTCGCCCCCTCCCTTTCCGCGCTGGTGCGCCAGGTGTCGAGCGTCAACCCGGTCTACAACGAGCTGCGCGAAGCGGCGTGGAGCGCGATGCAGGCCACTGGCGGCCGGATCGATTCGCGAGTGCTGACCAGCCTCGACCGCGTCCGCGACATGCCCTTCCAGAAACGATACGTGATGGTCGATGCGGCGAGCGCGCGGCTGTACATGATCGAGGACGGCCGGGTGGTCGACCAGATGAAGGTCATCGTCGGCAAGTCTTCGGCACCGACGCCGATGCTCGCGAGCACCATCTATTATGCGACGCTCAATCCCTATTGGCACGTCTCGGGCGACATGATCCGCTCGCTGATCGCGCCAAACGTGCTCCAGCAGGGAATGACTTACCTCAAGTCGCACGGCTACCAGGTCATGGCTGCCGACGGGCCGGACGGGGACGAAGCGAAGCTCCTGGATCCTTCGAAGATCGACTGGCGCGCCGTCGCGAACGGCCAGCTCCAGGTCAAGGTTCGCCAGCTCCCCGGCCCCGCCAACTCGATGGGACATATGAAGTTCGGCTTCCCGAATTCGTATGACATCTACCTCCACGACACGCCGAACAAGGACTTGTTCGCTTCCGACGACCGCGACCTCAGCCACGGCTGCATCCGGCTCGAGGACGCCGAGCGGCTCGGCCGCTGGATGCTCCAGCGCGATCCCCATGCCGTCACCCACGAGGCCGAGCAGAATGTCGCGCTGCCGACGCCGGTGCCGATCTACATCACCTACATGACGGCCTATTCCGACGGCGGGCAGCTGGCGTTCGCCGACGACCCGTACGGCAAGGATGCGGGCGCGGCCGCGTCGATGGTCGCGCTGCAATAATTACAGCGTCAGCGGAATCATCAGGTAGCGCCGACCCTGCGCGTCCGGCGGCGGGAGCCGGCCGCCGCGGATGTTCACCTGGATCGCCGGGTACAGCAGCTTGGGCGCCTTGAGCGTCGCGTCGCGCGCCTCGCGCATCGCGACATAGGCATCTTCGTCGACGCCCCCGCCGATATGAACGTTGCGCTGCAGCTGCTCGGCGACGCTGGTTTCCCAGGCGAACTCGTCGCGTCCCGGCGCCTTGTAATCGTGGCACATGAACAGCCGGGTCGCGGGCGGCAGCGACAGGATCCGCCGCATCGAGCGATAGAGCTGCCGAGCGTCGCCGCCGGGGAAGTCGCAGCGCGCGGTCCCGTAATCCGGCATGAACATCGTGTCGCCGACAAACGCCGCATCGCCGATCCGATAGGTGACGCAGGCCGGCGTATGCCCGGGGGTCGCGATGACCTCGATCCCCAGCTCCCCGAGCGGCAGCCGGTCGCCATCCTCGAGCAAGCGGTCGAAGTCCCTCGCGTCCAGATCGTCCACCGACAGCAGCGGCGCGAACACGCGCTGAACCTCCGCGATCCCGGCGCCGACGGCGACCTTCGCGCCGGTCCGCTCGCGGATCAGGCTCGCGGCGGAGAGATGGTCGGCGTGCGCGTGGGTCTCGAGGACCCAGTGGATGGTCAGTCCTTGCTCGGCGGCGGCGGCCAGGATCTGGTCGGCCGAGCCGGTCGCGATCGTCCCGCTCGCGGCATCGAAGTCGAGGACCGGGTCGATGATCGCGGCGGCGCGGGTCGCGGGATCGGCGACGAGGTAGCTGACGCTGTTGGTCGCCTCGTCGAAGAAGGCGGTGATGTCGGGCGCCCCGGCCATGGAGCGCCCTTATGCCACGGCGGCCCGACGGCTGCCTAGGCGGTCACCTCGTCCATCGTCTTGAGCTCCGGCTTGGGAATGCCGCTCGCCTTGTAGCTTTCGGTCAGCTCGGCCTTGCGCGCCGCGAGCTCCTGCCCAAGCGCATCCATGTCGAGCCCGGCCTTGCGCGCCTGCGCGAACAGGCCCTCCATGCGCTTCTCCTCTTCCTCGACGTGGTGCTCGATCTCTTCCTGCAGCACCTTCACCTTGGAATCGAAAAATTCGTCGCTTTCGCCGCTGCCCTCGCTGATCTCGGCGATCAGCAGCTTGGCCGCGTCATGCTCGACATAGCTCTCCTTCAAGAGGTCCTCGTCGACCTTGCCCTCGCAGGCCGGATAGAAAATCTCTTCCTCGATCGCCGCGTGGACCGACAGCTCGAGGCAGATCTGCGTCGCCAGCGTCTCCTTGCGATCGTCCCCGCTCGCTTTCTCGAAGTCGGCGAACAGGTCCTCGACCGTCCGGTGATCCTGCTTCAGCAATGCGATCGCGTCCTGCGATTTGGTCTCGGCCATGACGATTGTTCCTTCCCGATTTGGTTTGAAAAACGAAACAATCTGCGGGGCTTCGTTGTTCCTCTCGCCGTGAGTCGTCACCTCATCACCAAGCCCGTCCTGCTCGGCATCGACTGGAAGGGCCTCGGTTACCTCACCTCGATCCTCAGCGTCTTCTTCCTCGGCGCGATCGCCTGGCCGGGGCCGCGCGACCCGTCCTGGCATGCGCCGGTGCTGATCGCCGGCATGGCGACGTCGATCATCGGCATGGCGCTCCGCTACAAGTCGCACCTCGACCAGCAGCGCGAGATCAGGAAGGCCGAGGAGATGGCGAACGGGCGGCGCTAGCGGCCTCCGCGCCTCGGTTGCCGCGAAAGTTGACAAAGTTGACGCCTCCACGCGCGCACGCGCGCCCGTGGGGGGGAACCCGAAACGCGCGAAACGCAGCGATCCCACGCGCGCGCACGCGCGAGTCCGCACAATGTTCGCAATGACGAGCAGCAATTAGCTTCGGCGGAAACGGGGTCATCATGAAACGCTCTCCTCCTACGAGGGAGCGAACCATCTATCGCATTGGCCTGGCTGTAGGACAGCAAATTCCTGCGCGCTTAGGGTTAATGCCTATCGGCCTGAACTTCGTACATTTAGTAAACTCTCACCGTAATTCGCCACCGCGCCGACGGCTAAGAAGCCACAATGCCAACCACATGATGGCAAATGATAGTACGTCAAACCAAATAAATGACGCGTTGAATGTTACTTTCCCAGCCGATTCTATGTAGTAATAGTCCCGAGTATAGTTAAATATATAATGAATAGCGATCGATATCAAAAATGGAAATATTATATAACGTGTTCTCATCAAACAATATATAATCGCCGTGGTTGAATGCATCGCAAAGGATACCAGAGATACTGCTGCATAATTTCCGTAATTCTGATTTAGAAAACTGTAAAACGTGACATCTTGGAAAAAAACTCTAGCTATTTTTGTGATAAGTATTTCCCAAATTCCAAAAAGAGACACCAAGCAAAGCGCCTGGCGCTTACTTCCCGGCAGCCTCGACCCTAGCGCCTTTAATCCTTCTTCCAGCGCGATAACGGCAATATAGGGGATCCACCATAGCAGCCCGACAAGATAGTTATCCAGAACCAGAAGGGATATTGGAACAGCGAAGAGACCTATAGAGATGAGGAATATTCGCAGCCGATCCTGATCGCGAAAGACGATGGCCCAACTGCCGAGCAGAATTCCAAAGGCACAGATCATTAGCGCAATGTAGTAATACATCTAAACTAGGCCCGGCGATTCAAAAGCGGTGCGATACCATTTGCAGATTACGGCGCAGATTACGGTCAGATTACGGTGACGGTCAGAGTACGGTGACAGTGCACTAAATCGCTCCCCCGATTGACGGTCGCGCTTTGCCCGTCGGCCACTAGCGGCCCGCGGAATCTCCCCCGCCGTTCTCGGGCTCGCTGTCGGCGCCGGCGATATTCTGCTGCGGGGTCAGCTTCGAGCTGTCGAGCTCCATCCAGTCGCGGAACGGCAGGTGATAAACCTGGTCCATCACCTCGAACTCCAGCCCGCCGGGCTGGTTGGTGTTGCTGTTCCACAGCGCCACGACGCCGCTCTTCTTTTCGGGATCGAACAGGATCAGCGAGCGGTAGCCGTTGATGCCGCCGCGGTGGCCGACGATCCGGTGCCCGGCATAATCGTAGCTGCGCCAGCCATAGCCGTACCAGGCGTCGCCCAGCCGCTCGAGGAACTTGCGCAGGCGCCCGCGCTCGGTCGGGGTCTTCACGTAGCGGCCGTGGATCGTGTCGAGCACGTGGCCGTCGAGCACGTCGGGCATCTCGCCCATCTGCGCCACCATCCACAGCGCCATGTCCTTGATATTGGTGTTGATGCCGCCCGCGCCGGGCACCTTGTAATAAGTGTCGACCATCGGCAGCACCCGGCCCCCCGCGGTGTGCGGATGCGCCCAGCTCTTGTTGGACTCGAGGCCCGACATCGAGACGCTGCCGCTGGTCATGCCGATCGGGTCGAACAAATAGCGCTTCACCGCCTGTTCGTAGGGCAGGCCGGTCGCGCGGCTGACCATCTCGCTCGACGCGTCATAGGCGACGTTCTGGTACGACCAGCAGGTGCCCGGCGGGCAGGTCTGGTTGAGCTGCGCGAGGCTCGAACGGAGGAAGCTCGGGTCCTGCCCCTCCTCGAGCTTGTTGTCGTAGGCATTGCGGTAAAGGCCGAGGCGGTGCGACAGCAGGTCGCCGACGGTCGCGCGATATTCGTTGCCGGCCGGAAGCTTCAGGTCCGGGGCGTAGTTGGCGACCGGCGCGTCGAGGTTGATCTTCCCCTGCTCGGCGAGCTTGGCCACCATCGTCGCCGCGAGCCCCTTCGATACCGACGCCCAGCGGAACACCGTCTCCGCCGTCACCGGATTTCCCGAACCGGCTTCGGTCTCGCCATAGCCCTTGAGGAAGGTGATCCGGCCGTTCTCGACCACGCCCACGGCAAGCCCGACCATCGCCGGCTTCTTGATCAATTGCTGCAGCCGGGCGTCGAGCAGCCGGTAATCGACGTCCCGGCGATCCCGGGTGGAAAGCGTCGCGAGCTTGAGATGGGCCCGCGCGATCTGCGCCGAGCGCTCGGCGTCGCTGTGCGGGCGCATCGCCAACAACGATGCACCCGTCAGCAAAATGAACGCGCCAACGCCGATCTTATGCGCAGTCCGCAATATCGTCCCTCTCCCGCCCGCTCGTAGCTGTGACAAGCGGCGGATGAGTGCTCAACGCTTGGGTGAACGCAGTTGCGGTGAACCGACTCTGTGGCGCGACGAAAGCCACGGCTTCTGGCCTTGGCGCGCGGGCTCGCCTAAAGCGCCGCCCATGCAATTCCTGAAGACCGTCTTCTGGGTGCTGCTCGCGGTGCTGGTGGCGCTGTTCGCGGTGCGCAACTGGGGCGATGTCACGCTCAACCTGTGGGGCGACATCCAGGCCGACGTGAAGATCCCGATCCTGATGCTGATCGCGCTCCTCCTCGGCTGGCTGCCGACCTGGCTGGTCATGCGCGCGAAGCTGTGGGCGATGCGGCGCCGGGTGGAAGCGCTCGAGCGCCAGCGCGCCACTGAGATCACGCCCGAGCCGGTTGCCGAGGCCAGCGAGAGCCCGGCCACATGAAGCCGATTTTCGTCGCCATCGATACTCGCGACGTCCATCGCGCCGCGGCCATCGCGCGCGACGTGAACGGCACTGCGGGCGGGATGAAGCTCGGCCTCGAGTTCTTCCTTGCCAATGGTCATGAGGGCGTCCGCCGCATCGCCGAGGACGGCATGCCGATCTTCCTCGACCTCAAGCTCCACGATATTCCCAACACCGTGGCCAAGGCGGTGGAGGCGATTGCATCGCTCTCTCCGGCGATCCTCACGGTTCATGCCGCCGGCGGCCTCGAAATGATGGCCGCGGCGAAGGCGGCCGCGCCAACCGGCACGAAGGTGATCGGCGTCACGGTCCTGACGAGCCTCGACGCGAACGACCTTGCAAGGACAGGCGTCATCGGGTCACCGTCCGAACAAGTCGAGCGCCTTGCGGAGCTGGCAATCGAAGCGGGAATCGACGGCATCGTCTGTTCGGGCGAGGAAGTGGCGGCCGTCCGCGATTCGTGGCCGGAAGGCTTCTTCGTCGTCCCCGGCGTGCGGCCCGAGGGCTCGGAGGTCGCCGATCAGAAGCGTGTCGTGACGCCGTTTGACGCGTTGAACGACGGTGCGTCGGTGCTGGTGATCGGCCGCCCCATCACGGGCGCAGCCAATCCGGCCCAGGCCATCCGCGACATCGCCGCGAGCTTGAAGAAAGAGGTCATCGAATGAGCTGGTTGAGCCGGGTCCGCAGCGGCATTCCCTTCCTGCCCAAGCGCCAGACCGCCGAGAATTTGTGGCATAAGTGCTCGAAGTGCGGGACGATGGTGTTCGTCAAGGAATGGGAAGAAAATTACAGCGTCTGCCCGCGCTGCGACTTCCACGACCGGATCGGCCCGACCAAGCGGTTCGAGCAATTGTTCGACGCCGCGCAATATGAGATTCTCCCGTCGCCGGAGGTCAAGGAAGACCCGCTGCGCTTCAAGGACACGAAGCGTTACACGGACCGGCTGAAGACCGCGCGGACGGCCAACGGCGAGCGCGACGCCCTCGTCAACGCGCGCGGCAGGATCGACGGCCACAAGGTCATCCTCGGCGTGCAGGATTTCGCCTTCATGGGCGGATCGATGGGCACGGCGGTCGGGGCGACCTTCGTCGCCGGCATCCGCGCCGCGATCGCCGACAAGGTTCCCTACATCATCTTCACTGCGTCGGGCGGCGCGCGGATGCAGGAAGCCATCCTCTCGCTGATGCAGCTGCCGCGCACGACGGTGGCGATCGCCGAGCTCAAAGAGGCAGGGTTGCCGTACATCGTCGTGCTGACCGACCCGACCACCGGGGGCGTCACCGCCTCCTACGCGATGCTCGGGGACGTCCAGATCGCCGAGCCGGGCGCGCTGATCGGCTTCGCCGGCCAACGCGTCATCGAGCAGACCATCCGCGAGAAGTTGCCCGACGGCTTCCAGCGCGCCGAATATCTTCTCGCGCACGGGATGATCGACATGGTCGTCCCCCGCGCGGAACTGCGCGAGAAGCTCGGGCTGCTCCTGTCCTACCTGACGCCGGAGGCCAAAGAGGCGGCGTGATGGCCGACTTCGCGCGCTCAACGGATGCGCGCGTCCAGGCGCAGCTCGATCGGCTGGCGATGGTCTCGCCGGCCGGCGACCGCCTCGGGCTGGAGCGGATCGCGGAGCTGCTCGAACGGCTCGGCCGCCCGCAGGACCAGCTGCCGCCGGTGTTCCACGTCGCGGGAACCAACGGCAAAGGCTCGACGGTCGCCTTCCTGCGCGCGGCGCTGGAGGCCAGCGGCTATGCCGTGCATGCCTTCACCAGTCCGCACCTCGTCCGCTTCAATGAACGTATCCGCGTCGCTGGAACCCTCATCGACGACGACGCGCTCGCCGCTTTGCTCGACGAAGTGCTCGACGCGAGCTCCGGCATCGAGCCGAGCTTTTTCGAGGTCGCCACCGCCGTCGCTCTGCTCGCCTTCGCACGGGCGCCCGCCGACGCCTGCCTGCTCGAGGTCGGTCTCGGCGGGCGGCTTGATGCGACGAACGTCGTCGAGCGCCCGCTGGTCACCGGGATCGCGAGCCTCGGCCTCGACCATGAGCATTTCCTCGGCTCGGACATCGTCTCGATCGCGCGCGAGAAAGCGGGGATCGCCAAGCGCGGCGTCCCGCTGGTCAGCCTCGCGCAACTGCCCGAAGCCGAGGCCGTGATCGCCGAAGTTGCCGCCGGGCGCGGCGCGCCGTTGCTGCTCGAGGGCCGCGACTGGACGATCGATCCCGGCCTCGAGCCGGGGCTCGCCGGTCGGCACCAGCGGCGCAACGCGGGCCTCGCCTGGGCGATGGTGCAGGCGCAGGAGCGCTTGAGCGTCGACCGGCAAACGTTTCTGGCCGCGATCCGCGCAACACGCTGGCCCGCGCGCTTTCAATTGCTCGGCGACGGGCCGCTGACGCGGGGAATCCCGACATGGATCGACGGCGCCCACAACGCATCGGCAGCTGCAGCCCTGGCCGAGCTGCTTGCCGAGCGCGGTAAGATGCACATCATCCTGGGCATCCTCGCCAACAAGGATGCCGAGGCAATCGTCGGGCCGCTCGCGCCGCATGCGCTGTCGCTGACGTTCGTCCCGGTGCCCGACCACGCCCATCACGATCCGGCGGAGCTCGTGGCCCGGTTCGGCGGCTCGGCCGCCGGCTCAATCGGAGAAGCGCTGCAAAGCCTGCCGGCGCCGCGCCTGATCGCGGGCTCGCTCTATCTTGCCGGCGAAGCGCTCGCCGCGAACGGCGAGGCGCCCGACTAGCTCGATCGCGCCGGTTCGGCGACCTTCGCAGCAGTGCCGACATCCCCGCGACGGCCTTCGGCGGCGACGCGGAACCATTCGAGCACGACGAAGAGAATGGCGAAGGCGCCGGCGGCCGCCGTCCAGCGGAACACCGTCGCATAGCCGTAGATGTCGAACGCCTCGCCGGCGATGCCGCGCCCGAGCCCGCCGATGAGGAAGGTCAGCGACGACAGCAGCGCGTATTGGACGGCGGTGAAGCGCTTGCTGACGATGCCCGAGAGGTAGGCGACGAAGGCGGCGCCGGCGATGCCGGTCGAGATATTCTCGTAGCTGATGGCGAGCAGCAGCCGGACCATCCGCTCGTCGAACCCGAACAGGCCGAACAGCTGCGTCAATCCGATCGTGCCGGCGACGGCGTCGAGATTGGCGCCGCCCTCGGCGAGGTCGGCGTAAACGAAATTGCCGAACACCGGCAGGATCGCGCCGATCAGCACCGTCGGCAACCGTCCGAGGCGCGCGAACAGAAAGCCGCCGAGCGCAATGCCGATCATCG
>Ga0207678_10002499_pt1 | contig 16723 bp, 17 predicted proteins | sample KBSC63metaG_FD_184319 | JGI IMG/M metagenome (GOLD analysis project Ga0207678, IMG submission 184319) | Corn rhizosphere microbial communities from Kellogg Biological Station, Michigan, USA - KBS C6-3 metaG (SPAdes) (version 2) | ecosystem: Host-associated > Plants > Roots > Rhizosphere > Soil ...
GGACCTCGGCGCTGATCAACCGTCGGAGTCGGACGTCGACGTACTCGCGCCGCTCGTCGAGCGACACCTCGCCGTCGACGGCAATGACGCGCTGATAGGTCCGAACCCAGGCGCCGATGCGCTCGGCCACGGCGTCGACGGGCGCCACGGTTCGTCGCCCCCAGAGCGCGTCGCGCAACAGACGGTCGAATCCCACGCCGACGACCTCCTCGGTGACGAGCGCGAGATCGTCGGCAAACAGCGCGACCGGACGGAGGGCGGTCAACCCCGACCCCGCGTCGACGGCGTCGTACAGCGATTTGGTGGCGCTGAACTCGCGCTCCGCGTAGCGTCGCAGTTGCGCGAGCTCGCGAAGATTCTGGATCGATACCGGCGCGACCTCGAAGCCGCGCTGACCCTCGGCAACCACAAAGCCTTCCGATGCCAGCCGGTTCAGGATCTCGCGCAGCGTACTGACGCTGACGCCGTAATCCTCCTTCATCGAATCGAGCTTGAGGCGTCCGGACGGAGTAAGGACGCCGAAGATGATGTCGGAGCGAATGCGTCGGTATCCGCTGTCGCCGGCCGACATAGAAGGCTGGGAATGTTCCGTAACCGTCAACGTCTTGGTCTCGCTTTTGGGCTTGTGAGGGCGCGTCACAGGCGACTCGTGCTGGCAGACATAACCGCAAAACGCTCGCCTGGCAGCAAGAGGCCACTCGTCATGCAAAACAGAATACATCATATATTTTAACAAATCTCATTTGACAACGGTTTCGTTATATGGTTTTCAGCAAAAAAGCCGGTGCCTTTCCAGAAAATGGCGGCCAAAGCCGCCACTTGGCACCCTGCGCGTTCAGGGAGGAATAGATGAGGCTGTTTACAGTTCTGTCCGCTGCCGTCTTGAGCGGGGCGCTTTTCGCCAGTGTCGCTTCCGCCCAAGAGGTCCAGGAGCGGACGATCCGGTGGGGCCACCTCAACAACACCGACCATCCCGTCAGCTTCGGCGTGCAGAAATTCGCGGAAATCCTGCTGGCGAAGAGCGGCGGCAAGCTCAAGGTGCGGGAGTTCGCCTCGTCCCAGCTCGGCAATGAACTGCAGCAGCAGTCGGCGCTGCGCGGTGGCACGCAGGAGATGTTGTCGGCGTCCACCACCTCGCTCGCAACCGTCGTTCCGGAATTCGGCCTGCTCGATTTTCCGTTCATCGTCGGCACTACCGATCAGGCCGAGGCGCTGGCGCGGGGCGCCTTCGGCAAGGCGATGTTGGATGCGCTTCCGCCGCGCGGATTGATCGGGCTCGGCTATTGGGGGCTCGGTTTCCGCAACGTCACCAACAGCACGCGGCCGATCGCCAAGCTCGAAGACTTCAGCGGTCTTAAGCTCCGCGTGATCCCGAACCCGGTGTATCTGGAATCCTTCAGCGCCTTTAAGGCCAATCCGATTCCGATGGCTTTCGGCGAACTCTATTCGGCGCTGGAGACGCGCACCGTCGACGGCCAGGAAAATCCCTACACCGTCATTCTCTCCAACAAATTCTACGAAGTTCAAAAATACGTTTCGGCCACCAACCACACCTATACCCAGAACATCATCCTGGTCAGCAAGATCTTCTGGGACAAGCTCTCGCCGGCCGAGCAACGCATGATGCGCGAGGCCTACGACGAAAGCCGCGACTATCAGAAAGACCAGACGCGGCTGCAGACTGAAAAAGCGCTCGCCGAGCTACAGGCCAAGGGCATGACATACAACGCGGTGGCGCCGGCGGAGCTGGAGCGCATGCGCAAGGCCGCCCAGCCCGTGGTCGACAAGATTTCCGCAGGCCTCAAGCCGGAAACGGTAAAGCTCTTCAACGACGAGCTCGATCGCATCCGCAAGTGATGCGTGGCTGACATTGACGAGACGGGGCCGATCCAGTCGGCTCTGTTCTCTTTTCTCCACAGCCCAGGCGGCGTCCATGGAACGAATGCTCGATCTCTATTGCGGCTTCCTCAAGGGCGTCATCGCTTTGTGCCTCGCGGTCATGGTGGTGCTGGTCTTCGGCAACGTCGTTCTTCGCTACGGTTTCAACTCCGGAATCACCGTCTCGGAGGAATTGTCGCGCTGGCTCCTGGTGTGGCTCACTTTTCTCGGCGCCATCGTCGCGGTGCGGGAGCATGCGCATCTGGGTGTCGACAGCCTGGTGCGGATGCTGGGACCCGCGGGCAAGCGGATCTGCTTCATCATCAATTATTGCCTGATGCTGCTGGCCGACTGGCTGCTGCTGGCGGGAAGCTGGCGCCAGACCATCATCAACTGGGATGACCGCGCACCCGCGACCGGTTTGTCGCTCGGCATTTTCTATTTCGTCGGCGTGGTCTTCGGGGTCTCGGCCGGCGTCATGCTGCTCTACGACCTGTTCCGGGTCGTCTCCGGTCAGGCGAGTGAAGCCGACATGGTCGCGGTCCGGGAATCGGAGGAGCACTGATGACGATCGCCGTCTTCACCTTCTCACTGCTCGGCGCCATGGCACTGGGCATGCCGATCGCCTTTGCGCTGATCATCTGCGGCGTTGCGCTGATGAGCACGATCGGGATGTTCGATTCCCAGATCGTGGCGCAGAACGTCATCAACGGCGCCGATAGTTTCCCATTGATGGCGATCCCGTTCTTCATGCTGGCGGGCGAGCTGATGAACAAGGGAGGGCTGGCGAAGCGCATCGTCAATGTCGCCCTCGTCGCGGTGGGCCATTTCCGTGGCGGGCTCGGCTACGTCACCATTCTCGCATCCTGCATTCTGGCGTCGCTCTCGGGCTCTGCCGCGGCCGATGCCGCCGCGCTCGCGGCGCTTCTGGTGCCGATGATGGTCGCCGCAGGTCACAACAAGGCTTATGCCGCGGGTCTCGTGGCGGCGGGCGGAATCATTGCGCCTGTCATCCCGCCCAGCATCGGCTTTGTCATCTTCGGCGTGGCCGCCGGGGTTTCGATCTCAAAATTGTTCCTGGCCGGAATCGTGCCGGGCCTTCTGCTGGGCGTCGGGCTGTGTTTCTCCTGGTGGTGGGTCGTTCGCAAGGAGAATTTGACGCCGCCGCCGAGAGCGTCGTTCGCCGAAATGCTCAAGGCGGTTGTCGACGGCTTCTGGGCATTGATGTTACCTGCCATCATCGTTGTCGGCCTGCGCTTCGGTATCTTCACGCCGACGGAAGCTGCGGTGGTTGTCGCCGTCTATTCGCTGTTCGTCGCTACCTGCATCTACCGCGAACTGAAGTTCTCGCAACTGTATGAGGTGTTCGTCTCGGCGGCGGTGACGACCAGCATCGTGATGTTCCTGGTCGCCGCAGCGCTGGTGTCGTCCTGGCTGATCACGGTGTCGGAGATTTCTACCCAGATCGTGGACCTGCTGAAGCCGTTCATGGGCAACAACACGCTGCTGATGTTCGCAATCATGTTCATCGTGGTGATCGTCGGTACGGCGCTCGACATGACGCCGACGATTCTTATTCTGACGCCGATCCTGATGCCCATCATCAAGACCGCCGGCATCGATCCCGTCTATTTCGGCGTCCTGTTCATCATCAACAACGCTATCGGCCTGATCACGCCGCCTGTGGGGGTGGTGCTGAATGTCGTCTGCGGGGTTTCAAAGATCAGCATGGAAGATGTTATCAAGGGCGTCTGGCCGTTTATGATCGCGCAGCTAGTCGTCCTGTTCCTGATGGTGATTTTCCCGGAACTGGTGACGATTCCGGCGAAATGGTTCAGCGGCTAGAGCATGATCCGGAAAAGTGGGTACCGGGTTTCCCTCGCGACAAACGCGAAGCGTTTGCGCGGAGATCATGCTCAAACAAAATGTTAGAGCGGGATGACATTTCGAAGAAAAGTCATCACGCTCTAGGTTACGTTGTCGATACAGGGGGGCTAGATGCCGATCAAAATCATGATCCTGAATGGGCCGAATTTGAATTTCCTTGGCATCCGGGAGCCCCATATCTATGGCTCCACGACGCTTGGGGAGATCGAGGCAAGCTGCCAGGAACTGGCAAAATATCTTGATGTCTCGATTACGTTTCACCAATCCAATCTCGAGGGCGAACTCGTCAATCTGATCCAGTCGGCGCATGGCAAGGCGGATGCGATCATCATGAACCCGGCGGCCTATTCGTTCACGTCGATTGCACTGATCGATGCGTTGAAGATATTCGAGGGGCCGAAAATCGAGGTTCATATCTCGAATATTCACGCCAGAGATGAATTGCACCGGCACTCGATCACGTCGAGCGCTTCGACCGCCGTCATCTGTGGGCTCGGCCCTTACGGATACATCGCCGCTATTCTGGCGGCTGTGCAAAAGCTCGGAAAGCTGCCGGATGCGGTTCCGGCATCGCTGCACGGCCTGCGGGCGAGCAGCAAAGCGTAGATTGTTCAGGAGGAGATCGAAATGCGCGGCGCGGGCTTTCTCGCGATCTGGAGCGACGTTGAGCCAAAAAATCTGACCGACTATCGGCATTGGCTGACGCGCGAGCACACCACCGAGCGCGTGACGACGAAGGGCTTCCTTGGAGTTCGCGTGTTCCGCGCCCAGCGAGGCGATCCCGCTCGCTTCTTCATTCTGTATGAGCTGGAATCGCCAGAGGTGCTCGACGGGCCGGCCTATCTCGCGCGCCTCAACGCGCCCACGCCATGGTCGCAACGGATCATGCCGCAGCTCGGCAATTTCATCCGCGGTGGCGGCATTATGGCGGCCCGGGCCGGCCGGGGCGAGGGCTCCACCATCGTCGCGCTGCGCCTCGAGCAGTTGCCGAAGGACCCGCAACGTTTGGCTGGCGATATGGCCGCGCTCGACGGGATCGCGGCGGTACAGATTGGCGCGACCGACCATGCCCGAACTTCGGTGCCGACGGTCGAAAAGGGCATGCGACATAACGAAGGTTTCTTCGCCGGCTTGCTGATCATCGAGGCGCTCGACCAGGCATCGCTTCGTGATGCGCTGGATAGAGCGGCCGAAATCGCTCCCGATACATTTAGCAGAGTCGGCGATCCCGAAATCTATCAGGGCATGTTCGCGCTCGATGCCCGCATTGCGGATTTCGAATAATGCCGAAATTCTCTCTGGCCGCGCTGACCGTTCTTGAGCTCGCGCCGCCCGAGTTGGTCGAGGTCGCTGCCGCTTGCGGCTACAACCATGTCGGAATCCGGCTGCTTCCGGCCGTACCGGGAGGGCTTGCCTATCCGCTGATGGACGACGAAGCGAGCCTGAAGGAGACACTCTCCAGACTGGATGCGACCGGCGTCACCGTTGCAGATCTGGAAGTCGTCGCATTCAGGCCGGAAACCGACATTGCCGCGTTCTCCGCATTTTTCGAAACCGGTGCGCGGCTCGGCGCCAAACATATTCTGGTCGCGGCTTACGATCCCGATCTGGATCGCTTTACGGATCGCTTCGCAGGATTTTGCCAGGCCGCAGCCCAACACGGACTGACGGCTGATCTCGAATTCATGCCCTGGACCTTTGTCCCCAATCTTGCGACGGCCAGCAGGATTGTCGCGCGAGCCGGGCAGGCCAACGCCGGCGTCCTCGTCGATGCGCTGCACTTCGACCGATCGCAAAGTTCGATCGGCGAACTCGCCGCGGTTCCCGTGCATCGGCTTCACTACTGGCAATTATGCGACGGCCCGGCCGCGCGGCCGGCAACGACAGAAGAGATGATGCATGCGGCCCGCTATGAGCGGATGTTTCCCGGGGAGGGCGGTATCGACCTCGTCTCGTTGGCGCGTGCTATGCCGGCGGATATTGCGATCAGCATTGAAGTCCCGACCGTCGAGCTTGCGAAGACGGTGAACGCGAAGGTGCGGGCGCGCCGCGCGCTCGAAGCAGCCAGAAACGTCATCAAGGCGGCTGGATGCCGCGACAATGCCTGAACGTCGATCTCCGAAACGTCAACGATTCCTGACCGGGTTGATCGGCGCGCCGATCGCGCAGTCGGCATCGCCCGCGATGCACGAGAAGGCGGCCGACGCCCTGGGCATCCGCTGCCATTATCACCTGATCGAGGTCGCGGGTGCGGATGCGGCCGGGTTGCGCGCGCTGCTCGACGGCGTCAGGAAACTCGGTTTCGCCGGCGTCAACGTCACCTTTCCCTACAAGGAAGCTGTGGTCTCTCTGCTCGACGAGTTGTCGCCGGGCGCGCGTGCTATCGGCGCGGTCAATACGGTCGTCGTGCGCGACGGACGGTTGATCGGATACAACACCGACACCACGGGCTTTGAGCGCGCGATCACTAATCTAGTGAACACATCGAATCGTGGCCCCGTCGCTTTGATCGGCGCGGGTGGCGTCGGCAAGGCCATCGCTTACGCGCTTGCAGCGTCAGGTGTTACCGAGCTCAGGGTCTTCGATACCGATCGCGCCAAGACCAGGCAGCTTGCGGCGCAGTTGCGGGGCCGCCAGGAAATACAGATAGCGCAGAGTGTCGAGGATGCGTTGCGGCAAGTCGTGGGCGTGGTCAACGCAACGCCGGTCGGCATGCTGCCGGACCGTGGCATGGCGGTGCCCGACGCGCTATTGCATCGCGGTCTCTGGGTGGCCGACGCGGTCTATACGCCGCTCTGGACCCCGCTGCTGACGGCGGCAAAAGCCAAGGGCGCTGAAATCATGACCGGACGCGAACTTGCGATCCATCAGGCGGCGGACGCCTTCGAATTGTTCACGGGGTTGAAGCCGTCGATCGCCGAGATGGGAAATGCGTTCGATGCCGAGATGGCGAAACGCTACTCTGCTGAAGATCCCGCCTGAACGATCGGCGAGGGCAGCGTTACTCGATCACCGCATGTTCGGGCGGAGCAGACTGGGCACGCAGCGTGGCCTTGCTCGATCCGATCATGATCGTCAGCGGGATCGCGACCAGGATGAACACCATCACCAGTTGGTAGTCCTGCGAGAAGGCGATGATCTGCGCCTGCAGCTTGACCATGGCGTCGGCCATGGCGCGGCCGGTATCGGTCGACATATCGATCATGCTGCGCACATTGGGCATCTGCATGGCGTGGTTGAACGGATTGATGTGCTCGGAAAGCACCGCATAAACGCGCCGCGATCCCTGGGTCAGTTGCGAGATCACGATCGAAATGCCGATTGAACTGGCAACGTTCCGCATCAGCGTCAGCATCGAGGTGCCGTCGGTGCGCAGATGATTGGGCAGCGTCAGGAACGCCACCGTGCTCAAGGGCACGAACACCAGCCCGAACCCAAAACCCTGCAGCACGCTGATCACGACGATTTCGTTGACGCCGGTCATGTCGGTCCAGCCGGTCATGACGAACAGCGAGAAGGCGGTGATGCTGAGGCCGGAGATGATCAGCGTCCGCGCTTCGATATACCGCATTAGCCGTCCAACCAGCATCATGGCGACGAAGGTGCCGCAGCCGCGGCTCGCCAGCAGCACGCCCGCGGTGATGATGGGATAGCCGATCACGTTCTGCAGGAACGGCGATGACAGCGCCATGGTCGAATACAGCACCAATCCCATAACCGCCATGAACACGCATCCGCCGACGAAATTCTTGTCCTTGAACAGCGCGAACTGGATGAACGGCTTTGAGGTCGTGAACGAATGCGCGAGGAAATAATAGAAGCCGACGGCGGCAATAATGAACTCGGCGATGATCTCGTTGGATTCGAGCCAGCCGAGCTGCTCGCCGCGGTCGAGCGCGAGTTGAAGTGAGCCGATACCGATCGCAAGCGCACTGAATCCGAACCAGTCGAAGCGCAGGTTGAGGTCCTTCCTGGTCTCGTCCATGAAGATAATGAGGCCGAGCACGGTGAAGATGCCGAACGGCAGATTGACGAAGAACACCCAGTGCCAGGAATAGGTCTCGGTCAGCCACGCTCCCAATGACGGCCCCATGATCGGACCCATCATCACGCCCATGCCCCAGATCGACATCGCTTTGGCGCGCTCGTGCAGCGCGTAGGAGTCGAGCATGACGGCTTGCGACAGCGGCACCAGCGCTGCGCCGAACACACCCTGCAGCAAACGAAACAGCACCATCTGATTGATGTCCTGCGCGAGGCCGCACAGCACCGAGGCAATGGTGAAGCCGCCCGAGCAGAGGATGAAGATACGTTTGCGCCCGAAGCGGTTGGCGATCCAGCCCACCGGCGCTGTCATGATGGCTGCCGCAACGATGTAGGACGTCAGCACCCAGTTGATCTGGTCTTGCGATGCCGACAGCGTGCCCTGCATATAGGGCAGCGCGACATTGGCGATGGTGGTGTCCAGCGCCTGCATGATGGTCGCCGTCATGGCGCAGATCGTCACCATGTTCCGGCGCAGGCCGGGAACCGCAGCAGGTGACGGGCCGGGCGTCGGCATGGTTAGATTATTCCTGGTTCGCCACCGCCGGCGTGAGGCCGAGAAGGCCGGCAAGCGAACGGCGATGGTTGGTGTCGATCGTGGCGTAAACGCTCATGCCCGCTTTCAGCTTGCGGACGAACTGGTCGTTCTTGTCGAAATAGATCCGCACCGGGACGCGCTGCACGATCTTGACGAAATTGCCCGTTGCGTTCTGCGGCGGCAGGATCGCGAATTGCGCGCCGGTGCCGGGCGAGAGCGAGCCGACCGTGCCCTTGAACACGTGGTTGGGGAATGCGTCGACGTCGAGCGTCACGGACTGGCCGACCGCAACATAGGTGAAATCGGATTCCTTCGGATTGGCGTCGACCCACGGGTTCGACACGTCGATGATGCTGAACACCGGCGCGCCTGCCATGGCGAAGCGGCCGAGCTGGATCTGCTCGACTTGCGTCGCAATGCCCGGCATCGGCGCGCGCATCACGGTGTGGTCGAGATTGCGCTCGGCCTGGTCGAGCGCCGCTTTGGCCTGGGCATAGGGCGGAAATTCCTCGATCGGCAGGTCGGGGTTGCCGAGCAATTGCGCTTTGGCGGTCGCGATCTTCTGCCGCAGCAGCTCCATTTGCGCGCTGGCGGTGACCAGCGCAGTCGACGAGTTATCGAGGTCGAGCTGCGAGCCGAAATTGTTCTTGACCAAAGCCTGCTTGCGATCGACATCGCGCCGCTTCAAATCGACGCCCTGCTGCGCCAGTTCGCCCATCTGGCCGTAGATCTTCAGGTCGGCGATCAGATTGTCATAGGTGACCTTGGCCTGTGCAAGCGTCGCCTTGGCCTGGGCGACAGCGAGTCGGAACGGTATCGGGTCGATTTCGAACAGCACGTCGCCTTCGTTGACCTGCTGGCCTTCCTTCACGACGACTTTCTCGATCTTGCCGGAGATGTCGGGCGTGATCAGCACTTTTTGCGCGCCGACATAGGCGTCGTCGGTAGTCACGTAGCGGCCGCCGTTGAGATAAAAGGTCACGCCGGCCAGCAGCGCCACCGAAGGCAGCACGACCAGCAGCAGAAAGCGGCGATAACGCCGCATGCCCGCCATCAGCCGGCGGCGCGGTTCCGCGGCAAGTTTCGGCCGCTCCGCAGGCGAAGGCGGATTGCCCTTTTGTTCGGGAGGAAATTTGAGAACGGGATCAGCCATAGCGGTGTTCTTTCCTGGAAGGTTCGCCGGCCGGATTCTGGATCGCGTTGCGAACGTTTTCCTTGATCGATTCGAGTTGGGTGAGCATGCGGTGGGCATCGGCGGGATTGATGCCCTCCAGTGCAGTCGCGGTGATGTCGGAGCGCAGGCCTGAGAGTTTGCCGAGCAGCGGCCGCGCCGCCTTGCGCAGATAGAGGCGATTGACGCGACGGTCGGTTTCGTCGCCGCGGCGTTCGATCCAGCCATTGTCGCAGAGCTTGTCGATCAATCGGGTCAGCGTGATCGGCTGCATTTCCATCTGTTCGGCGAGTTCCGTTTGCTTGAGGCCCTCGGTCCGTTCGACCTTGGCCAAAACTGCCCATTGCGCGCGGGTAATGCCGTAGCGCGCCGCCTGTTTATCGGCATAGGCGCGCACCAGTCGTTGCACTTCACCCAGCGTAAACAGGAAATTCATATCCACGGAACCGCGCATGATCAGTTCTCACCTCCATAAGCTTTGGATATAATAAGCTAGCTCATCAATTCTGCATGGCGCGTTAATAATTACCTGCCCCGCTCTCAGGACATGGCTGGGCACGGCCGATCCGCCGGGCTTTGGGATTGGGCGCCAAAATGCTACAAAATGCTGATATGACCTTGGCAAAGCCGACCTTCCCCGCGCCGGATCACGATCACGGCCGCTGCACCGCGGAGGCGATGGCGCATGCCGAGCAGGTCTGCGCGAAACGGTCGCAGAAATTCACCCCGATCCGCCGCCAGGTGCTGCAGGCGCTGTTGTCCAGCCACCGCCCGCTCGGGGCCTATGAGGTAATCGACGAGCTCGCCAAATCGATGCCGCGGCCGGCGCCGATCACGGTCTATCGCGCGCTCGATTTCCTGATGGAAAACGGCCTCGTCCACCGCATCGAAAGCCGTAACGCTTTTCTCGCTTGCGCGCATGACCATGACGAGACCTCGATGGTGGCGTTTTTGATCTGCGATCGCTGCGGCTCGGTGGGGGAAATTCCGGCGGCCCCCGTGGCGCAGAGCCTGAATGCCGCGGCGCGCGCCTCCGGATTCGCGCCAAAACTTTCTGTCGTCGAAATCGCCGGCACTTGTGCTCACTGCCAGAAATAATATTAAAACACGGCGCCAAGCCGGGCACGAGGATAGATGTCTTCCAATCGAGTGATCTCTTCCGCCGGGCGTGCGCTCACGCCGGGCGCCGTCGCATTGATGCTGATGCTCTGCGTAAGCTGGGGTTTTAATCAGATCGCCGTGAAGCTGGCACTGCCCGACGTTCCGCCGATGATGCAGGCATTGATCCGTTCCGCCGGCGCGCTGCCGGTGATGCTTTTGGTCGGCTGGCTGCGCGGCGTGAAATTCTTCGAGCGGGACGGCACGCTCGGGCCCGGCCTTTTGGCGGGCTTGCTGTTTGGAATCGAATTCGTGCTGATCTTCAGCGGGCTGGTGTTCACTTCCGCATCGCGCGCGGCGGTATTTCTCTACACCGCGCCTTTCTTCGTTGCGCTCGGCTCCTATCAGTTTCTCGGCGAACGGCTCACAGCCCTGCAGTGGAGCGGCCTCGCCTTGAGTTTTGCCGGGGTAGCCCTCGCGATCGGTGTGCCGCAGCCGAATGTAGATGCCAGAGTATTGCTGGGCGACTTGCTTGTCGTCGGAGGCGGCGCCCTGTGGGCGGCAACCACGCTGATCGCCAAGGGAACGCGCTTGCGCAACGCGGCGCCGGAAAAAGCGCTCAGCTATCAGGTCGCGGTATCGATCCCGATCCTGGGCTGCGCATCATGGCTGTCCGGCGAAACCATCACTCATATGCCCGGCCTGCTGTCGGTTTCGCTGCTGGCCTATCAGGCCATCTGGGTGGTCGGATGCACCTTCGTGCTGTGGTTCGCGCTGGTAAAAACCTATTCGGCGAGCAAACTATCGGCCTTCACCTTCATCACCCCGTTGTTCGGCGTCGTCGCCGCCTATTTCATCATGCACGATCAGCTCACGCTAGCCTTCGGCGCCGCAGCGCTGTTGGTGATCGCGGGGCTCTACCTCGTCAACAAGCCGGATCCGAAGGTCATGCCGGATCCGAATGTGCCGGCGTGACAGCTCGCATCCGCTCATAACCCAAGGCGGACATTGAGCCGCTATTCGATCACTTGAACCGCGGTGGCGAGCAGCGATGGCGAGATCGTCAGGCCGAGCGCCCTAGCGGCTTTGAGGTTGACGACGAGTTCATACTTCGTCGGCGCCTGTACCGGCAGATCGGCGGGCTTGGTGCCGCGAAGGATGCGGTCGACGTAGCCCGCGGCTCCTCGCCATTGCTCGATCTGATCGAATCCATAGGAAATCAGCCCGCCGCTAGTCGCAAAGTAATTGAATGGATAAATCGCCGGCACACCAAGCCGCGCCGTCAATTCAACCAGCAGAGCGCGATTGTTGATGTTGGCCGGATGCGGCAGGACGACCAAACCTCCATTCGGGGAATCGGCAAATCTCAAAATGTCGCGCTCGACTTCATGACTATCCCGGACGCTGATTGCCGACACTTGAACTCCGAGCGATGGTGCGACCGCTTCGGCCGCGCGCAGGAATTCCAGATGAACCGGCGTATCCGAAAACACGAGCACCGCTGCCCGCATAACAGTGGGCGCGACCTCCTTCAGCAACCCCAGCCACTTGCCGCCCATCGACGGCTCGAAATTCTGAAAGCCGGTGAGATTGCCATCGGGCCGCGAGAGACTTTTGACGAACCCGCCTCCAACCGGGTCCGACACCTGGACGAAGACGGTCGATGTCGTCTTGTTCAGTTCTTGTAGAATGGCCATGGCCGCGTTGCCGCTGATCAAGATCGCATCGGGCGCCGAATCAACGACTGCCGCTATTCTGATCCGGTCACTCTCATCGCCCGGCCATCGGACGTCGACCCGAACATTGCGGCCGTCGGTCCAGCCCAGTCTGCCTAACGTGTCGCGGAACGCCGCAATGCGCGCCTGACCTTCCGGGTCGGTTTGCCGGTAGCCCGTCGGCAGCACGCCGACGCGCCGCATTTTTTCGGAGGGCTGCGCGCGCACCGCGAGTGGCCACATTGTTGCGCCGCCGACGATGGATATGAATTCCCGCCTTTTCATATCGACTGCCATTTGACCTCATCGGTTGCGGATCATGGCCCGTTCAACAGTATCACGCCACGAAGGACGTCCACAGTCCGGCGGCGCGTCGACCGATTTTCCTAGCGCTTGCACATCGGGGGCGTACCCAGAATCTCGCGCGGCGTGCCCAGTATGCGCTCGGCCGCGCAGGCGATGGCAACGAGCCGTTCGTCATTGCCGCCCTTGGCGATAAGCTGCAAACCGACCGGCATGCCAAGGCGATCGAGGCCCACGGGAAGGGTCGCGGCGCACAATGTCAAATAATTCACCGGCACCACATTGTGCACAAGATTGCGATTGTGTGCCTGGAATTTTTCCGGGCCCTCGTCGGTCAGAACGTGCGGCGTGAACATGACCGTCGGCGTCGCGATGACGTCCACATCGTCGAAACACGCGGCGGCGCTTCTTGCTGCTTCGACCAGCCGCAAACGACGAGACAGGTATTCTCGCGCCGGCAGATTCTCGGCATTCCTGAGCGCGGGTGCGTTGACCGGATCGATCGTCGCAAGCCAGTCCGGCAGTTCGCGATCGAGGAACGCGCGCAATTCGATTGCCGACACACCGCCCGCCACGAAGATTTCGAAAGCTTCGCCCGCCTCGGGCAGCGATGCGTCCTTCACAATCGCCCCAGCGCGGGCGAGGGAATCGATTGCCCGCCGGACGATTTCACCGATACCGTTCTCGCAACCGTCCCAGAACCAGCTATCGGCGATACCGATGCGGATGCCGTCGACGACGGCCGGCACGTCGCGCAGGAAGGCGAGTCCGTCGCCGAGATCGGGATCGAGCGCCGCAAAACCGAAAGCCGCATCCGCCATGCTGCGCGCCAGGATGCCGGGCGTATCGAACGTGAAGCTTAGCGGCACGATACCTTCAGTGGGCCAGCGACCCTTGGTCAGCTTCAAGCCGGCATTGCCGGTCACCGCAGCGGGCAGACGCACCGAGGCCGCGGTATCGGTGCCGAAGGCCAGGAGCGCCGAGCCCTCGCAGAGCGAGACGCCGGCCCCGCTCGACGAACCGCCGGGAGAGCGGTGCGTCGTCGCGTCCCAGGGATTGCGCGGGGCGCCGTAATGCGCGTTATGGCCGACGCCGCCGAAGGCAAATTCCACCATATGCGTCTTACCCATCACCGTCGCCAACTGACGGCGCAAACTGGCGACGACCGGGCCCTCGATCTCGAATTTCGGCGGCAAGCGCTTGGGCGAGCCCGCATAGGTCGGAAAGCCCGCGACGGCGAACAGATCCTTGATCGAGGCCGGAATGCCTTGCAGAGAGCCCGCCCGTGAACCGACGGCAAAGGCAGCATCCGCGGCATCGGCGCACTTGCGCGCATGCTCGGGAGCCCATTGCGAATAGGCCATGAGCTTGGCGCCGAAACGGTCGTGATTGGCGATCGCCTCTTCGGCCAGTGCGCGCGCCCTGAGCTTGCCTTCGCCGAGCAATACCGCAATCTCGGCTATCGGCAGGGAAAACGCATCGGCCATCGTTACCTCGGGCTCGTCCGACATTCCTCGTATTGAGGATGATAGGGGGAAGGTGAATCACGCGAACGGGATGAGTGCTGCCCCAAAATCAGGGCAGCACCACCTCGGTTGGCCTGGTATTCAACTCTTGGGCCCGCGATTACTTCGCGAACGCAGGAAATACCGGCAATTTTTCGATGTCGCGCGCATCGTGTTGGATGACGACCGTCGCCTTCAGATTCGATGCGATTTTCTTGATGCGCTCGACCGAAGCCACGGTCTGGGCGCGATCATAGTTGAATGAAGGCACGCCGACCGAATCGTAGTTTTCGCGGAAGTGGACCGCGTCGCCGGTAAGGATGACGGGGCCCATCTGCGGCAGTTTTACCAGCAGGCTGGAATGGCCCGCGGTGTGTCCCGGCGTGCGCAGCATGATTACCGTGCCGTCGCCAAATACATCCTTGTCGATCGGTTGCGGCTCGACCTTGCTCTCGCCCTTGATCCAGCTTTCGAACGGCTTGACGTTCACGCCTTCAGGCGGTTTGGGGCTGGAGATCGCATCCCATTCTTTGCTGCCGATCAGCAGGGTTGCCTTCGGAAAAAAGCTAATCTGTCCGGTGTGATCGCCATGGTAATGACTGATGCCGACATATTTGATCTGGTCGGGTTTGACGTCGATCTTTGCCAGGTAATCGACCAGGCTCGTTTTCGGCGCGACATTGGGCGCCGTCAGGGCATGGCCCGTATCCCACAGCAGATAGTCGTCGCCATGTTTGACGAGATAGCAACTGAAGACGAACTGAACCTTTAGCTCGCCATAGGCATAGGTATCCGAGAAGCGCTCATTGACGGCTATGGGTGCCTGTGGCGTGCCGCAATCGAAGCGCGCCAGCGACACGTCCGGCGCTGCTTGCGCGGGTACTGCGAGACAGGCGAAAAAGCCGGCGCCCGCAGTGAGTATGGTCAGTATTCGTTTCATTGCTTCTTCCCTTGATTTTGGATTTTTAGAGCGCGGCCTTTTTTGCTGATGCGGCGCGCAATGCCGCAAACCTGTGGTAGGTGGCGCGAGGAGGATACACGGATGAGAAGGGTGGCGGAAAGCCCGTTTCTGGACCCGAAGCCGCCGTGAGTCCAAGGCGGATGCAAAAAGCCCCGGACGATGCCGGGGCTTGATGTTTGCCGGAGATGGAAAGTTAGATCAGTATCTCGCGATGAGCGGGCCACCGAAGCGGTAGTTGATGCGCGCAGTGACCATATCGACATCCTGACGGATCGAGTCGGTGCGGAATACGCTGCCGGCCGGGATACCAGCCAACACGCCTGCCGATGTGAAGGTGAGGTCTTGGCGACCCATGAAAAGATGGTCGTACTCGATCGCAACCGACCAATTCGGTGCGAACCCGAATTCGAGGCCCGTTCCGACGGCCCCGCCCCAGCGTGTTTCACTCGTCGCATCGAACACCGCGCCGGTGGCGGTCACCGTGCCCCGGTATTTGTCCGACGTCACGGCCGCGCCGCCCTTCACGTACCAAAGGACGTTGTTCCAGGCATAACCGACTTGGCCGGTGAACAAGCCGAAAGCTTCGATCTTGGAGTTGTTAGTCCAGTTGGGAATGAAGAGACTGACATTGGATGACTTCAGATCAGCCCAGTCGCCTTGCGCTTCCAGACCGAACACCCAGCCGCGCTCTGCCAACGGTATCCAATCTGACCGCCAACCACTCCGCCTGTCGCATCGTGGCAGCCTTCGGCAACGGCCCTGGGTGTAAGAAAATTGTTGACGTCCCAGCATTTGTGGCTCCAGCCGCCGCCGCCATTGGCGCCGATGTAGAAGCCGCTCCAATCGTAGACAGCAACCACCGGCGGCGGCGCCTTGTAAGGACGAGCGGCAATATCGGCGGCCGACGCAGGCGCGGCCATGCCCAGTGCCACCAGACCAACCGTAACTAACAAAAACTTCTTCATCGCATCTCTCCATCTCCGTCGCTTCTTGATCCATCTGAAAGCGACAGATGCACTCGCGACCGCCGATAATGTTGTTGTGGAACTGCGCTTGATTTTGAATTCCATCTGAATGGTATTCGATTTGGCACGTATAATCCGTGCCTCAAATGCAACTCTCGGTTTTTAAAATATGACAGGAAAACGTCTGATTGCGCTCGGCTTTTGGGCGGTTGGCACAAGGCGGACATCGCCATAGCTGCTCGACGGTGGCCGGCATCGACGTGGACCCGAACTCGGCGCATGATATCGTTGATGAATAAACCTGAGGAACTGCCGAGGAACCGCCCAATGACTAATTGCATCGTTGTCGTTCAGTTCGATCTACCCAAGCGCAGTGAGGAGCAGGCGGTGAACGGAGGCACCTCGACCGCGCCGATCTATCGTGGCCTCGCCAGGAAAGGATTGATCCGAAAGGACTACCTGAATGGCGAAAGCGGCACCGGCGGCGTTTATCTCTGGGACAGCCGTGAATCGGCGGAAGCCTGGTTTACAGAAGCGCGCATCGCGGACTTGACCGCGCGATTTGGGATCCGGCCTCGCCTCACCTGGTACGACACCTATGTGACGGTCGACAATTTGAAGGGCGAGACCCGCGTCAACGGCGAGGCGATTGAGGCCG
>Ga0207678_10002500_pt1 | contig 16720 bp, 15 predicted proteins | sample KBSC63metaG_FD_184319 | JGI IMG/M metagenome (GOLD analysis project Ga0207678, IMG submission 184319) | Corn rhizosphere microbial communities from Kellogg Biological Station, Michigan, USA - KBS C6-3 metaG (SPAdes) (version 2) | ecosystem: Host-associated > Plants > Roots > Rhizosphere > Soil ...
CGCCTCCAGCGACCCGAACTCGGCAATCAGCTGCGAGGCCGTCTTCGGCCCGATCCCGGGAACTCCCGGCACATTGTCGACCTTGTCGCCCATCAGAGCGAGAACGTCGCCGAGGTCGGTCGGCCCGACCCCGAACTTCTCGCGAACATAAGCGCTGTCGATCCGCCGGTCGTTCATCGTGTCGAGCATGTCGACCTGCCCGTCCTCGACCAGCTGCATCAGGTCCTTGTCGGAGCTGACGATGGTCACTTTCCAGCCCGCCGCCTTCGCCGCCATCACGTAACAGGCAATGATGTCGTCGGCCTCCAGCCCGGCTTCCTCGATGCAGGGGATGGAGAAAGCGCGCGTTGCGACGCGGATCAGCGGGAATTGCGGGACCAGGTCTTCGGGCGGCGGCGGCCGGTGCGCCTTGTATTTGTCGTAAAGCGCGTTGCGGAACGTCTGCTCCGACGCGTCGAGGATGACCGCCATGTGCGTCGGTCCGTCGGCCTTCGCCAGCCCGTCGGCGAGCTTCCAAAGCATGGTCGTATAGCCATAGACCGCGCCCGCCGGCTGGCCGTGCCGGTTCGTGAGCGGCGGCAGCCGGTGATAGGCGCGGAAGATATAACTCGACCCGTCGACCAGATAGAGGTGCGGGCTCGCGGAAGGCGTGGAAACGTCGGGCATGGAGGGATGCGATTTAGCAGGGTGGCGGCGGGAAGGAAGCTAGCGCTGATGTAAGTGTCGCAACGTCTGCTTTCGACCCATTGCGGACACTAAGAAGGTGAGCAGCAACCGTCACTCCCAGTGGCTCGCGCTTCCTGTATCGGCGGGCATGGCACGTCGCCGAAGGAACAGAAGACGCAGCAATCGCCCTTGAGCGGTTTCAACACTGCGCCGCACGCAGGGCAGTCATAGAAATACTGGCAAGCGTCGGTCGGCATCGTCTCGGTAGTGCGGACGCCACACTCCGGGCAGGTCAGGTTGCTTTGGAGTTCAGGCATACACCTTCGACAGCACGAGCAAGGCCGCGCCGATGAGCGCTGCACCGATGATGGTCCACCGGAACCAAGGACGGGCGCATGTAGCGCTCGGTTCGCAATGCTTTGGAGCGCGAGCGACGACACCGACGCTCCCGAGCAAGGCGGCAGCAGAAACACCAGTGAGCACTTCCGCGTGCGGCTGGGACGCCGACACAATGGGAGAGAGCCAGGCAGTACCGACGCCAAGGCTGGCGAGGGCCAGCGGAACAGCGCAACAAGCCGCAAGCGCGAAGGCAGCGCCGATGCCGCCCATCACCAAGGCTACCGCGCCGGTGGATTTTGCGCCATCATTCATGGCTGCGATCTAGCCGACGCAATGTCTGCTTGCCACCCAAAGCAGACATTAACCTCTAGGCGTTATCTCCTGCGGAAAATTTCGCGAGGTGAAGGCCCAAGGTTGTCCCAAGGAGGTGACGTGAACGTTCTTCTCCTGACCACTGTCACAACTATCGAATTCGCCGCCATATGGTGGTTCATCACGCGGGAATTTCGGAAGGCCGCATCCCCCCGGCGTTTTGCTTCGTGGGTGGTGTTGATCAGCTGCCTGTTCTTCTCGCCATTTTTGCAGATAGAACTCATCCGTCAGATCGTGTCGCGGAGAGAAACGGCTGACGCGCTTGCTTTCATTTGGTTCGATGCCGTGAGCCTGTGCGCATTGATTTTCATGTTCACGCTGCTCCGTAGGACGGAGAAGGATGGGCGATCTAACTAACGTCCGCTTTCCACCCAAAGCTGACGTGATGTCACCGTCAATCTTGGAGCCCTCGCCATGGTTCTAATGAAAACACTGCTTTTGATTTTCCTCGGAGCGGCGGTTGGCTCAGTGCTGTGGTCGTGCGCATTCCGAGCGCCCGATATGCTGTACCGATGGATGCTTGAGCCTTTTGGAAAACACGGACCCGTTAGTTCAATCGTAGCGTTCATTTTTTCTGCGACATTTTTCATCCTCCTTTACGTCGGTACGATCTTCGGGCTGGCCGAGTTTCTCAGCCCCAGCGCTGAAGTCGTTGGCTCGTCGAGAGCGAGACACATTTTGATAGTGTCGTCGCTTGCGGGTTATTTGATTCTACCTCTGTTAGTTCGACTCGAAATGCGCATCAGAAAGTGGCGCGGTATAGCGGATAGGCGTTCCACGTAGCGTCCGCTTTCCACCCAAAGTGGACATAAGAACAAATCGCTGTCCTACAGGATGGCTCTTGTGATCCAAGCTGGCGGATGAACGCATCCGATTCGTCCAAACCTCCGAAAATCCGCCGCGACGGCTGGACTGCTGAACGCCAGCTCCGCTTCCTCGGCGCGCTCGCCAGCACCCGAAGCGTGACCAAAGCCGCGCGCGCCGCCGGAATGAGCCGCGAGAGCGCCTATCGCCTGCGCAAGCGCAAGGAAGGCGGACTCTTCGCCGCCGCCTGGGACCGGGCGCTAGAAGGTCACAAGCTGGCCGGCGTTTCATCGCGCCGCTGTGGGCCCACCGGCCGGATTGCCCGCGCAAATCCGCCGAAGGTCACGAAGTGGACGAAGTGGAAGGACCCCCGATTCAACGCTTTTGAAAAGATGGTTCGTTACCTTAGGGCACTAGAATTGTGTCCACCGGTTCCGGAAGCAACTCCGGATAATCGAGCGTGTAGTGAAGGCCGCGGCTTTCGTGCCGGCTCAGCGCCGAGCGGATGATGAGCTCGGCGACCTCGACCAGGTTGCGAAGCTCGATGAGGTCGGGGGTCACCCGGAAATTCTTGTAATATTCGGTGACCTCCTGCCGGATCATGTCGATTCGCCGCTTGGCCCGCTCGAGACGCTTGGTCGTCCGGACGATACCGACGAAATTCCACATGAAGCGGCGGATTTCGCCCCAGATCTGGTGGATGACGACTTCCTCGTCGCTGTCCGTCACGCGGCTTTCGTCCCATGCCCGGATTTGCGGCGGCTCCGGCAGGTCGCGCCAGCTGGCCAGGATGTCCTTCGCCGCCGCTTCGCCGAACACCAGGCATTCCAGCAGGCTGTTCGACGCCAGCCGGTTGGCGCCGTGCAGCCCCGACTGCGTCACCTCGCCCGCGGCATAAAGGCCCGGTGCGTCGGTGCGCCCATGCATGTCCACCAGCACCCCGCCGCAAGTGTAATGCTGCGCCGGAACCACCGGGATCGGGCCGGCCGTCATGTCGATCCCGAGGCCGAGCAGCTTTTCGTGGATCGTCGGGAAATGGGCCATCACGAACTCGGGATCGCGCTGGCTAATGTCGAGCCAGACATAATCGAGTCCGTCGCGCTTGATCTCGTTGTCGATGGCGCGGGCGACGATGTCGCGCGGCGCGAGCTCGGCGCGTTCGTCGTAGCCGGGCATGAAACGGTGCTTGGTTCGAGGGTTGACGAGCAGCCCGCCTTCGCCGCGCACCGCCTCCGTGATCAGGAAATTCTTGACCTCCAGGTTGTAGAGGCAGGTCGGATGGAATTGCATGAATTCCATGTTGGAAACCCGGCAGCCCGCCCGCCATGCCATCGCGATCCCGTCGCCCGTCGCTCCCCGCGGCGCTGTCGAGAACAGATAGGCGCGCCCAGCCCCGCCGCTGGCGAGGATCGTTGCTCGGGCGGTCAGCGCTTCGACCCGCTTCTTCCGGCGGCTGTAGGCGTAGAGCCCGTGCACCGCGCCATCGGTCGAGAACTGCGCCGCGTGGCGCCCCGTGACGAGGTCGATCGCGACCGTGTCCGGGATGAGCGTGATGTTCGGCTGCTTTGCCGCGGCAGCCTCGAGCGCCTGCTGGACCGCGCGGCCGGTGGCATCGGCGACATGGACGATGCGGCGGTGGCTGTGCCCGCCCTCGCGCGTCAAATGAAGCGCTTCGCCCTCGGTCGCGAACGGCACGCCCAGCTCCATAAGCCGGGCGATCGCCGCGGGCGCTTCCGCTACGACATGCTCGACGACGGCGCGGTCATTGAGCCCTGCGCCCGCGATCATCGTGTCGTTGACGTGCGCTTCGAAGGTGTCGCCTTCCTCGAGGACGGCCGCAATGCCGCCTTGCGCCCAGTTGGTCGCGCCCTCGCCGAGCGCTCCCTTGGCGATTACCGCGACCTTCTTGTCGGCCGCGAGGTTGAGCGCGGCGGTCAGTCCGGCCGCGCCCGAGCCGACGATCAGGACATCGAAGTCGTTGCTCACCCTTCGGCCACGAGGCTGAGGAAGACGTCCTCGAGATCGGGATCGCGGGTCGAAACGTCGACAATGCCCAGCCCGTCGGCGGTTAGCGCGCTCAACACCTCGCCGGCGTTCACGCGGTCCTTGCGGTAAGTGATTTCGAGCCTCCGTTCGTCGAGAAGCGCGATGTTGTCGAAGCTGGCGTTGACCGGCACTCGTTCGAGATCGCGGTCGAATGTGACAACGACCGCTTTCTCCTGGGCCTTGGCGAGCAGCGCGCGTGTCGGCTCGTTGGCGATCACCTTGCCGTGGTTGATGATCGCGATGCGATCGCACAGCTGCTCGGCTTCCTCGAGATAGTGGGTCGTGAGAACGACCGTGACCCCCTGATCGTGAAGCGAGCGGACATAGTCCCACAGCTGGCGGCGAAGCTCGACATCGACCCCGGCCGTCGGTTCGTCGAGCACCAGGATGGGGGGCGAATGAACCATCGCCTTGGCAACCAGCAGCCGACGCTTCATCCCGCCCGAAAGCGTACGCGAATACGCGTTCGCCTTGTCGGTCAGGTGCATCGCGGCGAGCAATGCGTCGCTCTGCCGCTCCGCCGCAGGGATTCCGTAGAGCCCGGCCTGGATTTCCAGAGTCTCGCGCGGGGTGAAGAAGGGATCGAAGATGATCTCCTGCGGAACGACCCCGATGGAGCGCTTGGCGTTGCGCGGATGCCGGTCGATGTCGAAGCCCCAGATGACCGCCTTGCCGCCGGTTTTCATCACCAGCCCGGCAAGGATGTTGATCAGCGTCGACTTGCCCGCGCCATTGGGGCCGAGAAGACCGAAGATCTGGCCGCGCGGAACGTCGAAGCTGACGCTGTCGAGGGCGAGCTTGGGTTCGACCCCCCTCGTCTCATAGACTTTGGTGAGCGATTCGATTCGAATGGCGGGCTCGGCGCTTTTCATGCTCAAGCCGCATAGCCGCCGCTGCGGTTGAGCGGAAGCTGGCGAGGGTAAATGCGGACTTAACCCTAACCGGCAGCGTGTCCTTCACGTTAACTCTCTAAACGGCGCAGCCATGGACCGGATTGTCTTTCCGCTCAGGCTCGCGTCGGCGGCGCTGCTCCTTGCGGCCCCTTCGCAGCTGTTTGCGGCAACGCCGCCGGCCCAGGCGCATGGCGATGCGATTGTCCTCAAGCCGCTCTCGCTCATCAAGAAGACGAACATGGACTTCGGAACTCTGATCGAGTCCGCTTCTGCCGGTACCGCGACGATCGATCCGACGAGCGGCGCAGTGACCACGACGGGCGGAGTCACGGCCGTTCCGAGTGTGACGTCGGCGGCCCAGTTCCTCGGCGCCGGCTCGCGCAATTCTCCCTATCAGATCCGCCTGCCGAATGCGGCGATCACCCTGACCCGCGCAGGGGGAACGGAAACGATGACGGTGTCCAACTGGACCCTCGACGGACCGACGAACCGCAAGGTGGGGGCCAATGAGGCGTTCCAGTTCGGTGTCGGCGCGCGGGTCAGCGTCGCCGCCAACCAGGCCCCGGGGACCTACGTCGGCACGTTCACCGTTACCGTCCACTATCCCTGAGCCTACGGGCTTTTTTCTCTCCATGGTTTGCGGGCGTGGTTAAGTTCGTTCGCACCTTCTCCTTTCAATCGCCGGTGAGGGGCGGCGGGTAATTTTCGTGCAATCGCAATTTTGCGCGAAAGGAATGCCCGGTGCTCATTCGACCTCTTCTCGGTGCGACGGCCATTGCCGCGTTCGCGCTTGCAGCAACTCCCGCAGCCGCCGTCACGCCGGCGACTCAGGCCGGGGGCAAGGCCCTTGTCCTCGTTCCCCTGACGCTGACCAAGATCCAGGACCTGGACTTCGGCTCGGTCGTGCCGTCAGCGGTTTCCGGCGTGGTGACAATCAATGCATCGACGGGCGCTCGCACGTACGCAGGCGGGGTGACCCTGGTCCCGGGCGATCCGGGATTCCGCGCCTATTTCGGCGGCGCGGGCTCGCCCAGCCAGCAGGTCATCATGACGATGAATCCGCCTGCGCAACTGACCGATGCGGGCGGGGACACGATCGACGTTCTGGCGCTGACCATGGATGGCCCGGCGATCCGGACCATCGATCCGGTGACCCGCGCCTTCTTCGTCGGCGTCGGCGGAATCATACAGATTGCCGCTAACCAGCCGGACGGCGTCTACAGCGCGCAGTTCGACGTCACCGCGAATTACCAATAGGCGCAACTGCCGCTTGTCGGCGGCCCGGCTCGACCCTAAGTGGCTGGACGTATGAAAGCGCCTCCGCCACCCGAAGTGTTCAAGGTCCCGACCGTGCAGGTCGCGTGCGACGGCTCGGGTGCGGTTTCGCCGGCTCTGGGGCACCCGCGCGTCTTCCTCCGGATCGATCCGGCCGTCGGCTGGGTCGAGTGCGGCTATTGCGACCGGCGGTTCGTTCTTGAAGGGGGAGTGGCGGACGCGGCTTCGTGAACCCACGCAGCCTCCTCTACCGAACCCTCGATCCCGACGATGCGCGGAAACTTGCGGCGCGGCATCTCTCGTCCTGCGACGACGGCGAGCTCTATCTCGAACATAGTGTCAGCGAAGCCTTCGGCTTCGACGACGGCCGGCTGAAGACGGCGAGCTACGACAGCGCCTCCGGCTTCGGCCTTCGCGGAGTGACGGGCGAAACCACCGCCTTTGCCCATGCCAACGAGATCAGCTCCGACGCCATCGATCGCGCCGCCGCGACTCTGAAGCTTCTCGACCCGGCGGAAGCAGGGCCGGCACCGCCGCCCTCCCGAACCAACCAGGCGATGTATTCGCCCGACAACCCGCTGACCCAGGTGCCGTTCGCCGACAAGGTCGCCTTGTGCCAGACGATCGATTCTGCCGCCCGCGCTCGGGATCCGCGCGTCGCCCAGGTAAGCGTGTCGCTGACCGGCAGCTGGAGAGTCATCGAGATCATCCGCGGGGACGGTTTCGTCGCGTCCGACGTCCGCCCGCTGGTTCGGCTCGGCGTCCAGATCGTCGCCGCTGACAACGGCCGCCGCGAAACCGGCATGTTCGGCATAGGCGGCCGCTATGCCTATGAACGGCTGTTCGACCCGGCGACGTGGAACCGCGCAATCGACGAAGCGCTCGACCAGGCGCTGACCAACCTGCGTTCGGTCGCTGCTCCCGCGGGAGAAATGCCGGTCGTTCTCGGGCCGGGGTGGTGCGGCGTGTTGCTCCATGAGGCGGTCGGTCACGGTCTCGAAGGCGATTTCAACCGCAAGGGGACTTCGGCGTTCGGCGGCCGAATCGGGGAGCGTGTCGCCGCGCCCGGTGTCACTGTCATCGATGACGGCGCGATGGAGCAACGGCGTGGTTCGCTGACGATTGACGATGAAGGAACGCCGACGCGCCGCAATGTCCTGATCGAGGACGGGATCCTCAAAGGCTATCTGCAGGATCGGCTCAACGCCCGGCTGATGGGAATGGAGCCGACGGGTAGCGGGCGGCGCGAAAGCTTTGCCCACGCTCCCATGCCGCGCATGACCAACACGTTCATGCTCGGCGGGAACGACCATCCGGGCGAGCTGGTCGAACGGGTGAAGGACGGCCTGTTCGCCAAGAGCTTCGGCGGCGGCCAAGTCGACATCACCAATGGAAAGTTCGTCTTCTCCTGCACCGAGGCCTACCGGATCCGGAACGGGAAGATTGCCGAGCCGGTCAAGGGCGCGACTCTGATTGGCGACGGGCCGACCGTCCTCACGCGCATCAAGGGCATCGGCAATGATCTCGCGCTCGACGAAGGTGTCGGCATCTGCGGCAAGGGCGGCCAGTCGGTGCCGGCGGGTGTGGGACAGCCGTCGCTGCTCATCGACGGAATCACGGTCGGCGGCACGGCATGACCCCTCGACCCGGCTCGGTACGGGACGACTGGCGTTCCGATGTCCTGAAATTCTGGTTTGGGCTCGATCCGCAACTCTGGTGGCGAGGACCGCCGGAGCTCGACGAGCAAGTCCGCGACCGCTTCCTCGGATTGTGGGAGGAAAAGCGGGATCTTCCGCCCGAATCCTTCCTCGCCGACCCGCTGACGGCGCTTGCCGCGACAATCCTGTTCGACCAGTTCCCGCGCAACATGTTCCGCGGCCATGCCGACCAGTTTTCGACGGACCCCTTGGCGCTGGCCATTGCAAAAGGCGCGGTCGGCCGCGGCCTCGACGAGGCGCTGGAGCCGAAGGAGCGCGGCTTCCTCTACATGCCGTTCCAGCACAGCGAGCAGATCGACGATCAGAATCGTTCGTTGCTGCTGTTCACCGCGCTCGGCGATCCCGAGCAGCTGCGTTATGCGAAGCTGCACCACGACGTGATCGCGCGCTTCGCCCGCTTCCCGCATCGCAACGCGATACTCGGCAGGGCACCGCGGGCGGACGAAATCGCCGCCGGCGACGTCGTCCCCTGGTGAGCGGCCTCGTCGAGCTCGCGCGCTTCCCGACCCGGATCGCCGCCGATCTCGCCCGGCTCAGGCTGGAATCCGAAGGAATTGACGCGGTGTTGTTCGATGCCGAGACCGCCGGCATTGGCTGGGGCCCGATGATGCCGGTGCGGTTGATGGTCCTGGAGGAAGATCGCTGGCTGGCCGCAAAGCTGCTCGAAGAGGACGCCGGCTAAAGCAGGTGCTCGACCGGCGAGAGGTCGTAGCCCGCGGCGGTGACCGCCTCGCGGATGTCTTCGATGCTCGCGCCCTGGCCGCGTCTCGCAACCGCCCAGGTCAGGGCCGAGCGATTGCCCGTCCGGCAATAAGCGAGAAGCTTGCCGGGAGCCGCATCGAGCGCCTCCTGCATCGCTTCGACATCGGCCGGACCGATACCGCGGATGATCGGCACGTGGCGGAACTCGATACCTTCCGCCTCCGCCGCGTCCTGGACCTCCGCCGCCGTCGGCTGCCCCGGCTCCTCGCCGTCAGGGCGGTTGCAGATGATCATGCCGATACCCGACGCCTTCAGGCCCGGAACGTCAGCGGGTTGGATTTGCCCGCTGACCGAGGTCCTGTCGTCCAGCTTCCGGATCATCCGCGTTCCGGCTGGGTAGCCGGCTGCGGCGTCGGTGCGGGAGCCGGCGGCGGAGCGGCCGCGGCCGGCGCCGTGGTCGCGGTGCCGGCGCCGGACAGCCCGTAATATTCGAGATACGGCTGGATGTCGGGATCGTGTCCGGTGAAGGACCGGTACATTTCAGCGAGGTCTTCGGTGTTGCCGCGTGACAGGACCATGTCGCGGAAGCGCTGCCCGTTCTCGCGGGTCAGACCGCCATGGCTCTCGAACCACTGCGCGGCGTCTTCGGCCAGCATCCGCGTCCACGGATAAGCGTAATAGCCTGCAGCATAGCCGCCGCCCCAGATGTGGGCGAAATAGCTGGTTCGGTACCGAGGGGGCACGTCCTTCGTATCGAAGCCGCTGTTGGCCAGCGCCTGCGCCTCGAACGCATCCACGTCCTGGCGCGGGGCGCTCGCCGACAGCGAGTGCCAGTCGAGGTCGAGGCGCGCGGCCTCAAGCACCTCGCCATTGTCATAGCCTTGGTTGAAGGTGCGCGACCGCTTGATCTTGTCGACCAGGCTTTGCGGGATGGTCTCGCCCGTCTTGTAGTTCACCGCATAGTGCGGGAGCACCTTGGGATCGAGCGCCCAATGCTCGTTGAACTGCGACGGGAACTCGACGAAGTCCCGCGCGACATTGGTTCCCGACAGCGTCGGGTAGGTCTGCGCCGCGAACAGCCCGTGAAGCGCGTGCCCGAATTCGTGGAACATCGTCGTCACGTCGTCGAAGCTGATCAGGGCCGGCTGGCCGGGCGCGGGCTTGGTGAAGTTGGCGACATTATAGATGACGGGCTTGGTCCCGCGCAGGTAGGATTGCTGGACAAGGTTGCTCATCCACGCGCCGCCACCCTTGTTGTCGCGCTTCCAGTAATCGAAATACATGAGGCCGAGCGGCTTCCCGTCCGAATCGATGACTTCGTACGTCATCATGTCCGGATTCCAGGTCGGCAGGTCGTGCCGCTCCTTGAACGTGATCCCGTAGAGCTGGTTGGCGGCAAAGAAGACGCCGTCGGTCAGCACCTTGTGGATCTCGAAATAGGGCTTCAACTCGTCCTGGTTGAGATCGTAGCGCTGCTTGCGGATCTGCTCGGCGTAGAAGTTCCAGTCTGCAGCAGTTGGCGTGAAATTCGCGCCCTGCGACTTGGCGAGAGAAACGATGTCTGCCCACTCCTGGCGTTGCTTGGCAGCGGTCGCCGGAGCCAGCCGGGTGAGAAAGCCGAGCGCGGTCGCCCGGTTCTTCGCCATCTGATCCGACAAGGTGTAATCTGCATAATTGTCGAAACCGAGCAGCGCCGCCTTGTCCGCGCGCAGCTTCGCCAGCTCGCTGATGATGTTGCGCGTATCGTTGGCATCGCCATGCTCGGCGCGCGAAACGCTGGCATTGAACAGCGCCTGGCGGCTGTCGTGACTGGTAAGCGAGGTCGCAGCCGGTTGCCGGGTCGTGTTCTGCAGCGGAAGGACATAGCCCTCGAGCTTGCGATCCTTCGCGGCCTGGGCGGCAGCGGCGATCTCGGCATCGGACATGCCGGCCAGCGCGGCCTTGTCCGTGACGTGGACCGCGCCAGCCTTGGTCGCGGCGAGCAGCTTTTGGCCGAACTCCGTCGACAGCGTGCTCATGCGCTCGTTCATCTGCTTGAGCTGCGCCTGCTTGGCGGGCGGAAGCTCCGCGCCGGCCTTGACGAACTGCTTGTAGTAGACGTCGAGGAGCTTCGCTTGCTCAGGCGTGAGGTTGAGGCTTGCCGCCTGGTCGTGAAGCGTCTTCACGCGATGGAAGAGCCTGGCATTGAGGAAGATGAAATCCTGGTGCGCGGCGAGCAGCGGCGACGTCTTGCTGTCGACATCCTGGAGCGCGTCGTTGGTGTTCGCACCGTTGACTGCGGAAAATGCGAGAATCGCGCGCTCCAGCAGTTGGCCCGAGCGCTCCAGCGGGACCATCGTGTTGTTGAAGCTCGGCGCCGCAGGGTTGTTGGCGATCTGTGTTACCTCGGCCTTCTGCTGCGCCATTCCGGCCATGATCGCGGGCAGGTAATCGCTGTCCTTGATCTTCGAGAAATCGGGAGTCTCGAACGGCAGCGTGCTCTGCTTGGCGAAGGGATTTGAAGCTGGGAGCTTTGCCGATGCCGCCGATGCCGACTTCTTCGCGGGGGCGGCGAATGCGGGCGTTGCGGCAAAAGCGACGGCGGCAGTGGTCAGCAGGATCGTGCGAAGCATGTCTTATCCTTCGTTAAGGCGCTCATGTCCTGTTCGGACTCGGCCGTTTGCGCAAGGCTGAATGCGCGGATTTTAGCCGGAAATCTACCGACAGCTTTCGCGAGCCCCTGGCGTGCCCTCCGCCTCGAAGGTTCGCACGGCGGCGATCATCGCCTCCCCATAGGACCGGAGCTTGGCTTCGCCGACGCCGCCGATCGCCGACAGCTCGGCTAGCGAACGCGGACGGGCCGCCGCGATTTCGCGCAGGGTGGAATCGTGGAAGACGACGTAGGCGGGGACGCCGGTCTCGGCGGCGATCGTCCGCCGGGCGGCGCGAAGCGCGTCGAACAGGGGATCGGCCGGACCGTCGTCCCCACCCCGGCGCGACCGGCGCTTGCGCGGCGGCGGCACCGCGATGGTCAGCGACTCTTCGCCTTTGAGGATAGGCCTGGCCGCGGGACCGAACGACAGCCCGCCGTATGCATCCGACCGCAGAGCGTCGCGAGCAATGAGGGCGCGCGCGACCGGCTGCACGAGTGCAAGCTCGTCGCCCGACGCGATGCCGAATACCGACAGGCGATGATGTCCGAAGCTGCGCACCTTTTCGTTGTCGTTCCCGGCAAGGACGTCGCGCAGGTGACCGACGCCGAACCGCATCTCGGTTCGAAACGCGGCCGAGAGCAGCTTGCGGGCGACTTCGGTGGCATCGATCGTCGCCGGCGGCTCGAGGCAATTGTCGCAATTGCCGCAGCGTTCTGGCGGCTCCTCGCCGAAGTGGCGCAGAAGCACCGCGCGGCGGCAATGCGGCGTCTCCACGAACGCGGCGAGGGTATTCAGCCGCTCGCGCTCGGCTTGCCTTCGCCCGGGCTCGACCTCTTGCTCGATTCGCTGCCGCGCCCGGGCGAAATCCTGCGCCGCCCAGAACAGCCAGGCTTCGGCGGGCTCGCCGTCGCGGCCGGCGCGGCCGGTCTCCTGGTAATAAGCCTCGATGCTTTTGGGGATCGCCGCGTGGGCAACGAGGCGGACGTCGGGCTTGTCGATACCCATTCCGAACGCGACCGTCGCTGCAATCACCGTCTCCTCCGACTCGACGAACGCCGCCTGGTTGCGCATGCGAACCTGCGGCTCGAGGCCGGCATGGTAAGGGAGAGCCGGACGACCGCTGCGAGCGATCTGCCCAGCGATCCTCTCGGCCTTGTCGCGGCTCGGCGCATAGATGATGGCGGAGCGGGGCTGGGCCGCGAGAAGCGTGGCCAGCTGCTTGCCGATCTGCTCGCGGTGACGGACGTGATAGCGGATGTTCGGCCGGTCGAAGCCCGCGACGATCAGGCCGTCCGGCGGGATTCCAAGCTGGCCCAGGATGTCCGCCCGGGTACGCTCGTCCGCAGTGGCCGTCAGCGCCAGTCTCGGCACCTCTGCGTGGTCGTCGAGAAGTGGTTTGAGCTTGCGGTAATCGGGCCGGAAGTCGTGGCCCCATTCGCTTACGCAATGCGCTTCGTCGATAGCGATCAGCGCGAGATCGACGCGATCGACAAGCCTTCGAAAGCTGTCGAGAGTCGCTCGCTCGGGAGCCACGTAAAGCAGGTCGAGCTCCCCGTTGCGGAAGCGCTCGATCGTCCGCTCGCGGTCCGAATCCGCCGAGGTCAGCGAGGCCGCACGGATACCGATCGCTTCGGCCGAGCGGATCTGGTCATGCATTAGCGCGATCAGCGGCGAGACGACGAGGGCCGTTCCGTCGCGAGCGAGCGCCGGGAGCTGGTAGCACAGCGACTTGCCCGCCCCGGTCGGCATGACCGCAAGCGTGTGATTCCCCGCCATCACGCGGCCAACGACCCGTTCCTGGGATCCTCTGAAGGAATGGAAGCCGAACGTGCCGTGGAGAATGGAAAGAGGATCGGAGGTCACTGCGGACCCCTGTGCCAGCTAAGCGAGCGCCGCGCTACTCCGCCGCTTCGGCGCAACGCTGCATCACTGGCAGCGCATCTCCCCATCGTGAAACGGTTCGAGCCGGATGTCGGACAAGTCCAGCCAATCGATACTATAGGCCCAATGCTCGGCCCCGGGCTTCCCGGGCATGACCTCGCAAACGTCGGTAGGGACGGCCCTTCCATCTTTGTGCATCACCGCCCGATATCGAAAGGACTGGTCGAAGCCGTTGGTGATGATCAGCATCGAATCGGCTGAAGCTCCGGGCTCGACGCCTTGCACATGATAAAAGCTTATTTGTGCCTCGCCAGCCACCGCCCCCCGCGGAGTTCCGGCAATGTCGCCCTCGTAAATGGGCTCCGGCGCGACGACTGTCGTTCCCTTCGGAATTTGAGTCGTCTTGACCTGCATCCGACGGAGCAGCCCCGCATCGTAGGTGTTCAGCGGCTTTGCGAGTCCTCGCTCGGCGATCACAGCCGTTCCATCTTGAAGGCGAATTGTCAGCATTTCGCCGGGGTGGATAGCGATCTGCTGTGCGAGGGCTGCATCCGCACTCGCGGCCAACGCCAAAAAAGCGAAAACCAACCTGGAGCGCATCGGATATCCCCTTCTTGGCCACAGGGATCGCAATAACCGGCGCAACGCAAGCCTACTCGGCGGCTTCAGCTGTCTCTTCAAGCCGCTCCGCCGCCTGGCGGTACCACATGTCGGCGTAGAGGCCTCCGCCCTCGAGGAGCTCTTCGTGGGTGCCGCTTTCCGCCACCCGCCCTTCGTCGAGTACCAGGATGGTGTCGGAGTTCACGACCGTCGAGAGCCGGTGGGCGATTGTGATGGTCGTGCGGTTCCTCGACAGCCGGTCGAGGGTGGAGAGGATCGCGTCCTCGGTCTTGCTGTCCAGAGCGCTGGTCGCTTCGTCGAGGATCAGGATCGGCGGGTTCTTCAGCAGCGTCCGGGCGATTGCGACGCGCTGCTTCTCGCCTCCGGATAGCTTCAAGCCACGTTCCCCCACCAGGGAATCGTAATTCTCCGGCAGCAACGAGACGAAGCGGTCGATCGCGGCACCTTTCGCGGCGCTTTCAATCTGCTCCTGCGTCGCTGCCTCGATTCCGTAGCCGATGTTGTAACCGATGGTGTCGTTGAACAGCACGGTGTCCTGCGGGACGATGCCGATCGCGTCGCGAAGGCTCGCCTGTGTCACATGGGCGATGTCCTGCCCGTCGACGCACACGCGTCCCCCGGTCGGATCGTAGAAACGGTAGAGCAGGCGGGCAATCGTCGATTTGCCCGCGCCCGACGGGCCGACGATCGCCAGCCGCGTCCCGGGCGGCGCATCGAAGCTCAGCCCCTTGAGGATTTCACGCTCCGGCTCGTAGCCGAAATGCACATCCTCGAAACGGACATGCCCGCCGCGCACCTGCAGCGGCTTTGCGGCCGCATGGTCGGTCACCTCGGCAGGCGTGTCGAGCAGGTCGAACATCGCCTCCATGTCGATCAGGCCCTGGCGAATGGTCCGGTAGACCCAGCCGAGCATGTCGAGAGGCCGGAAAAGCTGGAGCAGCATGGTGTTGATGAAGACGACGTCGCCGGGCGTAAAGCGGCCCTCCGTCCAGCCCCACACGGTGAAGATCATCGCTCCGGCCATCATGAGGTTCGTGATCAGCGACTGGCCGATATTCAGCCAGGCGAGCGAGACTTCGTTGCGGACGGTGGCTCGCGCAAACTGGCCGACGGCTTCGTCGTAGCGGCGCGCCTCACGCTCCTCGGCGCCGAAATATTTGACCGTCTCGTAGTTGAGCAGCGAGTCGACCGCGCGTCCGATGGCGCGATTGTCGACGTCGTTCATCTCACGCTGCAGGTTGGCGCGCCATTCCGTGACCCGCCGCGTGAAGGCGATGTAAACGGCGACCACGGCGAGCGTTGCCGCCACCAGTCCGGCGCCGAACTTGATGAAAAAGATGACGCAGGTCGCGGTCAGCTCGATCAGGGTCGGTCCGATGTTGAACAGCAGGAAATAGAGCATCATGTCGATGCTCTTCGTCCCGCGCTCGACAATCTTGGTCAGTGAGCCCGTCCGTCTTTCCAGGTGGAAGCGCAGCGACAGCGAATGGATGTGCCGGAACACCTGGCCGGCGAGACGCCGGGCGGCGTCCTGCCCGACCTTCTCGAAAACGGCGTTGCGCAGGTTGTCGGACAGGACGCCCGCGAACCGAGCGCCGGCATAAGCGAGCACGAGCGCCGCGATGAGTGAGAAAGCGGCGGCCGTTCCGGTCCCCGACATGCGGTCGATGATCGCCTTGTAGGCAAAGGGCATCGCGAGCACCGCGGCCTTGCCGGCAAGGACAAGCAGGACGGCGACGACGACGCGAGCCTTCAGTTCGTGTCGTCCCTTCGGCCACAGCATCGGAAGGAATCGCACCAATGGCGCGAAGCTTCCCTTCTCCGCTTTCGCCCGATCCGCGCTTCCAGCCATTGCTCCTAGGTAAGAACGCCTATGGCTGCCGGCAAACTCGCAGCGCGAAAGGCTTGGAACCGTGCGATTTTTCGGCGGTTTTGAATTGGACCACTCACGAAGGCGGGGCCATATGGAAACCGGTTATTTCATCATCGCGATCCTGGGCTGCGCCGACGGCTCGACCGCCTGCACGCCGGTGATGACGGTCCCGACCCATTATGCGACAGAGGCCGCCTGCGTCGCCGCCACGCGCGAAACGCTGCTCAAGCACAACGACTTCGACTTTCCGAGCCTGTTTGCCGAGTGCCGGCCGGGTGCCGCCCGCGCTTCCGCGGATCGCGAACCCGAAGCCAAGCCCACGAACGCAACACGGAGAGGCTGAAATGGCCGATGACGCCGACGTGCTCGTTCCGGAGATTCACGAGGACCAGCTGCCCGGAAGCGAAGCGAAGCTCGAGCCCAAGCCGGACTGGCATCCGCGCCACCCTGGGTCGGGGCGCCTCGAAAGCAAGGTGGCCCTCGTCACCGGCGCCGACAGCGGCATCGGCCGGGCAATTGCCGCCCTGTACGCGCGAGAGGGTGCCGACCTCGCCATCGTCTATCTGTGCGAGCACGAGGACGCTGCCGAATCGAAGCGGATCGTCGAGCAGGAGGGCCGCCGCGCCATTACCATCGCCGGCGACATCGGCAGCAAGGATTTCTGCGAACAGGCGGTCAAGAAGACGATCGATGCGTTCGGAAGACTCGACGTTCTCGTCAACAATGCCGGCGAGCAGCATCCGGACCAGGACATTCGCGACATCACCGAAGAGCAGCTCCGGCGCACCTTCCAGACGAACATTTTCGGCATGTTCTTCATGACCCAGGCGGCGCGGCCGCACCTCAAGGAGGGCGCGGCGATCATCAATTGCACATCGGAGACGACCTACAAGGGGT
>Ga0207678_10002502_pt1 | contig 16719 bp, 13 predicted proteins | sample KBSC63metaG_FD_184319 | JGI IMG/M metagenome (GOLD analysis project Ga0207678, IMG submission 184319) | Corn rhizosphere microbial communities from Kellogg Biological Station, Michigan, USA - KBS C6-3 metaG (SPAdes) (version 2) | ecosystem: Host-associated > Plants > Roots > Rhizosphere > Soil ...
CGAGGCGGCGGCGCGGCCGGCTGGCGAGGTCGAAGGCTACATGCAGTAGCCGCCAGCCAGCCAGCCGCGAGATTGACGACGACAGGAGTGGCGTGCGTATCGCGAGATTCGCCAAGGGCGACGGGGTCGCGTACGGCGTAGTCGAGGGCGAGCTAGAGAGCGGAGGGGCGGGGAGGCCGCCGCGGCCGGGACTGACGATCGCGGAACTGTACGGGCACCCGTTCGGCGTGGACCCCGGCGGGGTCAGGCTGACCGGTAACCGGTACCCGCTGGCCGAGGTCAGGCTGCTGGCGCCGGTGCTGCCGAGCAAGGTCGTGGCCGCGGGCCGGAACTACGCGTCGCACGCGCGGGAGCTGGCCGGGGAGCCGCCCGCCGAGCCGGTGATCTTCCTCAAGCCGTCCACCTCGGTGACCGGTCCGGGCGACGCGATCAAGTACCCGGTCAAGCTCACCGACCGGGTGGACTTCGAAGGCGAGCTCGCCGTCATCATCGGCAGGCTCTGCCGCGGCGTGCCGCGGGAGCGGGCCGAGGAGGTGGTGTTCGGCTACGCCTGCGCGAACGACGTCACCGCGCGGGACCTGCAGGCCAGGGACGGACAGTGGACCCGGGCCAAGGGCTTCGACACGTTCTGCCCGCTCGGGCCGTGGATGGAAACCGGGACGAACCCCTCCGACCTCGAGCTCACCACCACGGTCAACGGCGACATCAGGCAGCAGGCCCGCACGTCCGAACTGCTGTGGGACGTGCCCGGGCTGATCGCGTACGTCAGCCAGGTGATGACGCTGCTGCCCGGGGACGTCCTGCTGACCGGGACGCCGGCCGGAGTGGGGCCGCTCACCGACGGGGACGAGGTTTCGGTGACGATCGAGAGCATCGGCACCCTGACCAACCGGGTGGTAATCGGCGACTGAAAATTTGCCCCCATTTAGTTTAGGATTAGCGTTCGGAGCAGGCGCGACCGTGCGCCAGGACCTACTCCGGCAGGTCGCGCAAGGGTGGGCATTATGGGTGGGGGCTACGTTCGCAATTCCGCTCGGCGACCCCCTTCGTATTCCTTCTCCAACCTGGTGCCGCTGCGTCACTGGGCCCGCGACCCGGCGCTGCGCAGCTGGCCGGTGCTGCTGCTGATCGCCCTGGTCTGCGTGCCGCCCATCGCGCTGGTCATGCTCAACGACCCGACCCCGGCCAAGGTCCGCGACATCGCCTGGATCTTCGCGGTCTACTTCGCCGTGGCCTGGCTGCTGCTGCTCGGCGTCATCGTCCGCCCGCAGCATGTGAGCCGGGCCATGCTGGCCGCGATCGCGGTCGTCGGCGTCGTCACCCAGGCGCCCACCGCGATCTTCCTCGAGACCCAGCTGCACGCGGGCACGAGCAGCCTGCTCGACATCTTCACCATCGGCCTCCCCGAGGAACTGGCCAAGGCCATCCCGATCGTGGTGGTGGCGTGGATCTGGCGGCGGTACTGGCACACCCAGACGCCGCGGGACTACCTGTTCCTCGGCGCGGTGAGCGGGCTGGTGTTCGGCGCGGCCGAGGTCGTGCACTACTTCACCGACGTGCTCGGCTCGATCTCGGGCCACGCCACCGGCCTGAACCTGCAGACCCTGACCATCCAGTACATCTGGCGCTTCCTCACCGACCCGATCGACCACGCCTGCTGGGCCGGCATCACCGGCTACTTCATCGGCCTGGCCATCACCAGCCCGCACCGGGACTACTGGATCGGCCTGATCGGGATCGGCATCGCGGCGGTCCTGCACGGCCTCAACGACTGGAACCCGATCAACAGCCACCCGGCCTGGGTGCTGATCACGCTGATCAGCGTGCTGCTGTTCCTCGGCTATGCCCGGGCCGGGGCCTGGCTGCCTGAGCAGGCGATGGCCGCGCCGGACGGCATGGCCATGCCCGCCGGGCAGGCCCAGGCCCAGGCCGGGCCGCGGGCAGCGCCCGCGCCCTGGGCCGCGGCCCCGCCCGCTCCGCCGCCCGCCCGCCCGCGCGCGCCCGCGACGCGGGACGAATGGTGGCAGCACGTCCCCGCGGCCACCCCGCCTCCGCCCCCGCAGCCCGCCGCCGCCGCGCCTCGCGCGTCCGCCACGCCGCATGCCGCCACGCCGTCCAACCGGACCGCACCGCCCGCCGCCGCGCCGTACAATCCGGCCACCGCGCCTACTGTGCTGCAGCGCAAGCCGCCCGTTCGGCCGTGGTGGGAACAAGAGCGTTAGGTCCGTGACAGGCTAGTACCGCCCGAGCCGGGAGAGGAGGGATTCCTCCGGTGGTCAACCTCGACCGCAGGAAGCTTGCCGTGCCGTTGTTCGCGCAAGCCACCGCGTTCGTCGCTGTGCTGGTTATCGGCGGGTTCACCGGCCACGCAGAGACGCCCGCGCCCGGGCCGGGCGCGACGCCGGCTCCGACCAACACCGCCACGCCCACGGCCAGCTCGGCCTCGAGCAAGGGGGCCGCGCTCAAGCTCACCGTCAGGGTGATCAAGGACGGCGACGGCCTGCCGCTGCCCGGCACCCAGGTGAACGTGCTGCAGACCGGGACGCTGACCAGCGTGGTGACCGGCACCCTGAGCCCGGCCCTGGAGTTCGCTTCCAACGTCCCCGCCGGGCAGTACCAGGTGTGCATCCAGCCGCCGATCGGCTGGGGCAGCAAGGTCCGCACCACCCACGTGCTGGCGGGCTGGATCTGCTCGCCTGCCGACCTCAGGACAAGCCCGCAGCTGGTGACGTTCCGCCTGGGCAACCAGGCCCCGGAGGTGGGACAGTGAGCACGCACGCGCGCCGCGGAGCCGGGCCGGCCGGCCCGGGCCAGCAGGGCCCGGCTCGGTTCGGCTGGGCGCTGCTGGTGATCGCGATGGCGCTGATCGGCGGCCTGGCCGCGGCGACCCTCGTGGACGCCTCGCTGCTCACCGCGGTCATCGTGTCCGTGGTCATCGGCGCTATCGGCGCGGTAGCCGTGTTCCGCTCGCCCGCGCGGGAGCCGGAACTGACCGGCCCGCGCACGGCAACCATGCCGCGCGCCCACCCGCGCCCTGCCTCATCGGGCGAGGTCGCGCCGCCCGACTCCTACCCGCCCGACCCGGTCGCCCCGGTCACGGCCCAGGCTCCGGTCGTAGCCGGCGGGCTGAACCGCGGCGGCGCGCCCGCCGTGAACGAGACTGTGGTCCAGATGCTGCCGCTGGGAACCGAGGGCTCGGCCGACGCGCCCTGGTGGGATTCGGCCCATCCCGCGCCGGCCCCGAGCGCGGGCGCCAAGCGCGCGCCCGCCCCGGACCTGTCCACCTACCTGGCGTCTACCTTCATCGCGCAGTGCCCGCGCTGCGGCGCGTTCCGGCTCGACATCAGGCGGGGCAGGAGCGACTGGAATTTCCGCTGCGAGGCGTGCGAGAACACCTGGACCTGGCAGCCCGGCACGCCGTGGCCGCCGGTCCGGGTCATGCCGCCCTGAACCCTGGAGTTCCTTGTTATCGCCGGAAAGCAACGGAGGTCATTTCATGTATGAGAGGGATATCAGCCGGAGAGATCCCGGCTGCGTGGTTTTCCTGCTCGACCGTTCTGATTCGATGAAGTCCACCTGGGTCAACAGCCAGGAGACCCTGGCCCAGGGGGCGGCCCGGGTGCTCAATGAGATATTGCTTGAATTGCTCTTCACGTCGCAGGGCGAGCCGGGGAAGGCACGCCACTATTTCGACATCGGCATCTTCGGTTACGGCCTGCGCCCGGTGGCCGGCGGCGAGGGCGTCGAGCCCGCCTTCGGCGGCAAGCTGGCCGGCCAGCCGCTGGTCGCGCTGCCCGACCTGCGGGACAACCCGATCGCGGTGCGGGAGACGCCGTCGGTGGACATCGGCGCGCCGCCGAGCCGGGTGCCGGTCTGGGTGGAGCCGGTGCACGGCTACCGCACCCCGATGTGCCAGGCGGTGGCGGTGGCCGGCGCCCACGTCTACGAGTGGGCGAACGCGCACCCCGACTCGTTCCCGCCGATCATCATCAACATCACCGACGGCATGGTGACCGACAGCCCGTACGAGGGCGCCTCGCTGGAGGAGTGGGCGCAGCGGCTGGTCAACATCCAGACCAGCGACGGGCCCACGTTGTTCTTCAATATCTTCCTGTCCCCGGCGGGGTCCAACGGCGTGCTGTTCCCCGCGACGGACTACGGCCTGCCCGAGCCGGGCCCCCAGCTGTTCCGGATCAGCAGCATGCTGCCCCCGCCGATGATCGCCAACGCGCAGAGCACCGGCACGACGGTGGAGCCCGGAGCACGCGGGTTCGGCTTCAACGCTGACGCCACCATGCTGGTCAGGTTCCTGGAAGTCGGCACCAAGGTCGACGTGCGAGACTGAGCTGGCCCGTCATGCAGATCCAGATGGTCACCTTTAGCGCGGCGAAGGACGGCAACGCCCCCGGCGAGTGGCAGGACGGCGCCTGCGGCGGCGTCGCCGCCGACGGGAGCTGGGCCCGCTTCCTCGTGCTCGACGGCGCCACCACCGCCTACGATCCGGTGCGCTGGGTGGACCAGCTGGTGCGGTCGTTCGCGCCGCCCGCGGGCGGGTCGGGCGGGCCGGGCGGATCGCGGCTGCCCCGGCTCGAACCCGCCGCGATGCGGGCCTGGTTCGGCGAGATGCAGGACCAGTGGGCCGCGGAGGTACGGGACTTCGACAGCATCATCGAGGAGCGCAAGTTCGCCGAGGTGGGCTCGTTCGCCACCCTGCTCGGATTCGACATCTACGGGCTCGACGGCCCGGAACCCCACTGGCGGGGCGTGGCCCTCGGCGACACGGTGCTCTTCCACGTCCGGGCGGGCCACCTGATCGCCACGTTCCCCCCGATGGGACCCGATGACTTCGGCACCCTGCCCGACGGCGTGCACACCTCGCCCGCCAGCCTGGAGCGGATGACCGAACGCCTGCTCACCGGCGGCGGGGTGCTGGAGGCCGGCGACTTCCTTTTCGCCGCGACCGACGCGATGGCCCAGTGGATCCTGCGCACGATCGAGCGCGGCGAGGCCAAGGTCTGGGACACGCTGACGACGCTGGCGCACCCCGACGTGTTCGCCCGGCTGATCGAGGACCAACGCAGAGAGCAGGACAGCGCTAAGAGGATGAAGAACGACGACGTGACGCTGATGCGCCTGCGGATGCTGGCCGGCCAGCCCGCCTACCTGCTGGCGTGCCGATGAACGCTTTCCCCGCCGCCGGCGACTACTACAAGGCGGTGCAGGCGCCCGGCCGCTGCTTCACCGTGCCCAAGCTCCAGGCCGCCGAGTTCGTCTGGGACAGCCTCGGGCCGACGCTGGCCCGGGGCAGCAGCGCCGTGGTGTTCCAGGCCTCGATACAGGGCAGGCCCCAGGCCCTGCGCTGCTACATCAGGGAAGACGCCTCCAGCCGGGACCGGTACAGCGCGCTGGACACGTACCTGGCCAGTCACGACCTGAGCCCGTACGTGTCGGGCACCACCTGGCTCGACGGGGCGATCACCGTCAACCGCGCGCCCTGGCCGGTGCTGACCATGGACTGGATCGACGGCCGGACGCTCAACGAGTACGTGGACTTCCTGGTGGCCGGGTCCAACGCCGCCGCCCTGACCACGCTGGCGGGCCGGTGGCGCGAGCTGGTCGCGCTGCTCCAGCGGAGCGAGTTCGCCCACGGCGACCTGCAGCACGGCAACGTCATGGTGGACCAGGACGGGCAGCTCCGCCTGGTCGACTTCGACGGGGTCTGGATTCCGCAGCTGACCGGGCAGCCGCCGCCCACCGAGTACGGCCACCCGAACTACCAGCACCCCTTGCACCACAACTGGGACCGCTGGCTCGACACCTTCTCCGCCCTGGTCATCTACTTGTCGCTGGTCGCGCTGGCCAGGGATCCGGGGCTCTGGCTGGCCCTGTACAACTCCAAGAACCTGCTGTTCGCCAAGACCGACTTCTTCCCCCCGTTCACGACCGAGGCCTGGAAGCAGCTGGCCGCGCTACGGGACCCGCAGGTCGACGAGCTAGCCAGGAAGCTGCAGGAGTGCTGCAACCCGCTCTGGGTGTCCAACCGGAGCCTGGAGGCGACCCTGGAGCAGCCGGCCGCTTCGGTCCTGCCGCCGGTACCGGACGGCCAGCCCTGGTGGCAGCAGCGGCCCGCGCCCGGCGCGGGAACCCCGGCTCAGGGGGTGCCCGCCCCGGCGTCGCCGTCCCGGCCCCGGCCGCAGCCGTCCCCGTCGCCGGGCCCCGTGGCCTCACGGCCAGCGCCGGGACCAGTACCCGCACCCGCCGCGGCGCCGCCCGCGGGTCCGCCGGGGGGCTCGCTGCCCGCCCCGCCCCCGCTGTCCGCGCCGCTCGGCATGGCCGGTACCGGACCCATGCCGCAGCTCAGCCAGACGATGATGCCGCCCAGCGACACGATCTGGTGGACCCGGCCGCCGGCTCAGGGTTCCGGCCAGGCCCAGGGTCAGGCCCGCCCCGGGTACCGCGGTCCCGGATATCAGGGCTCCGCGCCGTCCGCGCCCATGCCCCGCGGGTACGCGCCGCATGCCCCGGTCCCGACCCCGCCGGGCCCCCCCGTGCCGGGACCTGCCGCCCCGGCGACACGGACGCAGACGGGTCCGGCGGTCGGCGCGGTCGCGCTCGCCCTCGGCGTCCTGCTGCTGGTCATCGGCGCAGCCAGCCACATCGGCGTCGTCGTGATCGGCGGCCTGGTGCTCGGCGCGTGGGGCATGTGGCGGCTCGTCACCGCGACCGGGAGGGGCGGCAAGCCGCCCGGCTAATCCTTGATCCAGGTCAGCTGCTTCCAGTACGACAGCAGGTCTCCGGGGTTGGTCCCGACCAGCACGGCCATGACGTTCTGCTGGTTGTCGGTGCTGGCGATGATGGGGTCGTTGCTGGTGCTGGTGTACTCCGCGATGCTGCCCGTCATGAACGGCGTCTGGTTGTGGAAGGCCGTCCGGCACTCGGTGAGGAAGTCGGTGAAGTCGTTCCCGGTCGTGCATTCGCGCTGCTTTTTGAAGTGCACGCTGGCGAGGAACGTGCCGAGCCCGGCGCTGAGCGCGGCCTGGCTGGGATACAGGTAGTAGATGATCGTCCCGGCGGGAACGGTCAGCCGGGAGCACTGGCTCACCGCGGTCGCGCCGTACTGGGTGCCGGTGAGGTGGCAGTTGTCCCGGCCCTGTATCGCGGCCGGGATCTTGCTCAGCAGGACCTCATAGTCCGACGTCGGGCTGGCGTCCGGTGACCCGGCCGGGCTCGTGGCCGGGGTCGTCGCCGGGGTCGTGGCCGGGTTCGTGCTCGGCCCGGTGCCGGCCGACTGGGACGAGGTCGCCGCCACCGTCTTGGCGGGGAACGGGCTCAGGTGCGCCACCGCCGCGACCCCCAGGTAGCCCGCGACCAGCGCGATGGCCGCGGCTATCCCCACCGTGTTGCGGGTGAACAGCTTGGACCCCGACGACCCCCGCGTTGCCGGTCCTCCGGCCGGCTGCGGGCCTCCTCCCATACCCGGCTGCGGCCCTCCCGCCATCCCTGGCTGCGGGCCTCCTGCCGTCCCTGGCTGTGGTCCGCCGGCCATACCCGGCTGCGGGCCTCCCGCCATCCCTGGCTGCGGTCCGCCCGCCAGCTCAGGCCCGCCCGGCCCGCTGGTGACGCCACCGCTCCAGGCAGCCGCGCCGCCCGCGCCCGCGCTCATCCCGGCCGTGGCCGCCGCACCTGCCCCGACTTCCCCGGTCGCCACGGCGGCCCCGGGAGCCTCGGCGCCCGTCCCGTCCGGCGCGGGGCGCGGCATCGACTGGGTCCCGCCCGGCGCGATCAGGCCGAGGGCGCGGGCGAACTCGCGCACCACCCACAGGCTCGCGGCGCCGTCCAGGTCGCTGGCCTGGGCCAGGGTGGTGGCGACGGACTGGATGGCGCCGTAGTTGCCGAACTGCGGGATCGCGTCCCTGAGCAGCGCGGGCACGTCGGCCCGGGCCGCGCTGACGATCAGGATGGACTCCCCGGGCAGCGCGGCGAGCTGCGTCCGGCAGAGATGGTCCATCACGGTCGGGTCGGACAGCACCTCCGGCCCGTGCGAGGTCACGGCGTCCTGCAGGGTCCGGCGGGCATCGCCGGCCGGGTCGATGACGTGCCCAGTCCCCTCAGTCACGAAGGACCTCCCCATGAGGTATCCGCAGCGCTGCTACCGGCCACCTTAGAGGACAATTGCGTCGCTGGCTCAGCGCAGGAAGTCCCTGAGGTGACGGAGCTGTCGTTCAACGTGCGCCGTGGGAACCTGGTGACCGGTGAACGGGTGGACCGCGATGTCCTTGCCCGCGGCGATCTCGTTGTAGGCGGCGAATACCGTGGACGGCGGGCAGATCGTGTCCATCAGGCCCACGCTGAGCAGGCAGCGCGCGGTGATCCGGCGGGCCAGCAGCGCGCAGTCCACGTACCGCAGGGTGTCGAGCGCGGCCGGTATCAGGTCCACGTTGTGCGCCAGGAACTCGGGTATCTCGTTGTACGGCGCCTCCGGCGCCAGCGTGATGCCGCGCTGGATGTCGCACAGGAACGGCACGTCCGCGTGGCATATCGCGACCGCCTGCGGGACCAGCGCCGCGGCGGCCAGCGCCAATCCGCCACCCTGGCTGACGCCGCTCACCGCGACCCGCGGCGCGCCGGTCAGCTCGCTGGCCGCCTCGACGGCGAGCACGGCGTCGGTGAACAGCCGGGTGTAGTAGTAGCCTTCGGGCCGGGCGATGCCCCTGGTCATCACCCGGGCGTTCTCCGGCCCCGCGGCCGGATCGCCATGGCGGTCGCCGGTGGCCCCGGTAGTCCACCGCCCGCCCTGGCCCCTGGTGTCCATCACGAACACGGCGTAGCCGAGCGCGGGCAGCAGCGCGTGCTCGGCGGGCATGCCCCGGCCGCCGCCGTAGCCGATGAACTTCACGACCACCTGCGTCTGCCCGTCCGCGCCCGGAGGCCGCAGGTACCAGGCCCTGATCCGGTCGCCGTCCGCCCCGGAGAACTCGGTGTCGAACACCTCGACCGGAGCGTAGATCTCGGTTTCGTATCTGGTCAGCACCGCCGGGCGGACCGTGGCGCGGGCCTCGTCCAGGCGCCGCCGCCACCATAGGTCGAGGTCCGGCGGCTCCGCGGTACCCGTGCGATAATCGCGCAACTGGTCCAATGGCAGGTCAAACCAGGGCATTCGTCCTCCGGCCAGTCAAGGCGCCCGAATCTAGCCCTACCATTTTCCTTGTGACGGCGGATCCCGGGGCGCGCGGTGACCCATGGCGTCGCGTGTCCGGGGTATACGTTAACCGGGGTCTGGATGGCTCGGCGGGGGAGGGCCCTGCTGGCCTTGTCGCCACCGGCGGCGGGCCCGGATTTCCCCGGAGTCATGGCGACGGGATACACGGTAACGGTATGTACGCCGACGGGACGGACGGCAGCCGGCGCGAGCGCGGTGCGCCTGCGGGGCGGGGCCGTCGTGCGGCCGCCGTCATTGCCCTGATCCTCGGCCTGGCCGGGTTCGCCGTCTCCGCGGTCGGGGTGGCCATCCAGCTGCTGCCCCGGCATTTCAGCGCCGAGGAGCAGAGCCAGATCAAGGCGTGGGAGGTCATGCGGCGCTGGCAGACCACGCCCGCCGGGAAGATCTTCCCGGCCTCGGTCCCCTACCAGCTCCCCGCCAGTGTGCTCCGTGACGTGTCCCCGCTCGACCTGAAAGCGGTCCGGATCAGCATCGCGCCCCAGGAAGCCGACTGCGCCAAGGCAGTGACCAGCGCCGCGGCCGGCGCGGCGCTGCGCAAGCACGGGTGCGAGGCGGTGCTCAGGGCGACCTACGTCGACGCCACCAGGAGCTACGTGATGACCGTCGGCGTCGCGGTGCTGCCGAACGCCGCCGCGGCCACCAGCGCGAACAGCGGCCTCGCCCCGCCGAGGCTGACCGCGGCGCGTGCGGCCAGCGCCCCCGGCGGGCTGCCGGCCGGCGTCCAGGTGGTCCGCTTCCGCGGCGCGGAAGCCGGTGTCTACGACTACCACAGGCAGATCTCCAAGAGCTTCACCGCGGGCCCGTACCTCATCATGTACGCCGCCGGCTACGCCGACAGCCGGCCGCGGGTGCCGGTGAAGGACGACCCGTACTCCGACGCCGAAATGACCTACATGGCGAAGGGTGTCGCCCAATCCGTCGCGCACACGCTCGCCGCTGCTCCGGCCCCGCCCCGCTGCCCGGGGACGCCGGGATGCTGACCCGGGGGTGGCGGCCCGGAACCGCCCTGCTCGCCGCGGCCGGCCTGGTCAGCCTGGCCGCGCTGGCCGGCGCCCCGGCCCCGGACGCGGCCGCCGCCTCCGCCGACGGCATCCAGGCCAAAGAGCAGTGGGTACTGAGCATGCTCAACGCCCAGGAGGCCTGGTCGGTGACCCGTGGCGCCGGGGTAACCGTCGCGGTCATCGACAGTGGCGTGAACCCGCACGTCAGCGACCTGTCCGGCTCGGTGATCACCGGCCCCAACTACACCGGCGTGACCACCCGCCCGTCCAGCAGTGACTGGGGCGTGCACGGCACCTGGATGGCGTCGCTGATCGCCGGGCACGGCCACGACGGCGGCCTCAGCGGAGTCACTGGTACCGCGCCAGCGGCACGGATCCTGTCGATCCGGGTGATCCCCGATCGCGCTGACCCGCACTACGGCAAGTACGAGCGGGAACAGGAGGCCGTCATCCAGCGGTCGCTGGCCAACGGCATCAAGTACGCGGTAACCCACGGCGCCAAGGTCATCAGCATGTCGATCGGCTACAGCGCGCCGAGCAACACGGTCCGGGCGGAACTGCAGGACGCCTACGATCACGGCGTGGTGGTGATCGCCTCCGCCGGGAACTCGGGCGGCCCGGGCTCGACCAAGCACGGCCGCCTGGCTCCCGACTCCTTCCCCGCGGACTACCCCGGCGTGATCAGCGTCAGCGCCGTCACCGCCAGCGGCACGGTGGCCGATTTTTCCAGCGACAACCTCTCCGTCAAGGTGGCAGCGCCCGGCGTAAAGGTACCCGCCCAGGGCAGGGACGGGCAGTACTGGCTGGTCAGCGGCACAAGTCCGGCTTGCGCGCTGGTGGCAGGGGTGGCTGCCCTGATCAAGTCGAAGTATCCGCGACTCACGCCTGACCTGGTGGCCAGGGCCCTGACCTCGACGACCACGGACCGGCCGGCCGACGGCTACGACAGCCAGGTGGGGTTCGGCATCGTGGATGCCGCCGCCGCGCTGACCAAGGCGGGGCGGCTGGCGGGTGTCCGGCCGGTGGCGACCAGCATCAAGGCCACCGTCAGGTATCACGGCGTGCTCCAGCCCGCGCCGGTCGGCCCGCGCGGCTCCGGTCGGCTCGTCTTGTTCTCGCTTCTGGCGCTGATCTCGCTGGTGCTGATCGCCGCCGCCGGGACCCGCCTGACCGCGCTCCGCCGCGCCCAGGGCCGGGTGAACCGGTGACGCGACCCGCGGACGACGGCGGCTCGCCGCCGGTCGACGACTTCGCCAGCAGCGTGCTCGACGTGGTGGACTCGATCCCGCCCGGGCGCGTGATGTCTTACGGCGACATCGCCGAGTACCTGGGTTCAGGGCCCGGGCCTCGCCAGGTCGGCCGCGTGATGGCCACCTACGGCGGCGCGGTGGCGTGGTGGCGGGTGATCCACTCCGACGGCACCCCCGCTCCCGGGCACGACAGCGTGGCCCTCCGGCACTACCTCGCCGAAGGCACCCCCCTCCGCTCCGCCCGCCCCCCGGTCCGCGTCGACATGCGCCGCGCCCGCTGGCCCGGCGGCCCCACCCCGCCCCCGCGTCCATGAAATGCTCCGCGCTGCTGCCCGCCTCCGTAGATTCGTACCGGATTTCGATGATCACGAAGGATCTAGTACGGCTAGCAGTACCAGATCCTTCGTGATCATGAACCGCCAGTACGGCCTGGGACGCGTGAGATTACAGGAGCAGGTGGGACTGCCAGCATGGCGCCCGGGCCGCCCTTCCGCGTCAGCCCGAAACCCGCCGCGACAACGCCTCAGCCGCCCCACGCAGAACCTCAGCCGTACCTCGGCGCAGCCCTCGTAAAACAACCTCGCCGCGACACGCCGAACCTCCCCGGATGACCTCCGAAATGTCAGTGGCGTCTGCTGGAATTGCCAGTAATGGACCAGTCCCGCGCCCCCGCGTACCGCCTCGTCCGCCGCCCCCTGGCCGGCGGGCAAACCGGCGCCGGAGCGGCGGGCAGCGCCACAGCCGACGCAGGCGCCGGACCGCCCGGACCGCCCGGACCGCCCCGGCTGGATCAGGCGCAGCAGCAAGTCGTCGACCACGCGGGCGGGCCGTTGCTGGTGCTGGCCGGGCCCGGTACCGGCAAGACCACCACGATCGTGGCCGCGGTAGCCGACCGGATCGAGAACCGCGGCATCGCACCCGAGCGGATCCTGGTCCTCACGTTCAGCCGCAAGGCCGCCGCCGAGCTGCGCGAGCGCATCACCGCCCGGCTGCAGCGCACCACCCGCGAGCCGCTGGCGGTGACCTTCCACAGCTACGCCTACGCGCTGGCCCGGCGCGAGTTCGTGCTGGCCGGCGACGAGCCGCCGCGGCTGCTCTCCGCGCCGGAGCAGCTGCTGGAAATCCGCCGGATGCTGAAGGGCGAGGCCCAGGACGGCGGTTCCCGCTGGCCGGAGCGGCTCAGGCCCGCGCTCGCCACCCGCGGCTTCGCCGAGGAAGTACGCGACCTGCTGCTGCGCGCGGCCGAGCGCGGCCTGGACGGCCGCAGCCTGCGCCAGCTGGGCAAGCACAAAGACCGTGACGACTGGGCCGCCGCGGCCGGGTTCCTCGACCGGTACGCGGCCCGCTTCGACCTCGCGCCGGTCCCGGCCTACGACTACGCCGAGATCGTCCGCATCGCGGCCGCCCTGCTCGGCCGCGAGGAGACCAGGCAGCGCGAGCGCGGCGCCTACGACGTGGTGCTGGTCGACGAGTACCAGGACAGCGACCCGGCGCAGGAGTCGCTGCTGATGGCGCTGGCCGGGGACGGCCGGGAGCTGATCGCGGTCGGCGACCCGGACCAGTCCATCTACGCGTTCCGAGGCGCCGACGTAAGAGCGCTCACCGAGTTCCCGGACCGGTTCCGCAGCGCGGACGGCCAGCCCGCCCCGGTCGTGGCGCTGCGCACCTGCCGCCGCAGCGGCCGCGACCTGCTGGCCGCGTCCCGCCGGGTGGCGCGCCGGCTCCCGGCCGCGCCAGGGGCCAGCGCCGCCCAGGCCCGGCACCGGCTGCTGGTGCCCACGCCGGAAAGCCCGCCCGGCGAGATCCGCATCCTCATCGCGGACAGCTCGACCCAGGAGGCCGCGCTGGTCGCCGACACCCTGCGCCGCGCCCACCTGGCCGACGGGGTGCCCTGGCCGGACATGGCCGTCCTGGTCCGCTCGGCCACCCGGCAGGTGCCGCTGCTGCGCCGGGCGCTGACCGCGGCTAACGTGCCGGTCGCGGTGGCCGGGGACGATCTGCCGCTGGCCGAGGAGCCCGGCACCCGCCCGCTGCTGATGCTGCTCCGCTGCGCCTTGAACCAGACCCACCTCGACGAGCCCACCGCGGCCGAGCTGCTCTGCGGCCCCCTGGGCGGCACCGACGCCCTCGGCCTGCGCCGCCTGCGCCGGTCCCTGCAGCTGCTCGCCGACGCCGACCCCGAGGGCCAGCACACCGCGGACTTGCTGGCCCACGCCCTGCTCGACCCCCGCGACCTGGCCATGGTGCCGGACCGGGTGGCGGCGCCGGCCCAGCGCCTGGCCAAACTGCTCGCCACCGCGAAGGATGCCATCTCCAGGGGCGGCAGCGCCGAGGACGTGCTCTGGGCCATCTGGGCCGCCTCCGGCCTGGCCGCGCAATGGCAGCAGGCCAGCGCGGCGGGCGGCCCGGCGGGCGCGGCCGCCGACCGGGACCTGGACGCGGTGCTGGCGCTGTTCGACAAGGCCGCGCATTTCACCGACAGCATGCCGCCCGGTGCGCCCGCGCTGTTCACCGACAGCCTGTCCAGCCAGGAGATCGCCGGCGACACCCTGGCCGAGCGGGCCGTCAGGGACGACTGCGTCCGCATCCTGACCGCGCACCGGTCCAAGGGCCTGGAGTGGGACGTCGTGGTGGTGGCCGGGGTCCAGGAGGAGACCTGGCCCGACCTGCGGATGCGCGGGTCTCTGCTCGGCGTCGACGAGCTCGCCGAGGCCGCGAGCGGCCCCGGGCAGGACGCCAGCGCGGACGTGGACGCGGCGCTGCTGGCGGCCAAGCTGCTGGCCGAGGAGCGCCGGCTGTTCTACGTGGCCGCCACCCGGGCGAAAAGAAGGCTCATCGTCACCGCGGCCGGCGGCGAGGACACCGACCAGCGACCGTCCCGGTTCCTGACCGAGCTGGCGGGTGACGACATCCGCATCGAGCGGGTCGCCGAGAGCCAGCACCGGTGGCTGTCCATGCCCGCGCTGGTCGCCGACCTGCGGCGGGCCGCGGCCGACACCGCGCGCCCGGCCGCCGTCCGGCAGGCCGCAGCGGCCCAGCTGGCCCGGCTGGCCGCCGCCGGGGTCCGCGCGGCCCACCCGCGCGAGTGGTACGCGCTGACCGAGCTGTCCGACTCCGGCCCGATCGTGGCCGGCGGCGAGGCGGTCCGGCTGTCCCCGTCCCAGGTCGAGTCGTTCACCCGGTGCGGGCTCCGCTGGCTGCTCGAGGCGGCGGTCGGTGCGGGCCGCACGGACGTCCTGCGCCACCTGGGCACGGTGATCCACGCCGCCGCCGTACTGGCTGCCGAGGGAGCTACCGAACGGGCCGTGGCTGATCGCATCGATGAAATCTGGCACCATCTCGACTTCGGGAGCGCCTGGTACAGCGCGAAGCAGCGTGCGCTGGCCGAGCGCATGGTCCGGCGGTTCCTGGACTGGCACGCGGAGAACCCGCGCGAGCTCGTCGCGGTGGAGCAGGCGCTCAAGGTGCGGGTCGGCCAGGTGGAGATCACCGGCCGGGTGGACCGGCTCGAGTCGGACGAGGAGGGCCGCGCCGTCGTCGTCGACCTGAAGACCGGCGGCAGCGCGCCGCGCGAGGACGAGCTGGGCCGGCACCCGCAGCTCGGCGTCTACCAGCTGGCCGTGCTGCTCGGCGCGTTCGAGCGGTTCGGCCTGGCCGAGCCGGGCGGGGCGGAGCTGGTCCAGGTGGGCAAGGCGGCCGGCGTGACGCTGCGCGCCAAGGTGCAGCGGCAGGGCGCGCTGGCCGAGGACGACGAGCCCGGCTGGGCCAAGGACCTGGTGGAGACCGTCGCGGCCGGCATGGCCGGGCCCGTCTTCGAGGCCCGGGTGAACCCCGGCTGCCGCACCTGCCCGGTCGCCGCCTGCTGCCCGGTCAACCCCGAAGGCGAGCGGGTCACCCCGTAACGCCGGCCCGGGGACTCATACCGCCGGGGTGATGCGCGCCGCGCTGGGCGGCGTCACGCTGCTGACATGACTGGATGGCCTGGGACGCCAGTGATCTACGAGGTGAACACCGCGATCTGGCTGAGTGAGCAGTCGCGCGCCGCCGGGCGGCCGGTAACGCTGGCCGACGTGCCCGCCTCGGCCTGGGACGAGGTCACGCCGGACGGCATCGACGCGGTGTGGCTGATGGGCGTGTGGGAGCGAAGCCCGGCCGGCCTCGAGCTGGCGAACGCGAACGCCGGGCTGCAGGCCTCGTTCCGCGAGGCCCTGCCCGACCTGCGATCCGCGGACGTGATCGGGTCGCCGTACTGCGTGCGCCGGTATGTCGTCGACGCGTCGTTCGGCGGTCCCCGGGGCCTGGCCGAGGCACGCGCCGTGCTCGCCGCCCGCGGCATCCGGCTGCTCCTCGATTACGTGCCGAACCATGTCGCGCCCGATCATCCCTGGGTGACCAGCCACCCGGACCTGTTCGTCAACGGCGACGAAGCCGACATCGAGGCCGAACCGGCATCCTGGGTCCGGGCCGGCGGGCACATCCTGGCCCACGGCCGCGACCCGTATTTCCCGCCGTGGCCCGATGTCGTGCAGCTCAACGCGTTCTCGCCCGCCCTGCGTGCGGCGACCGCGGCGACCCTGACGGACATCGCCGCGCAGTGCGACGGGATCCGCTGCGACATGGCCATGCTGATGATCAACCAGGTCTTCGCCAAGACCTGGGGCGGCCGGGCCGGGCCGGAGCCGTCCGAGGAGTTCTGGCCGGCCGTCATCGCCGAACTGCGCCGCGCACACCCGCAGACCGTGCTCATCGCCGAGGCCTACTGGGACATGGAGTGGACACTCCAGCAGCAGGGCTTCGACTTCTGCTACGACAAGCGGCTCTACGACCGGATCGTCGGCCGGGACGTGGCCGGTGTCCGTGACCACCTGCGCGCCGGCCTGGATTACCAGTCGCGGCTCGTTCGCTTCCTCGAAAACCACGACGAGCCGCGCATCGCGGACCGGCTGCCGGGCGACGCCGGGCGGGCCGCGGCGGTGGCCATTGCCACCCTGCCGGGCGCCACCTTGTGGCACGAAGGGCAGTTTGAAGGACGGCGAGTACGCCCGCCGGTCTTCCTGTCGCGCCGCCCGGACGAGCCGCCCGAGGCCGGCCTGGCCGTCTGGTACCGGCGGCTGCTGGCCCGCGTGGCCAGCCACCGGGTCCGGTCGGGCGACTGGCAGCTGCTCGAGTGCGGCGGCTGGCCCGACAACGATTCCTGCCGCCATCTCCTCGCCTGGTCCTGGTCCGGCGCCGACGCCGGGCGGCACCT
>Ga0207678_10002503_pt1 | contig 16719 bp, 15 predicted proteins | sample KBSC63metaG_FD_184319 | JGI IMG/M metagenome (GOLD analysis project Ga0207678, IMG submission 184319) | Corn rhizosphere microbial communities from Kellogg Biological Station, Michigan, USA - KBS C6-3 metaG (SPAdes) (version 2) | ecosystem: Host-associated > Plants > Roots > Rhizosphere > Soil ...
CCGCTTCGGCTTCCGCCTTCCGCCTTCCGCCTTCCACCTTCCACCTTCCACCTTCCACCTTCCACCTTCCACCTTCCACCTTCCACCTTCCACCTTCCACCTTCCACCTTCCGCCTTCACGCCGCACCATTCATCCGGCGATAGCGCGCCATTCGCACGCAGCGCTTCCACGTTCCCGAGTCCCCCGCGTGTCGATCCCCCACGCGCTGCCAATTTGCGCTCACCGGGCGCGATCCCCCGTCGATACAGTGGTTCGACGCCCGCGTGCCGGCGCGCACGCGGCCCAGCCACGACAATCATCAAGACGCCCATGAGCACCACGAACTTCGTCGCCGTCAGCGACACCGTGCGCACCTTCGTCGCACGCGACTTCGGCCTTTTCATCGACGGCGCGATGCAGCCCGCGCACTCGGCCGCACGGCTCGACGTGTACGACCCGGCCACAGGCGAGCGACTCGCGACCGTCGCGGATGCCGACGCGCACGACGTCGATCGCGCGGTCGCGAGCGCGAAACACGCGTTCGACACCCGCGTATGGAGCGGGCTGCGCCCGGCTGAGCGCGAGCGCATCCTGCTGAGGCTCGCCGACCTGATCGAAGCCGACGCCGAGACGCTCGCGCAGCTCGAAACGCTGAACCAGGGCAAGTCGATCCACGTGTCGCGCGCGATCGAGGTCGGCGCGAGCGTCGAATACGTGCGCTACATGGCCGGCTGGGCGACCAAGATCACCGGCCAGACGCTCGACGTGTCGATCCCGTTCCCGCCCGGCGCGCGCTATACGGCCTATACGCGCAAGGAGCCCGTCGGCGTGGTCGCCGCGATCGTGCCGTGGAATTTCCCGCTGATGATCGCGGTGTGGAAGCTGATTCCGGCGCTCGCGGCCGGCTGCACGATCGTGCTGAAGCCGTCGCCGGAAACGCCGCTCACCGCGCTGCGCCTCGCCGAACTCGCCCGCGAGGCCGGTGTGCCGCCCGGCGCGTTCAACGTCGTCACCGGCGGGCGCACATGCGGCGCCGCGCTGTCGAGCCACCCGTCGATCGCGAAGATCTCGTTCACCGGCTCGACCGCGACCGGCAAGCTGGTCGGCGCGGCGGCCGTGCAGAACATGACGCGCTTCTCGCTCGAACTCGGCGGCAAGAATCCGATCGTGATGCTCGACGACGTCGACGTCGAGCAGGCGCTCGACGGCGTTGCCGCCGGCGCGTTCTTCAACCAGGGGCAGGTGTGCGCGGCCGCGTCGCGCATCTACGTGCACCGCAGCAAGTTCGCGCAGCTCGCGGACGGCCTCGCCGGCGTCGCGCAGTCGATGAAGCTCGGCGCGGGCCTCGACACGACCGCGCAGATCAACCCGCTCGTCTCGGCGCACCATCGCGACAAGGTCGTCCAGCACATCGAGGGCGCGCGCCGCGCGGGCCTTACGTTCCTCGCGGGCGGCACGCCGGCCGACGACCTGCCCGGCTACTACGTGAAGCCGGCCGTGATCGCCGATCCGCATCCGGACAGCGCGATCGTGCGCGACGAGGTGTTCGGCCCGGTGATCGTCGTCGTGCCGTTCGACGATGCGGCCGACGCGGTGCGGCTCGCGAACGCGTCGCCGTACGGCCTCGCCGCGAGCATCTGGAGCAACGACCTGAAGCGCGTGATGAACCTCGTGCCGCGGATCGAGGCCGGTACCGTGTGGGTGAACTGTCACATTCCGCTCGATCCGTCGATGCCGTTCGGCGGCTACAAGCAGTCGGGCATCGGCCGCGAGTTCGGCCAGTACGCGGTCGAAGGCTTCACCGAAACCAAATCCGTCTGCATCGCGCACTGACGCGCGGCGCGAACGCCGACAACCTCGAACCCGGGCGATCGAGGTTCAACCGATCCGAAAGTGGAGATTGCAATGAGCTACAACGAAGCGAAGTTCTGGCACCCGATGCTGCACCCGAATGAAATGAAACAGCGCAAGCCGATCCGCATCGTGCGCGGCGACGGCTGCTACGTGTTCGACGAAACTGGGCGGCAACTCGTCGACGGCGTCGCGGGCCTGTGGAACGTGAATGTCGGGCACAACCGCCAGGAAGTGAAGGACGCGATCGTGCGTCAGCTCGACGAACTTGAATACTTCCAGCTGTTCGACGGCATCTCGCATCCGCGTGCGGAAGAGCTGTCGAAGAAGCTGATCGACATGCTCGAACCCGAAGGGATGCGCCGCGTGCTGTACAGCTCGGGCGGCTCCGACTCGATCGAGACCGCGCTGAAGATCGCGCGCCAATACTGGAAGGTGCGCGGCCAGGCCGACCGCACGAAGTTCATCTCGCTGAAGCAGGGCTATCACGGCACGCACTTCGGCGGTGCGTCGGTGAACGGCAATACGGTGTTTCGCCGCAACTACGAGCCGAACCTGCCCGGCTGCTTCCACGTCGAGACGCCGTGGCTGTACCGCAACCCGTTCACGCAGGATCCGGAGGAACTCGGCCGGATCTGCGCGGAAATGCTGGAGCGCGAGATCCAGTTCCAGAGCCCCGACACGGTTGCCGCGTTCATCGCCGAACCTGTGCAGGGCGCGGGCGGCGTGATCGTGCCGCCGGCCAACTACTGGCCGCTCGTGCGCGAGGTGTGCGACCGCTACGGCGTGCTGCTGATCGCCGACGAAGTCGTGACGGGCTTCGGCCGCAGCGGCAGCATGTTCGGCAGCCGCGGCTGGGGCGTGCGTCCTGACATCATGTGTCTCGCGAAGGGGATCTCGTCCGGTTACGTGCCGCTCGGCGCGACGGCCGTGAACGCGCGGATCGAGGACGCATTCTCCGCGAACGCGGACTTCGGCGGCGCGATCATGCACGGCTACACGTACGCCGGGCACCCGGTTGCGTGCGCGGCCGCGATCGCGAGCCTCGACATCGTCGTGAAGGAGGACCTGCCAGCGAACGCGGCGAAGCAGGGCGCGTATCTGCTCGAAGCGCTGCGGTCGTTTCCGGAACGCTTCGCGGCGGTGGGCGAGGTGCGCGGCAAGGGGCTGATGCTCGCGCTCGATCTCGTCGCGGACAAGCAGACCCGCGAGCCGATCGACCCGCTGTCCGGCTATGCGAACGCGGTCGCCGAAGTGGCGCGCGAGCACGGCGTGCTGGTGCGTCCGGTCGGCACGAAGATCATCCTGTCGCCGCCGCTCGTGATCCAGCGCGAGCCGCTCGACCGGATCGTCGACGCGCTCGCGGCGGGCTTCGAGGCCGTGCCGTTCGCGTGAGGGCGTAAGGGCGTGATGTCGTGACCGCGTGAGCGCGTGAGTGCGTGAGCGCGTGACGACGAACCGGCGGTGGAGGGCGGGATAACCCGCTCCCCACCGCCGTTTTGCCGATTTGCGCTATGACCGAATTATTTTGCCTGCGTATTTTTTCGACATCGGATCGAGTTTGATCGACAGGGGCCCGGGGTCGAAGCGCTGACGCGCTGCCCCGGGCCGGCCGCGAAGCACGGAACGGGCGCCGCAGCGGCGGCGCCGGCCGAAACAGGAAGGAGACGACGATGTCGGGATGGTCTGGAGTGACGGGCGCCGCGGGCGAAACGCCCGCCGGTGCGCCGGCTGAAGCGGGCGGCGGCACGGTGTTGACGGTGGGTGCGGTCGGTTTTCCGACCGCGCTGGCGAGCGCCGTCGGCCTCATCATGGCGAGCCCGGTGATCCTCACCGCGACCTCGGGCTTCGGGATGGGCGGCTGGGCGTTCGCGGTCGCGATGATCATCGCATTCGTGATGATGCAGGCGCAGGCGACGACGTTCTCCGAAGCCGCCGCGATGCTGCCGACGGCCGGCTCGGTTTACGATTACCTGTCGTGCGGGCTCGGCCGCTTCTGGGCGATCACCGGCACGATTTCCGCGTATTTCCTCGTCCACGTGTTCGCCGGCACGGCGGAGACGATCCTGAGCGGCATCATGGCGCTCGTGAACTTCGAGTCGCTGAACGCCGCGCTCGAGAAGCACAACAGCTCGTGGCTCGTCGGCGTCGGCCTGGTGGTCACGTTCGCGATCACCAACATCATCGGCATCAAGGTGTTCAGCAAGCTCGAGATCGTGCTGACGGCCGGCATGTGGCTGTCGCTGATGATCTTCGGGATTCTCGGCCTCGCCGCGGCGCCCGCCGTGCATCTCGACGGCTGGTTCGGCGGCTCGGCAGTCGGCACGTCGGTGCCGGCCGTGCTGTCGCTGGTCGGGATGGCGATGTTCATGTTCGTCGGCTGCGAGTTCGTCACGCCGCTCGCGCCGGAAATGAAGGCGCCGGGCCGCACGATTCCGCGTGCGATGGCGCTCGGCCTCGTCGGCGTCGCGATCTGCATGTTCCTGTATGGCGCGGCGATCCGCCGCCAGGTCGCGAACGTGCCGGTCAGCCCCGACGGCCTGACGCACCTGCTCGACACGCCGGGCGCGATTCCCGCGTTCGCGCTGCAGGTGCTTGGGCCGTTCGGCCGCGTGTGGTTCGGCATCGCGTTCCTGTGCGCGGGCGCCGCGACGATCAACACGCTGATGGCCGGGCTGCCGCGCATCCTGTACGGGATGGCGATCGACGGCGCGCTGCCGCGCTGCTTCGCGTATCTGCATCCGCGCTTCAAGACGCCGGTGGTCGGCATCGTCGCGGCGGCGATCGTGCCGATCGCCCACGCGTGGCTGATCCACGGCAACCTCGACAGCATCCTGCACCTCGTGCTCGCCGCGACCTGCGCATGGGGTACCGCGTACCTGCTCGTCACCGCGTCGGTCGTGATGCTGCGCATTCGCCGTCCCGACCTGCCGCGCCCGTACCGTTCGCCGCTGTTCCCGCTGCCGCAGATCGTGTCGAGCGTCGGCATCGTGCTCGCGATCTGGTACATCACGCCGCCCGGCATGAACGCGCGCGACATCTACGTGCCGTTCGGCGCGATGCTCGGGCTCACCGCGCTGTATGCGCTGTTCTGGACGGTCGTCGTGCAGCGCCGGCATCCGTTCAAGCCGGTGCCGGTCGAGGAAGTGCTGCGCCGCGAGCACGTCGCGTCGTGAAGCTCGCCTTTAACCGGTGGCGCGCGGCGCTCCACGCACCGCCGCCCGGCCGCCGGACCGGCGCGATCGCCGCGCGCGTGCTGGCCGATCTCGGGGCGGTGTGCGATGCGACCGGCGCTGCGGCCGACACCATGGCCCGGCTGCCGAACGGTGTGCACGTGCGCGTCGACGAGCGCGTCGAGCGTCAGTTCCTGATGCATACGGTCAGCGTGCAGGTGACGGTCACCGTGCCCGGTCCGGCCGGGGACGGCCGCGCACGCGTGCTGCAGACCGGCTGGCTGCGACGCACCGGCGTCGCGGCCGAAGCCGAGCGGGGATGCGACCCCGGGTTTGCGCGCACCGTGGCCGCACTCGTCGCGCAGCCATCGCTTGCCGACGCGCTGCGCCCGCTGCACCTGACTGACTGCACGATCGCCGCGCACGACGGGCGCTGGACGCTGGCCGTCGTGCCGTTCGGCGGCAGCGAGATCGTGAACCGGATGCCGTCGTTTCGCCGCTATGTGCGCCTGACCGGCGAGCAGGCCGCCGCGCTGTCGGCGGCCTGTCTTGCATTCGAAACCGCACTGCGCGGAATTTTGCGGGGGTAAGCTGTGCCGTTGCGAGCCGCGCGGCCGCAACGTGGATTCAGGGTTTTACCGGAGACGCCGATGCTGTTCCAGTCACGCTCACACGAGGACGTGCATGACCACGGGCTCGCGATCGCCGGTTGGCATCAGGTCTATCGCCAGATGACGCCGGGCCGGTTCAGGGGCACCGTCACGCAGGTGCTGTACGACGACTTCCATTTCTTCCGCGAGACGACCAACCGGCGAGTCGCGCAAACCGGCCTCGCGCCGGCCCGGCGCACGTCGCTCGCGGTGCCGTTGTCGGTGCCGCTCGCGGGCACGTTCCAGGGCCAGCCGGTCGACGGCTATGCGCTGCTCGCGCTGCGCGCCGGCGAGGATTTCGAATTCCATACGCCGGAAGGGATGGGGCTGGTCGGGATCAGCGCCGCATCGGACATGATCGACGAGCTGTGCGAAGCCGAGTTCGGCGCGGCCGGCGCGCGCAAGCTGCGGCACGTCACGCGGCTGTCGGACGAGCAGGGCGTCGCGCTCGGCGCGCGGCTGTCGTCGCTGATCGACGACGCGCAGCGCAATCCCGGCTGCCTCGAATACGCGGCCACCCGCAAGATGTTCCGCGACGCGATGCTCGGCATGTTCCTCGATGCGCTCGACCAAGGCATCGGCGTCGAGCGCCGCGACATCACGCACGCTACCTACAGCGATATCGTCAGCCGTTGCGAGAAGCATCTGCGCGACCGGCCCGAGGAACCCGTGACCGTGCTCGAACTGTGCCGCGCGCTGCGCTGCAGCCGCCGTACGCTGCAGACGAGCTTCCAGCGCGTCGCCGACGTCACGCCCGTCGGCTATCTGCGCACGATCCGGCTGAACGCGGTGCGGCGCCTGCTGCGCACCACTGGCGCGCACCAGCTCGGCGTGGGCGAGGCCGCCGCGAGCTGGGGCTTCACGCATCTGGGCTATTTCGCGCGAGAGTATCGCGACCTGTTCGGCGAGCTGCCGTCGCAGACCTTGCGTCCCGAATGACTTCTTCGTGCCGTGACGGTGACGCCGCGCGCCCTCGTGTGTTACCCGATCGCTTCACCGTTTGCTGATTTGGGATAGAGGTCCCGAATTTTCGCTGGATAGAGTCCTGTCACCCATATCGACAACTCCATCGGTCTGCACTGCGAATCGATGACAACAGAGGGGCGGGACATGAAGATCGCACGACGACTGGCCGTGGCCGCGGCCACGCTGGGTTGCATGCACGCACACGCGCAGACTTCCGGCAGCGTGACGCTGTACGGCACCGTGGACACCGGCATCATCTATTCGACAAACCAGCAGTTCACGCGCGCCGACGGCAGCACGGGCGGCGGCCATGCGTGGCAGATGGGCGGCGGCAACCTGGTGCCGTCCCGCTTCGGCTTCCAGGGTGCCGAACCGCTCGGCGGCGGGCTCGATGCGGTGTTTTCGCTCGAGCAGCAGTTCCTGTCCGCGAACGGGCAGGCGCTGCAGGGCGGCACCGCGTTCAGCCGGCAGGCGTGGGTCGGGCTGCGCCAGGATGGAATCGGCACGCTCGGCCTCGGCCGGCAATACGACTCGTACACGGACATGCTCGGCGCGTATGTCTCGAGCAACAACTGGGCGACGCCGTACGGCTCGCATCTCGGCGACGTCGACAACCTGAATGCCGCGTTCAACTTCAACAACGCGGTGAAGTTCACCAGCGCGGACTTCCACGGCCTGACGGTCGGCGGCACGTTCAGCTTCGGCGGGCAGGCCGGCGACTTTTCCGCGAAGCGCGGCTATGCGGTCGCGGCGACCTATACCCGCGCGCCGATCGCGTTCTCCGTCGGCTATCTCGACCTGCACCAGCCGCTCGATGCGGCGCTCGGCGGCGCGAGCGGCTATATCGGCGATTTCGCGTGCAGCAATCCGGGCGCGATGTATTGCCTGCTGCAGGACGCCGGCTCGATGCGCGCGTTCGGCGCGGGCGGCTCGGTGACGTTCGGCGCGGCGACGGTCGCACTCACGTACACGCACACGCGCCTCGGCGACAGCCGCTATTTCTCGACTGCCGCACAGCCGCGCACGCAGGCGTTCACGTTCGACATTGGCGAGCTGAACGTCACGTACATGTTTACGCCGGCGCTGCAAGGAGGCGTCGCGTACATCTTCAACGCCGCGCACACCGACGGGCGCGGCACGACGCGCTTCCATCAGGTGAACGTCGGCACGAACTACAGCCTGTCGAAGCGCACCGCGCTGTACGCGGTCGCGATCGGCCAGATCGCGAGCGGCGCGGGGCTCGGCACCGATACGAACGGCAACGCGGCGAACTACGCGCAGATTCCGGTGCTCGCCAACAGCAATTCGAGCCGGCAACTGGCGGTAATGGCGGGGATCCGCGTGAACTTCTGACGGCGCGCGCGCCGGCCCGGGCGGGGGCGGCCGGCTGTGCCGGCGGCCCCTTCCGCCGTGTGCCACAAATTCTTAACGATCGACGTGAACAATGGCGTTCGCTTCAGGCCGCCCGAAGCGTCGCCCGCGTTGCACACGTGTGCAACGCGATGCCGACCCGCCACCACGCCGATCGAGAGAGACCTCATGACCCTGTTGAGCCGCCTGCGCGCGCTGTCCGCCGTCGTTGCGCTGTCCTTTGCCGCCTCGCACGCCTTCGCGGCGGATCTCGTCATCGCGGGCCGCGACGACATCTACGGCAAGGGGCTGGCCGACGCCGTCGCCGGCTTCACCAAACTGCATCCGGGTACCGACATCGAACTGCTCAAGCTGCCGAACGCGAACCTGTACCAGAAGCTGAAGCTGTCGATGCGCGAAGGCACCGGCACGTACGACCTCGTGATGATGGACGACACGTGGGCGCCCGAATTCATCGGCAACGGCTGGCTGAAGCCGCTGCCGGCGTCGCTCGCCGATGCCGATCTCGTGCCGTCCGCGGTCGCGCTCGGCCGCAACGCGGCGGGCGCACTGTACGCGCTGCCGATCGTCGGCAACGTCGAGATGTTCGCTTACCGGAAGGATCTGCTCGCGAAGTACAAGCTGCAGCCGCCGCGCAACTGGGACGACGTGCTGAAGATCGCGCAGACCGTCGGCGGTGCGGACAAGAGCGTGTCGGGCGTCGTGTTTCGCGGCACGAAGGGCAACCCGGTCGTGACGGGTTTCCTGCCGATCCTGTGGGCCTACGGCGGCGACGTGTTCGACCGTGCCGGCAACGTGACGATCGATTCGCGCGAGTCGCAGGCCGCGCTGAAGACCTTCCTCGCGCTGAAGCCGTCCGCGCCGAAGGACGTCGACGTGTACGGCGCCGCCGAAGTGCGCGACGCGCTGCAGCGCGGCACCGCCGCGCAGTCGATCGAAGTGTGGCCGGCGTGGATTCCGGCGCTCGACGATCCGAAGCAGTCGCGCGTGGTTGGGCAGATCGCGCTGCAGCCGCCGCCCGGGCAGACGGCAGGCCCCGCACCGATGCTCGGCATCTGGCAGATGGGCATTCCGAAGGATGCGCCGCACGCGAAGCTCGCGCAGGATTTCCTGATCTACCTGAGTTCGCGCGACACGCAGACGCGCCTCGCCGGGATCGGCATTCCGCCGACGCGCCGCAGCGTGTTCGCCGATCCTGCGCTGGTGCGCCAGTACCGCTGGTATCCCGATCAACTGAAGGCGCTCGAGGCCGGTCGTGCGCGGCCGCGCGTGAAGGACTGGCAGCAGGTCGAGAGCATTCTCGGCGACCAGCTGCAGCTTGCGCTGACCGGCCAGGCCGCACCCGACGCCGCGCTGCGTCAGGCGCAGCAGAAGATCGCTCAGGCGATGGCCGCGGCCGGCAAGTGACGGCCCGCCGTCACGCATCGCCCGGAATCCGCGCATGAAAGCCCTCGGTCGCAGCCTGCCGTTCGTCGCGCTGCTCGGCCCGGCGCTGCTGGTGCTGGCCGCGCTCGCGCTGTACCCGGTCGCGCAGGTGCTGATCGACTCGTTCTGCCGGGTCGACTACGCGGCCGGCCGCCGCGCGTTTGCGGGGCTCGCGAACTATCGCGCGGTGCTAGGCGACGACGCGTTCACGGCCGGCTTCGGCAATACGCTGCGTTTCACGATCGTGGCGTCGCTCGCCGAGGTCGCACTGGGCTTCGGCCTCGCGCTGCTGTTCGTGCGCGCGTTTCCGGGGCGGCGCATCGCACTGCCGCTCGCGATCCTGCCGATGATGCTGTCCACGCTCGTGTGCTCCGCGATCTGGCGCAACTGGCTCAACTTCGACGGCTTCCTGAACGCGCTGCTCGCCGCGTTCGGCATCGAAGGCGTGCGCTGGCTGTCCGATCCGCATCTCGCGCTGTGGTCGCTCGTGCTCGTCGACGTGTGGCAGTGGACGCCGATGGCGTTCCTGATCGTGCTTGCCGGGCTGCAATCGATTCCCGGTGAACTGTACGAAGCCGCGCGCACCGACGGCGCGAGCGAATGGCAGTGCCTGCGCGACATCACGCTGCCGCTTGCGGCGCCGCAGATCGGTCTCGCGCTGCTGCTGCGCTCGATCGACACGTTCAAGCTGTTCGACAAGGTCTATGCGCTGACGGGCGGCGGCCCCGGCAATGCGACGCAGACGCTGTCGACCTATATCTACGACACGGGCTTCCGCTTCTTCAACGTCGGACCGGCGAGTGCCGCGTCGGTGCTGATGCTCGCGGCGTCCGCGCTGCTGGTCTCGGGGTATGTATGGCAGACGGTTCGCAAGCGGCGCGCATGACGGCGCAACCCTCGGGCATCTCACGCACGCGAACGGGCGCCGCATTCGATCGCGCGGTGCCGTGGGCGCTGCGTGTCGCCGCGCTCGCGCTGTTGCTGTTACCGTGCCTGTGGATGGCCGGCGCGGCCTTCATGCCGACACTCGAGCGCCTCGATCATCCGTTGCGGATCTGGCCGGCCGCGCCGACCTTCGAGCATTTCGCGTCGGTGTGGTCCAACGGCATTGGCGCGCCGCTCTTCAATTCGCTGCTGGTCGGATTCGGCACGACGCTGCTCGCGCTGGCGCTCGCTTTTCCGGCTGCGTATGCGCTCGTGCGGCTGCGGTTTCCGGCACGGCTCGACCTGCTGTTCCTGGTGCTGGTACTCGCGTTGAAGCTGATGCCGCCGATCACGATCGCGGTGCCGCTGTTCGCGCTCGCGAAGCGGCTGCACCTGCTCGATTCGACGCTCGGCCTGATGCTCGCGTATCAAATCTATGCGCTGCCGATGGCGATCTGGATGCTGCTCGCGTTCGTGCGCGACGTGCCGGTCGAATACGAGGAAGCCGCGTGCATCGACGGCGCGGGGCTCACGCGGCGGCTCGTGCAGATCGTGCTGCCGCTGTGCGCGCCGGGGCTGATCGCGACCGCGATCTTCGTGTTCATCGCCGCGTGGAACGAGTTCCTGATCGCGCTGCTGTTCGTATCGACGCCGAGCCGCTTCACGCTGCCACTCGCGATTGCCGGCTACGTGACGGAGAACGGCATCGACTGGGGCGACCTGATGAGCGCGGGGCTGCTGGCGTCGCTGCCGACGCTCGCCGTGGCCGGCTACGTGCAGCGCTATTTGCTGCGCGGCTTCGCGGGCGGACTGAAGTGACCCGACGCGTTACGCGCAGCTATGCCGGACCACGTGCGTAACCGGGACGACGCGCGTGCGCGACGCACCGTCGAACGTCCGGATCCGGTCGGCGAGCAGGTCGACGGCCGCGTGCGCGAGGCCTTGCGTATCCTGGCGCAATGTCGTGAGCCGATAGGCGTCGTATGCGGCGGCGGGGATGTCGTCGAAGCCGATCACGCGCAGATCGTCGGGCACGCGCAGGCCGAATGCGTCGCGTGCGGCGTCGATCACGCCGAGCGCGAGCAGGTCGGACGAGCAGAACACGCCGTCCGGGCGCTCGCCGGATGCGAACAGTTGCCGCGCGGCATCGATGCCGCACGCATGCGTGTCGGAGCACGTATCGATCACGCGGACGAGCGCCGCATCGAATGCGTCACCGCGTTGCAACCCCTGCTCGAACGCATCCGCGCGCGAGCGCGCGCTGTAGCTCGCGGTACACGGCCCGATGAACGCGAGCCGACGCGCGCCGGCCCGCACGAGCCGTTGCGCGGCGTGGGCGGCCCCCGCCGCGTTGTCGCTGACGACGACATCCGCGCCCGGCAGATTCGCTTCGCGATTGATCATCACGACGGGAATCCGGTGGTCGAGATACTGCCGCGCGACCGACAGCGGCGGCGACGCGGACGTCATCACGAGGCCCGCGATCCGGTAGCTGAGCAAACGTTCGAGCGATTGCCGGACCTGATGCGGGTCGTCCGCGTTGGTCACGAGCGGCGTGAACGCGCGCTGGCCGAGCGCCGCCATCAGGTCCGACAGCAGCCGCGCGCGGAACGGATTCTCGAACCCGGCCGTCACGACGCCGATCATGCTGCTGCGCTGCGTGATCATGTCGCGCGCGATCAGGTTGACCTGGTAGCCGAGCGCGCGCGCGGCCACCATCACGCGTTCGCGCGTTTCGGGCGCGATGCTTGCCGTCGGCGAGAATGCGCGCGACACCGCGGAGCGCGACACACCGGCCCGCACGGCGACATCCGACGCCGTCACCCACGTTTTTCTTTCCTTGTCAGTCATCGATTCATGATCCCTTCGCGACTCGAAGCCCCCACGCCGCTGGCCGACTGGATGTCGGTGCTCGACGACGCGCGGCCGCTGCCTACGCTGACCCTACCGGGCAGCCATGACAGCTGTGCGTATACGGTCGACGATCCGCTCGTGCGCACGCAGCGCGCGCCGCTCGACGCGCAGCTCGCGCACGGCGTGCGCCTGCTCGACATCCGGTGCCGGCATCGGTGCGATACGTTCGACATTCATCACGGCGGGATCGCGCTCGGCATGTCGTTCGACGACGTGCTCGCGGACTGCACGCGCTTTCTCGATGCCCATCCGCGCGAATGCATCGTGATGTCGGTGAAGGACGAGTGGCCCGCGCACGCATGCACGCGCGGTTTCGAGGCAACGTTCGATGCGCATTGCGCGCGACATCCGCGGCTGCGCTGGCATGCGGGCGGTGCGCTGCCAGCGCTCGGCGACGTGCGCGGCGCGGTGGTGTTGTTGCGGCGGTTTCGCAGCCGCCGACCGCTCGGCATCGACCTGACCGCGTGGCCCGACAACGCGACCTTCACGATCGATCATCCCGGTGCGGCGTTCGTGATCCAGGATGAATACCGTGTGCCCGTCGCCGGGTCGATCCACTACAAGTGGCGCGTGATCGACGCGCTGCTGACCGGCATGCCGTCACCGGAGAGCGGCCGCTGGGCGATCAATTTCTGCAGCGGTACGGGGATGGGCGCGAACCCTTCGGTGGTCGCGCGCGGCGATGGCAGGGTGCAGGGGATTCAGGCTCGGCTCGCGGAGCGGTTGCGCGAGCTGCATGGTCCGTGTGGCGCGGTGCTGCTCGATTTTTGCGACGACGATGACTGGGCGTTGGTGCGGGCGCTGGTCGAATGCAATGGGCATGTGCGCGAGCCGGGTGGTAGTCGCAGGCTGAGTGGTTGTTAGGTGCGCGCGGGTCAGCGCGCGGGATATCGCGGGCGCGTCGATGCCGTATTCAACGCGTCGCGATCGCCACCGCCGCACCCGCCATCGCGGTCGCGCTCGTGCGGTTCGCGATCCGCTTCGCGCGTGCCGAAGTGAGGAACGCGCGCGCACGTGAAGCGAGCAGCGACCAGAAGCAATCGGCGAGGATCAGGATCGCGAGCATCGTGCCGACGAGCTCGGCCCACGCGACGACCCCGACATGCGTCAGATCGACGATCGTCGGCAGCAGAGCCAGATAGAACAGCATGATCTTCGGATTACCAAGGGTCACAAGGGTGCCAGCGACGAACATGCGCCACGGCGACTGGCCGCGCGGCAGGTCGTCGGCCTGCGCGTCGGTCGGCGCGGTCCACATCTTCCACGCGAGGAACAGCAGATACGCGACGCCGAGCAGCTTCAGCACGAGCAGGCCCGTCGCGAACGTGCGCGCGAACGCGGACAGCCCGGCGACGGCCAGCGTGAGCCACAGCGCCTCGCCGATCCACATCGCGGCGAGGAACGGCAGCACGTCGCGCACGCCGTTCGTCAGCACGCGCGCGACGAGCGCGGCGACGCTCGGGCCGGGCGTGCCGGCGGTGACGAGCAGGGCGATGGCGAACACGGCAAGCGCGGACAGCGTCATGACGAACCTCGTGGGCAGGGACGTTCGAAAGGTATGAGGTTTCGATTATAGTGACGGCCGTTCCAGCCCGCTTATTTCGTCGTGATGACAGCATCGATCCGGATTCGTCCCGCCACGCGGGAAGACGCGGCCGCCATGGCCGCCGTGGAAGTGGCCGCCGCCCAGCGCTTTCGCGCCATCGGCATGGTCGACATCGCCGAAGGCGAACCGACCGATGCGGCCGACGTGCTCGTGCGCATCGACGACGGTCGGGCGTATGTCGCGACGGACGATGAGGGAACGTGCGTGGGCTTCGCGTTCTACCGGCTGCTCGATGCGCGGCGGCTCTATCTGGAGGAACTGGATGTCGCGCCGTCGCATGCGGGGCAGCGGATCGGCGCGCGCCTGATCGAGCGGATCATGACGCGCGCCGCGCAAGACCGCATTGCCGAGGTCGTGCTGTCGACGTTCCGCGATGCACCGTGGAATGCGCCGTACTACGCGCGCCTCGGTTTCCACATCGTCGACGACGCATCGCTCGACGGCACACTCCACGCGATCCGCGCGCATCACGTTGCGCGCGGCCTCGACGAGTCGCAGCGCGTGTTCATGCGCGCCGACGTGCGCGCATGAACGTGTCGCCGGCCGTCAGGCCGCGTCGCTGAGCGCCGGGTAGTCGGTATAACCCGTTTCGCCTTCGGCGTAGAACGTCTCCGGCACCGGCTTGTTCAGCGGTGCGCCGAGTTCGAGACGGCGCGGCAGGTCCGGGTTCGCGATGAACAGCTTGCCCCACGCGATCGCATCGGCGTTGCCGCTCGCGAGCGTATCCTGCGCGGATTCGAGCGTGAACTGCTCGTTCGCGATCAGCGGGCCGCCGAACGCTTCCTTCAGGCGCGGGCTCAGGTGGTCGCCCGAATACGACTCGCGCGTGAAGATGAACGCGATCTTGCGGCGGCCGAGTTCGCGCGCGACATAGCCGAACGTCGCGGCCGGATCGGAGTCGCCCATCGTGTGCGCATCGCCGCGCGGTGCGAGGTGCACGCCGACACGGCCCGCGCCCCACACGTCGATCGCCGCGTCGACCACTTCGAGCAACAGGCGCGCGCGATTCTCGATCGGGCCGCCGTACGCGTCGGTGCGGTGATTGGTGCTGTCCTGCAGGAACTGGTCGAGCAGGTAGCCGTTCGCGCCGTGGATCTCGACGCCGTCGAAACCGGCCTTCTTCGCGTTCTCCGCGCCCTTGCGGTATGCGGCGACGATGCCCGGAATTTCATCGAGTTCGAGCGCGCGCGGCGTCACGTACGGACGCTGCGGGCGCACGAGGCTGACGTGGCCGCCCGCGGCGATCGCGCTCGGCGCGACCGGCAGGTCGCCGTTCAGGAACATCGGGTCGGAGATCCGGCCGACGTGCCACAGCTGCAGCACCATGCGGCCGCCGGCCGCGTGCACGGCCTGCGTCACGCGCTTCCAGCCTTCGACCTGCTCGTCGGACCAGATGCCGGGGGTGTCCGCATAGCCGACGCCCTGCGGCGTGACCGAGGTCGCTTCGCTGATGATCAGGCCGGCCGATGCACGCTCGGCGTAATAGCGGGCCATCAGGTCGTTCGGCACGCGCGTCGCGCCCGCGCGGGAGCGGGTGAGCGGTGCCATCACGATGCGGTTCGGCAGCGTTAGATCGCCGAGGGTAACGGGGTCGAACAGAGTGGGCATGGCAGATAACCTCTTCACGAAAGGCGGGATGACCGTCGCGTCGTGCGCGGCGGGTGGCCCGCATGGCCTGGGTCAGAGTTCGCGGCGCAGAGCGTCGAGAAATGCGTCGATGACGGCCTCGTTGCGCCGGAAGAACGCCCACTGGCCGATCCGTGTCGACGTCACGAGCCCCGCGCGTTGCAGCGTCGCGAGGTGCGCGGAGACGGTCGACTGCGACAGCCCGCAGCGCGCGTCGATTTGCCCGGCGCAGACGCCATGGTCGTACGGCAGCGTCTGCTCGGGAAAATGCGCGCCCGGCGTTTTCAGCCAGACGAGGATTTCCCGGCGCAGTGGGTTCGAAAGCGCTTTCAGGATCGCGTCGATGTCGAGTTCGGTCGGCATGGAAGGGGCGTGGTATTCATTCCGGCGTTCTGTCGGAGCGCCGGCGCAAGCGGGTATCGTCGATGGGCGAATCATATATCGGGAAAAGACGATATGTGCGAAGGCACTGTCGCGAGTGGGGTTGTTTATCGATCGCCGGGCACGGCCCTTCGAGCGGCGTCCTTCTACTGCGGGGTGCGTATTCGTGCCCGCTAAAACCTGAAAAGCTCCGCCGCGGACGTCGTCATCACTCTGTCTCTGGCAGCACGGTCGGGAATCCAGTATTCCAATGCGCTCAGGGCCCCGTCATAGTCGATCAGATGCCGATGCTGCGTGTGAGGCCAGTCGCTGCCCCAGACCATGCGCTCGGGGCCGAACGAATCAAGCAGGGCGGTGGCAAGCGCGCTTCCGTGCTCGATGCCGTTCGAATTTTCGGCGCTGCGATAGGCGGCGGAGAGCTTGACCCAAACGTTGCCGGAGGCGGCCGTTGACTGCAAATGGCGAAAGCCGGCATCCGCGGCGCGCAGCCGCGCATCGGGCCGCCCGAAGTGATCGACGACGACCGTGCAATCGTGTCGAAGCAGCGCATCGAGCACGACCGGCAGAGCATCCGCATTCGCTTGAACTTCGACATGCCAACGTAGTGCGTTGAAGCGTGCGAGGAGCGCGGACCATCGGCCATCGCGGAAATCCGGCAGTGCAACCCCTATCAAATTCAGCCGCGCACCGACGATATGTGCGACGTCAAGCGCTTCGAGCTCGGCATCCGTGACCTCTGGCGCGACAACGGCAACACCGCGAAAGCGTCGCGGATAGCGCTCGCATACCGCGCGGAGGAACCCATTGTCGGTGCCGAGAAAGCTCGGCTGCACCAGCACGCCTTGGGAGAGA
>Ga0207678_10002504_pt1 | contig 16718 bp, 16 predicted proteins | sample KBSC63metaG_FD_184319 | JGI IMG/M metagenome (GOLD analysis project Ga0207678, IMG submission 184319) | Corn rhizosphere microbial communities from Kellogg Biological Station, Michigan, USA - KBS C6-3 metaG (SPAdes) (version 2) | ecosystem: Host-associated > Plants > Roots > Rhizosphere > Soil ...
GACGCGACCGTCCGCCGAGCTCGCAAGCCCGTAGCCGAACGTCGTCATCGGGATCTTGTCCTGCGCAACGCGATCGAAGAGACCGTAGGCAATGCCCGTCGACAGCGGCTCGACCGTCGTCGCACCGCCGCTCTTCTTCTTGAGTCGCTCATAGCATTCGACCCCCTTGGACGCGTTGTACTCGGTCTCGCATTCCTCCCACTTGAGCTTCACGCCATTGATGCCTCCCGTCATGTTGACGAGCGTCCAATAGTCGATCGCGCCGCCGTAATAGCCGGACCCGCCGGCGGCGTACGGCCCCACTCTATAGGACAGGACCGGCATGTACTGCTCGGCCTGGGCGCCCGCCTGCATCGCCGCGGCGGCGAAGCCAATGCCCAGCAAACCTTTCATCCACCACTTCATGAGACTTCCTCCTAGGGTTGCAACAAGGGCCCGTCGACGGACCCATCCATTTGCGTTTAACGAAGAATTGGCCAGCCGTCGCGCGCTGTCAATACCGGCGTGCGACGGGCCTCGGGCCTGCGAACCAGTCAACGGATCAATGCGGGAACGGCCACAGCCGCAGCTTTTCCTTCGTGATCTGCCAGATCCGCGCCAGACCGTGGGGCTCGACGATCAGGAAGAAGATGATCAGGCCGCCGAACACCATCAGCTCGAGGTTCGACGCGACGCTGCTTGCCACATTCAGGTGCAGTGTGTCGTCGAGAAAGTGGACGACGATCGTCAACACGATCGGCATTACGACGATGAACGCGCTGCCGAGGAACGCACCGAGGATCGTGCCGATGCCGCCGATGATGATCATGAACAGGATCCGGAACGAAAGGTCGAGGCTGTACGCTTCAGGCTCGACGGTGCCGAGATACGCATACGCATACAGCGCGCCGGCCACGCCGCAATAGAACGAGCTGACGGCGAACGCGAGCAGCTTCGCCCGGACGGGACGGATGCCGATGACCTCGGCCGCGACGTCCATGTCGCGGATCGCCATCCACTGCCGGCCGATGTTCGCGCGCGTCATGTTCTTCGCGGCAAGCGCCATCAGCGTGACGATCGACAGCACGAGCAGGTACTTCTCCTGCGGCGAATCGAACGCGAAGCCGGCGATCACCATCGGCTGCGCCGTGATGACGCCCGACGAGTTGTAGTTCGTCACCCAGCCCACCTTCGTCAGGAACCACAGGATGAAGAACTGCGCCGCGAGCGTGGCCACGGCCAGATAGAAGCCGCGGATCCGCAGGCTCGGCAAACCGAACAGGATGCCGACCGCGGCGGCCATTACGCCGCCGCCGGCGAACGCGAGCAGCAACGGAATGCCCGGCATGCGCAGCACGAAGTTGTACGACGCGAACGCGCCGACCGCCATGAACGCGGCAGTACCCAGCGATAGTTGTCCCGCGTACCCGGTCAGGATGTTGAGTCCGAGTGCAGCGAGCGCCAGGATCAGGCACGGGATCAGGATCGCCGAGAACAGGTACGGCGTCGCGGTGAGCGGGATGACGACGAACGCGACGACGAGTATCAGCGCGAGTCCGATCCGGTCCTGGCGAATGGGCAGGATCGCCGCGTCAGCAGCGTACGTGCTCTTGAACTGTCCGGCTTCGCGATAGAGCATTCGATAGGTTCAGCGACGACGCTGCGATGAGTGAGCGCTTCGACGACGCGCGAACACGAACGGCGGGCGGAAAGTGTTCATGTCAGATCCGGCGGATGATCTTTTCGCCGAACAGCCCCTCGGGCCGCACGAGCAGGAAAAGGAGCGCAAGCACGTACGGGAACCAGCCTTCTATGCCGCCACCGACATAGGGCCCGAGAAAAACCTCGGCGAGCTTTTCCGTCGCACCGATGATGAGGCCGCCGACGATCGCGCCCGGAATCGATTCGAAGCCCCCGAGGATCAGCACGGGCAGTGCCTTCAACGCGACGAACGTCAACGCAAACTGGACGCCGTTGCGCGCACCCCACAGCATGCCGGCGACGAGCGCGACGAAGCCGGCGACCGCCCAGACGATGCCCCAGATCTGTTGCAGCGGAATGCCCACGGCGAGTGCCGCCTGATGATCGTCGGCGACGGCGCGCAGCGCGCGGCCGATCCGGGTGCGGCTGAAGAAGAGCCCGAGACCGGCGACGAGCACCGCGGCGATGCCCGCGGCGACGAGATCGAACTTCGACACGTTGATGCCGGCGACATCGGACAGCCACTTGATCGGTTCGTCCTGTATTCCGAGCTCGAGCCCGCGAACGTTGGCGCCCCACAGCAACTGCGCAAGGCCTTCGATGAAGAACGACAGCCCGATCGTCGCCATGAACAGCGAGATCTGCGGCTGGTTGACGAGCGGACGCAGCACGAGGCGCTCGATCAAGAGGCCGAGCACGATCATCACCGCGAGCGTGGCAACGAGCGCGACACCGAACGAAAGCCCGTGCTCGGTCAGGCCGACGAACGTCAGCGCGGCGAAGAACACCAGCGAGCCCTGCGCGAAGTTGAAGACGCCCGACGCCTTGTAGATCAGCACGAAGCCGAGTGCCACGAGCGAATACATGACGCCGGACAGCAGTCCGCCGATCAGCACCTCGAAGAAGAACGAGATCATTGGGTCGGCCGTCGCGCGCTGGATTGCATCGGGTCAGTGGGCGACGCCGAGATACGCGTCGATGACGGCCTTGCTGCCGCGGACCGCGGCGGGATCGCCGTCGCCGATCTTGCGCCCGTAGTCGAGCACGACGACGCGGTCGGAAATGTCCATCACCACGCCCATGTCGTGCTCGATCAGTACGATGGTCGTGCCGTACTGCTCGTTGACGTCGAGGATGAACCGGCACATGTCCTGTTTCTCCTCGACGTTCATGCCGGCCATCGGCTCGTCGAGCAACAGCAGCGACGGCTCGGCGGCCAGCGCACGCGCGAGCTCGACGCGCTTCTGCAGGCCATACGGCAATCGCCCGACGGGTGTCTTGCGGATGTGCTGGATTTCGAGGAAGTCGATGATCTCCTCGACTTTCGCGCGGTGGGCAAGCTCCTCGCGGCGCGCGCGCCCGATCCAGATCGCCTGCTCGATGAAGCTCGCGTGCATCTTCAGGTTGCGCCCGGTCATGATGTTGTCGAGCACGGTCATGCCCTTGAACAGCGCAATGTTCTGGAACGTCCGCGCGATGCCCGCGACGGCGACATCGTGCGAGTCCATGCCACGGCGCACGTGGCCACGATAGGTGATCGTTCCCTGCTGCGGCCGGTAGACGCCGTTGATGACGTTCAGCATCGAGCTCTTGCCGGCGCCGTTGGGGCCGATGATCGCGCGCACCTCGTGCTCGCGAACGTCGAACGTGATGTCGCTCAACGCCTTGACGCCGCCGAATGCGAGCGAGATGTGCTCGAGCGACAGGATGACGTCACCGATGCGGCGCGTGGGTGTGGGCAGCGGCGGATCAGGCTGCACGGAACGTCCGGTCACGCGCCGGCCACACGGTACGGGGCTTGCTCATGCGGCCTTCTGCTCCTCTGCCGGCGTCACGCGCGCATCGTCGATTCGCAGGTCGGCAGCGACCATGCCGGACCGACCATCCTCGAACTTGACGAGCGTCTCGATGTGCTGAACGTCGCGTCCTGCGTATAGCGCGTCGATCAGCACCGCGTACTTCTCGGCGATGAAGCCGCGACGCACCTTGCGCGTGCGCGTCAGCTCGTCGTCGTCGGGATCGAGCTCCTTGTGCAGGATCAGGAACCGCTGCACTTGGGAATCGGCGAGACCCGGCTCGCCGGCGAGCTCCGCATTCACCTTCTCGACACAGCCGCGGATCAGCTCGTACACGGCGGGCTTCGACGCAAGATCGGTGTAGCCGGAGTAGGGAATGCCGCGCCGCTCGGCCCAGTTACCGACCGAGCCGACGTCGATGTTGACGAACGCGCACACGCGGTCGCGGTCGGCGCCGAATACGACCGCTTCCTTGATGTGCGGGAAGAACTTGAGCTTGTTCTCGATGTAGTTCGGCGCGAACATCGCGCCCGTCGCGAGCTTGCCCACGTCCTTCGCGCGATCGATGATCTTCAACTGACCGCTCGCGTCGACGAAACCGGCGTCGCCGGTGTGGAAGTAGCCATCGGCGTCGATCGACTCGGCGGTCGCATCCGGCCGCTTGTAGTACTCCTTCAGCAGCATCGGCCCGCGCACCAGCACCTCGCCCGTGTCGGCAACCTTGAGCTCGACGCCGGGCGCCGCCTCGCCCACCGTGTCGAAATGGACGCCGCCGTCCGGCTGCAGGCACACGTACGCGCATGTCTCGGTCGAGCCGTAGAGCTGCTTCAGGTTGATGCCGATCGAACGGTAGAAGCGGAACAGGTCCGGCCCGATCGCAGCGCCCGCCGTGTAGGCGACGCGAATGCGCGACATGCCGAGCACGTTGCGCAGTGGCGCGTAGACGAGCACGTTGCCGATCGCGTACTGAACGCGGTCGGACAGCGCCACCGATTTTCCGTCGAGGATCTCGGCGCCACAGCGACGCGCGACGGCCGTGAAGTGCTCGAACAACGCGCGCTTGATCCGGCCCGCGTCCTCCATCCGGATCATCACTTGCGTCAGCAGATTCTCGAACACGCGCGGCGGCGCGAAGTAGTACGTCGGACCGATCTCGCGCAGGTCGGTCATCACCGTCTCGCCCGATTCGGGGCAATTGATCGTGAACCCGACGTAGAGCCATTGCGCGAACGAGAACAGGTGGTCGCCGACCCACGCCATCGGCAGGTAGGACAAAACCGAGTCGTCGGGACTCAGGCGATCGAACTCGGCACTGCCTTTCGCGGCGGCAATGAACGCGGCGTGCGTCTGCCGCACGCCCTTGGGCTTGCCCGTCGTGCCCGACGTGTACAGCATGCCGGAGACGTCGTCGGCGCGTCCGAGCGCCACCTCCGCGTCGTACCAGCCGGGATGCGCGCGATCGAATTCGCGGCCCCGTTCCTGCAACGCCTCGAAGCTCGTCACGCCTTCATAGTTGCGCAGGCCGCGCGGGTCGTCGTAGTAGATGTGCGCGAGCGTCGGGACGCTGGGCGCCGCCTCGAGCAGCTTGTCGACCTGCTCCTGGTCCTCGACGAGCGCGTAGTCGATCTCCGCGTCGTTCAGGACGTAGACGAACTCGGCCGCGGGCGCATCCTGGTACATCGGCACGGGCACGCCGCCCAGTGCCTGCGCGGCGATCATCGACCAGTACAGGCGGGGCCGGTTGTCACCGACGATCGCGAGGTGCATCCCACGCTTGAAACCATCGGCGGCCAGCCCGCACGCCAGTGCCCGCACCTCGTTGGCAACCTCCGCCCACGTCCACGTCTGCCAGATGCCGAGGTCTTTTTCGCGCGTCGCCGGATGGTTGGGCCGCGTGCGCGCGTGCTGCAGGAGCAGTCGCGGAAACGTGTCCTGCCGCTCATCCATGGGCCGCTCTCCTCCACTGGCCGCTGCGGTCTTTGGTCCGCACCGGTATGCGCTCGTCGACGGGTATGTTCCGGAATGCCGGCGCTCTCTCTGGAAACCGTGGGAAGCTGCCGGCGGCCGGCTATGGTACGTTCGATTCGGAAGCTTGCGCAACGCGCCCGCTCGGCGGGACCCGCGGCGGCGCCACGACGACAGCATACGAGTCACCATGCAATGAGCCTCGCAGGGGAAGGCGCCGTCGCGATCTGGCACGACATCGCACCGGAAGGCCGCGGCGAGTTCTACGCATGGCACGGGCACGAGCACATGCCGGAACGCGCCGCCATCCCGGGATTCCTGCGCGGTCGCCGCTATGTCGCTATCGATGGCGCACCGGAGTTCTTCAACCTGTACGAAACCGCCTCGCGCACCACGGTGACCGGGCCGGAATATCTGGCGCGACTCAACGCACCGACGCCGTGGACCGCGGCGACCGTCCGGCATTTCCGCGGGGTCGCGCGGTCGCTGTGCGCAGTGGCCGCCAGTTTCGGTGACGGCCAGGGCGGACTGATTGCGACGTTTCGCTACGCGGTGGATGACGATGTCGTGGCCCGCCATCGGCTGGCCCTGACGGAAACGGTGTTGCCGAAGCTCGCCGCCGAGCCCGGCGTGGCCGGTTGCCACCTGCTCGTCGCAGACGAGGCCGCGAGCGCGGTCGAGACGGCGGAACGGCGGTTGCGCGCCGGCCGCAACACGATTCCGCGCTGCATCCTGCTCGTCGAAAGCTGGGACGACGTCGAGCCGTTCCGGACGCTGTGCCGCCGAATCGCTGGGGACGCGTTTTTCGGCGAAGCGCCGGCACCTGACGCGGGCCTGTACCGCCTGCAGAACTCCCGTTCGACGTCCGGGGCGAGCGCCGGATGAGCGCAACCGTCTTCCGCAACGCCCGCATCATCGACGGCACCGGCGACGCGCCATTTAGCGCCGACGTGCGCGTCGTCGGCAACCGGATCGCGGCGATCGAGCGCGACGCACGACCGTCGGCCAGTGACGCCGCCGACGTCGTCGATTGCGCAGGCGCTACGCTGATGCCGGGGCTGATCGAGCCGCACGCGCACCTGTCGTTCGTCGACCAGGCGACACCGCAGGCGTTGTCGGCCATTCCGGTCGAAGAGCACGTGCTGCTGACGCTGAAGCACGCGAAGCTCTACCTCGACCAGGGCTTCACGTCGTGCTTCAGCGCCGCTGCGACGAAGCCGCGCCTCGACATCGTCGCGCGCAACGCGATCGATCGCGGCGAGCATCCGGGGCCGCGTCTCAAGGCTGCGAGCGTGCAGTTCACCGTCACCGGCGGTGTGGGCGACCTGCGCCAGATGCATCTCGATCCCGGCGAAGCGATGTACACGCTGCCGTGCGATGGACCGGTCGAGTTCAGACGCGCGGCGCGCGAAGCGTGCCGCGAAGGCGTCGACGTGCTGAAGATCGTCCCATCCGGCGACACGTCGACACCTGCCGTGCCGTCCGCGCGGACGCTGATGACCGACGACGAAGTGGCTGCCGTGTGCGACGTCGCGCGTGCGCAGGAGCGCGTCGTCGCCGCGCATGCGCGCAGCGCCGAATCGATCCGGATGTGCGTGCGCAACGGCGTCACCGTCATCTATCACGCGACGTGCGCCGACGACGATGCGCTCGATCTCCTCGAAGCGCACAAGGCAACGGTGTTCGTGGCACCCGCGCTGTCGGTCACGGTGACGCGGCTGCGCGACGCCGGCAAGTTCGGCCTGCCGTCGTCGGACGCGATGCGCGCACGGATCGATGCCGATCTCGAACGGACGATCGCGACGATGAAAGCGCTGAAGGCACGCGGGGTGCGCGTGCTGCCCGGCGGCGACTACGGCTTCATGTGGAATCCGCACGGCGCCAACGCGCGCGACCTGCAGTATTTCGTCGATCTGCTCGGCTTCACACCGATGGAAGCGATCGTCGGCGCGACCAAATGGGGCGGCGAGATCATGGGCAGGCCCGACGAACTCGGCCAGGTGCGCGAAGGCTATCTTGCCGACCTGCTGCTCGTCGACGGTGATCCGCTTGGCGATCTGCGATTGCTCGAGGATCGCGCCCGGTTGCTCGCGGTGATGAAGGACGGCGTCTTCCACCGTCGTCCGGCGTACAACCCGGCAACCCGCTGAGGACGACATGGACTACGGCATCTCCGGCAGGACGGCGATCGTGTGCGCGGCAAGCCAGGGCCTTGGCAAGGGCTGTGCGATGGCGCTCGCGCACGAAGGCGTCAACCTCGTCATCAACGCGCGCGGCGCCGATGCGCTGAACGCGACGGCCGACGAGATCCGCCGGTCGACCGGGGTAAGCGTCATCGCGATCGCTGCCGACATCACGTCGCACGCGGGCCGCGCGCAAGTTGTGGCCGCATGCCCGACGCCCGACATCCTGGTCAACAACGCCGGCGGTCCGCCGATCGGCGACTTTCGCGACTGGGACGAGACCGCGTGGCAGAAGGCCGTCAACGACAACATGGTGACGCCGATCATGCTGATTCGCGCCGTCGTCGACGGCATGATCGAGCGCCGGTTCGGGCGCATCGTCAACATCACGTCGCGATCGGTGAAGGCACCCGTCGCGCATCTCGGACTGTCGAATGGCGCGCGCGCAGGCCTGACCGGATTCGTCGCCGGCCTCGCACGGCAGGTCGCGAAACACAACGTCGCAATCAACAACCTGCTGCCCGGCCCCTTTCTCACCGACCGGCAGAAGGACGGACTGCGCAAGCTGGCGGCGAAGGCTGGACAGGATTACGACACGTTTCTCGCCGCGCGCGTCGCCGAGAACCCGGCCGGGCGCTTCGGCACGCCCGACGAATTCGGCAAGGCGTGCGCATTCCTCTGCAGTGCCGACGCCGGGTTCGTCATCGGCCAGAACCTCGTCATCGACGGCGGCTCCGTCAACGCGACGATGTAGCGGCTTACCGGCCGCGCGCGCGCTTCGGCCTCCGCATAGTCTCCGAAGATCCGATTCGATCGCCTGTCGGCCTCCACGATTCGCCCGCCGCCGCCCCCTTCGGGCCTCGGTTTCGCCCGGCGGGCTTATCGTTACTGTCCCTTGACACCCGCTGCCTTGACGATCCTCGCGCCGACGTCCATCTCGTCGTGCGCGAACTGCTTGAACTCGGCCGGCGTCATCGGCATCGGCTCGGCGCCGAGATTCGCGAGCCGTTCCTTGATCTCCGGCGTGGCAAGTGCGCGCTGAACGTCCTTGTTGATTCGCTCGACGATATCGGCCGGCATCGCCGCCGGTCCGAACAGGCCCACCCACAGGTTGTAATCGAAGCCGGGCACGCCCGATTCGGCGATCGTCGGCACGTCCTTCAGGGCGCTTGAACGCCGTGCGCTCGACACCGCGAGCGCAATCAGCTTGCCGTCCTTCACCTGCGGCAGCGCCGCCGAGATCGGCGAGAAGAAGAACGTGACGCGGCCGGCCATTGTGTCGGTGAGCGCCTCAGGCGTCCCCTTGTACGGAACGTGCACAGCATCGATGCCGGTCGCGAGCCTGAATTTCTCCGCGTTGATGTGCGTGCCGCTGCCCGCACCCGCCGAGCCGTAATTGAAGACCCCCGGCTTCTGTTTCGCCTGAGTGACCAGATCCTGCACCGACTTGATACCGGATGCCGGTGCGACGACGAGCACGTTCGGCTGCCCGCCGAGCGGCGCGATCTCGACGAATGCCTTGCGCGTGTCGAACGGCAGGTCCGGATACATCGAAGGGTTGACCGAGTACGCCGCCGAATGCACGAGCAGCGTGTAGCCGTCGGCGGGCGCATTGGCGACGATGCCGGTGCCAATCGTGCCGCCGGCACCGGGACGGTTCTCGACGATCACCGGCTGGCCCCAGGCTTCGGACAGCTGTTGCCCGAACGTGCGCGCAAGGATGTCGGTCGCGCTGCCGCCGGTGAACGGCACGATGATCCTGACGGGCTTCGACGGCCACGACTGCGCAACGGCACCGTCCGTTGTGAGCACTGCGGCGACAAGCAGTGCGGCGACACGAAATGCGAGCCTCATGGCGTTCCTTTTGATGAGATCCGTTCGATGCGCGCAGGCACCAAGGCCAATCGTCACCCGAGGCCGTCTGCGATGGGGACGTTCTCCGGCTCGAGCGCAACGCCTGATGCCTGCGCCTGCAGCAGCAGCAACTGCGCAAAGTCCTCGTCGGTCATGCCGTGACCAATCATCGTCTGCACGAGGTCGCGCGTCAGCGACGCAAGCGGCATCGGCACTTCGTGGTGCCGCGCGGCATCCAGCCCCAGGTCCAGGTCCTTGCGCAGCAACTGCGGCGTGAACGTGACCGTAAAATCCAGGTTGACGAACGCCGGCGTCTTGTAACGCGAGAACGTCGAACCCATGACGCTGTCGTTCATGAACGAGAGAAAAGCGTGTCTGGGCACGCCGGCTTTCTGCGCGAGGATGGTGATCTCGGCGAGTGATTGCGTCACGACGCCGAGAAACACGTTGTGGCAGATCTTCACGATGCGCGCCAGTTCGCCTTCGCCGACGTAGCTTGCCGCCGGCGCGATCATCCGCAGAAACGGCAACGCCGTGTCGAACGCTGCGCGCGGACCCGAGCACACGAACGACAGCCGCCCTGCCTTGATCACTTTCGCATTGCCGGACACCGGTGCCGCCAGCAGCGCGATGCCGCGTTCAGCGAGCGTCGCGCGCAGCCGCGCCGAGCCATCGACGGATATCGACGAGCATTCGACGATCAGCTTGGGCTTCGCCGCTGTGGCAGCGGACAGCAGGCCGGACGGCCCCGTGATCACCGACTCCACGTCCTTCCAAGCCGACACCATGACGAACACGATGTCGCACGCCGCAAGGTCGGTCACGTGCGTGGCGACCTTCGCGCCGCTCGCCGCAAGCGGCTCGGCCTTTGCGCGCGTGCGATTCCAGACGGTGAGGTCGGCGCCGGCCTTCGCGAGGCGTTCCGCCATCGCGTACCCCATGCGCCCGATGCCGATCCAGCCGATCTTCAGCGGGCCTGCGGCGTCGCTTGTCGTCATCGCGTTCATCCGCCCAGCAGCTCGCGTGCGATCCAGTCGTCGACGCGCGGCATGATCATTCGGCCGCAGCGGTCCCGAACGGCATGTCCATCACGAACAGCCGCGATGCGCTGTACGCGAGGTCGTGCGCGTTCAGCGCCTCCTCGAAGCGGCGGTCGAGATCGACAGCGTCGCGCGTGATCATCCTTTTTCTCCTCGATAGGGGTTGGCGATCGGCAGCTCTTCGGCCGGATAGAGCGAGATGATCTGCGGTCCGCTGGGCGTCAGGATCACCTCCTCCTCGATGCGCGCCGCGGAAATGCCGTCGGTGGCCGGACAGTACGTCTCGACGGCGAACACCATCCCCGCCTTCAGCTCGATGGGTTCCTTCAGCGAATTCAATCGCGAGATCAGCGGCCGCTCGTGCAAGCCAAGGCCGAGCCCGTGGCAGAAATTGAGCCCGAACGCGTCCATCTCGCTCGCGAAGCCGATGTCGCCCGCCTTGGGCAGCGAGCGCGCGATCCGATCCGTCGTCACGCCGGGCTTCAGGAGGTCGATCGTGCGATCCATCCATTCGCGTGCCTTGCGATACGCGGTGCGTTGCGCGGGTGTTGCGCGTCCGACGTTGAACGTCCGGTAGTAGCACGTCCTGTAACCCATGAACGACTGGATGATGTCGAAGAAGGCCTGGTCGCCCGGGCGGATCAGACGATCCGTGAAGTTGTGCGGATGCGGCGAGCAACGCTCGCCCGAGATCGAGTTGATTGCCTCGACGCAGTCGGATCCCATCAGGTAGAGCCGCGACGTCGCGAGCGCTACGATCTCGCTCTCCTTGACACCCGGCTTGAGCATTTCGGCGATGTCCTGGTAGACGCCGTCGACCATCGCGGCCGCCATGTTGAGCAGCGTCAGCTCGTCGATGTTCTTCACTTCGCGAGCATGCAGCAGCGTCTGCTGGCCGTCGCGGACCTCGATGCCCAGCTTCTGCAACTCGAACAGCATCGGCGGCTCGACGACGTCGAGGCCGAGCGGCATGCTGCCGACACCCTCGGCGTCGAGCAACGACTTGATCTCGCGCGCCGCATCGCGAAACAGCGTGATGTCGGCGCCGGTCGCGCCGCGCAAGCCGAGCAGGCCGGCCCGGCAATGATCGTGCGCGAGCCACGGCGCATGCAGACGATGATGCTTGGCTGCGGAACCGAAATCCCAAATGTAGGGATCGCCGTTGCCGGTCAGGAGCGCATAGCGGGTCAGCTTGTCGCGCGCCCACTCGCCGATGACCGTGCTCGTCATGTAGCGGATGTTGTGCTGGTCGAAGCACAGCAGCGCGCCAAGGCCCGACGCGGCCAGCGCCTCGCGCGTTCGCGCCAGCCGGTAGTCGTGCAATCGGCGAAAGTTGACGCGCTCCTCGAAGTCGACCTGCGTGTGGCCGGGTGCCTGCAACGGGCGGTCCCACCGATGGTGCGGGTCGATCGCTTCCGGCCTGACGATCGAAGGCTCGCGGGCGCGCTTTCTGGCCATGGCGGTATTTGGCTCCTCGCGTAGGGTCGGCTCGGACGATCGATGCGGACGATAGCGCGCGAACGGCCGCGGCACTAGCGTTTCGTGAACGCCTTATCGTAGTACGCGAAATCGACGTAACGCTGCGGATCCGTCAGCGCTTTCGCGGGCGCCGCATACTTGCTGCGCAGTTGCAACACCGTTGCGATGCCCGCGGTGTCCGGCTTCAGGTCGCGCGACAATCCGCCCTTGTCGGCGAGCAACAAATCGTACGATCGTTTCGCGAGCGCCGGCGACATGTCGCGAATGTTCGCGACGAGCAGCGCTTCGACGACGTCGCGGTTCGCGCGATCGTAGAGCCAGTCGGTCGCGGCCTTGTACGCGCGGAGGAAGCCGACCAGCACCGCTTCGTGCTCGCGCGCCCAGCTCCGTCGCGCGAGCCCTACCGTGCCCTGGTAGGCACCGAGCGTCTCTGCCGCCGCGATCGTGTGGTAGCCGCGCGCCTCGGCGAGGAGCTCGAACGGCGTGCGCAGCAGCGTCGCATCGTGCTTGCCGGCGACAAGATCGCGGTAGCGGTTCGCGGTTCCCCCCGCGCGGACGAACGTGACGTCGGCCTCCGCGAGGCCGCTGCGGGTGACGAGCTCACGAATGACGAACGCAAATCCGGTCGTCATCGCGTCGACGGAAACCGTCCTGCCTTTCAACTCCTTGACCGACGTGATCGTTGGCGCCGCGACGATCGAGATGAATCCACCATCACCGCCCATGAATGCGAAGAGGTCGGGGTTGTCGGCGACCTTCGCTTCGCCCTGGCCTTCCTGGTACGCGATGACGTTGTCGATCGCGGCGAACGCGATGTCGGACTTGCCGTCGAGCACCGACGCGACCAGGAATCCGGACGACGGCGTGTAGGTGAGCTGCACGGCAAGTCCTTCCGCTTCGAACGATCCGTTGCGCTGCGCGGCCCACAGCGGCAGATTCCAGCCGCCGTCGAATACCAGAACCCGCAGCGTCATCAGCGGCGCAGAGGGTGCCTGCGCATGCGCGGATGCGACGGCGAACGCGAACGCCACGAGCGCAAGCAGTCGACAGGCCATCCGGTTCCTTCCGTTGGCGAGGCTTTCGCGAGCCCCGCATGCCGGGACTCCGGTAAATTAAAGCACATCGGCACCGATCCCGCTGGTGCACACGTTGCGACGAAACGCCGGCCTGTTCACCGCCGGCGTCGCTGTCTTGCGCGACGCGAGACGCGTGACTGCGTGTGCCACCGCGCGAGCGGCAGTAAGCAGCAGGTCGCCGATCAACCGCGTGCGGCGGTGGCGCGCCTCGAAATGCAGCGCGACCGCATCCGGCCATCCGGTCGCAGCGCCGTCGCGCGTGGCGGCAAGCATCACATCGACATGCGGCCACGTCGCCGCCTGCGGGCAGTTGTCAGGTTGCTGTGCATCCATGGCGATTCCTTCTGGTCATTGGCACCGTCGGGTGCGAGAAGCGGAATCTAGACGCGTCGTCTCATCCTGTAAAATGATTTGTTATGATGTAATCCATCTTCTGGAGAGATTGATGGAACTGAGCGACCTCGTTGTGTTCCGTACCGTCGTCAATGCAGGCGGCGTCACGCGCGCGGCGAACCAGCTGCATCGCGTGCAGTCGAACGTCACCACCCGCGTGAAAAACCTCGAGGACGAGCTCGGGGTCGCGCTGTTCATCCGTGAAGGGCGGCGGATGCAGCTGACACCGGCGGGAAAGGTGTTGCTCGGCTACGCGGAGCGGATCATCGCGCTCGCCAGCGAGGCGAAGGTCGCGCTGCGCGACTCGGGTCCGCGCGGCGTGCTGCGCCTTGGTGCAATGGAGAGCACAGCCGCCGTGCGCCTGCCGGCGCCATTGTCACGGCTGCAGTCGCGTCATCGCGACTTGGCAATCGAGTTGCACACCGGCGATCCGGTGCGCCTGATCGGCGACGTGCTCGCGGGGACGCTCGAAGCGGCGCTCGTTGCCGAGCCGGTCAGCGATCCGCGGCTCGAGTCGATGCCGGTCTACGCCGAAGAGCTCGTGCTCGTCACGCGAAGCGGCCATCCGGCGATCCGCGAGCCGCGCGACATCGCACCGCGGACGCTGCTCGCGTTCCATCCGGGCTGTCCGCACCGCAAGCGACTCGAGGACTGGTTCGATCGCGCGAACGTCATGCCGGAGCGCATCGTCGAGATGAGCTCGTACCACGCGATCCTCGGCTGCGCGGTCGTGGGGATGGGGACGGCGCTGATGCCGAAGAGCGTCGTCGACGCGTACGCCGAACGTGCGCGCCTTGGCGTGCATCCGATCTCGCCGGCCTTTCGCAACGTGCGCACGCTGCTCGTATGGCGCAAGGACTCGCCGCAAGCCAACATTGCGGCGCTCGCCGACGAACTGCGCCCGCAGTCGTCGCCGCGCCGGCGCGCCGCGAAGCGCACCCGGGACGCTCAGGTGTAGGTATAGAACCCGCGGCCGGCCTTGCGCCCGAGATAGCCGGCGGCGACCATCTCCTTCAACAGCGGCGCCGGCCGGTACTTCGGATCGTTGAAGTCGCCGTAGAACACATTCATGACGGCGAGCATCACGTCGAGGCCGATCATGTCGGCCAGCGCCAGCGGCCCGATCGGATGATTGCAGCCGAGCCGCATCCCGTTGTCGATGTCTTCGGCCGACGCAAGGCCCTCCTGCAGCGCGAAGATCGCTTCGTTGATCATCGGGCACAGGATCCGGTTCACGACGAATCCCGGACTGTTTCGCACGACGATCGGCGTCTTGCCGAGGCGCTGCGCGAACGCACGCACGGCGTCGACAGTGGCGTCGGAAGTCTGCAGGCCGCGGATCAGCTCGACGAGCGCCATCATCGGCACCGGGTTGAAGAAATGCATACCGAGGAAGCGCTCGGGACTGCGGGCGACCGCCGCCAGCGCGGTGATCGAGATCGACGACGTGTTCGACGCAACGATTGCGTCCGGCATCGCGCGCGCGCCGATGTCCTTCAGGATCTTGAGCTTCAGGTCCAGGTTCTCGGTGGCCGCCTCGATGACGAGATGGGCGCGCGAAAGGACCGCGTAATCGGTCGATGCCGTAATGCGCGCCAGCGCTGCGCTGCGAGCGTCCGCGGTGATCTTGTCCTTTTTCTGCAATCGCTCGAGGCTCGCGCCGATCGCGGCGACGCCGCGGTCCAGCGCCGGCTGTGCGACGTCGATCATGACGACATCAATACCGGCAGTGGCGCACGCCTGCGCGATGCCGTTGCCCATCGTTCCGGCGCCGATGACGCCTACCCGCTCGATCGCCTGCATTGTTGTCGCCTGACTCGTGACCGGACGACGCGATTATGCCTTGTCGATCGACGGGCGCTCGTCGCCGCGACGGCCCGGGCGACGCGTCGGCTTGCGTTGCACGGCCACGCGCGGCGGGGCTGAACGCAGCCCCGCGAAAAACGTGTCGACAAGCGCGGGCGCGGAGCACGCGAGGTCGTGCGCGGCAGGATCGAGCACCCAGCTGTTCATCAAGCCGCCGATATACGCATGGAGCGCCTGCGCGGCGAGTGGTGTATCGGTGTCACCGGGCAGCTGCCCGCCGGACACGGCCTGCTGGAGCACGCGCTCGACGTGCGTCAAGCAATGCCGGCGCTCGCGCTGCCTGCGCTCGGTGAGCGGCGCCATCTCGCCCGCCGAATCGGTCTCGTGCAGCATCACCTCGAACACCGCCTGCGAACGCGGGTCGCACGCGAGCCGGGTAAGCGCCGTGATCGCCAGCGTGCGCAGCGTGCCGAGCGGATCGTCGTGGGTTGCCGCGCCGGCATCGCTCAGCATGATTTCCATCGGCAGCAGCGCGCGCTCGCACATGGCCGCGCACAGGTCGGCCTTGTCGCGGAAATGCCAGTAAACGGCGCCGCGCGTCACGCCCGCCGCAGCGGCGACCTCGGCGAGCGAGCTCCGCGCGATGCCGCGCCGGCGAAACACCGTTTCGGCCGCGTCGAGCAGCTGCTCGCGCGTGATCGCCGCATCTTCCTTCGTCCTGCGTGCCATTGCCTTGATGCCCTTTTTCCGCGGCGCGTGTTGCGAAACTCTTTACAAACAGTCGCGATTGTATGTATCCTTTTCACTTCGCACAAGGCGCACCGCAACAACCCCGCGCCGTTCAAGACCCCTGGGAGTCGCTGATGTCCGTCGCGCTGCGTTCATTTCCCCGCCTATTACCCGTCGCCCTCGTCGCCCTTCTGGCCGCCTGCGGGCAGAAACCGCAAGGCGGCGGCTTTCGCGGCTTCCCGCCGGCCGACGTCACCGTGCAGCCGGTGGCGCTGCAGACGTTTCCCGTCACGTTCGAATACGTCGGGCAGACGCAGGGCTCGAAGGACGTCGAGGTGCGCGCGCGCGTAACCGGCATTATCGAGAAGCGGCTGTTCGAGGAAGGCGCGGCCGTCAAGGCCGGTCAGACGCTGTTCATCATCGATGCACGCCAGTATCAGGCGCAGGTCGCCGCGGCGAACGCCGACGTCTCGCGCGCGAAGGCACAGAAGGCGCAGGCTGATCGCGAGGCAGCACGGTTGAAGCCGCTCGCCGAGCGCAAGGCAATCGGGCAGAAGGAAGCCGACGACGCCGCGTCGGCGGCCGACCTGGCCGCCGCCGCCGTGCAGGCGTCGCAGGCCAAGGTGGCCGAGCTCAGCGTCAATCTGGGCTACACGAAAGTGCTGGCGCCGATCTCCGGCCTGACGAGCCGTTCGCAGAAATCGGAAGGCAGCCTCG
>Ga0207678_10002505_pt1 | contig 16717 bp, 15 predicted proteins | sample KBSC63metaG_FD_184319 | JGI IMG/M metagenome (GOLD analysis project Ga0207678, IMG submission 184319) | Corn rhizosphere microbial communities from Kellogg Biological Station, Michigan, USA - KBS C6-3 metaG (SPAdes) (version 2) | ecosystem: Host-associated > Plants > Roots > Rhizosphere > Soil ...
CGCTGGTCATACATCTGCAGCGCCTCGTAACGCGCATTGGGGTTCATGCCCCAGCCGACATGCGACACGGCATAGGCCTCGCGGTCGCCCCAGGCGGCGAGATAGCGCTTCATCATCTCGGCGTCGGCGCCCTCGCCCGTCAGCTCGGTGAGATAGTCATCCTTGAACAGCATACGCACCGGCGACGTCAGATAGCGCTTGAAGGTCAGGTTGATATCGCCTGCATCCATCACCACCGTGCCGTTGATGGTCTTGCTCTTCGGGAACGAAACCACGATGCCGCCCGGCCAATGCGCCAGCGTGCCCGGCTTGTCGGTCCAGCCCCAGACGCCGACGGTGGCCGCGCCTTCCATATTCACGTCGAGATCGGTGCCGGCTTTCGAGGTCACCTTCATGTGCTTCGTGCCGCGCAGCATCTTCGCCGCCGCGCGCACGCGCTTCTCGAGCGCCGAGTCCGGCACCATGCGCTCGAGCGCTTCCGGATGCTCGTTGGAGATCACCAGAATGCGCGCGCCGGCCTTCAGGATCTCCGGTGTTTCCTTGGCATGCATCAGGCCTTCGATGGTGCAGTCGACGACGAAGCCGGCCTGCTGCAGCGCTGATACAACCGGCCCGAGTTGCTGGATCGCTTCGGACGCGCCGGTGGAGCGGATCGGCACGACCTGCTTGTTGCGCGGCGTCGGCACCACGACGTGGAACGGCCGCGCGCCCATGCGGAGCAATGCCAATTCGGCAATGTGCACATTCAGCGCGCGCGATTGCGTCTCGGAGAGGATGGCGGCAGTGTCGCCGGGCTTGACCGCGCAGCGCTCGAAGATCTCGCAGAATGCGTCGATCCATTTCGCCTCGATGCGATCCGCCAGCATGCCGTTTCTCCGTGTTTTAAAGCGATTATGGTTGGATGATAGGCGCGGTCATGTTATATGAAAAGGAATATTTTTAATCTTGAAGGACAATCCGGCGCTGTATTTTGGGCAGTCGCTGATGTCGCGGAGCGGCGAATTCCATGGCGTTTGACAAGACGGCGCAGGACAAGGTCGCGGATAACAAGCTCCCGGACAAGGCGCAGGCGGTCAACCCCGCGACGTTTCGTCAGGCGCTGGGCCAGTTTCCGACCGGCGTCACCGTGGTCACCGCCACCAATGGCGACCATCCCGTCGGCATGACCGCGAACTCCTTCTCGTCGGTGTCGCTCGATCCGCCACTGGTGCTGTGGAGCGTCGCGAAATCTTCGCCGAGCCACGATCCCTTCGTCGAGGCTGATGCCTTCGCCATTCACTTTCTCGGCGCCGATCATGGCGAGCTCGCGATGCGTTTCGGCCGTCGCGGCTCCGACAAGTTTGCTGATATCGCCCATGCGCCGGGCATCAGCGGCGCACCGCTGATCGAAGGCCTCGCACCGATCTTCGAATGCAAGACCTGGGCGCGCTATCCCGGCGGCGACCACACGATCTTGGTCGGTGAAGTCGTGCACTTCGTCGAGCGCAATCACGACCCCCTCGTCTTCCACTCCGGACAACTCCGCCGCATCGACAAGGCACAGCCACGTGCGCCGGCTCTGGCCAGCAACAGTTTTGCGCGCAGCTACCTGTCCTATCTGCTGGCGCGCGCCAGCTTCAACGTGTCCAGTTCGTTTCACGCGCGGCTGAAAGAATGGGACCTCACCGTGCCGGAATGGCGTGTGCTGGCCTGCCTCGCCGATGTCGAGGGCCTGTCAGTCGGCGAACTCGCCGCAATGGCTTTGATGAAGCAGCCGGGCCTGACGAAAGTGCTCGACCGCATGGAGCGTGACGATCTGCTTAAGCGCAAGAGCACCTCGAACGATCGGCGCCGCGTCACGCTCTACCTGACCGCAAAGGGTCGCGCACGCGTCAAGCCGGTGCAGAAGGCGGCGCTCGAACATGAGACAGAGCTGCTGAGCCGCTTCAGCGACGACGAGCGCGCAACGATCAAATACACGCTGGATCTCCTGATCGACAGCGGCATGTCGGACGTCACGGGCGAGTAGAAAAGCTCCCAGCGTAGGATGGGTAGAGCGCAGCGAAACCCATCACTTTCAGTGTATGTGGGCGATGGGTTTCGCAACGCTACGCTGCGCGTAACGCCGCTCTACCCATCCTACAATTCAAACGAAAATGGCCGGGACATGCCCGACCATCACGTCATTATCGATGTAGCTCGCCGTTACTTGATCGGCGCGACGACCTTGCCCTTCAGCTCGGAGACGTCGAGCTTCTTCGGCAGCATTCCGGACTCGACATAGGTGTCGAGCATTTTCTGGATCGCGTCGAAATTCGGCGCGGCGCCGGGGTCGCGTGCGAAGTCGTTATCCTTCAACAGGTAGGTTTCCAGCACCGGGATCGGCGCCTTCATCACTTCGTTGACAACCTTCAGCGTTTCATCGCGATTGGCCAGCGCCTTCTGCATACCCAGCGTCAGATCGCGCACATACATTTTGGCCAGTTCCGGATTCTTCTCGATGAAGTCGGCACGGCAGGCTTCGAGGATGTGCACGATGCCGTCCTGCTGCTGCGACAGCGAGAACAGCTTGCGGGTGCCGCCCTTGGCTTCCATGCGCGCGGCGAACGGCTGGTTCATCACGGCGGAGTCGACACGGCCCGAACGCAGCGCTTCTTCCGAGAGCGCGAAGCCGACTTCAACCAGCTTGACGTCCTTGGCCGGATCGAGGCCGGCCTGCTTCAGCAGGATCGCCATCGGGCCATAAATGCCGGAGCCGAGCGTGTTGATCGACATCGTCTTCCCCTTGAGGTCGGCGATGGTCTTGATCGGCGAGTCGTCCTTTACCGCCCAATAGACCGAGAAGCTGCCCGGTTTTTCGAACACGTGCTGCGCAACGATCGAAGCCTTGAGGTTGCCGCTCTGCACGCCCTGCGCCAGTGCCAGCACCGATTGCGTCGCGCAATCCAGCGCGCCGGCCGCGAGTGCCTGCGTCATCGGCGCGGTGCCCTGAAACTGCACCCACTCGATATTGTATTTCTTGCCGAGATCCGCGAATTCCTGCGGACGCTTCATCATCCAGTATTTGGATTCTTCGGCCGGGATGGTCCAGCCAACCTTGATGGTTTGTTGGGCAAATGCCGAGCCACTGCTCAGCAACGCTCCGAGTGCCAGAGCCGCCACAACGCCACGCTTCGATGCGATCCGCTTCATCCTGAATTCCTCTGTTTTCAGCGATCCGGCCGCAGTCAGAAACGAATGCAATTCTCTTGCCGAAGCGCTCCCCACTCACAATTGTTTCATGCTTCAAATGATCGCGCAATATGCCTCGCTATGGGCTATATTGAAGCAGACTGGTTCGACTGCCAGCCCGGGAATTGATTCACCATGAGCAATGACTCCTTCTTCTCCGACCTCCTCGCATCCATCTCGGAACGCGGACGCACTCTGCTGCGGCTCGGTCCCGCATCTGTCGATCCCAAACAGAACGCATCGGATTTGATCGAACTCTGTACGGAGCTGTTGTCCGGACGCGGCGAAGCGTCCGGCACGGTCCTCGCGCGCGGCGTGCTCGATCGCTACAAGAGTCTCGACGAGGCCGGTCGCCTCACCTTCTTCGAGAACCTCGCACAGAATTACGGTCCCGATCGTGACAAGCTTGAGAAGGCCATCGAAGCATGGCGTGCCAAGCCGACCGGCGACGTCTCCGGCGAATTGCATTTCGCATCCGAGCCGCAGCGGCAGGAACTGTTTCGCCGGCTGAACCGCGCGCCGAACGCGACCAGCGAACTCGTGAAGATGCGTGAAGATCTTCTCGATCTGAAGAATGGTAACAAAGACCTCAACGCCGTCGATCGCGACGTCGTTCATCTCTTGGCATCGTGGTTCAACAGGGGATTTCTGGTGCTGCGCAAGATCGACTGGTCCACGCCCGCCAATGTGCTCGAAAAAGTCATCAAATATGAAGCGGTGCATGAGATTCACGACTGGGACGATCTGCGCCGCCGGATCGATCCCGTGGATCGCCGCTGCTATGCGTTCTTCCACCCTGCCCTTGTCGATGAACCGCTGATCTTCGTCGAAGTTGCGCTCACCGAAACCATTCCGGGCGCCATCGCGCCGCTGCTGGCCGTCGATCGCCAGCCGGTGCCGATCGAGCGCGCGCGCACCGCGGTGTTCTATTCGATCTCCAACTGCCAGCGCGGTCTCGGCGGCATTTCGTTCGGCAACTTCCTGATCAAGCAGGTGGTCGAGGAACTGCGCCGCGAATTGCCGAAGCTCGACACGTTCGTGACACTGTCGCCGGTGCCGGGTTTCATGAAGTGGCTCAAGAAGGCCGATGACCTCAACCTGTCCAATGAAGACCAGGCGCTGGTCGACATGCTCGCCGATCCGCTATGGGTCAACGACACGGCATTGACGGCGCAGCTCAAGCCCGTGATGGAACAGCTCGCCGCGCATTACTTCCTGAGAGCCAAGAGCCCACGCGGCGGTCCGATCGATTCCGTCGCCCGCTTCCATCTCGGCAACGGCGCACGGCTCGAGCGCATCGACTGGCTCGGCGATACCTCGGCGAAGGGCCTGCGCGAGTCCGCCAGCCTGATGGTGAACTATCTGTATCGTCTCGACGATATCGAGAAGAACCACGAAGCCTATGCCGACCATTACGAGATCGCGGCATCGAGCGCGGTGAAGAAGCTGCTGAAGAGTGAAAGCGGCGGTGGCCTGCGTTTGCTGGACAGCATGCGGCTGTCGCGGGCGGAGTGACGAACTTCACCTCTCCCCGCTTGCAGGGAGAGGTCGACTGAAACGCGCGAAGCGCGTGGAAGTCGGGTGAGGGGGACTCTCCACCTGCTCAGCTCTCGGAGAGTCCCCCTCACCCGTCGCGGACTTCGTCCGCGCCACCCTCTCCCCGCTTGCGGGGAGAGGGGCATCCCTCACTTACAAGGCTTGCTGTCCTTCACATTGAACTTGCTCATGGCGCCGCCGATGACGAAGTCATTGTAGTCCAGCATCAGCGACCGCGAGACGCCGTTCTCATAGAGTTCGAATGACATCGCATAGACCGGTGTCTGCTCGCCGCCGTCGGAGGATTTGGCCGATTTGTCGTAATAGCTGACGGTGACCGGCCAGCGCGTCAGCTTTTTCATCCCGTCATCGCCCGTCGAGGGATCGGGTTCGCTGACCTTGCGGTCGCCGGGGATCGCCTGCCCGATCACCGTGAGCGTGCTGTAGACTTTCTCGCCTGTATCCGACCCGTCATAGACATTCAGTTCCAGCACCGACTTGCCTTCGCGTGCGGCAGCAATGATGCGGTGGATCTGCTCGGTCGGAAACACCGTGGAGCCCTCCAGCGTGAAGGTCTTCGCCACCGGCTGCTTCAGCTTGACGGTGACGTGATCGCCTTCGCGCTCCGCTATGCCGTCAACGGCGCTGACATCGCCGTCATTCATGCGGGTGTCGATCTTGAACCGATAGCTCTTGCCGTCGCCGGCTTCCCAGCTGGTGGAGCGCAGATCGCTCAGCGTGGTCTTGTCCTCGCCGCTGTTCAGCTCCGAGACCTGACGGAAATCCGACGTGTAGCCTTCGCAGGCACTGCCGGTAAAATTATAGAGGATGCGGCCGCTGGCGCTGTTGACGCTGGCATTGCCGCGCGACTTCAACAGCTTCAGTTCATACAGCGCCTGGTGCGCGACGAACGGCGTGCCCGCAGCAGGCGGAGCCGCGAATGCCGACACCGGCGCTACGAAGGTCGCAATGGTCAGTGCCAGCGAAGCGGCCTGGAGGCGCGAAACGGAGGAAATGCGGCGCATGGGGTTTCCCTGGATTCTGGAACTACAACAATAGAGAGCGTCCTATTGCGTCGCAACTACGGCCGCGCCGGATTCGCACTGCGGAAATGCCATATTCTGCAGCGAATCTTGCCAAATCCGCACAGTTGCGGCGGCGACCCGATGTCGCCCGATCGTCACTTGCGCGGCGACGCGGTATGGGTGAAACAGACGGTGCCTGAACCCTTTGGGGACTTTTGTTCGGGCACATCATCAATTGTTTGGGGAATCACGATGGCAGGAACGGTCGAGCAGAAACTTGCGGATCTGGGGGTCAAGCTTCACGAGCCGGTGAGCCCGGTAGCGAACTATGTCGGCTTCGTCCGCACGGGCAATCTGCTGTTCGTCTCCGGTCAGATCTGCATGGGCGCCGACGGCCAGCTGATCGCCAAGGGCAAGCTCGGCGCCGGCGTCACCCTCGAACAGGGCGTCAATGCCGCACGCGGCTGCGCCATCAACATCCTGGCGCAGGTCAAGGCTGCGCTCGGCGATCTCGACAAGGTGGCCCGCGTCGTCCGTCTCGGCGGCTTCGTCAATTCGACGCCGGATTTCATCGACGCGCCGAAGATCATCAATGGCGCATCAGACCTGATGGTCGCGGCCTTCGGCGACAAGGGCCGGCATTCCCGCGCCGCTGTCGGCGTCGCCTCGCTGCCCGCCGATTGCGCGGTCGAGGTCGACGCGGTGTTCGAAGTCATCTAGCTTTTCGTTTTGACGCGTTTTCTTCACGCGAACCGGTATCCACTTCGCTTGAAAACGCTCTGATGCAGGACAATACCGATGCGCGCACCTGACTGGCTCATCGCCCGGCCGGTCGCGCATCGTGGCCTGCATGATCGCACCCGCGGCATCATCGAGAACATGCCCGGCGCCATGCACGCCGCCATATCAGGCAATTTCAGCATCGAGACCGATGTCCAGCTCACCGCCGACGGCGAGGCGATGGTGCATCATGACGATGAGTTGGGACGCCTGACCGAAGGCTCCGGTCCCCTGCTCGCGAAGACCTCCACCGAACTCAAGCAAATAACCTTCAAGGACACGCCTGAGCGCATGATGTCGCTCGGCGATCTTCTTGCACTGATCGACGGCCGTGTCGGACTCGTGATCGAGATCAAGAGCCATTTCGATGGCGACCGCAAACTGGTCACCCGCATCGCCGAGATTCTGAAAACCTATCGCGGGCCGGTTGCCTGGATGTCGTTCGATCCCGATCAGGTTCTCGCGATGCGCGAGATCGCCCCCGGGATCCCGCGCGGCATTACCGCCCAGCGCACCTATGACGACGGCGAGTGGTTGACGCTGACGCAGGCCCAGCGCGACGGCATGCGCCATCTCCGCCATGCCTTCCGCACCCGCCCCCATTTCGTCTCCTACTGGGTCAAGGAACTGCCGGCCCCGGCGCCCTGGATCGCCCGCAACCTGTTCGGCTGCGCGCTCCTGACCTGGACCGTGCGCACGCCGGAACAGCGCGCCATCACCGCCCGCTATGCCGACCAGATGACCTTCGAGGGCTTTGTGCCGTAAATTGAAGGCGTTGCGGCCGGGACTTGAAGTGTCCGGCGCGATGCACAATCTTAGGAGCGGTCACCGCGACGGTTGATCGCATATGACCGGTTCAAGTGATTGATGACGTCATCGGAAATTACGCTCGAAGCAGTGGCGTCCATCAGCCAGATCCCGGCCACGGACTGGGATGCCTGCGCCACCGGTCATGCCGATCTCGGTGGCATTGAGAGCCTCGATACGCTGGCCCCAGCGGCCAATGGTTGCGCCTCGAAAGCCAATTACAACCCGTTCGTGTCCCATGCCTTTTTCACGGCCGTCGAGAAGTCGAATTCGGCCTGCGCCCGCACCGGCTGGGGACCGCGCCATCTGATCGCCAAGAGTGATGGCCGCATCGTCGGTGTCGTGCCCTGCTATCTGAAATCGCACTCGCAGGGCGAATACGTGTTCGACCGCGGCTGGGCCGATGCCTATGAGCGCGCCGGCGGGCAATATTACCCGAAGCTGCAGGCCTCGGTTCCGTTCACGCCCGCCACCGGCCCGCGCCTGCTGATCCGCGACGGCGTCGATGTGGAACGCGTCGGCGCGGCGCTGGCCGGCGGCCTCGTCGGTCTCTGCGAGGCCACCGATGCATCGTCTGTCCATGTCACTTTCGCGCGCGAGAGCGAATGGCAATTCCTTGCTGCACGCGGCTTCCTGCAGCGCACCGACCAGCAGTTTCATTTCCGCAATGACGGCTACGCCACCTTCGACGATTTCCTGGCAACGCTGAATTCGCGCCATCGCAAGGCGATCAAGCGCGAGCGCCGCGATGCGCTGGCCAATGGCATCACCATCCACCCCCTCACCGGCAATGAGATCACCGAGGATGCGTGGGACGCGTTCTTCGCCTTCTACATGGAGACCGGCTCGCGCAAATGGGGTCGCCCCTATCTGACACGCGAGTTTTATGCGCTGATCGCCGAGAGCATGAGCAATGACGTCGCGCTGATCATGGCCAGGCGCGATGGCAAGTGGATCGCCGGCGCCATCAATTTCATAGGCTCGGATACGCTGTTCGGCCGCCACTGGGGCGCCGTCGAGCATCACCCGTTCCTGCATTTCGAGGTCTGCTACTATCAGGCCATCGACTTCGCCATTCGCCGCGGGTTGAAGACCGTGGAGGCTGGCGCGCAGGGCGAACACAAGATCGCACGGGGCTATCTGCCGCAGACCACCTATTCGGCGCATTACATTGCCGATCGCGGACTGCGTCAGGCCGTCGGCGAATATCTTCAGCGCGAGCGCGAATATGTCGCGGAGGCCGTCCGCGAATTGACCGAAGCCGGCCCGTTCAGGAAGGGCGACGAGCAGGATTAAGCCGTCTTGACCGGCTCCCCTCTGGCGGCGACAGTCGCCCAAACTTGCGCCGAAATTCTCCGGAGGATTCCATGACCGCGTATGACCCGAACAACATCTTCGCCAAGATCCTGCGCGGCGAATTCCCCTGCTACAAGGTCTATGAGAACGACCACGTGCTGGCGTTTCTCGACATCATGCCGCGCTCCCCCGGCCATACGCTGGTGATCCCCAAGGCGCCGGCGCGCAACATCTTCGACATCACGCCGGACGATTACGCCCATGTGATCCGCGCCGCCCACAAGATCGCCGCTGCCTGCAAACAGGCCTTCAAGGCCGACGGCATGACCGTCGCGCAATATTCGGAAGCGGCCGGCGGCCAGGTGGTGTTTCACCTGCACATGCATGTGATGCCGCGCCACGACAATGTCGGCCTGCTGCCGCCGGCGTCGCGCAAGGAAGACCCGAAAGTGCTGGAAGACAACGCGACGAAACTGATCGCGGCACTGGCAGCGCTGTAGGCTACGCACCGGCCGTGCGCTCCCTCTCCCCGCTCTGCGCGGGGAGAGGGGTGGGGTGAGGGGCAAGGCACACAGCCAATCGCAATAGTGATCTATCGGATCGCTGCCTGCGGCTTCAAATTACCGACCCGAGAGCGTTTACTCGCGTCAACGTCGTGCACAGCCCCTCACCCGCCGCGAAGACGCGGCGACCTCTCCCCGCAAAGAGCGGGGAGAGGTTAAGTCCCCTACTCCGTCTGAAAGTCCCCCGGCTGTGGCGGCGCCAGCGGCGTGAATTCGCAGCGGTCGGGTTTCACGTCCAGCAGCGGCGTCTCGTCGAGGCAATCGAGCCCGCGCACCAGCACGGTCGATCCCTCGATCCCCACCAGCTTCACCATGGATGTGCCGAGCGGGTTCGGCCGCACCGGCGTACGCAGTGAGAAGATGCCACGCGCATTGCCGTCGTTTTTCGGACTCTGCAGCACCAGGTCGCGGCGCGACAGATGCAGCCAGTAGATCACTTCGAGATGTTTGTAGAGGTCGAGATCCTTCAGCCCCGGCACCCAGGGCTCGAAGATCTCGAGCCGGCACACCGGGCCGTCATGGCGGCCCTGCCGCGGCGTTTCCAGCCGCGACGTCCAGGGCGTGCGGATGCGCCCGATATAGACGAGGCCCGCATGGTTCGGCTTCGGTGCATCGACGGCGAGTTCGCCGGCGCGGATTTCACTTTCACGAACCATTGGTCACCGTTCTTGTATCCCGTCGATCAATCCAGCGAGATATTCTGCGCCTTGATCACCTTCGACCACCGGGCCCGGTCTTCGTCAACGAATTCGTTGATCTCCTTGACCGTCTTCGGTCGCAGTACGGGGAAGCCGATCTTTTCCAGCGAGGCACGGAACGTAGTGTCGTTCAAGGCACGGTCCATGCTGGCCATCACCGTCTTCACGACATCGTCCGGCAGTTTCGACGATCCCGCCAGACCGAACCAGACGCCGACCTGATAGTCCGCATATCCGCTCTCGATGACGGTGGGCACGTCAGGCAGATCGGGACTGCGCTCCTTGGAGCTGACACCGAGCGGCCGCAACAACCCGGCCTTCACGGGCGGCAGCGCCGTGGAGAGCGTATCGAACATCACCTGGATATTGCCGGAGAGGAGATCGGTCAGCGCCGGCCCGGCGCCCTTGTAAGGCACATGGGTCATCTCGACGCCGGCGATCTGCTTGAACATCTCGCCAGCCAAGTGAATCGTGCCGCCGGTGCCGGCCGATCCGAAATTCAGCTTGCCGGGATTGGCCTTCGCGTAGGCCACGAATTCCTTCACCGTCTTGGCCGGCACGGACGGATGCACTTCCATCACGACGGGCAGATCGGTCACCACCGTCAGCATCCGCAGATCTTTCTGCGGATCGTAGGACAGCTTTTTGTAGAGCAGCGGATTGAGCACCATGATGGACGCAGCCGTGACAAACAGCGTGTAGCCATCGGGCTCTGCACGCGTCACCATTTCGGCGGCGATGGCGCCCTGCGCGCCCGGCTTGTTCTCGACGATCGTCGCTTGCTTGAGGTCGCGGCCGAGATAATCCGCCACGAGACGCGCGAGCACGTCGGTCGGCCCGCCGGCTGCATAGGGCACCACGAGCTTGATCGTGCGCGTTGGATATTCCGCCGCACGGGCGAGCGGCGCGGCAAAACCCAGCGCAGCGATAACGATGCCGGTTATCAAGGCAGAACTTGCGCGCAATCTCATATCGTCTCCCAACCCCTATTTTTAAGTTGAGCGGAGACTATCGCGTTCACGCAGTCATACAAGGCCGATACAGCCTGACGCTGTCGTCTATCAACCGAGGATGTATTTGCCGGTGACCATCACCAGCTCGCCGCATGCGACGCCGAGAAAGATCGAGCGCCGGAAAGCGACAAAGACGACGAGGCCGACAGCCACCGCACCATAGCGCAGCGGCGGCGGAATACTCGCGAGTGCGCCGGGCGGCACGACAAGAATTTGCGCGATGACACCGGCGAGGATCGCAGTAGCCACCGCCCTCACCCAGATCAGGATCTCGGACTCTTCATCGACACCACCGCCGAGCCACAGGCCGAGCATGCGCCAGACCTCATTGGGGAGGAAACCCGCCAGCAGCAGCACAAGGAGCGCGTGCCAGTCGCCGATGAAGTCGCTCATCGCCGCCTCCAGCGATGCACGCCATAGGCGATCGTCCCGGCCGAGACGCCGGAGATCAGAATATCGACGCCGGTGTTGAAGAGCGACACGAGAGGAAACAGCGCGAGACCGAGCACGAGCGCCACGATATCGGCGAGCTGCTTGCAGTTGCGCGCCGTCGACAGCAGAAACGCCAACGGCGTCAGCAACAGGATCGCCGCACCGAACAGCGGCGGCAGATTGGCCGCGAGGTGATAGCCAATGAACGTCGCGGTCAGCGACGACAACACGAGTCCGAGGCCGAGCCCGTTGACGAAGGCGATGCGTCGCTCGCGCGGGACCAGCGGCATTAACCGGAAGCATTCCACCCACAGCGTTACTGCGATGAAATGCGACGGCAAGATCAGTTGCCGCTTTTTGGTATCCGGCATGCGCAGCATCGGCAGCACCGACACCACCATGGGAAACAGACGGATCGCGCTCACGGTCACCGCGAGCGCCGCCTGGATCACTGTGGCGCCCGAGCCGAGCGCGACGAGAAGAATAATCTGTGCGGGACCGGCCCAGACGAACAATGTGCTGGCCAACGCCCAGAACAGGCTGAAATGTGTGTCATGGGCCAGCGCGCCGATGCCGATATAGGTCGCGAACAAGACCAGCGTCAGGATGGTCGTGGTGATCGACCGCATGCCGTAAAGGAAGGCCGCCGCACTGCCCTGCCATCTCGGTGAATCCAGTGCAGGAAGCGACACGTGGGTTTGTTTCTTCTTGGTTGATCCGACGTGTCATAGGCTGCCGAAAGCCGCCGGCGTCAAGAGGCGCCAATGCATGGGGTGCCAGCAGTCACGCTCTGCCATTGCGCAGCACCAGACAGCCTTGCCCGGCCCGGCGGATCTTGCCGCAGAGATCGTTGGCCTCGTCACGCGTGTCGGTCCCGATCCTCACCTGATAGAAGGTTCGCGTGCCGCGGCTTCGGAACAGCGAACTCAACAGATTGGGATCGCGTTCGCCGACCACCGTGCGCAAACGCAGCATCACGCGCGCATAGGACATCAGAGCACGATCACGATTGAAGCCTGCCGCCAGTTGCACACCCCATGGCCGTGCTTCGCCGAGCTTCACGCGCGCTTCCAGTTGCGTGACGAAGGGATTGGGCGCGCGCTGCAGCAGTGCCATCAATTCACGGCAGCTCGACGTCGCGGCACGCGGCGGCGTCTTGCCGTTACGGCCCGCAGCCTGCCAGTCCTCGACCGTCGCGCCGGTGATCGCGGAGACGTAGTTGCGGGTCTCGCCGGGCATGTATCCCTTGCCGTCGAGCCAGTCCTGCACACGGCGCGGTCCTGCATTATAGGCCGCAGCCGCGAGGCCGAGATTGCCGAACTGGTTGCGCAGCTCGCTGAGAAACTCCGCCGATTTCGGCAGCGCCTGCACCGGATCGAACGGATCGAGCAGACGCCGCTCATTGGCCGTGCCCGGCATGAATTGCGCGATGCCCTGCGCGCGCTGGCCATTGCGCGTCACGGGACCCACGGCATCGGGCTGAAACCGGCTTTCCTGCCAGATCACACGGGCGAAGAATTCCAGCGGCAGGTCGTTGGCTCGCGCTGCAGACTCGATCATCAGACACATCGACTCGCGGGCACCACTGTCCCGCGCCAGATTAGGCTTTTCCGGAGTCGCCATTGGCAGCATCCGGTCCGCGCCGGGCTTCGCCAGTTCGCTGATCGGGAGCTCCTCGGCGCGCACGCCCGCGACCGGCGCAAGCAACAGCGCCGCGAGGCAAATTATCCGGCCGATGATGCTTCCGAACGCCATGCCTGATCCCGCGCGGATTCCCCGCGCCTTGACAGCGGGACCCCAGCAGCTAGCTATGAATGAAAGACGGCAAAAGCGGGAGTGCAAACAATGGCCGACGCGCGCGACGACACATCCGGCTTTGCCAGCGACGACGATGTTCCGATCCAGTATATGGCCCGCACCCGCGCCTATTATCAGGCGATCGGCTACGACGTTCCCTATCGCTGGGCCCATCACATCGACGCGCCGTTCCAGCCGCTCAGGAAACCGCTGGCGCAGTCGCGCGTCGCCATCGTCACCACCGCAGCGCCCTTCGATCCCGCCAAGGGCGATCAGGGTCCGGGCGCGCTCTATAACGGCGGCGCCAAATTCTATCAGGTCTATGACGGCGATACGTCGGTCGATCATGACCTGCGCATCTCGCACATCGCCTATGACCGCGTGCACACGAGGGCGGACGACAGCGGCACCTGGTTTCCCCTGCCCGCGCTACGCGCACTCGCGGCGTCGGGCCGCATCGGCAGCGTCGCGCCGCGCTTCTACGGCGCGCCGACCAATCGCAGCCATCGCGTGACCCTTGAGACCGATGCGCCGGAGATCGTGACGCGCGCCAAAGCCGATGGTGTCGATGTCGCCGTCCTGGTGCCGAATTGCCCGGTCTGCCACCAGACCATCAGCCTCGTCGCCCGTGAGCTGGAGGCCAATGGCATCTCCACTGTGGTAGCGGGCTGCGCCAAGGACATTGTCGAACACGCTGCCGTGCCCCGTTTCCTGTTCAGCGACTTCCCGCTCGGCAATTCCGCCGGCAAGCCGCATGACAAGGCCTCGCAGGCGCAAACCCTGGAATTGGCGCTGCGCCTGCTGGAATCCGCCGTGGGTCCGCAGACCACCCTGCAATCGCCGCAGCGCTGGGCCAGCGATGCCATCTGGAAGCGCGACTACAACAATGTCGCCCTGCTCAGCGCCGAGGAACTGGCGCGCCGCCGGGCCGAATTCGACAAGCAGAAGGACATTGCCCGCGGATTGCGCGAGACGGCGGCCTGAGCCCGCCCTGAGGCCGATCACCCCGTCTTTCGGCGATCGCCCTTAACTTTGGTTTACGTTAAATCCGCTCAATCCGCGCGAGAGCCTTCCCCGGCGGATGGAACTGCGTACAGTCCCCGCCTGCAACCTCAGGGGACCTCAGGACATGGACGAGCGGCGCAAGAACGTCAGGGACAAGGTGATCTACGGTGCCGTCGCGTCCAAGGACCAGAAGGCCAAGGAATGTGTCGTGCGCGACATTTCCGAAGACGGCGCCCGCATCGAATTTGGAAGCGGCGCGCGGCTGCCGAAGGATGAGCTGACACTCAACATCGCGCGAAAGGGCCGCTCGTTCCTCGCCAGGATCGTCTGGTGGCGCGACAACATCGTCGGCGTCGCCTTCACCGATCCGCCGGAGGAGAGCAAGGAAAGCTCCGACATCGAAGAGCGCCTGCGCAAGAGCGAGAAGAAAAAGCGCGAATTGCAAAAGCAGATTCAGAAACTGCTGGGGCAGTAAGGCGTTTGGCCAAATAACAAAACCGCAAACTCAGCCCTCATCCTGAGGAGCGCGCTTGCGCGCGTCTCGAAGGATGGGTGCATATGCATTCATGGTTCGAGACGGCGCCGAAGAGGCGCCTCCTCACCATGAGGACAGAGAGCGTATCCCCCAAAACAAAAACGGCCGGTGATTTCTCACCGGCCGTTTTCAATTGTTCAATCGCCCGATGGCTTACGCCTTCTCCAGCGGCCCCTTGGCCGAACCCGAGCCCTTGCCCGACTTCGGCTTCTTGGCGGCGCCGCGCTTGGCCGGCAGCTTCTCCGGTTTCGGCGTCACCGGACCGTCGACGAATTCGAAGCCGATGCTTTCCTGCTCGACACCAAGCACCGCCTCGTCCTTCTTCAGGATGACGCGGACGTGGCCGCCATTCTTGAGCTTGCCGAACAGCAGTTCGTCGGCCAGCGGCTTCTTGATGTGCTCCTGGATCACGCGGCCCATCGGGCGCGCACCCATCTGCTCGTCATAGCCGTGCTGGATCAGCCAGGCCTTGGCGGGATCGGACAGTTCGATGGTGACGTCGCGGTCCGCGAGCTGGGCTTCCAGCTGCAGCACGAACTTCTCCACCACCATGCCGATCACATCCGAATTCAGATGTGCGAAGGACACGACTGCATCGAGGCGGTTGCGGAATTCCGGCGCGAACTGCCGGTTGATCGCCTCCTGATCCTCGCCTTCCCGCTTGCCGCGGGTAAAGCCGAAGGCCGCACGCGCCATGTCGGCAGCGCCGGCATTGGTCGTCATGATCAGGATCACGTTGCGGAACGAGACCTGCTTGCCGTTATGGTCGGTCAGCCGGCCGTGATCCATCACCTGCAGCAGCACGTTGTACAGATCAGGATGCGCCTTCTCGATTTCGTCGAGCAGCACCACGCAATGCGGATGCTGGTCCACGCCATCGGTGAGCAGACCGCCCTGATCGAAGCCGACATAGCCGGGAGGCGCGCCGATCAGGCGCGACACGGTGTGCCGCTCCATATATTCGGACATGTCGAACCGAATGAGCTCGACACCCAGCGACGACGCCAGCTGCTTCGCCACTTCGGTCTTGCCGACGCCGGTGGGGCCCGAGAACAGGTAGCTGCCAATCGGCTTCTCCGGCTCGCGCAAGCCGGCACGCGCCAGCTTGATCGATGCCGCCAAGGCTTCGATCGCCTTGTCCTGCCCGAACACCACGCGCTTCAAAGTCGACTCAAGATGCCGCAGCACCTCGGCATCGTCCTTCGACACGCTCTTGGGCGGGATCCGCGCCATGGTCGCGATCGTGGTCTCGATTTCCTTGATGCCGATTGTCTTCTTGCGCTTGCTCTCGGCCACCAGCATCTGCGCCGCACCCGACTCGTCGATTACGTCGATCGCTTTGTCCGGCAGCTTGCGGTCATGGATGTAGCGCGACGAGAGCTGCACCGCGGCCTCGATGGCTTCGTTGGTATATTTGAGCTTGTGGTAATCCTCGAAATACGGCTTGAGCCCCTTCAGGATCGAGATCGCGTCTTCAACAGTGGGTTCGTTGACGTCGATCTTCTGGAACCGGCGCACCAGAGCACGGTCCTTCTCGAAGTGCTGGCGATATTCCTTGTAGGTGGTCGAACCCATGCAACGGATCGCACCCGAAGCCAGAGCCGGCTTGAGCAGATTCGAGGCATCCATCGCGCCGCCCGAGGTGGCGCCGGCGCCGATCACCGTGTGGATTTCGTCGATGAACAGGATCGCATTCGGATGCGCTTCGAGTTCCTTGAGCACCTGCTTCAGGCGTTCCTCGAAGTCACCGCGATAGCGCGTGCCGGCCAGCAACGTGCCCATGTCCAGCGAGAACACGGTGGCCGCCGACAACACTTCCGGCACGTCGCTGTCCACGATGCGCTTGGCCAGACCTTCGGCAATCGCCGTCTTGCCGACGCCGGCTTCGCCGACGAACAGCGGATTGTTCTTCTGACGGCGGCACAGGACCTGGATCGCACGGTTGATCTCGGCCGTACGCCCGATCACCGGATCGATCTTGCCGTCACGCGCCTTCTTGTTGAGGTTGACGCAATAGGTA
>Ga0207678_10002507_pt1 | contig 16711 bp, 13 predicted proteins | sample KBSC63metaG_FD_184319 | JGI IMG/M metagenome (GOLD analysis project Ga0207678, IMG submission 184319) | Corn rhizosphere microbial communities from Kellogg Biological Station, Michigan, USA - KBS C6-3 metaG (SPAdes) (version 2) | ecosystem: Host-associated > Plants > Roots > Rhizosphere > Soil ...
CTTTGTGATGCGGGTTTCGGCGGGTGGATATGTGCGGTCGGTGGCGCATGAGCTGGGGCAGATGGCCGGCTGCGGAGCACATCTTTCTTCGCTGCGGCGCACGCGGGCCGGGGTGTTTACGCTGGCGGAGGCGGTGACGGTCGATCAGTTGAAACAGGCGGCAGGGAGTGCGGAGATCGAGGCGATGCTTCCGCATCCGCGAACGCTGCTGCCGGAGATGCCTTCGGTGACGGTGGATGAGCAGTTGGCAGGGCGACTGAGGAATGGGATGCAGGTGAATCTGCCTGATTTTTCTCAGGCTCCGCTGGTGAAGGTGTTTACGTCGCCGACCGATATGTTGGCGATTGTGCGGCGGGTGGCCGGGACCTTGATGCAGCCTATTGTTGTGATGGGGTAGTGGGGGAAAGACAAAAGCGAGATGCGGGGGTCTCTCCACTGTGACGGCAAAAGACGATTCTTTTGGGTGGGGAGAGAAGACCAGCAACAACGGGAAAGTAGGATGTCTTCAGTAGAGCGTTGCTTACTTCTTCAAGAGCGGGGTGACGAAGGGGAGGATGTTCTTTGCGACGATCCTGTTTCCGGCGGCGGTGGCGTGGGTTCGGTCTTCCTGCATCATGCCGGGGACTCCGAAGACGCCCTTGAGAAGAAAAGGCAGCAGAGGGACGCGGTATTTTTTTGCAAGCAGGGCGTAGGTTGCGTTGAAGCTTGCGATGTAGTCGGGGCCGTAGTTGGGTGGGAGCGTGATGCCGGCGAGGACGATGGGGATTTCGCTGGCTTTGAGGGTGGCTACGATCTTATCGAGATTGGCGCGGGTGTCTTCGATGCGCAGGCCGCGGAGGCCGTCGTTGCCGCCGAACTCGACGACGACGACGGCGGGCTTCATGGCGACGATGCGATCGAGGCGGTCGACGCCGTCCTTGGTGGTGTTTCCGCTGATGCCCTCGTTGACGACGCGGTAGTGATAGCCTCGGGCGTCGAGCGCGGCTTGGAGGTAGTCGGGATAGCTTTGGCCGACTTCGGTGCCGTGGCCTTCGGTGAGGCTGTCGCCGAAACAGACGATCAGGGGGCGGGTGTCTGATTTTTCGGGGCTTGGTGCCGGGGGCGCGTCTGCGTTTTCTTTGGGTGCGGCGAACTTTGCGTCACTTGCACTCGTACCTGCATCTGAAGAGGCAGGTTGCGAGGCGCGATTGGATTTGCATCCACCCAGACCCAGCGCGATAACGGCTACTATAAGAAGAAATTCACGTCGCTGCATCCTTACCAATCTACCAAAGTGAAGTGCAGTGGCTAAAAGGGGGCCGCATTGAGTGAAGCAGGATCGATAGTTGCTCCCATGATCTCTGTGGAAGGGTTGCGCAAGTCCATCCGCAACGGGAGTCGTACGGTGGACATTCTGAAGGGGATCGACTTCACTGTGCCGCAGGGACAGTTTGCGGCCATTATGGGTGCGAGCGGCAGCGGGAAGTCGACGCTGCTGGGCCTACTGGCCGGGCTGGATACGCCGAGCGCAGGAGAGGTGCGGCTGAACGGCACGGCGATCAGCTACCTGCCGGAGGATAAGCTGGCGCAGGTTCGGGGGAAGACGATTGGATTTGTGTTTCAGTCGTATCAGTTGATCCCTACGCTGACGGCGCTGGAGAATGTTCTGCTGCCGCATGAACTGAATGCGGATGCTAAGGTGAGTGGCCTGGCGCGGGCTCGGGAGCTGCTAACGAGCGTGGGGCTGGGCGACCGGATGGAGCACTATCCGGTGCAGCTTTCGGGCGGGGAGCAACAGCGCGTGGCTCTGGCGAGAGCGTTTATTCTGCGGCCTCCGATTGTGCTGGCCGATGAGCCTACGGGAAACCTTGATACGACGAACGGGACGCATGTGCTGGAGTTGCTGCTGAACCTGAATAAGACGGAGGGCACTACGCTGGTTCTGGTGACGCATGATCCTATGCTGGCGGGTTATGCCGACCGACGGATTGTGCTGAGCGATGGGCGGATCGTCTCCGATGAGTTGAACTCCGCGGCTCACCCGCGGCAGGCTAGCGTTGTAGCGCAGTAGAAGGGACGACTCGTGGCAAACCTTTCGTGGAGGTCTTCGGTCAAGATTGCCGCTCGTGAGATGCACTCTTCTCGCGGCAAGTTCTTCTTCGTGATTCTGTCGGTTGCGATTGGGGTGGCGGCGCTGACGGGCGTGCGGGGATTTTCGGCATCGTTTCGGGCGACGCTGCTGAATCGGGCGCGGAGCATCATGGCGGCGGATCTTTCGGCGCGCATGTTTCAGCAGCCTACGCCTGCGCAACAGAAGGGGCTGGATGAGATTGCCGCGAGCGGCGTGGAGATGACGCCGGTGACGGAGCTGCTCTCGATGGCTTCGTCGGCAAAGACGCTGGACCCGCTGCTGATCTCGCTGAAGGCGGTCGATCCGGCGATGTATCCGTTCTATGGCGAGGTGGAGCTGGCACCGGCGGGTCGGTTGAAGGACGTGCTGGGGCCGGATACGGTTGTGGTTGCGGACGACCTGCTGATCCGGCTGCATCTGAAGCTGGGCGATGAGCTGAAGATTGGGACGCGGGTGTTTCGGATTGCTTCGGTGGTGGTGAATGAGCCGGACCGGCTGTCGGGGAGTTTTGCGGCGGGGCCGCGGATTTTGATCTCGCGCGAAGGGCTGGATGCGAGCGGGCTGCTGGCTCCGGGGAGCCATGCAGGGCAGCGCTATCTGTTCAAGGTGCAGCAACCGGCTCGGGGCGTGGCGATCTCGGACAAGGCGGTGGCGCAGCTGAAGGAGCGACTGGAGAAGCTGTTGCCTGAGGCACAGATTATTGACTATCGCGAGACGAATCCGGCGCTGGCGCAGGGGCTGGACCGGGCGACGAGCCTGCTGTCGTTGATGAGCCTGGTGGCGCTGGTGTTGGGCGCGATCGGTGTGGCGATGGCGATGCGGGCGCACTTGCAGCAACGGCTGGATACGATTGCGATCATGAAGTCGCTGGGGGCGCGCTCGGGGCAGATTATGAAGATCTACCTGCTGCAGACGCTATTGCTGGGGCTGCTGGGCGGGATAGTGGGCGTGGCGTTCGGCGTGGGCGTGCAGAGGGCGCTTCCTTATTTTCTGGCGAAGCTGATCCATGTACAGACGGACCTTCGGGTTGAGCCGGCTGCGATCTTTACCGGGCTCGCTGTGGGCGTGCTGACGACGTTGCTGTTCACTCTGCCCCCGCTGCTCGACATCCGCGGGGTTCGGCCGATTCTGATCTTGCGTCGGTCGGTGGAAGAGAACGATGACCCGTTTGTGACGGCGATCTGGCGCAAGGCGACGAAGAACTTCGCGCAGGTGGGCGCGGCGGTGCTGATCGTTGGCGGACTGGCTGCGATTGCGACGACGCTGTCGGACTCGGTGACGGTGGGCAAGGTTTTTTCGCTGGGGCTGGTGGGCGTGCTGGCGATTCTGCTGGCGGCTTCCGCTGTGGTGCTTTGGGGGCTGCGTTATTTTTTGTCGAAGACGCGGCTGCATCTTCCATCGACGGTGCGGCATGGGTTGGCGAATCTGTATCGTCCGGGGAATCCTTCTGCGGCGTTGCTGGCCGCTCTTGGGATGGGTGTGATGCAGATTATGACGGTGTACCTGGTGCAGCAGGCCGTGGTGTCGGAGTTGCATCTTTCGTCAGCACCGAATTTGCCGAACGTCTTTCTGGTGGACATCACGAGCGATGAGATTGCGGGTGTGCGCGCGCTGCTGAAGGCGCAGCCGAGTGTGACGTCCACGGCAGAGATGCTGCCGGTCGTGTCGTCGCGGATTGTCGCCATCGATGGGGTGGAGGCGGATGCGCTGAAGCTAAAGAATTTTCCGAAGCGGATGCTTCGGTCGATCTCTCTGACGTGGTCGGAGACTCTGCCGCCAGGGACCAAGACAGTGGAAGGGAAGTGGTGGCCTGAGAAGGAACGCGGGGCGTTCGTGGCTGTCGGCCAGCGACAGGCAGGGCGGCTGGGCGTGAAAGTAGGGTCGAAGATTACGTTTGCAGCACAGGATACGCAGATCGTGGCTACGGTTGTTGCACTGACCAAGGCAGATGGTCAACATGCGTATTCGCGGGCGGAGTTTGTGCTGCCGCCAGCGCCGTTGGCGGGGCTGCCGGTGGTCTGGTATGGAGGCGTTCATGCAGACCCGGCGCGGGTGGGCGAGCTGCAGCGTGCTCTGTATCAGGCGTATCCGACGGTGACGGTGATCAATGTGGCGGAGGCGCTGGAGACGATCCGGTCGGTGGTGATTCAGATTACGTATGTGATTCAGTTTCTGGCGGCGTTCAGTATTTTTGCGGGAATCATCATCCTGGCGAGCAGCATTGCCGGGACGCGTTACAGGCGTATCCGCGAGGTGGTGGTGCTGAAGACGCTGGGGGCAACCCGGGCACGGATCGCTACGGTGTTCTCGATTGAGTTTGCCGTGCTGGGTCTGGTGGCGGGGACGGTTGGGGTGGCCTTTGCCAATGTGGTTGCCCGAACCTTGTTGAAGCGGCTGAGCGTGTCGTACCACTTTCGATGGGAGTGGACGGTGCTGGCGCTGCTTGGGACGGTGATGCTGACGGTGGCTACGGGGTGGATGGCGAGCCATCGGATTCTGGGGCAGAAGCCACTGGAAGTGTTGCGGGAAGAGTAAACGCGCGGCGGGATTGAACGAATATTCAGTTGTGGGTACGGCGTGAAGCTGTATGGCAGGGATGCGCCTGAGATGTGGCCGTGAATGTTGGGGGAATAATTTTTCTATTGACATTCATTTCTGCAGTGCCGTAGATTTCCGTTGGTGCGGATAATTGACCCATTTGGTCTAACCATTTCGGGCAGACATCTAGGACTGTGACCCAATTTGAAGGACTTCAGGAGAGTTGTGATGCGAGTGGATATGGCATGGACCGAGGATTTGCGCGTTGGAATGCGGTGGATGCGTGGGGCAGTGTTTGTGACTTTGCTGCTGGCCTTTTTGGGAGTGTTACCAACTGCAATGGCACAGACGGGCGGCCAGGGCGCGATCAGCGGTAGCGTGACGGACGCGACCGGTGCCCTCATTCCGAATGCCTCCGTCGTCGCGCGGAACAACGGCACGGGCGTCGAGACGAAGCGTACGACCTCTTCGGGGGGCCTTTACAATATTTCGCCGCTCATTCCCGGCACTTATACGGTCACGGTGACTGCGAACGGATTCTCCACCTTCAAGCAGGAGAATCTTGTGGTGGACGCGATGAACACGCTGGGCCTCAACGTGAGCCTCAAGACGGGGAGCCAGAACGATACGATTACCGTCACCGACGCTCCACCTGCGCTTGAGACGACGAACTCGACCTTGGGCGGTGTGATTGAAAACAGTCTCTATACCAAACTGCCGATCATGATCTCCGGCAGCCAGCAGCGCGATATTACGCAATTCTCCAATCTCCTGCCCGGAGCACAGGTTCCTCCCGGCGGACGATCTTCCATTATTGGTGGCACAGGACAGCGACTGGGTGAACTCTATCTCGATGGACTTCCAATTACTACGCAGAGTCAGCAGGGCGACAATCGGCCTGTCTTCAACATCGTTCCGCTTGAGGCGATCGACCAGATCAAGGTGGTGACGAGCGGATTTTCCGCCGAGTATCAGGGCGCCGGGCTGGAGAATTACAACACCAAAGCAGGTACGAACACGTATCACGGAGCAATCTTTGGCTACTTCCGTAATACCGCGTTTGATGCATGGAGCTTCTCTTCCAAGCCCGGTGGCGGCAACACGCAGAAGGTCGTTCAGAACGGCGCCGTTGTTACGGTCCCTGGCCCCAAACCTCCGGAGCATCAGACGGAGCTCGGCTTCTCTGTTGGCGGACCCGTCAAGATTCCCTTCCTGTTCGATGGGCGCGACAAGCTGTTCTTCTTTGCCACGTACGACAAGTTCCGTTCGCGGATCGGTGTCAACCCAAGCGCCAGCACGATTCCTACCACACTGATGCGGCAGGGCAACTTTCAGGAGTTGATCCCGGCCAATCCGCTGACGGGCGGTATAGGGAATACCTCGGGTGTTAACTATCCCATCTACGATCCTACGAGCCAGGCAAGCTGCACGGCGCACAGCACGACGGGGGCTTGCCGCTACCAGTACGGTTATGGACCCGGAACGGGCAGTGGCCCGGCTGGCAATCCGGTCCTGACCGCACCGGGCAAGGTGAATGTAATCCCTGCAAGCCAGCTCTCTCCCATTACGCAGTACATGCAGAAGTTCCTGCCGACGCCGACGATCGATACGCCCGGCGTCATCCAGAACAATTACCTGGGCGGCATTCCCAGCGGTTATGACAACTGGTTGTACTCGGGGCGCATCGACTACAACATTTCTGAACGGCAGACGCTGTCAGGAGTCATCACTGGCGGCAATCGCCATGCGGTTCCGTACACGGCAACCACGACGAACTTGCCAGTGCCTTATCTTGCTACCACGAAATCGACTGTTGCCGGTCATTGGGCTGACATCGAACATACCTTCACCGTCAACGCGCATCTCGTAAACCAGTTCAAGTTCGGGTTTATGAACTTCGGTGGGCCGCCGGTGCAGAACATTACGCAGGGCACTCCTGAGTACGCTGCGACCGCGTCCGGCATCACAGGGCTTCCTGCTGGACAGGCGTCCGAAAACTTTCCGAACACCAGCTTTGGCGGTAGCACGGCGCAGTCCGCATGGGTCGGCAATACTCCCACTACGACGAATGTGTCTGAGACTTACACGCTCAAGGATAATGTGCAGTATCTCCGCGGCAAGCACTCCTTTAACTTTGGGTTCCAGTATCAGTGGCTAGAAAACAACGCCAGTGTGGCGGATGGCCCTTCGCACCCTCTGACGCTTGCCTGGAGCACGAACGATACGGCAAACCTGACTGGGACTTCTTACGTAACCAACTCCGGCTACTCGTATGCCAGCTTCCTGCTTGGCGCTGTGGGCACAAGCAGCGTCACGCAACAGCCTTTCAGCCTGGTCGGTGGTCGCTTCCATCCATACGCTGTATATGGACAGGATGACTACAAGATTCTGCCGAATCTGACCTTGAACCTTGGTCTACGCTGGGACTACATCCCAACCTACACCGAGGTGCAGGATCGCTGGTCCTTCCTGAACCCGAACATTGCGAATCCGATCACGGGCAATCTCGGTGCTCTTCAGTTTGCCGGCAACCATGGTGGTACAGGTGTCAGCTGCAACTGCCGTACGCCGGTTAAGAACTATTACAAGAACTTCGGGCCACGCCTTGGGTTGGCCTACTCGGTCGATGACAAGACCGTCATTCGCGCGGGATTCGGCATTCTTTACTCGCACGCAGGAGGCACCGGCGGCGCGGGTGGAGCAGGGACCGGAACCGGTCAGGCTGGCTTCAACAGCACCGCTTCTTTTGCAGACAGTGTTCTGGGACCGGCGTTCTATCTGAATAACAATCCTGCATTTTCTGCTCCCAACACAAATCTCGGTGGGCCTGGTTATGTTCTGGCACCCGTTGCACCGATATCCGCTATCAGCCAGACGCTTGGTACCGGCTACTACGTTTGCGCGGGGCAGGCGTATACGCCCTGCAATGGAGCCGTGGGCAAATCGGCGGGGAATGGGACGGGCATTGCCTATCCCGATCCTTACCTGGGAGGCCGCGCTCCCGTGTTCAACTTCTGGAACGTCGGTATGCAGCGAGAGATCACCAAGGACATCACGGTAACGGTGAATTACGTTGGCAGCCAGAGCCACTTTATCGCCGGCGCAGGCAATATCCGCGGCCTTCAGGCCGGGCAACTTAATCCCAAGTGGTATGGCCTGGGAACGTATCTCACGAAGGCAGCTACGCCAGCGAACATCGCGGCGGCGCAGACTGCAACAGGCATCACGATCCCTGTCCCCTATGCCGGCTATACCGCGGCTGCGGGGGTCAATGCGAATGCCACGATCGCTCACATGCTGACCTGGATGCCGCAATACTCCGGCACCACTGATTCGTGGGGCAACGTAGCGAACGCGAACTACAATGCTTTTCAGCTCTCGGTCAGCCATCGGGCCGCACATGGCCTGACGCTGAACATCAACTACACTTACTCCCACAACATTGACGATGCAGGAACTCAGCGCAGCGGCTATGCGCTTCCCGCGTCGGTGACTGCCAGTGGACACGCCTGGGCGGTGAATCGCATCGATCGCTCTCTCAGCGTCAACAGCCAGCCACAGAACCTGAGTATCTTTGGGGTTTATGAACTTCCGTTCGGCAAGGGCAAGATCGGTAACGACCACTTCCTCGTCCGCGCTCTTCTCGGCGGGTGGGAGTTCTCGAATATCTTCCAATACTCCTCTGGTTTGCCGCTGGCGATTGTCGCCACTTGCAACTCCAGCACACAGAACGTAGGCGCAGGCACCTGTATGCCGGACCAGAATCCCGCTTTCATTGGAGGGAATGCGCGGCAGAACGGCGGATGGGGTGACGGCATCACCGCAGCTACCCTGGGCAAGAAGAGCTACCTTACGGGAGCACTTTCGAGCGCAGCGGCGGGTACGGGAGTTGGTGGCGCCCCCTGCGCCTCCACGACCGGTCCCTACTGCAATTCAGGGACGTTCATGATCGGCAACTTGGCGCGCATGGCTCCTTATGGCCTTCGTGGTCCGAGCCCATACCGTCTCACCAGTGCTCTGCGGCGCACGTTTGATATCACCGAACGGGCTAAGTTCATCTTCGGGATTGATTGCCAGAATGTTACGAACACGGTGACATTTGGGAACAATGCTTCGAACAACCAGATTGGCGTCAACGTCGACACTCCTGGGACCTTCGGAACGCTGAACTTTGCCAGTGCCGATGCTCGTGCCTTCCAGTTCTCTGGACGGCTCACCTTCTAGCAGACGCCCTTTCACTATCGTCGGAGCTGGATGCACTCTGAGTCGAGTGCATCCAGTTTTTTGCATTTCAGAACCGAACTGAGGGCGGATGCTGTTCTTCGGATCGACAGTGTATGGGTAATAATGGTGTAAACGTGCCTGTATTTTTTGCTGGAGAAATAAAAATTCTACAGGCGGATTGGCGGTTCACCATTTTTTCAAGTAGTAAACGCGTACATTAGGTGTGATGTGGTTGTACGATGAATCTGTCGCGCAATTTAATGTACGGGTGTGTTGGATGAAGTTGGATGGAGTAGATGCTCTGCGGAGGCATCAGCAGAGGTTCGGGCGGGCAGGTCAGATTTTTGCTGCGCCGGCGCGCGTGAACTTGATTGGTGAGCACACGGACTATACGGGTGGGCTGGTGATGCCGATGGCAATCGACTTTCACACCGTGGCCGCCATCAGTGCTCGTGAAGATGGACGGGCTGTCTTTTTTTCAGATAACTATAACGAAGAGGTTTCATTGGAGTTGGCCACACTGGGCCGGACGCCTCGGGAGCACTGGAGCGATTACCCGGTGGGGGTGTTGTGGAGTCTGCTGGAAGAAGACGTCTCTGTTAGGGGATTCAGCATGAGTCTGGAGGGAGATGTGCCTGTGGGGGCGGGGCTGAGTTCGTCGGCGTCGATAGAGGTTGCAACCGCCATGGCCCTGTTGGGGCTAACTAATGTGACGCTGCCACTTGAAGAGATCGCTACGCTCTGCCGGCGCGCTGAGAATGAGTATGTCGGGGCAAAGAGTGGGATTATGGACCAGTTCATTGTGGCTGGAGGGGTGGCTGGGAGAGCGATGATGCTGGATTGCCGGACGCTCGGGTTTGAGTTGCTGCCGCTGCCGGAGGAGGTGCGGGTGGTGATCTGCAACTCGATGGTGCAGCATTCGGTCGCAACGGGCGATTATGGCGACCGAAGCGACGAGGTGGAGGCTGGGCAGGAGGTATTGCGACGAGAGCGACCCGGGATCGAGTTGCTGCGGGATGCTACGCTTGCGGATCTGGAGGCTTGCAAGGACAAGATGAGTGCGGCCAGCTTTGCTCGTTGCCGGCATATTATTACCGAGAATGGGCGTGTGCTGGATGCTCGCGAGGCTTTGCTGCGAGGTGACGTTAAGCGCTTTGGCAAATTGATGGTCGCAGCCCACGCGAGTATGCGGGATGACTTTGCGGCGAGCTGCGAGGAGGTGGATGCGCTGGTTGAGATTGCAGTGGGGCGGCCGGGGTGCTTTGGGGCTCGGATTACGGGGGGTGGGTTTGGCGGGTGTACGGTGAACGTGGTGCGGACGGAGCAGGCGGAGGGCTTTGTGGAGGCGGTGCGGCGGGAGTATGCGGCGAAGACCGGGATTGACGCGCAGTGCTTTGTGAGTGTGCCGACGGATGGGGCGATCGCACTGGCCGCGAAGGGCGGTGTGGCGTGAACCCTGTGGCGGAGAAGAATCCTCACCGGCGGTTCAACCCGCTGAAGCGGGAGTGGGTGCTGGTGTCGCCGAACCGGACGCAGCGGCCTTGGCAGGGGCAGATGGAGAAGACGGTCGTTCCGGCTGCTCTGCAGTACGATCCAGAGTGCTATCTGTGTCCGGGGAATGTGCGGGCTGGTGGAGCGCGGACGGACAAGTATACGAGCACGTATGTTTTTGAGAACGATTATGCGGCCTTGAAGCTGGATGCTCCTCGGTTTTTTGAGGATGAGGGGGGCAGGGGGTTGCTGGTCGCGGAGGGGGAGAGCGGGGTTTGCCGGGTGATCTGCTTCTCGCCTCGGCATGATCTTACGCTGGCGAAGATGGCGGTGGAGGATATTCGACGGGTGGTCGATGTATGGGCGGAGCAGTGTGCGGAGTTGGGTGCGCGGGACGATATCTCTTACGTGCAGGTGTTTGAGAACCGCGGGTCGATGATGGGAGCGAGCAATCCACATCCGCATGGGCAGATCTGGGCGAGCCGGTCGCTTCCGAATGAAATCGTGGCGGAGGTGGCTGGGCAGCGGGAGTATTTGAAGGAGCATGGCTGCTGCCTGCTCTGCGCTTATCGCGAGATGGAGGTTGCGCTCGGGGAGCGGGTGGTGGCGGCGAACGACAGCTTTGTGGCGGTGGTTCCTTTCTGGGCGGTGTGGCCGTTTGAGGTGATGATTCTGCCGATGCGGCATGTGTCCGGACTGGAAGAGATGACCGGGGCGGAGCGGGATGGGTTGGCGGCGATTTTGCAGTCGGTGACACAGACGTACGACAAGGTGTTCGATACTCCGTTTCCTTATTCGATGGGGCTGCATCCGAAGCCATTCGATGGGGAGGAGCATCCTGAGTGGCACTTTCATGCGCACTTTTATCCGCCTCTGCTTCGGTCGGCTACGATCCGGAAGTTTATGGTTGGGTTCGAGTTGCTGGGTGGCCCGCAGCGGGATATTACGGCTGAGTCGGCGGCGGAGGTTCTGCGGCAGGCGGCTTTGCGGTAAGTACCCTCCCCCTCCCCTCCCCCCTGGTTTTTCGTAAAGTCTTCATACGATGTAACTTATGTCTGGACCTCCCGTGTAAAGTCTTGATTCTATTGAGGCTGGTCTCGTTCGGTCTTGTAAAGTATTCATTCGTATAGAATTACCCCGAAATAGAGCCTGAAATGAGGAAAGCCCCGGAGTCTTCCGGGGCTTTCTCTTTCTTGACCTGTCTTCTATTATACGTTGCTCGCGTAACTCATCCGCCATGTCTATCTCATTTATTTGGAAAGATTTACATGGTTTGGGGGCTTGACAAGTGTTTTTTGGGGTGTTTTTTGAAGAAAAAACTTTTAGATGGATTGTTGTTTTGTTTTCAATGATTTGGGGTGGCGCGGAAAGAACAGACAACGACAAAGGCTGGCACGTTGGACTGCATCCATTCCCACCCTTCGCAAAGGCGCGAAGGATGGGCACCCGTGCGTTTGTGGCTAGTGAAGGAGAACAAATTTGGCTGGTGTCCATTTTTTTGGTGTTTTTAGAAATAAAAAATCAAGGTTGTGCCTTGACATATTCTTATATCGGAATATATATTTCTTGACATGGCAAGGGCAGCGACAACGGCGGATGTGTTCAACGCGATTGCGGAGCCTCGGCGGCGCGAGGTGATTGGTGTGCTGGCGGACGGTAAGGAGTATGCGGTGGGGGAGGTGGTGCTGCGGCTGCGGATGTCGCAGCCGACGGTGTCGAAGCATCTGGGAGTGCTGCGCAAGGTTGGAGTGGTGTCGGTGATCAAGCGGGGACAGCACAGGATGTATCGGCTGAATGCTGCGGAGCTGAAGCCGGTGCATGACTGGGTGAAGGTGTTTGAGCGGTACTGGACACATCAGCTTGGGCAGATTAAGGAGCGGGCGGAGCGGAAGGCTTTGGAGCGGATGGTTTCGGATGGGCGTGGCGAGGACGAATAACGCTGGGCTTTGAGGAGAACGGGCAAATGCAATATTCAGGTCGTTCCGGCTGCGCCTTCACTCCGGCCTTCGGCAGAGAGGAGCGCCGCTTTCGCGGCGGGTTTCTTGAGAGACCCAAGGCTGAAGCCTTGGGGTACCTAGAGGCGAGTGCAACTACAACTGCAACTGCAAAGGCGAGTGCAACTGCAACAGCAAAGGCGAGTGCAACTGCAACAGCAAAGGCGAGTGCAACTGCAACGACAACTGCAACTGCAAAAACTGGCTGGGTGATTGTTTACATTCCCACCTTAGGCGCGATGAGGCCGCGCCAAAGATGGGGCACCCCTTGTTCTCGCCTGTTTGAGAGAACAAGCAACTACAACAGCAATAACAATGAGAGTGAATGAGGAGGAATGGATCATGGCGACGAATGTGGCAGAGCAGACGGTTCAGACATTTGAGATTTTGAAGGAGGAAGAGATTGCTGCGCCGATTGGGATTGTGTTCGAGACGATCCTGGAGCAGATGGGGCCGCTGAACTCGGCCGGCCCGGACAAGCCGATGCCGATGAAGCTGGAGGCGTGGCCGGGAGGACGATGGTTCCGCGACCTGGGAAATCATACGGGACACTTCTGGGGGCATGTGCAGGCGATCAAAGCTCCGACGCTGCTGGAGATCTGCGGGCCGCTGTTTATGTCGATGCCGGCGACCTCGAATGTGCAGTATCGGCTGACGGAAGAGAACGGCGCGACGCGGTTGAGATTTGTGCACCGTGCGATGGGATGGATACCTGCCGAACTGAGCGAGGGCGTGAATACGGGATGGAGCGATCTGATGGCGAGGATACGCAGCGGCGCGGAGAAGAAGAGCGCGAGATAGTTCAGGAATTGAATTCCTAACAGCCTCAAGGGGTACAAAATTGAAAGGAGAACACGATGTCGATTGCACAATCCTTACTCGCGGAGTTTGAAACTCAAGCGCCGGTTACGCGGAAGTTTCTCGAACGTCTTCCGTCCAACAAGCTCACCTGGAGGCCGCATCCCAAGTCGATGACCGCCGGGCAGCTGGCCTACCACCTGGCCTTCGTGCCTGGAGGAGTCGTTCGTGGCGCTCAACAGGATCAGATCGCGCCGCCGGACTTCCAATTTCCCCAACCCTCCACTGTGCAGGAGGTTCTCGACACGTTCGACCAGAGCATCGCCACGGTGCGCGAGGTTCTGGTCGGCTTCGACGACGCTGCCATGAACGCAACCTGGCGCATCGTCGCTGGCGATCAGGAGATTGCGGCTATGCCGCGCGTCGCGTTCCTGCGAAATATCATGCTCAACCACTGGTACCAGCATCGCGGCCAATTCTGCGTGTACCTGCGCTTGCTCGATGTTGCTGTGCCGTCAAGCTGGGGTCCGAGTGCTGACGAGCGTTCCGCGCTCCAGCCGGAAGCTCAGCCGGTGTAACCCTGTACCCTCGCTCATCGCGCGATGAGCATTGCTCGATGAGCGGGGGTGTTGAGTTCGCTGTGGCTCACGGTTGATCGGGCGGCGTGAGGAGCGCTCCCAGCTTGTCGAGGCGCTTCTCCCAGAGGGACTGTGGCTCACGTTCGAGGAGGGGGACGGACTATTCTAGAGATGAGTCCTTGAGGAGGATATGTATGACGGGTCATGTTGCTCTTGTACCGCCCTTTACGCTTGAGATTGCAAGACAGAAGGTGCGTCTGGCTGAAGATGGCTGGAATTCGCGGGATGCGGAGCGGGTTGCTCTGGCGTATACCGTCGATAGCCGTTGGCGGAACCGGTCGGAGTTTGTTAACGGGAGGGAGCAGATTGTTGCGTTTCTGAAGCGGAAATGGGCTGGGGAGCTGGAGTACCGGCTGATCAAAGAGGTGTGGGCGTTTGGTGCGGATCGGATCGCGGTGCGGTTCGCGTATGAGTCGCATGACCCGGCGGGGCAGTGGTTCCGCTCGTATGGGAATGAGAACTGGGAGTTCGATGAGGCGGGGTTGATGAAGGTTCGCCACGCCAGCATTAATGACGTGCCGATCAAGGAGTCGGAGAGGCTGTTTCACTGGCCGATTGGACGGCGTCCGGATGGGCATCCTGGGCTGAGTGAGTTGGGGCTTTAATTTAACGGAAAAGCGGCTGGTCGAGTTTGTACATTCCCACCTTAGGCGCGATGATACTGCGCCTAAGATGGGGCACCCGATCGTTCCGGGCTGGTTGCAATGGATCGGGGGCCTGCCTATTTCGCGATGATGACGTGGACCGGGGTGGGTTGGTTGGCTTTGAGATAGTTGCCGTAGCCCACGATGATTGTTGAGCCTACGAGAAGAATCAGGCCGGTTGCTACGAGGACTCTGGTGCGGCGGCTGGTGCCGCGCCATTCTTTGAGGGCGAGTCCCCAGAGCGTGGCGAAGATGATGATGCTGGCCATGTGGAGGGTCCACGAGGAGAAGTCGTACTTGCCCATCTTGGTCTGGCCCATGGAGTAGAAGAAGAACTGGAAGTACCAGATGATGCCGGCCATGGCGGCGAAGAGGTAGTTGGCGACGAGGGTTTTGGGGGCGAGGCGGTCGTAGGTGGAGGGGTCGAGGGGGTCGAAGTCGACGAGAGTGTCGCCCGAGGCGTGAGAGGCGCGCATGGGGTTGTGGCCGGGCTCGCCGGCGAACTGCTTGATGGAGCCGTTCTTGATGATGAGGATGGCGGACCAGATGAAGTTGGTGAGGAAGCCTCCCCAGAGAACGACGATGAGGATGGGGAGATTTTGCCAGAGGTCAAGTCGGTGGTTGGCGAGGAGCTGCGTTTTGGCGATGTCGCCGATGGGCTTTCCGGCGGCGAGGCCGAAGGCGAAGAAGCTGCTCATGATGCCGGCGAAGATGGCGACGGCGATGCCTTTGCCGAAGGAGTAGTCGGATTCACCGGCTTCGGCTTTCTCTTCGGGGGTGATCTCTTTTTCTTTGGACCAGCCGGCGGCTCCGTTGACGGCTACGGCGATGAGGCAGACGAGCACTCCGAAGAGGATGATCTGGCCAGCGCCTTCGTGCAGGATGGTGTGAATGGAGCCGTCGTAGATGGGTGGGATGAGGGTTCCGAAGACCATGCAGAGGCCGAGGGCGATGGCGTATCCGAGGGCGAGGCCGAGGTAGCGGATGGCGAGGCCGAAGGTGAGGCCGCCGAGTCCCCAGAGCGCTCCGAAGAGGACGGCGTAGGCGATGGCGTGGTTGCCGGGGTCGGCGTGGGCCTGACGGAGGATGCCGAAGACGTTGGGCACGAAGATGTAGGCGAGGACGACGGGGGCGACGATCCATGCGGCGAAACCCTGGATGAGCCAGTAGATCTCCCACGACCAGCGCTTGATGCCACGGAAGGGAATGAAGTTGGTGGCGGAGGCGAATCCGCCGATCCAGTGATAGATGACGCCGATAAACGGATTGGTTCCCACGGGACCTCGTTCGAGTGAAGGATAATGGTTCTACTGGCGCGTACTATCGTACCTGACGAAAGTTGCGTTGGGGAAATATACTCTCTATTGGATTTTACTGCGATTAGGTGGAGGTTGTTCTGCGAGTTTCGCTGTTTATTACCTGCTATAACGACACGCTGTTTCCCGAGACGGGCAAGGCCGTGGTTCGGGTGCTGGAGCGGCTGGGCCATACGGTGGAGTTTCCCGCAGGGCAGACGTGCTGCGGACAGATGCATTGGAATACGGGGTACCAGGCGGAGGCGCTGCCGCTGGTGCAGCGGTTTGTGGATCAGTTTCGCGGGGCCGAGGCGGTGGTGGTGCCTTCGTCTTCGTGTGTGGCGATGATGAAAGATCACTATCCGAAGATGGCGGCTGAGCTGAAGGATGAGAAGCTGTTGGCGGAGTTGGACGTGTTGCTGCCTCGGGTGTACGAGTTTTCGGAGTTTTTGACGCGGCGGCTGGGGCTGGAGGATGTGGGGGCGTACTATCCGCATCGGGTGACGTACCACGCGAGTTGCCATGGGCTGCGGAATTTGTTGCTGGGCGATGGGCCGATGCGGCTGCTCAAGGCGGTGCGGGGGATTGAGCTGGTTCCGCTGGAGGGGTTGGAGCAGTGTTGCGGGTTTGGCGGGACGTTCGCGATTAAGAATGCCGATGTTTCAAGCGCGATGCTGGCGGAGAAGACGACTGCTGTTTTGAATACGGGGGCAGAGGTTTGTACGGCTTGCGATAACAGTTGCCTGATGCATATTCAGGGCGGGCTGCATCGGCAGCGGACCGGGGTGAAGACGGTGCATCTGGCGGAGATTCTTGCTGGGGATGAGGGGGTGGCGCGATGAGGCAACGGGGCTGCATTGGCGAGGGAGAAAGTTCGGGTAGAGAAGCGGGTTTCTCCGCTGCGGCGGCAAAGTGCGCCGCCTCCGGTCGAAATGACGATTTTTGGTTGCGGGTATGGGAGAACATGCAACAGCAGAAG
>Ga0207678_10002511_pt1 | contig 16703 bp, 10 predicted proteins | sample KBSC63metaG_FD_184319 | JGI IMG/M metagenome (GOLD analysis project Ga0207678, IMG submission 184319) | Corn rhizosphere microbial communities from Kellogg Biological Station, Michigan, USA - KBS C6-3 metaG (SPAdes) (version 2) | ecosystem: Host-associated > Plants > Roots > Rhizosphere > Soil ...
CGTAATGGCTATTTTCAATCAAAGGTATCGCGATCCGAGACTTGGCAGATGACAAAAAGTAATTGTAAAATTTGTTTGACATATCTCGTTTGTGCTCGCCACTCTTGTTAATTAATCGGAGGAAAAACAAAATGAATACACGAGGTTTATTCGCTATCGTTTTTGCGGTGGCGCTCAGCGCAGCTCCACAACTCGTAACTCCTGCAAGGGCGGGAGGAACATATTCTGCGAGGCTGATTTCGCCGAGGGTTGGGCAGGTTCTCTACCCTGGGCAGCATATCAGGGTTGAATGGAAATCAGCGCTTCCCGACTTAGGCGGCTTGGCGGGCTGCGAAATGGAAGTGTGGCTGTCGGTGGACGGTGGGAGAACGTTTCTGATGTGCGTTAGTCCTTCGCTGAACCCGAAGGCCAAATTTTTCGATTGGACTGTTCCAAACATGCCTACGAACGCCGCTGTCCTGGACATTCGCTTCGGGTGTGAAGTGTTCTACCCCGAAACCTTCGCTCCACAGCCGGCATCGACTTTCGTGATTGCGCACGCCCCGGTCACGTAGCAGTAAAGAGCGACAGGGGCCACATCTCCGCGCTTTAAGTAGCGCGACGCGCAGTGGTTCCAGACGTCGGATTTCAGGTGGGGTGCGCAGTGACAGAAATCGGTCAGAATAGTGTTGACACTTTCATGCGTATTCCGCTAAAAGGGCGTTCCACTGTTGCAAGTTGGGAAAATGATCAATCCCGGAGCAATCAACGTTGATACGCTTTCAGGCATATCGGCATTACCACACATCATCCAATGAAAAAGAAATCCGCTTCTCAATCCGCCTTCTTTAAATTCCGCATAGTTCTCGGCGTTCTGCTTTGCTTCGGCGCGATCACACTTGTCCTGATGGCGCTCGGAAAAGTTTCAGCGCAGCCTCAAACCTCTTTGGGACAGTCCGGCAATTCGCAGCAGCCAATCTACACAGCGCCGCAGGTGCAGCGCCAGAACCCTTATTCGGATGCCTGGTTGGCCGCCAACCACGGCAAGTACGACAACATCTGGACCGCCGAATATGAAACCCGGCTGCAACAAGCCACCCCCTTTCTGGGTGGTTTGCTGGGTGGCCTGCTGAACCCGCTATATGGGCCGGACGTGCGCATGAGCAACAGCAACGTGCTCGGTATCGGGCAGAACGAATTCCAGATCGACGTCAACCCGGTCGATAACCTGAACGCCATCGGCACTTCCAACGACGGCCAGAGCGCCGGCGTCGGTATCTTCCGTACCACCGACGGTGGCGCCACCTGGAGTTCGCACGACGCCTCCTTCTATGGCGTGCAGGCGGCCTGCTGCGACCCCGGCGTGGCCTACGGCCCCGATGGCAGCGTCTACGCGATCATCCTCGACACCAGCCCGGCGGCCACCTACATCATCAAGTCCACCGACGGCGGTGGCACCTGGCGCGCGCCTACCTCCGTCTCCACTCCCGACCGGCCGAACGTCGCGGTGGATCCAAGCAACGCGAACATCGTTTACATCACCTTCACCGACTTCAACCTGCCGGCGGGCCGCATCGCCGGCTACAAGTCAACCGACGGCGGCGCGACGTGGGGCACGGAGTTCCTGATCGGCGACCCAATCTCGGCCCCCGGCTACCAGCAATCGTCCCAGCCGCGCGTGGCCTCGAATGGCTGGATTTACGTGGGCTACCAGGAGTACAACGACCAGAACGTCGGCTGTTCGGCGGGTGTCCGCAACGAAGTGGCCCGCTCGACCGACGGCGGGGCCACCTGGGCGGTCACCGCCGAACTGAATATCGTCCAGGGCGGGGCCTGTTCGAATACCCAGGCCGGGCGTGGCATCTTCTGCATCAACGCCAGTCAGTCTTTCCGCTCGCGTAGCCACCCGATCATGGGCATCAGCCCGACCGATCCCAGCCATGTCTACATGGTCTATTCCGGTGGCGACCTGGAAAGCGCCTACAGCTGTGGCGGCTCGACCGGCTTCCACGGCGACACACTCTTCCGTCGCTCCACCGATGGCGGCTTCACCTGGACCGCCTCCGCCAAGATCAACACCGACCCACAAGGCAAAGACCAGTATTACCCCTGGATGAGTGTGCTGCCCAACGGCCAGATCTGGGTCGGCTGGAACGACCGCCGCGACGACGCCAACAACTTCAAAAGCAAGTGGTATCAGGCTCACTCTAACGACGAGGGCACCACCTGGCTCGACATCAACAACGCCCCCGGTAACGACGTCGTCGCCGACGTCCAGACCCAGCCCTCTACCTTCATCGGCGACTATCACGGCCTGGGAGCCAGTGGCAACGGCGTGGGTAACGTCCTCGCCATGTGGTTCGACAGCCGCAACAGCACCGCCGGCGACGCCTACACCGACCCGCAGGTGCCCCCGCCGATAGGGGGGACACCAACACCAACAGCTACAGCTACACCTACGGCTACGGCTACGGCCACTCCTACAGCTACAGCTACAGCTACGGCTACACCAACGGCTACCGCTACAGCTACTCCTACGCCCAGACCGACGCCTACGCCTAGGATTGCGCCAACACCAAGGCCTCGCCCAACACCTCCGCCAAGACCGTAGTATGACCTGATTTGGGAGCGCGAGCATTGTGCTCGCTCCGTCTGGCACTTTGCCGGACGGCCCCTTGCCGGATGTGCGTTCGATGATGATGGAAAAACGTCACATGAGCGTATCGAAATCTTTGCGTGCGAGGCTGAATTGCAACCGCTGTTCCCGATCGAAGGGGCACGTAGCTGCGGGCCTGAAGCGAATCAGCGTAACGATACAGCTAAAGCGATTGATTTGGGTTGGATTGTTCCTTGCTGGTGCGGCGGCAGAAGCGCAAACATGGAAGCCCACTCCAAAAGAGCCGCTGGAAAGATACGATATGCCGCCGGCGTACATCTACCGACTGGACACTTCGCCGCGAATGGTCTCGCCGCACGGCGCTTTCACGAGCTATCAGGTAAACGTGGACGCGGACGGCAACAACATTGTCGGCGATGCCGCAAACGAGCCTAGCATCTCTCAGGATCCTAATAACCCGCTCAGGATGGCAATCGGCTGGCGGCAGTTCGACACCTGGCAATCCAATTTCCGGCAAGGTGGAGTTGGCTATACGATCGACGGCGGTGTGAATTGGACTTTCCCAGGCGTGTTGCAACCCGGCGTGTTTCGTAGCGATCCGGTAATCGCCTCTGATGATGTTGGAATCTTTTTCTACCTGAGTCTGCGATCGGACGGTTCCTCGTTCTTCTGCGATGACGTGTGGCAGTCTATCAATGGCGGCGAAAACTGGTCACTGATTTCTGGCAAGCAAGGCGCAATTGGCGGCGATAAGCAATGGTTGACGATTGACAAGACTTGCGGCCCCGGTCGCCATTTTCAGTATCAATCGTGGGATACGGCCGGTTGTGACTTCGGCATGTTCAACCGCGCGACTGACGCCGGCGTCACGTGGCAGACACCGGTCAGCATTCCTAACAACGTACAATTCGGAACGCTGGACGTGGATAGCAGCGGCAATGTGTATGTTGGCGGCGAAAACGCATTTGCCGGCGGGCAATGGTGTGCACGTTCGAGCAACGCGCAGATTGGCAATCAAACGCCGACCTTCGACCAAAACACGCCGGTTAATCTCGGCGGCGAGTTATCTGGAGGTGGGATAAATCCGGGCGGCCTTACTGGCCAGTTGTTTTTGGCGATTGATCATTCCGGCACGGCCACGAATGACAATGTCTACATCCTGGCGAGCGTGCAGCCGCCTGGCGGCACTTTCACCGAAGTAATGTTTGTTCGCAGCACCGATGGCGGGCTAACCTTTAGCACGCCGGTACGAGTTAACGACGATGTTAACCATCAAAGCAAATGGCATTGGTTCGGCACATTCGCAGTAGCGCCCGATGGGCGACTCGACGCAGTTTGGTACGACACGCGCAACGACGCAGGCAATTTGCTTACCCAACTGTTTTATTCGTATAGCACAGATGCCGGCGTTACCTGGTCTCCAAATGTATCGGTAAGCGATGCCTTCAATCCGCAGGAAGGGTGGCCGAATCAGAGTAAGATAGGAGATTACATCACCATCGTTTCCGATCTGACTGGCGGCAACGTCGCATATTCGGCTACGTTCAACTTTAATCCAACCAGAGGCCAGCACGAGCAGGACGTCTATTCCGTCCGCGTTTGCCCAAATCCGCCGTGCGCCGAGCCGACACCAGCTACAGTCGTTCCTTGCGGAAGTCCGACGCCCACGGCCACTCCAACTGCTACGGCTACGGCGACTGCAACCCCCACGCCAACCGCAACATCAACACCTACAGCTACTCCCACTCCCCGACCCACGCCGACACCAAGATCTGAGCCAACGCCGAGGCCACGGCCCACGCCGCACCCCCGCTCGTGATCTTCTAGCCTTCGGACCCGTTAGCCGTGCTACGCAATTGGCCGCCTTTCGATCGAGCGACGGGAGGACATAGGAATTTCCGACGCGTCGGCTGTACAAACTTTCAATTTTTGTCTTCGTCACCAATTAGTCGCTACATAATTCTCGACAAGATAGTTCTTCTGGATTAGGGAAGCGCGCCAGCGCAGCGATTCGGGATTACAAATCGGAAATAAAGAGTCGTGCGCGCTTTAACCACTTCGATGCTTCAACCACTTCCATATCATGAAATGCTCCACGATATTCACTAAGACCCTTTCGATTTTACTCGTCTCGGTCGCATCAATCTCCGCCGGTCCAGTAGAGACGCGGCCAATGAGCCCTAAGGAACACTCGGAAACGTACGATATGCCGCCTGCGTACGTTTTCCGATTAGAAAAATCGCCGCGAATGATCTCGCAGTTTGGTCCGTTTACAAGCTACCAGGCAAACGTTGACGCGCAGGGCAACAACATCGTCGGCGACGCGGCAAACGAACCCTCAATTGCGGTCGACCCCACTGACAGCAATAAAATCACAATTGGATGGAGACAGTTTGACAGCGTGAACTCCAACTTCCGCCAAGGCGGGTGGGGCTATACAACGGACGGCGGAGTTCACTGGACGTTCCCCGGGGTCTTGCAACCCGGTGTTTTCCGTAGCGATCCTGTTCTGGGTGCGAACGAAGTGGGAACGTTTTTCTATAACTCCCTTCTGGGGGACAACTTTTGTGACAACGATTGGCAGTCCACTAACGGCGGCCAATCTTGGACCAGTTTTCCTGGGACAAGCGGAGGCGATAAGCAGTGGTTTACGATTGATAGGACGGCCGGACCAGGTCATGGATTTCAATACCAGTTCTGGACGGACTTCTTTCCCTGCTCGTCGGGAGAATTTAGCCGCTCGACAGACGGCGGCATGAATTGGCAGAATCCGATCAATATTCCCCATGGTGTCATTCATGGGACGCCTGATGTTGATACCAATGGCAATTTGTTCATCGGTGGAGAGGATCTGAACGATGTCACGTTTTGGTGCATTCGGTCCAGTAATGCGCAGATTGGCAATCAGACGCCAGTCTTTGAACAGGTCACGCAAGTGAATCTGGGTGGCGTGCGGAACGGCGGGAATGTAAATCCGGGAGGACTGACAGGGCAGATATTTCTGGCAGTGGACCGTTCGGGTGGATCTACGAATAACAATGTTTACATGCTGTGCAGTGTTCAGCCGCCGACCTACAGCAACGGCACAGACGTGATGTTTGCACGCAGCACCGATGACGGTGCGACCTTTGGCACGCCGGTGCGAATCAACGATGATGCGACCACGAACAAATGGCATTGGTTTGGCACGTTTTCGGTGGCGCCAAATGGCCGGCTCGACGCAGTGTGGTTCGATACGCGTAATGCGGCGGACAATCTTCAGTCCCAGCTGTTTTATTCCTACAGCACAGACGCCGGCACGACATGGGCGCCCAACGTGCCGGTGACCGGTTCATTCAACCCAACCGAAGGTTGGCCACAGCAGAACAAGATAGGCGACTACATTACGATTGTTTCAGATAACACCGGCGGTAACGTGGCCTATTCGGCAACGTTTAACTTCAACCCGACCCGCGGACAGCACGAACAGGATGTTTACTACGTTCGCGTGTTTCCGGGGGGAGGGGGCGGCACGCCAACGCCAACGCCGACACCGACAGCAACGCCGACAGCTACCGCGACGGCAACACCAACGGCTACAGCAACACCTACAGCAACACCAACGGCTACTGGAACGCCTACAGCAACTCCCACGCCCAGGCCTACCCCAACGCCAAGGTCCGAGCCAACGCCGAGACCACGTCCTACTCCGCGTCCGCGTCCGTAGGCGAGTTCTTTAATCCGGACGGCTCAACTTTGAACGCAAGTATCGATTTGCGCGGACATGAAATTACCTAAAGCCACTACTGTAATGCCAGTGGTGTTACTTGTTTCCCTGGCTGCTGTTTCAAGCTCTTTAGCTCAGCTTGCGCCGGTGCACGAGCCGCCTCTGAATGAGGCGCTTGAAAAATACGATAACCCGCCTGCACCTCCTCGGAAGATGGAGACTTCGCCCCGAATGATCTCGCAGTTTGGCGTGTTCACAAGCTTCCAGGTGAACGTCGATGCAAATCACCAGAACATTCTCGGCGATGCTGCGAACGAGTGTTCTATTTCAGTTGACCCCACAGACGGCAACAAGATGACAATCGCCTGGAGGCAGTTTAATGATGTTACGTCCAACTTCCGGCAGGGCGGTTGGGGTTATACAACCGACTCCGGCATTACCTGGACGTTTCCGGGTGTCCTGCAAAGCAATATCTTCCGCAGTGATCCGGTGACGCAATCCAATGAACTTGGACAATTCTTTTATCTCAGTCTCCAATCGGACGCGCAGCAGTCATTTTTTTGCGACGACCTGTGGCGCTCGACCAACGGCGGTCAGACTTGGACGGAGCAGTCACCCGACAGAAGCGCGGGCGGCGATAAGGCATGGCTTACGATCGACAAGACGAACGGACCGGGGCACGGGTTTCTATACCAGATAAACGATAGCGCTAACTGCGCTTTCACCAGCGCGGCATTGCAACGCTCCACAAACGGCGGCGTTACGTGGCAAAGCCCCGTCACTCTTCCGAACTCGCCCATATACGGATCGCTTGATGTGGATACCAATGGCAACGTTTTTGTTGGTGGGTGGACCGGAGGCACAGGATTTCGCTGCCTTCGCTCGAGCAACGCTCAGATCGGAGGCCAGACACCCTCTTTCGACCAAAATACCGCTGTTAACCTTGGTGGCAGCCTACTGTATCCTGGCGCGGTTAATCCCGGCGGCCTAGCTGGCCAACTCTTCCTCGCGATTGACCACTCCGGCGGCGCGACTAACAACAATATTTACATGTTGATCAGTGCGCAGCCAGCCGGCCGAAGCACAACCGACGTGATGTTTGTCCGCAGCACCGATGGCGGATTAACCTTCAGCTCCCCGGTGCGGATCAATGACGATGGTATCAACCCCACCAAGTGGCATTGGTTTGGGACGTTCTCGGTAGCTCCGAACGGACGCCTTGACGCTGTTTGGTACGACTCACGAAATTCTACTAATAACACCGATTCGCAGCTATTTTACTCCTTTAGCACCGATGCAGGCGTTACGTGGTCGCCTAATGTCGCGGTGAGCGCCTTATTTAACCCCATGGAGGGATACCCGAACCAGAACAAGATCGGCGACTACATCACCATCGTTTCCGATAACACAGGTGGCAACGTGGCGTATTCGGCGACGTTCAACTTCAATGCCATCCGTGGACAGCACGAAGAAGACGTTTACTACGTGCGCGTGTTTCCAGCGGGTGGAGGAACGCCGACTCCAACACCTACGGCCTCGCCTACACCTACCGCGACAGCGACGGGGTCGCCCACGGCAACACAAACGCCTACACCTACAGCGACCGCCACCGCTACAGCCAGTCCTACGGCGACGCCGACAGCAACACCAACAGCAACGGCCACCCCGAGACCCACGCCGACGCCTAGGTTCGAGCCGACACCAAGGCCCCGGCCCACGCCACTGCCGAGACCGTAATCCATTCAACACTCAAGGTGGCAACGCTTCGAGAATCGCCCGACATGCTGAAGTGTTCCGCGCTCTGGAAGATGGCTCTAAAGAATTGCGCCAACGGGTTACAGTTTTGTTACGGAATTCTTGCATATAATTCTCGATAAAATCTTTGCCATGGATTAGGTAAACGTGCCGTCGCGGCGATTTGCGATTTCACAAGCGGGAATCGGAAGTCGCTCATCGGTTTAACACTCCAACCTTCACCACTTCAACCACCTGCGTTATGCGCCATCGCATGTCACCTATCAGCAAACTACTGTCAGCCATTTTCATCCTCGTCCTCGGCTCACTTGCCATCGTTCCGGGACAAACGCTGGCGCCGCTACGAAGGCTGCCTCTGAACGAACCCCTCGAAAAATACAACATGCCGCCGGCGCCACCTCGCAAGATAGAAACTTCGCCGCGAAAGGTCTCGCAATTCGGACTCTTCACCAGCTTTCAGGTGAACGTCGATGGAAGCGGCAACAACATACTGGGCGACGCAGCGAATGAGCCCTCCATCTCTGTTGATCCTACCGATGGCAACAAGATGGTAATTGGCTGGAGGCAGTTTAACAGCATTAACTCCGACTTCCGGCAGGGTGGCTGGGGTTACACGACAGACGCTGGCGTACATTGGACATTCCCTGGCGTTCTGGAAAATAACGTCTTTCGCAGCGACCCGGTGACATTGGCCAATGAAGCGGGAAACTTTTTCTATCTCAGTCTGCAGTCCGACCAAGCCCAGTCTTTCTTCTGCGACGACGTCTGGAAATCAATAAACGGCGGTCAGAATTGGACGCAGGGTGGGGCCGCGCACGGAGGCGACAAGGAGTGGTTCACGATCGATAGGACCGGCGGTCCGGGCCATGGATTCCAATATCAATTTTGGACCGGCTTCTTTAGTTGTGACGGCGGACAATTCAGCCGGTCTACTGATGGCGCCGGGGTTACCTGGCAGACTCCGATTAATATTCCGCAATCTCCTCAATGGGGAACGCTTGACGTGGATAGTAACGGCAATCTGTTTCTGGGCGGAGAAGGGAATACATTTTATTGCATTCGTTCGAGCAATGCGCAGATCGGAAATCAGACACCGATGTTTGACCGGGTAACGCCCGTAAACATGGGTGGGGGTCTGACTCAGGGCGGCATAAATGGAATTGGGCTTTGTGGGCAGACGTTCCTGGCTGTGGATCGATCAGGCGGTGCTACTAACAACAATGTTTACATGCTTGCCAGTGTGCTACCCTCCGGGCGCAGCACGACAGACGTTATGTTTGTGCGTAGCACCGACGGCGGCCAAACCTTCACTGCGCCACATCGGGTCAACGATGACCCTACGCCCCAAAGCAAATGGCACTGGCTTGGCACGTTCGCAGTAGCCCCCAACGGACGGCTTGACGCTGTCTGGTATGACACAAGGAACGCAGCGAACAACATCGATTCTCAAGTGTTTTATTCGTGGAGCACGGATGCCGGCACGACCTGGGCGGCTAATATTCCGGTCAGCAACTCGTTCAATCCTCAAGCAGGTTTTCCGCAGAACCAAAAGATTGGCGATTATATAACTATTGTTTCGGATAACACTGGAGGCAATGTTGCCTACGCCGGTACTTTCAACGTGAACCCGAACGCGGTTGGTGGACACGAACAAGACGTCTATTATGTGCGGGTGTCCCCCAGTGGCGGGGGAACGCCTACGCCGACACCTACAGCTTCGCCGACACCGACGGTTACCGCTACTGCGACAACTACGCCTACTGCTACACCGACAGTAACCACAACACCCACGGCAACTCCCACAGCAACGCCTACTGCTACCCCGACGGTAACACCTACACCCACGGCAACTCCCACAGGCACGCCTACTGCTACCCCAACGGTAACACCTACGCCCACAGCGACTCCCACAGCCACGTCCACTCCGTCATCAACACCTAGTGCTACCGCATCAGCTACTCCGAGACCCACGCCGACGCCCAGATTTGCGCCAACACCGAGGCCTCGGCCTACACCTCCGCCGAGACCATAGAAATTGCCACTTCGCATCACTGGTTTAACGCTTCAAACTTAACCACTCCAACTATGATAATGAGAAATTCTACCGCTTCAGCTAACCTCCTCTTCGTTCTCATCGCGTCGATGTTCGCGATCTCGACGGTTTCAGGCCAAACGGCGCCCCCGGGACGTTTCCCGGAGCCGCTGGAAAAATATCAGATGGCACCAGCCCCCCGCTTTTACCGGCTCGAGACCTCGCCGCGAATGATCTCGCGGTTTGGCCCATTCGTTAGCTATCAAGCGAACGTAGACGCGCAAGGGAATAACATCGTTGGCGACGCTGCGAACGAGCCTTCGATTTCAGTTGACCCAACAGACGGCAACAAGATCGCGATCGGCTGGAGGCAGTTCGACACCATTAACTCCGACTTTCGGCAGTCAGGCTACGGCTACAGTACTGATGCCGGTCTCACGTGGCATTTCCCCGGCACGTTGCAACCCGGCGTCTTTCGCAGCGATCCGGTCACGAACTCCGATGACACCGGAAATTTTTTCTACCTTAGCCTGTTGGTGAACAGCTTTTGTGCTGACATCTGGCGCTCCACAAATGGCGGCCAGACATGGACGGAGCAGTCACCCGACGGAGGCGCCCACAGCGGCGACAAGGAATGGTTCACCGTTGACAGGACGCCCACCAGCATGGGGCACGGTTTCCAATACCAGTTTTGGACCGAATTCGCCGCCTGCGAGTTCGGCGGATTCAGCCGCTCGACAGATGGCGGAGGCACCTGGCAGACGCCGATCAGCATTCCTAATGCTCCTCAATGGGGGACCCTCGACGTTGCCAGCAATGGTAATCTTTTCATCGGCGGCGGGGATTCCGGTAGCAGCTTCTGGTGCGTCCGGTCGAGTAACGCACAGAATCCCGGCGTGACGCCGACGTTTGACCAGATCACGACAGTGAACATGGGCGGCAGCCTGGTCTTTGGCGGCACGGTGAATCCAGGTGGACTCGCGGGCCAAATTTTCATTGCGGTCGACCGCTCCGGCGGCGCCACTAACAACAACGTTTATATGGTAGCCAGCGTTAGTCCTTTCGGCGGCAATGGAACGGACGTGATGTTTTCGCGCAGCACCGACGGCGGGGCAACGTTCAGCGCCCCGCATCGTATTAACGACGATCCTGTGAACCCCAACAAATGGCATTGGTTCGGAACCATCGGAGTCGCGCCCAACGGTCGGATTGATTCTGTGTGGCTGGATTCACGAAACGCTGCGAATAACATCGACTCTCAGCTATTCTATTCCTATAGCACCGACGGCGGTGTTACATGGGCGCCCAACGTAGCTGTCAGCCAACAGTTCACTCCTCTGGAAGGCTGGCCGATTCAGAACAAGATAGGCGATTACATCACCATCGTGTCGGATAACAGCGGAGGCGACGTCGCCTACTCAGCTACGTACAATTTCAACCAGAGCAGGGGACAACATGAGCAAGACGTCTATTTCGTTCGTGTATCGCCAACTGGTGGCCCGACACCAACCCCCACTGCTACGCCTACACCGACTGCTACGGCCACGCCAACACCTACTGCAACTGCTACAGCCACGGCTACGCCTACTCCAAGACCCACGCCGACTCCGAGATCTGTGCCTACGCCAAGAGCTCGTCCAACGCCTGGACCGAGACCTTAAAAATTTTGTTGCATCGAAAATTCCTGGTGACTGTGTCGAGTCGCCGGTCATCAGTTGTAGCCACTCTGCTATGCGGCCGTGATAGGCGGGCGAGCGCGGAATATTTCTCGACAATCTGGCGCTTTTCGATTAAAAGAACCGCGCCCGCGGGCGAACAGGGGAAATTCAGATTGGAAATCGCCTCTCGCTTCACTGGCCCAACGCTTCAGTCCTTCACCGCTTTCACCACGCAATGAAATCCTATACCACTTCAACTCCAAACCTCCTCATTTGTTTCACCTTGCTAGCCTCGTTTGCCACAGCTTCAGGCCAACCAGCTAGATCGAAATTTGACCCGAACGAACCCCTTGAAAAATACAACATGCCGCCGGCCTATATCTACCGGCTGGAGACGTCGCCACGAATGATCTCGCCATACGGAGCCTTCCTTAGCTTTCAGGTCAACGTCGATGCGCAAGGCAACAATATACTGGGCGACGCTGCCAATGAACCGTCGATTGCAGTAGATCCGACTGATGGAAACAAAATCACAATCGGTTGGAGGCAGTTTAATAGCGTGCAGTCTGACTTCCGGCAGGGCGGTTGGGCATTCAGTACGGATGGCGGCGTTCACTGGACGTTTCCCGGGGTATTGGAAAACAATGTCTTTCGGAGCGACCCCGTTTTAGGTGCGAATGAAACAGGGAATTTTTTCTATCTCAGCCTTCGCGGGACTTTTTTTGACGATATCTGGCGTTCGATAAACGGTGGCCAGGCGTGGACGCGCCTGACCTTTGGTGATGTAACCGGCGGCGACAAGCAGTGGCTCACAATAGATACCACCCAAGGGATGGGACATGGTTTCCTCTACCAAGCCTGGAGCACCGGCGGCAACAATTTTGGGGGCCGACAATTCAGCCGCTCGACCGATGACGGAGTCACTTGGATGAGTCCCATTTTTATCCCTAATTCGCCAGTATGGGGGACGCTCGACGTGGACTCTAATGGCAACCTCTTTATCGGTGGCGCAGACAACTTTAGCAGCCCATTCTGGTGCATTCGGTCCAGTGACGCGCAGAACCCGGCCGTCACGCCAACGTTTGATCAAAGCACGCAGGTCGATTTGGGCGGCAGCCTGGTCTTTGGTGGCGGGATTAACCCGGGAGGGCTTTCCGGGCAATGTTTCCTGGCAGTCGACCGTTCGGGTGGTCCCACGAACAACAACATTTATATGCTGGCAAGCGTGGAACCCGTTAGCGGCGGCGGAACGAACGTGATGTTCGCCCGCAGCACCGATGGCGGCCAGACCTTTGGTACGCCGCAACGAATTAATGACGACCCGGTAAATCCAAACAAGTGGCACTGGTTTGGCACACTCGCCGTAGCGCCAAATGGACGAATCGATTCTGTTTGGTTCGATTCACGCAACGCGGTCAACAACACCGACTCACAATTGTTTTATTCCTACAGCACAGATGGCGGCGTTACGTGGTCGCCCAATGTGCCGGTGAGCGGCGCGTTTACTCCGTTCGAAGGTTATCCGGTCCAGAACAAAATAGGCGATTACATCACCATCGTATCAGATAACACCGGTGGAGACGTGGCATTCCCAGCGACTTACAACTTCAACCCTGGCACCGGGCAGCATGAGCAAGACGTCTATTTCGTTCGCGTAATACCGGCGGGTGTCCCAACACCGACTCCTACTGCTACGCCTACACCGACTGCTACAGCCACCGCTACTGCTACTCCAAGGCCAACGCCCACGCCGCGATCGGTCCCTACCCCAAGAGCACGCCCTACTCCAGGTCCAAGACCGTGACGATGGTGGAATAGTAGTGGATAGGCCGCTTGGTCGGGTCATGTAGCGGATTGCGGTTCACAAGGCTTAGATCTCTCTAATCACCATCGCGCGAGTGCCTTCGAATCACTGAAGGCTCCTGCTGTTCGCGTCGCTCAGTGATCTGAAAAATTGGCAATGTTTCGTTTGAGGCTCCGCCGTAAGGGATTTCTTAAGAAAACTCTTGACACACTTGCCCGTGTACAACTAAAACGGACGTCCCGTGGGAGAATTTAGTTTCCAGCAGGGAAATCAGGGTTGTAGTCAATTCGCTTCGATTCCGGAGTCACTCAGATTTCACTGGGGAACAACTAAACAAAATCAAATCTTCCCTTGGAGCCTGTTCGATTGGCATTCCCCCAAGCGAACACTCTTCAACCCTTCCTAACGACCACCTTCCTCCAAAGACAACACCCCTATGAAGAAAAAACTCGTTTCCAAATCCGCATTTTTCAGTCTTCGTTTCTTAACCGGTTTTGCGTTGTGCTCAGTCGGTGTGTTCCTGGCAATGCTCGTCTTCGCGCGCTCGGACAAACCCATTGAAAGGCCAACTAGCTCCCCCGCGCAGAGCTTTCCGACGTCTGTTGGCGTAGCGCTTCCCACGGTACAGCAGGCAATCGCACAAAGGGATTCCATCAAATCTGTGGAGAAGGATTACGTTGCCGATCTTGCGGCGTTAGGTGTGCATCCCACCAGCGCGCCGCTCCCTCTTCGGGTATTAGCTTCCGGGGACGCGAGCACTCCGGAAGGGTCAGCGATGGGTACCGGGAAGGCCTTCATGGGTATAACCCAGGAGGTGGTTAACCAAAATATTGCAACGGGTGCTTTTGGGGTTCTCAGTTCTGGCTGGACCCCGGGCGAGAGTGTGCAGGTGTTTTTTAACGGAGTTCTCGTGCTTACAGCTGCCGCTAATGCGGATGGCATCGTTGCCGTGAATGCGGGCACCGGCGCGGGTTTTGGCTTTATCGCCATTGAAGAGATTGGCTTAACGAGCGGAAAGGATACAGGCGGAGTTGTGCAGGTCGCTCCCACCGGCCCGTACTTGCCGGGGGTTGCAGGGGCACCTCATGCTACGAACACCACCGCCGCAGGTAAGTTCTACCTTTATGGCTTTGGTTATCCGCCCAGCAGCACAACCGTGCCGCTCTATCGCAATGGAGTCTTCCTAGGAAATGTCACGACCACCGCGGCGGGGAGATTTTTCGTGGCTATTACGCCTGCCAATAACGGGGACACCTCTGCGAATTACAGCGCCGATACCGTGCCTGCTCCGCCAGGGGGAATCATGGCAGGCGTGAGTCTCGAAGAACGCGCCGATGCAGGTACCCCTCCAACTGGAGATCAGAATAACGCCCGGGTTTTCTTCGATCGCGGAACGCTTAATTCGGTAAGCGGCGGCACCGTGGCGGTGGTCGGAGAAGGGTTTGAGCCTGGTGAAATCGTTAACTTCTCGGGTTGTGCCGTTGCAAGCGTCACTGCGAGCCCGGAAGGGATGGCCGGAAGCTTCGTTGCGTTCGGCCCGGGTGCAGGACTGGCTCAGTGTGTCCTTACGGGCGCGACAACCGGCCGGGTGGCACGTGGAACCATCCTTGTGGATCCGGATGTTACAAATCTTCGCGGCCTTATTGCAGCTCCCGCATCTGTGACCAGCGCACCGGCAGCAGGGATCCTGGTCGTGGCGGCGAAGCTGCCGCCAAGTGACTTGGGAAATATTTATCTCGATGGCGTGCTGCAAGGCACCGCTACGACCGATCCTTCCGGCAGAGCGGTATTCACCTTACCGAAACCGACAACCGGCTTTGTGCACGAAATTGGCTGGGTGGCGGGCGCTGGAACCGGTGATGCAATTGCAACTGTTGTTCTGTTTGGCCCTTGCTCACCGTTCAATGAGAATTTCGATGGCCTAACCCCGCCAGCGCTACCTGCCGGCTGGGCGGCGATGAATGCGGCGGGCCCGGCGCCGTTGTGGGTAAGCTCAAACTCCGGAGTGCCGACGCCGGTTGCCGATACGGCCCCGAACGCCGTTTTTATTGATGACCCGGCAGTAGTCAGTGACAAGCGGCTCGATTCGCTAATCATTCCCATTCTATCCGGTTCACCGCAGTTGACTTTCCGCCAGAACTACGACCTGGAGAGCGGCTTTGACGGTGGCGTACTGGAGATCAGCATCGATGGCGGTCCTTTTGCGGACATCATCACCGCTGGCGGCAGCTTTGTTACGGGTGGCTACAATGGGACAATTAGCACTTGCTGTACGAATCCCCTGGCTGGCCGTCCCGCATGGACTGGGACGACGAGTAATGCCTTTACCACCACAACAGTAAACCTGCCTGTCGTCGCGGTTGGTCATAACGTTGTGCTGCGCTGGCGCATGGGCAGCGATTTCAGCGTTACTCATCAGGGCTGGCGAGTTGATACGATTAGTTTGAACAACTGCGCAGTGGCGAGTCCAACTCCTACGGCTACAGCAACGGCTACGGCCACAGCTACAGCCACCGCAACATTTACACCTACGGCTACTGTGCCGCCAACACCTACAGCTACGGCCACTTTCACACCTACAGCGACCGCGACTGCGACTGCTACAGCTACAGCTACAGCTACGCCGACCGCAACACCAACGTGCGCCCCGGGGGTAACGTTGTACGGCATTTCGAACGGTTTTGGTACAGCGGCGGATAACCAGGTCTATCAGATCGATCCGGCGACCGGCACAATCTCAAATGCGCACCAGGTGACCCTTGCCGGCTTTACAGTCAGCAATTCACAGGCGATGTCCGCACGGCCGAGTGACGGCGTACTCTTCGCTGTCATCCAGACGACGGAACCCGCCCGGCGACTGGTTACGATCAATCCCAACACGGGAATCGCGACTTCGATAGGAGTGCTGACCAATCAGATCTCCAGCCTCTCTTTCCGTGCCAATGGGACATTGTGGGCGGTGAGTGGAGATGGCGGCTCGCCTGCCGAGACTTTGTATACGGTCAATACGTCCAATGCGACATTGACCCTTCAGTTCGCGCTTGGCAACGGTGCCGATGGCGAGACCATCGGCTTCCATGGGAACGGCCTAATGTATCACTCGTCTGGAAATGCCGCAGCGATGTTCGAAAGCGTCAATGTAGATACACAGG
>Ga0207678_10002512_pt1 | contig 16701 bp, 16 predicted proteins | sample KBSC63metaG_FD_184319 | JGI IMG/M metagenome (GOLD analysis project Ga0207678, IMG submission 184319) | Corn rhizosphere microbial communities from Kellogg Biological Station, Michigan, USA - KBS C6-3 metaG (SPAdes) (version 2) | ecosystem: Host-associated > Plants > Roots > Rhizosphere > Soil ...
GCCGGCCCGAGAATGACGATGAACAGCACCGGCAGGAAGAACACGATCATCGGCACCGTCAACTTCGGCGGCAACGCTGCCGCCTTGCGCTCGGCTTCCGACTGCCGGATCTCTCGATTCTCTTTGGCCATCGATCTCAATGCCTGTCCGACCGGCGTTCCATATCGCTCGGCCTGAATGAGCGCCGTCGACACCGCCTTGACACCCGGCAGCCCAGTCCGCTTGGCAAGATTTTCATAAGCCTGCCGGCGATCCTGCAGATACGAAAGCTCTGCAGTCGTCAGCGTCATTTCCTCCGCGAGCTCGATCGACTGACCGGCGATTTCCTTGCCGACTTTCGCAAAACCCGACTCGACCGACATGCCGGACTGCACGCAGATCAGCAGCATATCGAGCGCATCGGGGAATGCCTGCTTGATCGCCATCTGCCGCTTCTGCACTCGGTTCGTGATGAACATATTCGGCAGATAGAAGCCGAGAAACCCGGCGCCGAGCGCAATCAAGAAATTGATGAGCGGCGGATAGCCCGTGTCGTAGAGGAAGAAGACATAGAAGAGCGCCAACAGGAAAACCGCTATCGGCGCGGCAACGCGGAAAAACATGAAGTAGACGATGTTCGCCTGGCCGCGCAGTCCGGCGCGCTTCAAGTTTTCGCGGAGTTCTTCGTTGTCGAAATACTCGCGAAGTTTCAGCTCATCGACTATGCGCTGCATGAAGCCTTTAGGCGTTGCGCGAAGCCTGCCGGTCTGACGATCCTTCGATGCCATGTCGGCAAGGCGCGCCGACCGCATCTTGCCGCGTTCGATCGCCATTTCCTTCATCCGGCGGTTCATCTGCTCACGCTGCAGCATCGGCAGCGCAACCGTCAGAACAGTGGCGAATACGCAAACCGCGGCGAGGATTGTCGCGATGAATTGCGGATTCATCATCGTTTCGATGAAGGACATCATTGGCGCACCGCCGTTGCTTTCTGATCGAGATGCGAAACGGTTAGAACTTGAAGTTGATCATCTTCCGCATGATGAGCACGCCGGTCAGCATCCACACCGCACCCACCGCAACCAAGAAGCGGCCTGGCATCGTCGTGAAAAGCGGCATGATGTAATCGGGCGTCGAGATGTAGACCATGATCATCACGCCGGGCGGCAACGACGCCAGCACCATCGCGGAAGCCTTGGCTTCGGCCGAGAGAGCTTTCACTTTCATCGCCAGCATCTGACGATCGCGAAGCACGCCGGACAGATTGCTGAGTGCCTCCGACAGGTTGCCGCCGGCCTGCTGCTGAATGCCGATGACGATCGTGAGAAAGCGTACCTCGGGAAGCGGCAACCGCTCGCTCATCCGCTCCAGGCCCTCTCCAAGGGGAACGCCCAGACGCTGCTGTTCGACCACGTCGCGAAATTCACTCGCCAGCGGCTCGGGGCTTTCGCGCGCTATGACCTGCAGGCACTCGTTGAGCGGCAAGCCCGATTTGACGCCACGTACAATGACATCGATGGCGTTGGCCAACTGCGAGAGAAACTTCTGCTGCCGCCGCGCCGTCATCTTGTTGATGACCCAACGCGGAATGCCGAAGGCGCCCAGGAAGGCAGCAACGCCGGCGCCGACCGCCGGCAACCCCAGAAGCAGCAGGGAAACGGCACCGAGCAAGCCGCCGAGAACGGCGCTGGCCATGTAGAAATCGCGAGGCGTCCGGTTCAAACCAGCACGTATGAGCCTTAGCCCCATCGTCACCTTTTTATCGGCTTTCTGACGATCCTCCATCTCCTTCAAACTATCGGCGACGGATTTCTTGCGGCTGCTCTGAATTTCGGCGGCAACGCCGGTAAGTTTGCGCGCTCTGACGCCGGCGACGCTTTCGACCCGCCGGTCCTTCTGCCTGTCGCCGGAAAAATAAGGGTACGCGAGCGCATAGATGATACCCCCGAAGGCCAGCGCCGCCAGAAATGGTACGAGAAGACCGCTACTAAACATTTCGATCACCGAGCGGATTACCGTTGTTGTCCTCTATTTCCGATTCCAAGAGAGCCCGGGAAAGCCGTTCCGTCTCGTTGTAGTATTCGGCACGCTCCCAGAAGCGCGGCCGCGCGATCCCCGTCGAGCGATGGCGCCCAAGAAGCTTGCCGTCTTCATCCTCGCCGGTAATTTCGTAAACCAGAAGATTTTGCAGCGTGACCGTTTCTTCTTCCATACCGAGCACTTCGGTGATGTGCGTAATCTTGCGCGAACCATCGCGCAGACGCGACGCCTGCACGATGACGTCAACCGACCCGCAGATCATCTCACGAATAGTCTTGATCGGAAGCGCATAACCACCCTGCATGATCATCGATTCGAGACGGCTCAGTGCTTCGCGCGGGCTGTTGGCGTGCAGCGTCCCCATAGAACCGTCGTGGCCCGTATTCATAGCCTGCAAGAGGTCGAACGCTTCAGGTCCACGAACCTCGCCGACGATGATCCGCTCGGGCCGCATACGAAGACAATTCTTGATAAGATCCCGCATCCTGATCTCGCCTTCGCCTTCGAGGTTCGGCGGACGCGTTTCGAGACGCACAACATGCGGCTGCTGCAGCTGGAGCTCGGCAGAATCTTCGCAAGTGATGATGCGCTCATCGTCGTCGATCGAGCCGGTAAGGCAGTTGAGCAATGTCGTCTTGCCCGAACCCGTGCCGCCGGAAATGATGACGTTGCACCGAACCCGCCCGATGATCTCCAGCACCGCTTTAGCCTGTGGCGTGATCGAGCCGAATTTCACAAGCTGCTCGAGTCTCAGGCGATCCTTCTTGAATTTCCGAATGGTCAGCACCGGCCCATCGATAGCGAGCGGCGGCGCGATGACGTTGACGCGCGACCCGTCCGGAAGGCGCGCATCGCATATCGGACTCGACTCATCAACGCGGCGTCCGACCTGGCTGACGATGCGCTGGCAGATATTCATCAGCTGCTGATTGTCGGCGAAGCGAACGCCCGTCTTCTGAACTTTGCCGCCGACTTCGATAAACGTCGCGTTGGCACCGTTGACCATGATGTCGGCGATGTCATCGCGAGCCAGAAGCGGTTCGAGCGGCCCATAGCCCAAGACGTCGTTGCAGATGTCCTCGAGCAGTTCTTCCTGCTCCGAAATCGACATCACGACGTTCTTGATCTGAATGATCTCGCTGACGATGTCGCGGATTTCTTCGCGTGCGGCGACGCTGTCGAGCTTCGCAAGCTGGGTGAGATCGATGGTATCGATCAGCGCGTTGAAGACGGTTGTTTTGACGTCGTAGTATTCTTCCGAATGCTTGCGCTGCGTCTCAACGACTGGCTCGGCTCGCTGAGGTTGCGGGGCAGCCTGCTGCTGTCGCGGCTGGGACGCGGCCTGCGGCTCCGCAGGTGTCATCGTCGCCTGAGGAGCAGGCGATTGCTGCGCGACACGCTTTGGCAGCGAAGGTTCGTTCGAGCGCCTGCCGAACATGATGCGACGTCCTTAACGCTTGAGCTTCAGCTTCTCGAGGAGCGGCGCAAGCGCCGCGAGCGGAGAATTTGCCGATCTCTCGGGCTTGATTTCCTTACGGCGCGTCATCTTGAGCGCTATGTCATGAAACGTTTCGACCGCCTTGGCTTTGGCGTTCAGCTCCCCGATCATCTGGCCATTGTTGGCCGCTTGGCTGAACGTTTCGCAATCGTAATCGATGACGGCTAGAACCTTTGCATCGAGCGCCTGCTCGAATTCCTTGAGCGTGATTTCCTGGCGCTTCGGCAGATTTGCCATGTTCAGAATGAGATGCGGTTTGCGGTCGTTCTTTCGCGACGCCCTCAACAGATCGACGATATTTTTCGCGTTCCTAAGGTTCGCGAGATCCGGTACGGCGGTGATGACCACTTCATCGGCCTGCAAAAGAACGCGCTTCGACCACGCCGACCAGCCGTGCGGCAAATCAACGGCAACGAAAGGAACGTTCTGGCGCACGACGTCGATGACCAGCTCGCAAGCATCGGCCGAGATATCGTACTCGCGGTCGAGCACGACCGGAGCGGCGAAGATGGAGAGGTGCTCCGAACACTTCGTCAGCAGACGGTCGAGCAGCTGATCATCGAGCCGTTCGGGAGCCGCGAGCGCTTCCGCGATGCCCTGCACCGGATCCTGATTGAAATCGAGCCCGGTCGTGCCGAAGGCGAGATCGAGATCGGCGATCGTGACATCGGTTTTCAAAACTTCCGACATCGTCCAGGCGACGTTGTGACAAACGGTCGAAGACCCGACGCCGCCCTTCGCACCGATGAAAGCGAAGACATGACCCACTGGATCGGTATCGGGATTGTTATAGAGATTGGAGATGCTCTCCATCAGGCCCATCGGATCGACCGGCGTGACGAGATACTCGGCCACACCCCGCTTTAGGAGCTCACGATAGAGCAGGACGTCGTTGTGCCGTCCGATGACGATCACTTTCGTGCCCGGATCGCAGCTTTCCGCGAGTTGATCGAGTTCGCTGACAATCTGCGATCCCCGGAGCGCGCTGTCGACGATGATCAGGTTCGGCGTCGGACTGTCGGCGTAATGCGAAATGGCGGCCGCAATGCCGCCCATGTGCACGCTGACATGCGTCTTCGCCAGCCGCCGATCGGCCGCGGCGTACTGCAACGCCTCGGCAACGCGGGCGTCGTCGCAAAAGGCCTGGATCGAGATCCGCGGTATCGGACGCGCACGATCGCCTGGATGCGTGTCATCCTGTGCGCCATCTTCGAGAAACGCTTCCTCGATCTGGTGGGCGGCTTGAACAGGCTTGGACATATCGTCTCCGAAAATCAATTATTCAGTCTTCCAATAGTCACGACCTCGGGCGCGGCGCCGATCGCATCGCCCTTTCTGTATTTCGCGAAAGCAACGTCGCGGCGATCTGCGTCGCGCTCGGTCATCGTCCTGGGCCCGAGCAGATCGGCCGGATTTGAAACCATCACAGCAAGATTCCGCTGCACCGCGCAGCCGAGATTGGGATACGGAGTGTTTTCATAATTCGCGGCGAGGTTCTGCGACCAATCCTGGCCGCAGTCCGGCGCCTCGGCCACGTAGCGACGGTATGAAATGCGCAGTGGCGCGTCTCGGCCGCTGGCTTGGTAGGCACCAATCGCAATTGAAGACTCCGAGTAGCCGCCGTCGAGCAGCAACTGATGCACCTCGTCGGCAGCATCCCTCGCGGCGCCCTCGTTCGCCGAGCCGCCGGGAGCCGAAATGACGAAGCGGCTGTTGCCTGCGTCGCCCGACTTGCTGTTGCTGACAAATTCCATCACGCGCGCACGCTGCATCGGCGTCAGCCCTTGCGAACCGCGGCCGACATTCAGAGCGAGGTTTTCCGGCTGCCGCGAAACCAAGATCGGATGGCGTTGCGCCGGATCGATCAGCGTCCAGCCTGCAACCTGCGTGGGCTGATCATGTTGACAGCCCGCCATCGCAGCGGGGAGAATTGCGAGCGCGATGATTTTGGCAATACCCGTTCGGATTTTATGAGGTCCGCGAGCGGTGGTCTTTTCAATTTGCATGATACGTCTCCGCGCTCTTGACCTATTCGACGATGAAGCCGTAGTCGCCCTTTAGACCGCCGGAAGGCGCACCTTCGCCCCTGCCGTAGATCCGATTGAGATGACCGAGAAAGTCCGCTTTGAGGTCGGTCGCCGGAGCCAACCCGTCGGTCGGCGCCGCGAGTTCCTGGCGCGACGTCGGATGCACGAGGTACGGCGTGACGATGACGACGAGCTCAGACTCCTCGTTCTGGAAATCGCGGCTGCGAAAGAGCGTGCCGAGGATTGGAATGTCCTTGGCGCCCGGCAGACCGTCGATATTCTGCTGCGTCTTGCTCGAGATGAGCCCCGCAAGCGCGAGAGAGCCACCTGACGGAAGTTCGACAACCGTCTTCGCCTGGCGGGTGTCGAAAACCGGATTTTGCCCGATGAATCTCGAGATATCACTGACGCTGGTATCGATCTTGAGGCTGATGCGGCCTTCCGAGAGCACGACCGGCGTGAAACTCAGCTGGACACCGAATTTCTTGAATGCGACCGAACTCACTCCCGTCTGCGGATCAACGCCCGTGACGTAGGGAACTTCGCCACCGGCGAGGAACTCGGCCGGCTCGCCGGAAATGGCGGTCAAGTTCGGTTCTGCCAGCGTTCTGACCAGGCCGTCGCGCTCGAGCGCGCGAATGGCCGAAAGCACTCTGTTGTTTCCGTTGCCCCAACCGGAAATCAATCCGCTATTGCCGATCGTTCCCCCGAGTCCAGTGCCAAGGCCGCAGACATGTCCCACAGCGCAAGCAGCTGCACTGGCGGCGGTGCCGATACCGAACGACGGAAGCGTCCCGAGCCCCTGTGCAGGCGTCAGCGGGAATGAGTTGTCTGTCAGCAGCGTCGTGGAGAAACTGCCCGACTGCAGCACCGCACCAAGATTGACGCCTAGCTGCTTCAGCGCCGTGCGCTGAACTTCAGCAACGTTGACCTTGAGCATCACCTGCTCTTCGGCTTCGACGACCAGCATATTGATGACGGATTCGTTGCTCGATTTGTCGGCCTTGGCAATGGAGACGCCCTCGGCGTCCGTGGTCTCCTTCACGTCATATTCGACGGAAGCAAACTGCTTGGCGATATCGGAGGCGCGAACGGAATCGATCGGGTTTTTGACGGCGCCCGTAAGAACTATCGTCTGATTCAACATTTCGACTTTAATCGTCGAGCCGGTAATCAGTCGGTTGAGCAGACTTTCGAGACCCGCGGTTTCGCGCTCAACGTAAAGCTCCATCGTGGCGAACTGCGCGCCCGAGCTGTCGAAGAAAAAGGCATTCGCTTCGCCGATCTTGCGTGCCAGCAAGAAGACACGGTTGGAGCTCAACACCACGGCATCGACGGCCGACGGGTTCGAAACCATGACGTCGCGCACGGGGCGCGGAAATTCGAGCAGCACGGATTTGCCGAGGCCGATCTTGATATTTTTTCGAATCGGCCCACCGGTGTCCTCGATGCGGATGAACGACTGATGTGCAGTGGCCGCAATAAGACTGCCACTTATGCCCTTCAGAGCTTCGCGATTGGGTTGCGACATTGCCGGCACGACGACGGTCAGCGTCCAGGGTACGAATAAGATGAGCGCACAGAAAACCGTGCGGCACAAAGAACCAATATTAATGCGCATGAGGTCCGACCCTAATGACGACCACTGACTAAGATTACTCAGTTCACGCCATACACACGCGACGTCGCTCCGTAACGCATTACCCGAATAGAATTGTTACGCTGTTTATTGAAATCCAGGCCGCCTGCACGCTCGGGATCCGAACTCAGATCGGCGACGCTGCGCAGGGACAGCGTGATTTCGCCCATCGAATTTGCGAGCGCCATCATCTCTGATTGACGCGGAGTGAGCTCCAAGGTTGCCGTCGTCGCCGAGCTGTCGGCGGATTTCTTGCCTTCCTTCGTTTCGAGCTGCTGCCCGATCGCAATGACGCGGACATTGCGGAACAGCGTATCGACGACGGTATCGTCCTGCCCGCGGCCATGGACGCGCCGGATCAAAATGACGTCGACATGATCGTTCGGCAGGATGAGGCTGCCGGCCGCCGTCTCGGCTCTGATCTTTGTTGAGATCGCGCGCATGCCCTGCGGAAGGATGGCGGCAAGAACGCCGCCCTGTCCGGCCTTGATCAACTTCTGAGCAGTGATCGGCTCGCCTGCGAGCAGCGCCGACCGCGCGATCGAGCCCGACAGGTTGCGCATCGTTGCGAGACCGCCGTTCTGCTTCGTGATGTAGCCGCGAGACGCCGCTTCAATCGGCCACGAGACCCAACGGAAATTTCCCTCGTTGACGATCTGGCCGACGGCGATATCGGCGCCCGCCACGAGGACTTCCGTGCTGTCGACCTGCTTCTCGACCGTCATCGGCGCGGGCGGCGGCTGCACGAACGAGCTGGCGACGTAGAACGCGACCACCGCCGCGGCGATTGCCACGGAAAATCCGATGAGTTGTGCCCGCTTCATCCCGCTCGTCGTCCTTTCAGGCCAGGTGTAGAATCCTGTGAACGCGATGATCGGCGAGAAACGTCAATGTCCGGTTAATCTCCGTTCGAAAGCAATACAGACGCCAAGGCTTTTGAAACGAAGGTTATCAGGACATGAACGCGAAGGCGCCATACCGCGGTAGCTCCTGAATCTAAATCGGGAGTATCAGCTTCCGGCGCTCAAAACGCCAACGCGCGGAAGAATGCAGTTTCCGGAAAGAGCAGGAGCCCGCCGGCGGCAATAGCGATGCCGTAGGGAATTCCCTCGCCGGTCTTGTGCAGGCGCCGCGCCCATCCAGGTAGCGGAAACGCGTTGGCCGGAAGGAAACTGCGGTAAGCCAGCATCGCGACCGCCAGAACGCCGCCGAAGGCCGTGACGTAAGCCAGGAACTCGATGATGTGGTCGGGTCCCATCCAAAGCGCACCGGCCGCCATCAGCTTGGCGTCGCCACCGCCGAGCATGTTCATCCAGAACAGCACGAAAGTCGCGGCGAGAACTCCGAGCGCGATAGCCACATGAATGCCAAATGATTCGAGCGGCATCCGCGTCATCACTGCAATCGCAACGAAACCGCCGATGAGCGCTAGCGAGATGCGATTTGGGATTTTCATCGTGAAGAGATCATTCGCGGCGGCAAATGCCATCGCGACCGGAAACGTCATCAGGATGAGATAAGCCAGCACCGCCTCTACTCCGTCGCCAAGTCACTGCACCGCAAGGGTGTGAGCAATTTGGACCATCAGGGTAAATGCATAGCTAACGCGCTGCCGCTTCCGGCACTCGGCGGACGACTTGCATCGGCTCAGTTCCCGGCCGATTGGAAGCCGGTCACGACGCCATTAAGGTCTTGCTGCAGAGAGCCTCTGATAAGAGTGAGGCTCGAAACGATCGCCAAGGCGATGATTGCCGCGATCAAGGCGTATTCGATGGACGTCGCACCTTCGTCGTCAGCCGCGAACGTCATGAGGCTCGATCGAGTCATCTGGGAAAGGCCTGTCGGAAAAGAAACACGTCCGGAGATTCCTCTCCAGACGTGCTCTTGGACCTCTGTGCCGCGATATGATGATCGCGACACCTGAGCTTCGTTCGGAAACTTACTGTACGGCTGTGCCGAGTTCGTCGTTCACCTTGTTGAAGGTGGACTGCAAGCCCGTGCGGACGTTCTTCAGAACCGCGATGATGCCAACGCCGACGATGGCAGCGATAAGGCCATATTCGATAGCCGTGGCGCCCGACTCATCCTTCATGAAACGCGAGAAAATGGTCATTGATACTCTCCCAAACTGACTGACTGTACTCTTCCGATCCGTGTCCATCGGGGGACACGTCCTCACCGTTGAACTAGACCAGACCATAACCAGCAAAAATTAAAGTCAGGTAAAACGGAGCGTTTTCGGGGTAAACGGTTACTGATGGAATATTAGCCCAGACCGTCGGCCAATAATAATCTGTATAAATTCTTTGCATTTTTATAATTTAACGAGTTATTCTGTACTTATCCGCTCACACCCGTAAACTTTCCAAGTATAGCTAGGTTAATACTTTGTTTTTACGTGATTAGTTAAAAGGGTTGCGTAGGCAATGGTGGGGGTGGAAACGAGATTGGCTTGCCAGCGATTTGAACAAGGCATCGGTGATCTCGGGCTTTTTCAAATGACGACAATCCGGCTGGTCCTATTGCGGGCGAGCATTGGCTTCTAACACCGCCACGATCGGCCCCGAGACCGGGGCGAGCACCGGCAAGGCCGCAGCTCGATCTCAGCATGAACCGCCCATTTCCGGTTCGTTCACCATTTCATGAGGTAATCCCGCGAAGCACCTCTGCAGGATCCGTCAAATGCCCCGTCGAACTCTCGGAACACCAACTTCAGTGGCGAGTTGCGCGGCTTCGGTTGCACTTATCGCGGTGCTTGGGAGCTTTTCCGCTTCGACCGCAACGGCAGCAGACCTCATCGTGCGGTATGATCAGTCTCAGCTTCTGCGCCTGCCTCGCCCGGCGACGGAAGTGATCATCGGCAACCCGTCGATCGCCGATGTGACGCTCCAGGATGGCAATTTGCTGGTCGTGACCGGAAAGACCTTCGGCATTACGAACATCATCGCCTTGGATGCCGAGCACAACATCATCCAGGATCAGCGCGTCATGGTCGAACGCGACGATCGCAGAGTCGTCAACCTGCACAAGGGAAGCACACGCTTTACATATACATGCACGCCGAATTGCGAACCGACGCTGACGATCGGCGATGACAAGTCGTTCTTCGATTCGGTAAGAGATGCGAACACCAACAAAATGAAATTCTCGGAAGGCGCCAGCGACGGTGCCGCCGCAACGAGTAACGGTCAGTAGTGAGCCGGCCGCTCCGGCCTTTGCGCCGGATGGCTCACCTGACCCGGCGGGCCGGAACGCGATTAACGATTCCGAAACCAGTTGGAAAGAAAGACATTCTGCTAAATGCGCCTTTAATCCGCGCGACCTTATCTTATGCGATGAATTTGAAGGCCGTTGCGAGTTCTCCAGCCATGCGTATCACCAGAGTCAAGACGCCGGTCCTTCACCACCGCTTCCGGCTTGGCAGCCTCCAGCGCCTGCAACGCGAGGAAGACGGAGCGACGGCGGTCGAATTCGCGATCGTCGCGACACCATTTCTGATGTTTATTTTTGCGCTGATCGGCTGCGCCTTCTACTTCTTCATGATGAACTCGGTAGAGAAAGGCATGGACCAGTCGGGCCGCCTGATCCGCACCGGCCAAGCCGTATCTTCAAAAATGACGGTCAACCAGTTCAAGCAAAAAATCTGCGACGGCGCGGGGCAATGGATCAATTGCAGCAAGCTGCAGATCTTCGTCGACCACTATCCCAATTGGGGGGCCGTCGAATCGCAACCCTGCATCAAAAATAATGTCGTAACCCAAAACCCCGCGCCGGGTAGTGATCTCATCGCAATATATTCGGGCGGTGCCAGCGACATCGTGATCGTGACGGCCTGCTACAAATGGGATTTCACCTCGAAACTTCCCTTTTTCAAAATCGGCAACATGACCGACGGGTCAATGATGATGCAAACCGCCACCGCCTTCCGAAGCGAGCCGTATCCCGGAACTTGAACACAGTTGCTGAACAGTCCTCAAGGAAGAGACTTTGCATGCACCAGCTCTCGATCCTCATCGCCAAAGCCCGCATCCGCGGTTTCCTAGCTGATGCGTCCGGCATAGCGGCTGTCGAATTTGCCTACATCGCACCTCTGCTGATGCTGATGACGTTCGGTACATTTGAAATCTCGCGCGCCCTGATTGTCCACAAACGCTTTCAGCGAGCCACAGCAATGGTCGGCGATCTCGTCTCGCGCGAGGAGCAACTCGGAGCAACTTATCCTGAGGCGAAAGCGGCACTCGACGGCATTATGCTGTCGGCCCAGCATGTCATGGAGCCCTATACCTCGACGCCCCTCAGAATGGCCATCACACAGCTAAGAGCTTCGAGCAGCGACGCTAAAAAAACGAACGTCGAATGGTCGTACTCTTATAACGGCATGCCCGTCACGAACTGCCCGCTGGCGAAGAACATGCCGGCGTGGGACATGATCACAAAGGGAAATGCGGCGATCGTTGTCGAGGCGCAGTACCAGTACACGCCCCTACTGACGAACATCATTCCGAATCTCATCAAGCAGATGAACTGGTCTGACACGATGGCGTTTTCGCCTCGCTACGGCTCTGTCTTCTATGGGCAGGCAACGCAGAACACCGTTTGCCCAACGTAAAGGCAGAACGCCCGACCGCTCATCAGCCGGGTGTATTAGTACAACGAATAGGCACAATAGTTTTTTTTGGAATTCTTATTCCTATTTACTCACTGCACTGAGTAAATTTTACTGCAGAAGTGCCCGCCGTGTTCAGAATTCGCTCTGAACAAATATTTTCTGGCGGGCGAATTTCCGCCTAGATTTAGGCAAGACGATGCAAAACTTGTTCGATATGTTCAATTATAATGTTTTAAACATTGTGCGGGAAACGGCAGGAATCGATGGGTCGAAGATCCGTTCATTCGCCTGAAGAGCTTCGCCAGCTCATACTGGATGCGTCGCAGACGATTGTTGAACGCAGTGGGATCACCGGGCTTTCGGCGCGAGAAATCGCCCGCATGATCGGCTACTCGCCAGGCACGCTCTACAATATCTTCGAAAATCTGGATGATATCCTGGTGACGCTGCAGGTGCAGCTTCAGGCCCGGACCGTGGAACATCTAAAGCATGTGCCAATGGGCTCGGACGGCGAGAAGAACATCGAGGCGTTGACGCAGGCGTATGTCGACTTTGCGCTTGCCAACCGTCGCATGTGGAACCTGTTTCTGGCGCATAGCCTTCCACCCGGAAGCACGATGCCGGAACCTTTCCACGATAACATCAACAAAATTTTCAGCATCATCCGAACGGCGGTAGCGCCTCTCGCGCCAAATACGCCGCGCGAAAAACTCGAGGCCATGGCGTGGGCACTCTGGACCGGAATTCACGGAATCACCGCCGTTGCTGCGACTGAGAAAGGCGTCTACGTGACGCCCGTTACGGCGCAATCCTACGCCAAGGATCTCGCGATAACGTTCGTCAAGGGACTGCGGGAGCACTAACTGAGCCGGAGGACCGCGGCTGCTCGCCCGTCTTGCTATCGCCGCCGGCCTGTCCGTGAATGGAACCCGTCACAACACCGGCTCCGCTTTGCTCGTTGCGGCTCGCAAAGTGCGGCGTCTCAACGAGACCGAACCATTTATCGGTCGGCAAAAGCCGTTGCTCGAGGCCGCTCCACATCATTCGCGAGCCGAGACCCTCGACAAACGTCGTCGTTGACGGCGATACCATGATCGCCAAGCCGGTGGCAGCCGCCATAGCGAGCGAAGCCCCGACGTGCCGGCGATCAAAGAGCTTCAGCGCCGTCCCGAACGATGACTTTATCCGCGTATCCATCACGTCGACCGAGTAAATCTCGTCGAGCGTAAGGTGTGTGATGTAGCCTGCGAACATGAACGCGCCAGCGAGCCACGCCACGCCTTCCGGCCGTCCAAGCACGCGATTGAAAATAATCGCCGTCACGACGGCCGAAAAGACGGCCGCAAGAATCGAGTGCCAAATGCCGCGATGCACCGAGACACGATGAAAAAGTGTGTGCAGGCCGTAGCGGACGACGACCAATGTTCCAAGCCACAAAATCCACAGTTCGGCGATCGAAAACTTTGTCGCCGCGTTGAAGAGCACGGCAAACGAAAAGAAAATTGCAAGCCCGGCAAACATCGCCCGGCTGGGCCTCGACTCCTTGAGATCGATATCGGGAAGGACGGAGCCGAGAACACCCGCCAGCGTCACCGCGACGAGGTTTTCAGGGCGCACCACGTCGGCTGCAAGCGTCAGCGTCGCGAGCGCCCCCGACACAACAGTGCCAATCGCGATATGCGTCGTAAAATTGGCCATTGTTTCTCTATCCAGTGTCCGCTGGCTCGAGACGGAGCCCGCGCATCATCAACCCCTGTATTGGAGCACCAGATTCGCCTTGCTGCGGCGAGGGCGCGCCTCTCCAGGCATGTGGATAAGCCCGGTCGCGGCATCTATTGGCGGTGGAGTTTTTCAAATCTGGCGGTTGCCGGCCGAATGTGGCATCCAGGCGCCTAACATTGGCAGATAAGACATTGGCATGGCGACGGAACTACGCGACTTCCAAAGCAAAATCGGCACGATTGCCCGCATAAATATCGCCGTCGCTCTCGCTGTCGTCGTTCTGAAGTATATCGCCTATCAGGTTTCCGGCTCCGTCGCCCTGTTTTCGGACGCCCTCGAAAGCGTCGTCAACGTCGTGACCGCCATCGCGGCTCTTGTCGCAATCCGCGTCAGCGCCAAGCCGGCCGACTCCGATCATCCGTTCGGCCACCACAAGGCCGAATTCCTCGCAGCCATGTTCGTCGGCGCCATGATCGCGGTCGCGGCCGTACTGATCTTGATCAAGGCCTATGGCGGACTTGTGTACGGCGTAACGCTCGAACATCCCAGCCTCGGCATTGCGTTCAACGCCGGCGCCGCTGCTGTGAACGCCGGTTGGGCCTGGTTGCTTGTCAGCCGCGGCACGTCGGGGCGTTCGGCGGCACTCGTTGCCGACGGGCACCATCTCTTTACCGACGTCATCACCTCAGTTGGGGTGATAGTCGGGTTGGTGCTGGCGCTATGGACGGGCTGGCATTTTATCGATCCGCTGATCGCCGCCGTCGTGGCGTTGAACATCCTCTGGATGGGCTACAAGATTGCCATCCAGTCGATGTCCCGGCTTCTGGATCAGGCGGCCAGCCCAGATATCGAACGACGTATCCGCGGCGTCATCGAAACCAACGGCATCGGCGCGCTCGAGGCGCACGACATCAGAACCCGTCAGGCGGGACGCGCGCTTTTTATCGAGTTCCATCTCGTCGTACCCGGCTCGATGACCGTCGAAGAGGCACACGTCATTTGCGATCGCCTGGAAAATTCGATCGAGCGCACCATCGATGGCTCCGAGGTCGTCATTCACGTCGAACCCGAATACAAAGCCAAACCCGATGAATCGGGTGCAGTGGTGCTTTGACCTGGCATGCCGGTGCTAAGCGTCGCCGATTGAGCGCTCGGCCCACAGATCGTATTCATCCGCATTGATGACTTTGGCGCGCACGATGTCGCCGGGTTTGCACCCGTCTTCGCCGTTTAGGAACACGTTGCCGTCGATCTCGGGCGCATCCCATTGCGAGCGGCCGATGGCACCGTCTTCGTCGACCTCATCGATCAGGACCTCGATCACCTTGCCGAGCTTGCCCTGAAGCAGATCGTCGCTGACCTGCTTTTGCGCCGCCATGAAGCGATGCCAGCGTTCTTCCTTTACCTCTTCCGGTACGGCACCAGCGAGCGCATTGGCCTTCGCGCCTTCGACGGCCTCGTACTTGAAGCATCCGGCCCGGCTGATCCTGGCTTCACTGAGCCACTCGAGCAGGAATGCGAAATCCTCTTCCGTCTCTCCCGGAAATCCGACGATGAAGGTCGAACGGATCGCGAGATCGGGACAAACATCGCGCCAACGACGGATGCGTTCCGCCGTCTTCTCCTGCGCCGCCGGACGGCGCATCGCTTTCAGCACCGCCGGAGACGCGTGCTGAAACGGAATGTCGAGATACGGCAATATTTTGCCTTCCGCCATCAGCGGGATCACATCGTCGACATGCGGATACGGATAGACGTAGTGCAGGCGCACCCAGGCACCGAGGTCCCCAAGTGCACGCGACAAATCGAGAAAGCGGGCCTTCAGCGGCGCGCCTTTCCACGGGCTCTCCGCATATTTGAGATCGACGCCATAAGCGCTCGTGTCCTGGCTGATGACGAGCAGCTCTTTGACGCCGGCTTCGACGAGGCGTTCGGCCTCGGTCATGACGTGGTTGGCCGGCCGGCTCGCCAGATCGCCGCGCAACGACGGAATGATGCAGAAGGAGCAGCGGTTGTTGCAGCCTTCTGAAATCTTCAGATACGCGTAATGCCGCGGCGTCAGCCGCAGGCCTTCCGGCGGCACGAGATCAAGATAGGGATCATGTAGCGGCGGCACGGCGTCGTGGACGGCTTCGACGACCTGCTCGTATTGGTGCGGGCCCGTCACGGCAAGCACGCCCGGATGCGCCCCGCGAATGCGGGCTTCTTCGACGCCGAAGCAGCCCGTGACGATCACGCGGCCGTTGGCGTTCATCGCCTCGCCGATGGCGTCGAGGCTTTCCTGCTTGGCTGAATCGAGAAAGCCGCATGTGTTGACGACGACCACGTCGGCGCCCGAATAGTCGCGGGCGATGGTATAGCCTTCGGACCTGAGCTTGGTGATGATGCGTTCGCTGTCGACGAGCGCTTTCGGACAGCCGAGCGACACGAAGCCGACTTTCGGCACGCGCGCAGCGCCCTCTGCAACGGAGCCTTGCGCCAATCGGCGCACTTTCGGACTTGCGTTGACGTTGATCTTGGCCGAGGGTTTTGTCATTTCCGCGCTTCTAGCCTTGGGGCTCGGTAAGCGCAATCGCGACAGTGTAGCAGCCGCTCAAGATCGAACCCGTGACCGAAGTCCGGCCTTCCAGCGTTGAACCAAAAACCGAAGCGACCTCAACGGAGCCGCGCGCCGCCGCCCGGACTTGGCTCGAGGCCGGACGGCCGATTGCCATTGCGACGGTCATTGATACTTGGGGCTCCGCGCCGGTCCGCACCGGCGGCCAGTTGGCCATTGCCGGTGTCGATGAGTTTCAAGGCTCCGTTTCCGGGGGCTGCGTTGAAGCCGACGTCATCGCAGCCGGTCTGGACGTTATCCAATCCGGCCACCCTGAAACCTTGAACTTCGGCGTCGCCGACGAAACCGCATGGCGGGCGGGTCTGGCGTGCGGCGGAAAAATTCGCGTCCACGTGGCGCGTTTCGATCCCAAATCGGATTTGGCCTTCCTCAAGAGTGTGGATGCTGCAATCGCCGAACGCTCCCCGATCGTCGTCGCCACCCGCCTCGCCGACGGTAACCGGCAGATTATCGATGCGACGGCGGCGACGCGGCCGGAAGTCGCCGAAGCCCTGCGGCGTGGACGAAGCGCCCTCGATGCAACGGGTGAGACGTTCCTGCACGCCATCACACCCGCGCGGCGAGTCATTA
>Ga0207678_10002515_pt1 | contig 16696 bp, 9 predicted proteins | sample KBSC63metaG_FD_184319 | JGI IMG/M metagenome (GOLD analysis project Ga0207678, IMG submission 184319) | Corn rhizosphere microbial communities from Kellogg Biological Station, Michigan, USA - KBS C6-3 metaG (SPAdes) (version 2) | ecosystem: Host-associated > Plants > Roots > Rhizosphere > Soil ...
TCACGGAGTCGGTGAGGTCCTTCCAGGTCCCGGCCACGCCGCGCACCACCGCCTGACCGCCCAGCTTCCCCTCGGTGCCCACCTCGCGGGCGACGCGGGTCACCTCGCCGGCGAAGGCGTTCAGCTGGTCCACCATCGTGTTGATGGTCTGCTTCAGCTGGAGGATCTCGCCCGACACGTCCACGGTGATCTTCTTGGAGAGGTCTCCGTTGGCGATGGCCGTGGCCACGTCGGCGATGTTTCGCACCTGGCCGGTGAGGTTCGCGGCCATGAAGTTCACCGAGTCGGTGAGGTCCTTCCAGGTCCCGCCCACGCCCGGCACCTGCGCCTGACCGCCCAGCCGCCCCTCGGTCCCCACCTCGCGGGCGACGCGGGTCACCTCGCCGGCGAAGGCGTTCAGCTGGTCCACCATCGTGTTGATGGTCTCCTTCAGCTGGAGGATCTCGCCCGACACGTTCACGGTGATCTTCCGCGACAGGTCTCCGCTGGCGATCGCCGTCGACACCTCGGCGATGTTCCGCACCTGGGCGGTGAGGTTGGAGGCCATGAAGTTCACGTTGTCGGTGAGGTCCTTCCAGGTTCCCGCGACCCCGGGCACCTGCGCCTGACCGCCCAGCTTCCCGTCGGTGCCGACCTCGCGCGCCACGCGGGTCACCTCGGAGGCGAAGGAGTTGAGCTGGTCCACCATGGTGTTGATGGTGTCCTTGAGCTCGAGAATCTCTCCGCGAACGTCCACGGTGATCTTTCGCGACAGGTCACCGCGCGCCACCGCCGTCGTCACCTGGGCGATGTTCCGAACCTGGTCGGTGAGGTTGCCGCACATCGCGTTCACCGAGTCGGTGAGGTCCTTCCACGTGCCGGCCACGCCGGGGACGATGGCCTGACCGCCCAGCCGTCCCTCGGTGCCGACCTCGCGGGCCACGCGGGTCACCTCCGAGGCGAAGGACCGGAGCTGGTCCACCATCGTGTTGATCGCCTCCTTCAGCTGGAGGATCTCGCCGCGGACGTCCACGGTGATCTTCTTGCTGAGGTCGCCGGAGGCCACGGCGATGGTCACCTCGGAGATGTTGCGGACCTGCGCGGTGAGGTTCGAGGCCATGTAGTTCACGGACTCGGTGAGGTCCTTCCACACGCCGCTCACGTCGGGCACGGCGGCCTGACCGCCGAGCTTTCCGTCGGTACCGACCTCGCGCGCCACGCGGGTCACCTCGGAGGTGAACACGCCGAGCTGCTTGATCATCGAGTTGACGATGGTGGCCGAGCGGAGGAACTCGCCCTGCAGCGGCCGCCCGTCCACGTCGAGGCGCATGGTCTGGGAGAGGTTTCCCTGTGCCACGGCGGCGAGCGCGCGGGTCACCTCGGTGGTGGGCCAGAGCAGGTCCTCGATCAGCGTGTTGACCGAGTGCTCCATGTCCGCCCACGCGCCGGACTGGCCGGTGAACTTGACCCGCTGCCGGGTCTTGCCCTCCTTGCCCACGACCTGTCCCACGTGGCCGAGCTGCTCGGCCATGCGCTGGTTGCCCGAGACCACATCGTTGACCGCATCCCCGATCTTTCCGAGCAGCCCGGTCCAGTGCCCGGGAACCCGGACCGCGAAGTTCCCGTTGCGCACCTCGAGGAGGACGCCGAGCAGCTCGCGGAGCTGCGTCGGGACGTCGGCGTCCAGCGCCGCCGCGTTCTGAACCGAGACGTTCACGTCGGGAGGAAGCTGCGCGCTTCCGTTCTCGCGCTGCTCGCCGCGCTTTGGTGGGAGCCTGGGCATGGTGGGTCCTCAGGAGCTGGAATGGGCGGAGGGTTCTGAGTCTTGCCGCTTGCGGCTGAGCTCGACGAAGACCGCGACCTTCTTGCGGACGATCTCCGGATCGAGCGGCTTGACGAGGTAGTCGGCGCCGCCGGCAGCGTAAGCCCGGTGGATCTCCTCCGGGTCCTCGCCGAAGGCGGTGATGAAGATGATGGGGATGTGGCGGCTCCGCTCGAGCGTCTTGAGGTGCGTCGCCACCTCGAAGCCGTTCATCCGGGGCATCGCCACGTCGATCAGCGCCGCGGCGAACCGGTCGCGGAGGGTGAGACGAAGCGCCTCCTCACCGGAGGTGGCGCACACCAGGCGGTAGTCGGGCCGCTCGAGGATCGCCGCGAGCGCGGTGAGGTTCTCCGGCCTGTCGTCCACCAGGAGAATCGAGGCTGGCTCGACGGGGAGCGGCGTCGCCTCCATCGGATCGGCGGCGGTGGGCAAGGTGAAGAAGAACGCGGCGCCCTTGCCGGGCTGGCTCTCGGCCCAGATGCGTCCGCCGTGCGCCTCGACGATGGCCCGGCAGATCGCGAGGCCGAGCCCGCTCCCCCGCCGGTCGGAGGACTGGGCCTGGAAGAAGCGGTCGAAGATCCGCGGCAGGTGCTCCTCGGTGATGCCGGGGCCGGTGTCTCGCACCGAGAAGGCCACCCAGGCCGGATCCGGGGCGCGCGCCGCGCCCACCGTGACCACGCCACCGGGGGGCGTGAACTTGAGCGCGTTGCCCACGAGGTTCTCGAGCACCTGAAGCACCCGCTCCTCGTCCGCGTCGATGGCCGGGAGCGCGGGTGCGACGTCGGTGTTGATGATCACCGAGGTCTGGCCGGCCACGCTCTGCTGTGACTCCAGCGCGGTGAGGATCAGCGCGGTGACCGGCACCTCTCCCCTGTTGACGGTGAAGTGGCCGCCCTCGATGGCGTGGATGTCGAGCAGGTCCTGGAGGAGCCGCTCCATCCGCTGCGCGCTGCGCTGGATCCGCTCCACCGGGCGTCGCAGCGAGGGCTCGGCGATGCGGGGGAGCAGCATGCCCACTCCGACGGTGACCGCGTGCAGCGGGTTGCGGAGGTCGTGCGCAACGACCGCGAGCGCCTCCTCGCGCGCCTGGATGCCCGCCCGGACGCGCTCGTCGTCCAGACGCCGCGCGAGCTCGGGGCCGAGCGACTCTCCCACGACCCGGAGCAGCTCGGCCTCCGCCTCGGCGAGCGATGCCCAGGCGGTCCCGAGATAGAGGACACCGTCGTGGACTGGCCCGCTCCCGAGGGGAAGGAAGTACACCGTCCGCCAGCTCACCGGCAGCGCGGGAAGGACGCGCACGATGGCGTCCGGCTCGAGGACCAGCGGCCCGGGCGTGGTGGGCCAGGCCTGGAGCTCCGCCGGCACGGGAGGGATGCGTGTCGACTCCGTCCCGATCCCCACGGCCGCACCGACCCGGAGACTCTCTGCCTCGCGCACCCGGAGCACCGCTCCGGCGAGGCCGAGACCCCGGACGAGGATCTCGCACACGCCGGTCATCAGCGCCGCCGCGGACTCGGCCCGCCCGAAGCACCGGAGCAGCTCGGCGAGGACCTGCGCCACCGGCAGGTCGCGCGGAGTGGTGCCAGAAGCCTGGGGCGTGGGGGCGGGGGAAACGATCTCGTTTCTGTGCACGACCGTCACGGGCCGCTGCGACCCTTCTCCTGGTGTCTCCCCGGCGAGTGCCCGGCGCGACGACCCCGGGCGGGAGACGCAAGGATCCGGTTGTACCTGCGCTGGTTGCGACGGCAGCGAGGGGCGGCAGTGACCCCGTCGTCCGCTCAACACGACGAGCCAACCGCCGGCCATCCTACATCCGGCGCAAGACCGGAAAGTTCCGGACAGTTGGACCGTCCGGCCACAGGGGGCAATTGACGGGCGGGGGGAACCGACACCCGGCCGCTCAGCCCTCGTCCTGGGTCTGCCCACCGGCTCGACGCCTCGGCGCACTCGCCAGTGACTCGCGCGCCCGGTCCGCGGCGCGGCGCAGCTCCTGCTCGTGCACCAGGGCCTCCAGCTCGTCGACGCCGAGGGGCTTGACCAGGTGCCGGTCGAAGCCGGCATCGCGGGCGGCACGCCGGTCCGCCTCCTGTCCGTAGCCGGTGGCCGCGACCAGGAACGCGTCCGGTGCCACCGCTCGCAGCTGCCGCGACAGCTCGTAGCCGTCCATGCCCGGAAGGCCGATGTCCAGCAGCGCCAGGTCCGGGGGACGGCCCACCGCGAGCCGGAGTGCACCCGCCGCGTCATGCGCCACCTGGACGTCGTGGCCGAGGAGGACGAAGAAGTCGCGCAGGCTCTCCGCGGCGTCCACGTTGTCGTCCACCACCAGCATCCGCAGCCGTGCCCGCGGCTTGCGCGCCGGCGGCTCGTCCAGCCGACGACCGTCGCCTCCACGGGCGTCCCGCGGTGCGAGCAGCGGCAACCGCACCGTGAAGGTGCTTCCCCGCCCAGGCCCCTGGCTCTCCGCGCCCACGGTGCCGCCGTGCAGCTCGACCAGGCTCTTCACCAGCGCGAGGCCGAGCCCGAGCCCTCCCAGCGCCCGGTCAGAGCCCTGGCGGGCCTGGAAGAACCGGTCGAACACGTGGGGCAGCAGCTCGGGGGCGATTCCGATGCCGTCGTCCATGACCTGAAGGACGAGCGTCCCGTCCTCGGTCCCCGCGTGCACCCGGAGGTTTCCACCGGGGTCGGTGTACTTCGCCGCGTTGGTCAGGAGGTTCGCCACCACCTGCGCGAGCCGCGTGGGGTCGGCGACGATCTGCATCCCCCACCCCGGCACGTCCACCGTGAGGCGGTGACGGCGTGACTCGATGAGCGGGCTCGCGGTCTCGATGCCCTGGGCGACCACGACGCCGAGCTCGACGGCCTCGCGGCGCAGCTCCACCTTGCCGCGGGCGATGCGCGAGACGTCCAGCAGGTCGTCGACGAGGCGAGAGAGGTTCCTGACCTGCCGCTCGATGATCGACCTCTCCCGCTCCAGGGCCTCCGGTGCGCGGAGCTTCATGAGGTGAAGGGCGGTGACCAGGGGCGCGAGCGGATTGCGCAGCTCGTGGCCCAGCATCGCCAGGAACTCGTCCTTGGCGCGGCTCGCCTCCTCCGCGCGGCGGCGGCTGGCCACCAGCTCGGTGACGTCGGTGGCGACGATCACCACGCCCTCGACGCGGTAGTTCAGCTCCCGCAGCGGCTCGACCACCACGTGGAAGAAGGCTTCCTCGGGGATGCCCCCGGGGGTCGTGGCGATCGCGGCCCGGTAGGCCGGCGAGGCGAAGGGCTCACCGGTGATGCGGACCTGCTCGACGAGCTCGACCGTGCCCTGCCCCGCGAGCTCGGGAAAGGCCTCGCGCAACGTACGGCCAAGCAGCTGCCGGTTGCCCACCATCTCCGCGTAGCGCTGGTTGGCGAACTCGAAGCGCAGCTCGGGGCCGGTGAGGATGGCGATGCCCACCGGCGCCTCGCGGAAGATGGTCCGCATCCGCTCGGACTGGCGCTCCTCGACGACCCGGAGCTGTGCCCGGACGAGCTGCGCGTCCACCCGGGCGAGCAGCTCGCGCGCGCTGAAGGGCTTGACCAGGTAGTCGTCGGCGCCGGCCTCCAGCCCCTCGCTCCGCGACTCCTCCCCGGCCCGCGCCGAGAGGAGCATGACCGGGAGACCGCGCAGCCCGGAATCGCGGCGGACGGCGGTCAGCAGCTGGAAGCCGTCCATCTCCGGCATCATCACGTCGGTGAGGAGCAGGTCGGGCCGGGCGCGGCGGATCGCGGCCAGCGCCAGCGTCCCGTTGCCCACCAGCTCCACCTCGTAGCGGGGCTCGAGCACCCGGCCCAGGTATTCGCGCATGTCGGCGTTGTCGTCCGCGATGACGATCCGTCCCTGGCGCGGACCGGTCGCGAGTCCCGGGGACGGTGAACCGTCGGCCGCGGGAAGCCAGCGCAGGGCCTCCTCCACGTAGGCCTGGGCCGCGCGGAGCGGCGTCGCGCCGGCTTCCTCGCGCACGCGGTCCGCCGGGAGATGCGTGCGCCCGCGGGGAATCCGGACCTCGAAGGTGGTGCCCTCTCCGGAGGTGCTCTGGACCGAGATCCGCCCGCCGTGCAGCCGCACGATGTCGTTGACCAGGGCGAGTCCGATCCCCGAGCCCTCGTGCGTCCGCGCCCGCGCCCCCTGCACCCGGTGGAAGCGCTGGAAGAGCTGGGGCAGCTCGTCGGCGGGAATGCCGCTGCCCGTGTCGCGGACCCGGAGGAGCACCGAGTCCCCGTCAAGGCAGAGGCTCACCCCGACCGAGCCCGAGAGGGTGAACTTGAGCGCATTGGACAGGAGGTTGAGCACCACCCGTTCCCACATGTCCCGGTCGACGTGCACCGGCTCCGGGAGCGGCGGCGTGTCCACCTCGAACCGCAGCCCGGCCCGCTCGAACGCGGAGCGGAAGCTCGAGGAAAGGTCCGCGGTGAGCTGCGCGAGGTCGGTGGGGCGGAAGGTGGCATCGGCCCGGCCCGCCTCCAGACGCGAGAACTCGAGCAGGGAGTTGACCAGCCGCTGCAGGCGGAGCGCGTTCCGGTGAACGAGGTCGATGGTCTCGCCCGACGGCGGCACGCCGGAGACGACCGACTCCTCCACCGGGCCGAGGAGCAGAGTCAGCGGAGTCCGGAACTCATGGCTGATGTTGTTGAAGAAGGTGGTCTTCGCGCGGTCGAGCTCGGCGAGCTCCTCGAGCCGGCGCCGCTCGGCCTCGAACGCTCGCGCATCCGCGATGGCGCTGGCCACCTGTCCGGCGGCGAGGGAGAGGAAACCGCGGTAGCCCGCGTTCCACAGCGCGCGGGGGGAGAGTCCGAGCACCAGGAGGCCCGCGAGCCGGTCGGTGCCGGAGACAGGGAGCGGCAGCACCGCGGCGTGGGTGAGGGCCTCGGGCCAGGGCCCGGCGTGGACCGCCTCGGGGCGCTCGCGGAGATCCAGCACGGTGGGCTCCGGCGCGGGGCCGATCGACGGCACCGGCCATGGCGCGCCGGGGAGCGCCGGGTCGAACCGCGACGGGGCGAGGAGGGCGTCCGGCTCGAGCCCCACCCGGCCGGCGAGCCGGGCGCGGCGGGACTCGTCGAGCAGGTAGACGAGGGCGAACGGCACGTCGTTTGGGTCATTGCCCAGCGTCTTTGCGGCCCGGTCACAGACGTCCTCGGCGGTCCGCAGGCCGCGGGTGGAGGCGGCGAGCGAGCCGAGCGTGGCGAGCCGCCGCTCGCCGAGGACGCGCTCGGTCTCCTCGGTGACCACGCAGAGCATGCCGCCCACGCGGCCGAGGTCGTCGAAGACCGGGCTGTACGAGAACGTGTGGTAGGTCTCCTCGCGGAAGCCGCTCCGCTCGAGGAAGAGCAGCAGGCCCTCGTCCCAGGTGGCCCGGCCGGTCTCCAGCACGGTCTGGATCCGCGGGCCGATCTCCGGCCAGATCTCCCGCCACACGACGTCCGAGCGGGCCCCGAGCACCCAGTCGCGCTTCACACCCACCGTGGGCAGGTAGGCGTCGTTGCAGAAGAACGTGAGCTCCGGTCCCCAGCACATCCACATCGCGTAGCGCGAGGTGAGGAGGATGCGGATCGTCGCCCGGAGGCCTTCGGACCAGCCGCTCGGATCGCCCAGGGGCGTCGCGGTCCAGTCCACCGCGCGCATGCGCGAGGCCATCTCGCCCTCGCCCACGAAAGGCGTGGCACGCGGATCGGGAGGGGTCATTCCTGTGCTGCCAGTGTTGCACCGGTGAGCGCCCCGGACGGGCGACCGAGATCTCGGACTGTCCCGCGGCGGACGCTGCCGCCCGACGTCTCAGCGCCGGCTGAGCGCCGACGGGTGCGAGGAGACCCGCGGCGCAGTGGACTCCAGGACGATCCGGCGTGCGGCGGAGGCGATGCGGACGAAACCCCGCGCCTCCGCGTCCCGCTGGAGCTCGGCCGCCACACGCGAGGAGCGCTCGCTGCGCCGGGCGACGGCCTCGGCGAGGGTCAGCTCCGCCTCGAGCCGAAGGGGGACGACGCCGGCGGTCGAGGCGCGGGTGAGCGCGGCCAGCACCCGGGCGCGAGGGTCCAGCCCGAGGGCGAGCTCATCGCGCGCGAGCTCCAGCTGGGCGAGGACGGCCGGCTCGAAGAAGTCGTTGGACTCGGCGACGTTGCTCGCTCGCGTTGCCTCGAGTCGCGCGGCCGAGGGCCGTCCCTCCAGCCGGAGCAAGCGTGCCTGGACCAGGGCGGAAAACGCCTCGTCGTAGCGTGTGCGGTGCGCCGGCCGGGACCGCTCGAACAGCCGCCGCGCTTCGGCGACGCGGCCGAGGTCCAGCAGGACGTTGGCCCGCTGCACCAGCACCCGTCCCTGGATGAAGGTGGGCAGGCCGGTCTCGTTGATCGCGCCGGCCAGGAGGTCCGCGGCGCGCTCGCTCTTGCCCTGGGCTCGCAGGACCTCGGCGAGGAAGGGCAGGACACGGAAGCCCTTGTTCTCGACGCGGACGTTCTCCTCCTGCGCCTGCTCGGCGAGCCGTGCCGCTTCCACCAGGGCGCCCCGGGCAAACCGGATCCGCGACTGCTCGCGCCACTGGTACATGTGGGTGAGCGCGCCCCGCGAGCGTGAATCCGGCGGCCGTGGCCGGTCGAGCGCCTCGGCTTCCTGGGCGGCGGCCTCGGCCTCGGGAAGCTTGCCCCGCGAGAGCTGGAGCGGCGCCACGTCCCACAGCACGTCGGCGAGGAGCCGGGCATCACCGGCGTGCCGGGCCCCCTCCACGGCCTGGGCGAGCCAGGTGCTCACGTCGTCGAGCGGGCGGTCGAAGCGCAGAGTGATGGCGCGGTCCTTGGCGGCTCGCCACGCCCACTCCGTCCCGGCTCCGGCCCGCATCGCCTCGGCGTGGAGGCGGTCCGCCGCGTCGGTGTCCTCGCGCTCCAGGGCCACCGCGGCGCGCTCGAATGCCGCGGCGGCCTCGAGGGTGGGCAGGGACAGCGCGCGAGCGCGGTCCGCCACCCGGCCGAGCGCGGCGTCGGCGAGCGCGAGCTGTCCGTCGTCGAACGCGATGGCGTAGGCCACCCAATCGACGAGCGCGGCCTCGAGCGGCGAGGTGGGGAGCCGCTGCAGGCGAACCAGGGTGGCCTTCCGGGCGTCGCCGGTCTGGACCGAGGCGAGCCGCGCGCCGAGGCGGACGTCCCCGGAGAAGAGGTCGAACAGCGTGCCCCAGAGGCCGGCGGCGCGCTCCTGCTCGCCCGAGAGCGCGCGGTACTGGGCCTCCACCGCCATGCGCTGCAGCTCGGGGAGGCGGCCGGCCGACTCGAAGGCGAAGCGAGCGGTGTCGCGCGCCTCGGCGGAGAAGCCGGCGCGGTCGAGCGCCTGCGCGAGCTCGCTGCGGGCGAGCACGAAGTCGGGAGCGAGCGCGGTGACCTGCCGGAGCTCGGCGGCGGCCCCCAGGTTGTCGGCGGCGTCGAGCCTCTGCCGGGCGCTGTGCCAGGCACGAGCGGCGACGGGTTCCTCCGGTGCCCAGCTCGACGGCGAGGCGAGGGCTCTGGCCCGGGCCGCGAGGAGGTGACCGCGAGCAACGGCCGCGGCGCCTCCTCCGAGGGTCAGCGCGACGAGGCATCCCGCGACGAGCCCCAGCGTGCGGTGGGTCCGGCGGCGCCGGGCGGGGGTGCGGATGCGCTCGCCGGAGAGGAGCCGGATGAAGTCCTCGGGAGTGGGGCAGCGCTCGTCGACGGACGGGGCGAGCGCACGCGCCAGCGCCTTCCGCCAGCGTTCCGGAAGCTCGGGGGTGCGCCGGGTGAGGTCGGGCGGCGTGCTGCGAGCGCGCGCTGCGCCCGGGCCCACCGGGGTGTCGGCGAAGGGAAGCTCGCCGGTGAGCATCTCGTAGGCGACGACCCCCAGCGCGTAGACGTCGGCGGCCGGGCCGAGCGGCGAGCCCGAGGCCTGCTCCGGAGCCATGTACGCGGGCGTGCCGACGTAGCTGCCGGTGCAGGTGAGCGACCGCTGTCCCTCGCGCACGGCGCGGGCCACGCCGAAGTCGGTGACCACGACGCGGGTGGCGCCGTCCGGCCGGGGGACGAGGAGGACGTTGCTGCTCTTGAAGTCGCGGTGGAGCACGCCATGACCGTGGGCGGCGCCGAGCGCGGCGGCCATCTGGCGGAGGAGCGGCTCGGCCTCGTCGGGGCGGAAGCGCCCGCGGCGGGAGAGGGCGGCGGTCAGGGTCTCGCCGTCGAGCAGCTCCATCACGAGGAAGAGCAGCTGGCCGAGCTCGCAGGGGTGGGCGAAGAGCTCGTAGACGCGGCAGACGTTGGGGTGGGCGACGGCGCGGGCGAGGAGCACCTCGCGCCGGATGCGCTCGCGGGCGTCGGGGACGGCGCCGAGGAGGACCTTCACCGCGACGCGGGCGCGGAGCATGCGGTCCTCGGCCTCGTACACGACGCCCATGCCGCCGCGGGCGATGAACCGCCGGAGCTCGAACCGTCCGGCCAGCACCGTGCCCTCGGCCAGCACCTCGGCGGGGGGGCCGGGCGGTGTGCGGAGCAACGTGTCCTGGCAGGACAGAAACGACTGCATGGCCGACTCCTCGGGGGTTTCTCCCGGAGAACTGTCGTCCAGTGCGCCGGATCTTCCCGGGCGGTCGGGAGGAGCCCGGAGGCTCGAGCGATGTCTCGAAGCGGTGTCTCGACGCGGTGTCAAACACCTCCGCGGCGTCCGGCCTGCACCGGATCCTGTCTAAGCGGGCTCAATTGCTGAGGAACTCGGGTAGGCATTGGCCCGTTCCTCGGCGACGCCACGACGTGTTTCACGACGGGTTGGCGCCTCCCGACTGCAGGCAGAACGACCGCATGACGGCCGACAACTCGTCGCGAGGTGTCCGTCGCGAGGTGTCTGGCACCTCGCGAGCACCGTCGCCGGGACGCTCAGGACTCGACGAGCCGCCGCGTGTGGCGGGCGATCATCAGCTCCTCGTTGGTCGGGATGACGTAGGCGGGGACCCGGCTGCTCGCCGCGGTGATCCGTGGGCCGCCCCGGGCGTTGGCCCCGGCGTCGAGGGTGAGACCGAGCCAGCCGGCGTCCTGGACCACCCGTTCGCGGATGGGCACCGCGTGCTCGCCGATCCCGGCGGTGAACACCAGCGCGTCGAGCCCCCCGAGCGCCGCGGCGAGCGACCCGAGCTCACGCCCGATCCGGTAGACGAAGAGGTCCACCGCCAGCCGCGCACCTGGCGCCTCGCTGGACAGCAGCGCTCGCATGTCGCTCGAGACGCCCGACACCCCGAGCAGCCCGGACTGCTGGTAGACGAGAGTCTCGATCGCGCGGGCGTCCATCTTCAGCTCGTCCATCAGGTAGAGCATCACCCCGGGGTCGAGGGAGCCGCAGCGGGTGCCCATCGGCAGTCCGTCCAGCGCGGTGAAGCCCATCGTGTTCGCCACGCTGCGCCCGGCCCGGATCGCGGACATGCTCGCTCCGTTCCCCAGGTGGGCGACCACGACCCGTCCCGCTGCAGCCCCGGCATCCACCGCCGGCAGCGCGCTCGCGATGTACTCGTAGGAGAGACCGTGGAAGCCGTAGCGGCGGACACCGCGGTCGGTGATCTCCTTCGGAAGCGCGAAGGCCTGGGCGAGCTCGGGCTGCGTGCGATGGAAGGCGGTGTCGAAGCACGCCACCTGCGGCAGCGCCGGCATCTGCTCGAGGACGTGGCGGATGGGCCCGAGGTTGTGCGGCTGGTGCAGCGGCGCGAGCGGGATGAGCTTCTCGAGCGCGCGCAGCACCTCGGGGGTCACCCGCGTCGGCTCGGAGTACTCGAGGCCCCCGTGCACCACCCGGTGTCCGACCGCGACGAGGTGGTGGCCGCCGCCAGTCTTCCGGAGGAAGTCGATCAGGTGAGAGACGGCACCTTCGTGACCGAGCGACTCGCCGGCCTTCCAGGCGCGCTCGGAGATCGACCTGCCCGCCGCGTCCTTCGCCGTGAAGCGCGGCGAGGTGCCGAGGCCCTCGACCTGTCCCCGCACCGACGCCTCCAGCTCGTTTCCCCGGCAGAGGAAGACCGAGAACTTCAGGCTCGACGAGCCGGCGTTGATGACGAGGATCGCGTCGGCCATCGCTTCACCTCACCGCCCGCCGTGCGCTGGTGCGGCGTGCATCGGCGACCAGCGTCGCCACGGCGCAGGAGGCGAGCCTCGAGATCAGCGAGTCGGCGCGGCTGGTGAGGATGATCGGGACTTTGGCTCCGAGCACGATGCCCGCGGAGTCGGCACCGCCGAGGAAGGTGAGGCTCTTGGCGAGCATGTTGCCCGCCTCGAGGTCCGGAACCACCAGCACGTTGGCCCGACCGGCCACCGGCGAATCGATCTTCTTGATCTTTGCCGCCTCGGGGCTGATGGCGTTGTCGAGCGCGAGCGGACCGTCCACCAGCGCGCCGGTGATCTGCCCCCGGTCGGCCATCTTGCACAGCGCGGCTGCCTCCAGAGTGGAGGGGACGTCGGGATTCACCGTTTCCATCGCGGAGAGGATGGCCACCCGGATCTCCGTCGCCCCCAGGTCGCGGAGCAGATCGATCGCGTTCTGGACGATGTCCACCTTGTCCTTGAGCGTCGGAGCGATGTTGACCGCCGCGTCGGTGATGATCAGCGGGTCGGGATGGCCCGGCACGTCCATCACGAAGCAGTGGCTGATGCGGCGCGCGGTCCGGAGCCCGGTCTCGCGCTTCACCACCGAGGCCATCAGCTCGTCGGTGTGGAGGCTGCCCTTCATCAGCGCTTCCGCCTCCGCGTTGCGAACCAGCTCCACTGCCCGCGCGGCCGACTCCTGGCTGTATCCGGCATCGACGATGCGGAAGCGGGAGATGTCGAGGCCCGACTTCTCGGCCACCTCACGGATGCGCGCGGTCGGTCCGACGAGGATCGGCACGATCAGCCCGACGCGGGAAGCGTCGATCGCGCCCCGGAGGGAGGACTCGTCGCAGGGGTGGGCGACGGCCGTGGGCGTCGGCGGGATCGACTTGCAACGGGCGATCAGCCGGTCGTACTTCTCGTGCCTGGCTTCCATGCCCGCTCCATACGCCGAGACGAACCCGGGACCCAACCCCCGACGGGTCGCCTCAGACGTCCTTGGTCGCGTCCGTCGCCACCCAGCCTCCGTCGACCCGAGCCGGCATCATCTGACCGACGTCCTCTCCGACCTCGGCGTCGATCAGCCGGTTCAGCTTGGCGTTCATCTCCTCCAGCAGCGCGGAGTGTCCTCGACGGTCGAGGGCCAGGTTCTCGACCTCCTGCGGGTCGGCCTCGAGGTCGAACAGCTCCACGTCGTTCAGCGTGAACAGCGCATCGAGCGTGGTCGGCCGATGGTGCTGGGCCGGCGAGAAGTAGCGCGTGAACTGGTAGCGCCCGTCGAAGACTCTCCACGGATCGCCCCGCGCTTCCGCAGGTCCGGCTGGAGCTGGCCCTGCCTGGCGGCCGCGGCCACCTTCTCCTTGCCGTCGGGCTGGATGATGAGCTCGACGGCCTTCCGGGTGAAGTCGCCGTCGACGTACGCGAGCATGTTGCAGCAGTAGAGCGCGCCGTCCCGCACCGCCGCCGGCGCAGCCTTCTCCGGCGCGGCGAGCAGTGGCGAGAAGTCCTTCCCCGGGAGCCCCGGGCGGAGCTTCCCTAGCCTCGCGGGCGCAGCGCGGCCTGGAGCGCCAGGCGATGCCCCACCTCCTTGAACAGCGCGCGCTCCTCGTCGCTGGTGCACTGCACCGGGGGAACGCGCACCGCCGGCTCCGACGGCGCGTAGGTCAGGAAGGCCCGGAGCGTCTCCGAGTACTCCGCGGCGATGGGGTCCTCGGCCTCGACGCTCACCAGCACCGTGAGCGAGTGCGGCTCGGAGTGCACCACCATCGAGCGGATGTGGACGAAGACGTGGCGCTGGACCGGCCGCAGGAAGGTGAGCCCGTGCAGACCGACCATCCGTGCCGGGCGGCCTCCCAGGTACGCCCGCGCGGAGAGGTGCGCGTTCACCTCCAGCCAGCGCATCAACTTTCCGCCGTAGAGCGTCCCGTGGAAGTTGATGTCGCTCACCTGCACCGGCTCGATGGAGTGGACGTACGACTGGTGCGGCGGCCGTGGCGGGCCAGGGGCTCGCTCCCAGGGAAGGTGAAAGCTCCGGGGGAGGATCTTCAGGAGCTCCCGGACGAGCAGCGGTCGGTCCTGCTCGCTGACGCCGAGGAAGTTCGCCCGGGGCGTCTCGTCGGACAGCTCTCCCTTCTCCAGCTTCCGGCGGAACTCGCGGCGCAGCTGGCCTTCACGAAACAGCGTGCGCTCGGCGGGAGTCTCCGGACGCAGCTGCGGCACGGCCACCGGCTTCCCCGACTCGTCGAAACCGACGAACGTCATGTACGCGGTGAGCACCTCGCGAGCCGGAAACGCATCGGGCCCGCTGCTCGACATCGCCACGTGGATGCCCATGCTGCGCTCCGAGGTGTAGGCCACGCCGGCGCGGAGGGCGACGTGCTCTCCGACGCGGATCGGATCGCGCAGCTCGACCCCGTCGACCGAGGCGGTCACCACCGGCCGGCGGCAGTGCCGCGAGGCCGTCAGGACTCCGACCACGTCCATCCACTCGAGGACCTTGCCGGGCTTCAGGAAGCCCTCGGGGTCGCAGATGTGCGGGCTCACCCACTCGTCGAGGTGAGCCTCGTTGCCCGGCCGGCGTTGCTCCATGCGCGGGAGTGTCCAGGCCCCTGACGCAGAGAGTCAATCGTTGCTGCCGCACCGCGTTGCGGTCTGACGGGCGAAGGACAGGTCTGCTGAACGCGGACGCGTGCGGCGGCAGATGCTCTGCGCGGAGCCATCACCTGCGCGCGAAAGGCATCGTCTCCACCGGGGGGAGATCCGCGTCCACGCGCCCACGAGTGGGAGTCCCGAACGGGACAGACACCTGTCCCGGGAGGTTCACCTCACATCGACCGCCATCGCGCCCGGTCAGAAACTTCCGATGGCCTGGAGTCCCATGCTGTGACGCCCGACAGGCGCCACGGCCACGAAGAGGACCATCGACTCGGTCGCAACGTTGCCCGGGGCTTTCCGGACCACCGCGAGCGTGGAGAGCCAGCCGTCGAGGCGCTCGGCCGTCGTTGGCTCGTGGGCGTCTCTCACCAGCGCAGGCGCGAGGACGTTCTGCGAGAGCGCATGCGGGACTCCGCGTTCGGCGGGAGAGGCGAGCACCGTCACCGCGACACCGACCCAGGCGAGCATGTGGCCGGGGTCTTCAAGAACCGCGCCCCGGAAAATGACCCGGTGGGAGCGCGGGCGCACGCACCGTCCCAGCACGCCCGATGCACTCGCTCCAGGCCGAGCGCCGCAGGCACGGGAGTCGTTCGCCACACAGCCGGCGCCGCCCTCGCTGACCGCCCGATCGCATGCGCAACGAGCACACCTCCACCTCGTTGGACAGGAGCCGCGAGCGCCGGATGATCGATTCACTGTCGAGGCGACTCGCGATCGCCGGCGACTTCAAAGGACCTCACCGATGAAGACCTCCAGAGCGTTGCTCGCAGTCTGGGCGGCCGCCGCCCTGCTCGCCGTGGCATCCCCGGCCTGCACCGGCTCGACCCCCGGGAATCCGGGCGGAGGTTCCCCCGATGGTGGCGGCAACGGTGGTGGTGGTGGCGGCGGCGGGGGCGATGGGGGGCCCGACGGCGGCTCCGGCAACGGTTCTGACGGAGGGAGCGTCCTCGCCTGCGTGCTTCCTGGAGCGTCCTGTGTCTCCGGCATGCCGTGCTGCAGCGGCATCTGCGACGGGACGGTCTGCGCCGTCGCGGAGTTCTGTCAGGCGAACGGGCAGTCCTGCACGACGAACACCGACTGCTGCCTGAACAGCTGCGTCAACGGAACCTGCTCGGACCAGATCTGCAAGGACGTCGGCAAGTCCTGCGGCACGGGACAGGAGTGCTGCACCGGGACCTGTACCGGCGGCACCTGCGCGACCCTGCCGGGTGGCAGCTGCAACGTGATCGGCCAGACCTGCTCCACGGGGTCCGACTGCTGCTCGACCAACTGTCAGGGCGGCTTCTGCGCGAGGGCGTACTCCTGCCAGGCCGTCGACGACATCTGCCGGTCGGACGACGAGTGCTGCGGCCACGCGTGCTCGGCCAATGACGGTGGTGTCGGACACTGCCTCGAGGTGACCGGCGGCACTCTCGCCATGCAGTCCATGCGCGAACACCAGGCCGAACAAAAGCAGGGCGAGCCACGCGAGACGGGTCAGCTGCGGAGCCCGCGTGCGGGCTCGCGGCAGGGCTGTGGCCGTCCGGTCCGTGAGCACGGCGTGATCATAGCGAGTCCGGTCGAGGTCGTGTCGTCGCCTCCAGGGCCCCCGCTTGTCGCGACCCCGCCTCCCAATCCCCCTGACTTCTGCGCTCTTGGCAACATAGGCCGCATACGCGTACGCCGCGCCGCTGACGAGTGAGACGGGGTACGGCAGGACCCGGTGCCCCGCCGACGGCGGGGCACCCGCTTCTCCGCCGCATACACAAGCTGCGGCGCGAGCACCGGATTTCCCAAACGGTCGCCGCACTGAACCGTGGGGAAACCGTCCGCATCCGCTGTGACGCACGATTCCGCAAGGCCGGCGGAGAGCGGCACAGTGCTCGCCTCGTAGCGCAAGCTGAAGGCGTCTTCCTTTCGACCATCGACGGCACCGTCTCGAACCTCCAACTCGGGGCCCCCGGCGCGACCGTCGAGATCGTCGCCTGGCGTTGGATGATGCTGAGCAACGTGGATGGGCGACAGCTTGAGGTTCTGCTGTCGACCGGAGAAGATCGCCTGCTCAACGCCGTGGCTAGTACCCTCACGCGCTGAGACCTCGGCTCAGCAGTGCCCCGTTCCCGATGGCGAAGGGGTGTGCGGTTGCGCGGAGTTCACCGTCTGCTCCAAGCAGTCCTCTGTCCGGGGATCGGC
>Ga0207678_10002520_pt1 | contig 16680 bp, 14 predicted proteins | sample KBSC63metaG_FD_184319 | JGI IMG/M metagenome (GOLD analysis project Ga0207678, IMG submission 184319) | Corn rhizosphere microbial communities from Kellogg Biological Station, Michigan, USA - KBS C6-3 metaG (SPAdes) (version 2) | ecosystem: Host-associated > Plants > Roots > Rhizosphere > Soil ...
GGCGTGCCGGATCGTGTTGGTCAGCGCCTCCTGGACGATGCGGTAGGCGGTCAGATCCACGCCGGGCGCCAGCGGGACCGGAGTGCCGACCACCCGGAAGTCCACCGGCAGTCCGGTCCCCCGGACCTGGTCCAGCACGTCGCCGAGTGCGCCGAGCGAGGCCGCGGGCGCCGTCTCCAGCCGCGCCGGCGGCCGGCGCAGCACGCCGAGCAATCGGCGCAGCTCGGTCAGGGCCTGCCGGGCCGTCTCGCCGATGACATCCACCGAACGCCGCGCCTGCTCAGGGCGGTCCGGGAGCAGCGACGCCGCGGCCTCCGACTGGACCGCGATCAGGCTTACGTGGTGCGCCACCACGTCGTGCAGCTCGCGGGCGATGCGGGTCCGCTCCTGCTCCGCGGCTTGTGCGGACTGCCGGTCGAGTTCGGCCTCGGCGCGGTCGGCCCGGCTCTGCGCGGCCTGGATGCTGGCCCGCTTGGCCCGGCTGAGCAGCCCCGCCGCGGCGGCGGTGAAGAAGATCATCACCTGGAAGATCGTGTCGTACGGCTGGGCATGACCGGGCGAGGCCTCCGAGATCGAGATGCCCGCCACCACCAGCAGGCAGGCGACCCAGCGCCAGACCGCGCCGCGACGGTCCATGATCGTGTAGAACGCGATGGCCGGCCCGAGCGGAAACGGCGCGAAGCCGAACCCGATCTTGTCGTAGGCGACCCGCGCGGCCCCGATGACCAGGCCGACCCCGACCGGCCTGAACCGGCGGAAGGCCAGCGGGAGGGCCTGGCCGGCGGCGAGCACCAGGGCCAGCCACAGCGGGTGCAACTGGTCTCGGTACGGCAGCAGCGAGACCACGTTGACCGTGGCCAGCGCCACGCCGAGTCCGGTGTCCTGGATCAGCTCCTGGTACCGCGGCGGGAGCGCGGCCAGCCGCGCCGCCACCGGCTGCTGAAGCCGGGCCAGCCGGGCTGCCACCGTGTTCACGAGCCGATGGTACGGCGCGGTGCCCGGTCGGGGGATCCTCCGGAAGGCGGAACCGGCCGCTGCGACTCCAGGAGGAGGCGAGGCCGCCTCCCGGCCGCTCACTGCGACCCCGGCCCGAGCCGGGAATTCGCCCTGGCGCCCGATGTGCCGGGGTGGCCCGCCTGACCACCATGACGGCATGGACTTCACGACCTCGGCCCGCCCGGTTCTTCGCGCTCCGGCCGCCGCGCCTGCGCCCGTCCTGACCCCGGCTCCCCGGGCGGGGATCGCGCTGATCGCCGTGGCCGCGGTGGCCGTCGAGATGGCGGTCAGCGCACGCTACGGCTACGTTCGCGATGAGCTGTACTTCCTGTCGGCCGGACAGCACCTGGCGTTCGGCTACGTGGACCAGCCGCCGCTGACCCCGCTGCTGGCCCGGACCACGGCGGCGCTGACCGGCGGCACGCTGGCCGGATTCCGGATCCTGCCCGCGCTCGGCCTGGCCGCGCTGGTGGTGATGACGGCGGCGATGAGCCGTCGCCTCGGCGCGGGCCGCACCGGCCAGCTGCTCGCCGCGCTCGCGGCCGCGACATGCGCGGAGTACCTCGGTGCCATGCACGAGCTGACCACCACGACACCCGACCTCGTATTCTGGGCATTGATCCTGCTGCTGGTCATGCGGCTCCTGGCCAGCCGGGACCCGCGCTGGTGGCTGGCCATCGGCGGCTGTGCCGGGGTCGCCAGCGAGGCCAAGTGGAACATCGCCTTCCTGCTGGTCGGGCTCGCGGCCGGCTTCCTGCTCACCGGCGCGCGCCGCCTTCTGGCCAGCCGCTATCTGCTTATCGGCGCCCTGATCGCTGCGGTCCTGGCGGCGCCCGATGTCGTGTGGCAGGCCGCACACGGCTGGCCCGGCCTGGACGTGTTCCGCGTGCTGCAGACGGCGGCCGGACACAACCGGATCGTCTACTGGCCGGCCCAGGTCCTCTACACCGGCGTGGTGCTGACTCCGGTATGGGTGGGCGGAGCGGTGTGGTCGCTGCGCAGCGCGGCGGCCCGGCCGTTCCGCCCGGCGGCGATCGCCTGCGTGATCGTGATCGCGCTGCAGTTCGTCCTCGGCGGCAAGGCGTATTACCCGGGCGCCGCGTTCACGCTCCTGCTGGCGGCCGGCTGCGTCCCGCTCGAGCGGCGCCTCGCGGCCCGCCGCGTCCCGCTCGAGCGGAGCCTCGCGGGCCGGGCGCCACGAGCTCGCCGGATCGCGCCTGCGTTCGCGGCCGGGACGGCCATGGTGGCCGGCGCGGTGCTGGCCGCGCCGGTGGCGCTGCCCGTGCTTCCGGCCCGGGCCCTGCACGCTGTGCCGCTGCAGAAGATCAACTACGACCTCGGCGAGGAGATCGCCTGGCCCAGGCTGGTGGCACTGGTGGCACGCGAGTACGACGCCGTGCCGACCGCGCAGCGGGCGCGGACCACGATCCTGGCCGGGAACTACGGCGAGGCGGGAGCGATCGAGCGCTACGGCCGCGGCGGCGGCCTGCCGCAGGTCCACAGCGGCGCCAACAACTTCTGGATCTGGGGACCGCCGCCCGCCGCTTACTCCGCGGCGATCGCGGTGAACGTCGACCCGGCTCTGCTCCGCCGCAGGTTCGCCCACGTCCGCCGCGTCGCCACGTTCTGGAACGGCCTCGGCGTCGACGACGACGAGCAGGGAGTGCCGGTCTATCTCGCTACCGGGCTCAGGACGTCGTGGAGCCGGGCCTGGCCCGCGTTCCGGGAGTACGGGTGATCCGCGTACGCTATGGGGTCATGAGACCTGGGGTCAGCGGCCGGCCGAAGCCGAGCCGTGAGGCGGAGCAGCAGTACGAGGCCGACCTGGCGCTGGCCAACCGTCGCGCGGAACTCCTCGACGCCGCCCGCGAGGCCGAGGCGAGGTTCCGGGAGGCGCAGGCCCGGCACGCCCCGGACGCGGAGGTACGCGGGCCGGCCGAGGCCTTCGACGCCGCACTGACCGCGGCCATGCGGGCCGCCTACGCGGCGCAGCGCGCGGAGATCGGCCCGCGGGGCTACGACGACCGCATCTACCGCCGTAAGGCGAAGGCGACGTCGCGGGTGCGCGCCCTCACCGCCGAAGCCGAGCACCTGCTCACCCTCCGGGAGACGCACCGTCTCACCGGCATCCCCGCCGTCGCCTACGAGCCGGCGCCCTAGCCGATGTAATTTTTCGCCTGCTGATGTGGCACGCCGCCCGAAGACGCCGCCGCGGCGACCGCGCTGACTGCTCGCACCGCAGATCAACACGGCGTCTCAATAACAGACACACCCGAACCGGAACGATGTCACATCGAGCCGCATAGAACCGGGACGATGTCACATCGAGCCGGCTGGCGGCTCGCCCGCCGCAATCCCGTCGGCCCCGCATGTCACAGTCGTATCCGCGCGCCCGCCGGCTGGGCCACCCGGCCACCGGGCCACGACCGTCTGACGGTGCCGTTGTCAGGCCACCACGATGCGGTTACCAGCCACGATCCAACGGATAAGCTTCCAACCCGGCCCGGTCGTCCTCCTGCCCGCCGATCCGCCTTGGCCCGGCCAGGGGCCCGCGACCGATGTGAGCGTTATCAAATTCAGAGGTTTTCGCGGTGAACCAGCGGGCAGGCGTCGACGTCACCACATGTAGAGGTGACTAAGCTGTAGCAGATCACCAACGGGGGGCATATACGAAGCAATCGATTGCTGCCGTTCCGCGTGTCGCTTGCGCCGCGCGCCCCGAGGAGGCACAGTTGGTCTAGGCCAATTATTTGCTCAACGCGGTACCTAAAACTGAATGTAACAAGTAGTAGTCAGGAAGTGCCCGTAGATAACTAGGGGAAAGCTACAGATGGCGGTCGGGAAAACGATCAGCTTGGGCCATGTGAGCGACCGCACCACCTGCGGCACACTGAACACCAACCGAGAACACGCACGATGAAACAGCCAGGAGGCACTGATATGTGCCCACACACGCCGCCTTGTCCGGCTCCTTCGGATCCGGATCGCGAAGCGGCGCACACCATAGTCAGCCACCCCGAGCAAGGCTGGAGCCTGCTCTGCAACGGCGTCGTGATCTTCGAAGACACCGGCGAACTACTGCCTGACGGCGCCTCCATCGCACCGCACCGCCCCACCGACCTGGCCCCCTTCGACCGTCCGGTAGGCGTGGCCCACGGGCGCGGGCAGGCTCCTGCGGCTTAAGCGCCGCACCCGGCATCCGGGTCAACCCGCGATGCCTAGGTCTGACGACTCTCTTGACCCTTATTCTCCCAGGCTCTCAGGCCACTTCCGGCGCGGCGCAGCGTCTTACAGAACTGTGGGTAGCCATTCGGCCACCGCGTCGACGATAACCGCGCGATGCCCCTTCAGCGCGTGCGTCTCCCCCGGTACCACGACCACCCGGTCCGCATCCTGAGCACCGGGAACCCCGAACGGGTCACGATCTCCGTTCACCACCAGCACCCTCGCCCCGCCCTCCCGGGCCGCGCGAAGCTCCGGGGCCCTGGATACCGCGGGTGAGCGCCCGGGTGGGCATAGCGGGAACGCCAGCGCGATCACGGCGCGGGCGCCCACCGCGGCGGCGGTACGGCAGGCGACCCGCGCGCCATTGCTGCGCCCGCCCTGGATCAGCGGGACGGCGGGCGCCAGTTTCCGCAGCGTGGTCACGACCTCGGCCCACGCGGCGTCCTGCCGGACCGGCGAACCGGGTGCACGGGCGCCCCTGACCCGGTATGGCTGGGTGACACGCGCCACCAGCCCGCCCAGGGGCCGCGCGGCATCGCGGACAGCGAGCAGGTCGGGCGCCCCGGCACTGCCGCCCGCGCCGTGGGTGAGCACGAGCAGGAACCGCGCCGCCGGGCCGTCCCCGTCGAGTTCGGCCAGAGCGGCCCCGCCCTCAGTGACGATCTGCACGGTGCTGGCTTGCACGGTGCTGGTCCGCGCGGGGTTGGTCTGCACGGGCACCATTGTCCCTGCCGCACCGCGATGACCAGCGGCAGGACCCGGGCTAGACGTTGAGGAGCTTCTTCAGGAACTGGCCGGTGTAGCTTTCCTCGACGGTGGCGATGTGCTCGGGCGACCCGGTGGCCACGACCGTGCCGCCGCCCCCTCCACCCTCGGGCCCGAGGTCGATCACCCAGTCGGCGGTCTTGATCACGTCGAGGTTGTGCTCGATCACGATGACCGTGTTACCGGTCTCGACCAGGCGGGTGAGCACGCCGAGCAGCTTGCGGATGTCCTCGAAATGCAGGCCGGTGGTCGGCTCGTCCAGGACGTAGATGGTACGGCCGGTGGCGCGGCGCTGCAGTTCCGAGGCGAGCTTGACCCGCTGCGCCTCGCCGCCGGACAGGGTCGGCGCGGGCTGGCCCAGCCTGACGTAGCCGAGGCCCACGTCGACCAGCGTCTTCAGGTGCCGGTGGATGGCCGGCACCGGCTCGAAGAACTCGGCCGCCTCCTCGATCGGCATGTCGAGGACCTCGGCGATCGTCTTGCCCTTGTAGTGCACCTGCAGGGTGTCGGTGTTGTACCTGGCGCCGTGGCAGACCTCGCACGGCACGTACACGTCGGGCAGGAACTGCATCTCGATCTTGATCGTGCCGTCGCCGGAGCAGGCCTCGCACCGGCCGCCCTTCACGTTGAAGGAGAACCGGCCCGGCTGGTAGCCGCGGATCTTGGCCTCGGTGGTCGCCGCGAACAGCTTCCTGACGTGGTCGAAGACGCCGGTGTAGGTGGCCGGGTTGGACCGCGGCGTGCGGCCGATCGGACCTTGATCAACGTGGACCACCTTGTCCAGCTGCTGGATGCCGGTGATCCTGACGTGCTTGCCCGGCACCGTCCTGGCACCGTTCAGCTCGCGGGCCAGCGCCTTGTACAGAATGTCGTTGACCAGCGTGGACTTGCCCGAACCCGACACCCCGGTGACGGCTACCAGACAGCCGAGCGGGAATGCCACGTCCACCCCGCGCAGGTTGTGCTCGCTCGCGCCCTTGACCGCCACTTCGCGGCTCTTGTTGCGCGGGCGGCGGGTGGCCGGTACCGGGATCGACTCCCGCCCGGACAGGTACGCGCCGGTCAGCGAGTCGGGGCTGGCCAGCAGGTCGGCGACGGAACCGGAGACCACGATGTTGCCGCCGTGCTCCCCCGCCCGCGGGCCGATGTCCACCACCCAGTCCGCGGCCCTGATCGTGTCCTCGTCGTGCTCCACGACGATCAGCGTGTTACCCAGGTCGCGCAGCCGCAGCAGCGTCTCGAGCAGCCGGTGGTTGTCCCGCTGGTGCAGCCCGATGGACGGCTCGTCCAGCACGTAGAGCACGCCGACCAGGCCCGAACCGATCTGGGTGGCGAGCCTGATCCGCTGGGCCTCGCCGCCGGCCAGCGTGGCCGAGGCCCGGTCCAGGGTCAGGTAGTCCAGGCCGACATCGAGCAGGAAGCCCATCCTCGCGTTGACTTCCTTGATAATCCGCCCGGCGATCTGCTGGTCGCGGTCGGACAGTTCCAGGGTGAGCAGGAGCTTGGCCAGGTCCCCGATCGGGAGCGCGCACAGCTCGGCGATCGACCTGCTGTCCACCGTCACGGCCAGCGACACCGGCTTGAGCCGGGCGCCGTGGCAGGACGGGCAGGGCACCTCGCGCATGTACCCGGCGAACTTCTCCCGGCTGGAGTCAGACTCAGCCTCGGCGTGCCGCCGCTCGACCCACGGGATCACGCCCTCGAACGTCGTGTAATACGAGCGCTCCCGGCCGTACCGGTTCTTGTACCGGACGTGCACCTGCAGGTCATAGCCGCGCAGCAGCGCCTGCCTGGCCTTGGCCGGCAGCTTCACCCACGGCGTGTCCATCCGGAATCCGAGGGTCTCGCCAAGGGCCTGGATCAGCCGCTCGAAGTAGTCGCTGATGTGCCCGCCGCTCCACGGAGCGATCGCGCCCTCCGCGAGCGACTTCGACTCGTCCGGGACGATGAGCTCCGGGTCGACCTCGAGCTTGGTACCGAGCCCGGTGCATTCGGGACACGCGCCCCACGGCGAGTTGAACGAGAACGAGCGCGGCTCGAGCTCGTCGAACGACAGGTCGTCGTACAGGCACGCCAGGTGCTCGGAGTACATCCGCTCCCGGTGCTGGTCGTTCTCTGGCAGGTCGACGAAGTCGAGCACCACCACCCCGCCGGACAGGCCGAGCGCGGTCTCGACCGAGTCGGTCAGCCTGCGCCGTGCGGAATCCTTTACCGAGAGCCGGTCGACGATCACTTCGATGTCGTGCTTCTCGTACTTCTTCAGCGCCGGCAGCTGGCCGGACAGCGCCTCGTCCAGGCGGACGACCGTGCCGTCGACCCGGGCCCGGGAGTACCCCTTGACCTGCAGCTCCCTGAGCAGCTCGCCGTATTCGCCCTTGCGGCCGCGCACCACCGGGGCGAGCACCTGGAACCTGGTACCGTCCTCGAGCTCGAGCACCCGGTCCACGATCTGCTGCGGCGTCTGCCGGGCAATCGGGCGGCCGCAGATCGGGCAGTGCGGCTTGCCGATCCTGGCGTACAGCAGTCGCAGGTAGTCGTACACCTCGGTGATCGTGCCGACGGTTGACCGCGGGTTCCGGCTGGCGGACTTCTGGTCGATCGAGACCGCGGGCGACAGCCCGTCGATGAAGTCCACGTCGGGCTTGTCCATCTGGCCGAGGAACTGCCGCGCGTAGGCGGACAGCGATTCCACGTACCGCCGCTGACCCTCGGCGAAGATCGTGTCAAAGGCCAGGCTGGACTTACCCGAGCCGGACAGCCCGGTGAAGACGATCATGGCGTCCCGCGGCAGGTCGAGCGAGACATCCTTCAGGTTGTGCTCGCGGGCGCCGCGAACGACAAGCCGGTCAGCCACTGCGCCTCTGCTCTCTTAGGGGCTCGGAAGTTGATATACGGATCGCCTGGCGATGGTAGCCGGGGGGTCTGACATTTTGAGGACTCCACGTCCCGGGGAACACAAGCGCCGCACTATCTATGAGCGCCGGATCAGCCGCTGTTATGCCCGCCCCCGTCTACCTCCCACGATAGCGAAACCCGTCAGGATTCGCCGCTGGTCTCAGCCTGACCCGAGACGCCCCCCGGTGAGGGTGGGGCATCCGCGACCAGCGATTCGGACGGGGTACGCGGGAGCAGGGGTACGCGGGGGGTGGCGGTGCGAGAGCGGGCGGCGGTGGCTGGATGGCGAGCGGGTTAGAAGTCGGCGGCGGTGCCGATGCCGAGGCGGGTGGCCTTCTGGTAGAGGAAGCTGGCCGCGGCCAGGTCCTCGGCGGCCAGGCCGAGCGATTCGAACACGGTGATCTCGTCGTCGCCGGAGCGGCCCGGGGCCGTGCCGGTCAGCAGCTCACCCAGCTCGGCCCGGACCGGGTTGATCACCCCTTCGCCCTGCGGGAGCAGGAAATCGCCGGCCTCGTGGCTGACCGACTCGCGGCTGTCCGCGAAGACGGCCGCCTCGGCCATGATCGCGGTGTCGAGCTCCCGGTCCCCCGGCACGCAGGCGCCGACCGCGTTCACGTGCGCGCCCGGGGCCAGCCACTCGCGCCGCAGCACAGGCTCGGGCGCGGAGGTCGCGGTAACCACGATCCCGGCCCCGGCCACGGCCTCCGGCACCGAGTCCGTCGCGTGAACCGGCAAGCCGAGCTGACCCTCAAGATCGGCCGCCACATTCCTGGTCTTGGCCAGGTCGCGCGCGACGAGCCGGATCCCGGTCAGCGGCCGGGTCGCGGCGATCGCGTGCGCGTGCGCCCGGCCCTGCACGCCGGTGCCGATGACGGCCAGCTCGGCCGCTTCCGGCCTGGCCAGCAGGTCCGTCGCGACCGCGGAGACGGCGGCGGTCCTGACCTCGGTGATGGCGGACGCGTTGATCAGCGCCAGCGGCTCTCCGGTGTGCACGTCGGACAGCAGTACGCCGCCCTGGTGCGCGTCCTTGCCGATGGCCGGGTTGCCCGGCGTGATCACCAGCGCCTTCAGCCCGTAGCCCGCCTCCGGGGAGTAGGACGGCATCAGGCCCATGAAGCCGGCCGCGTCCCGCGGCCGGACGACGGTCCGCAGCGGCTGCTGGATCTGGCCGCGGGCCAGCCCGGCCAGGGCCTCGCGCATGACGTCGGCGCACTCCCGGTAGGTCAGCAGCTCGCGCACGTGCTTGCTGGCCAGGACGAGTATCTTCACGAGGGCCTCCAGCCCGGTCGGCGCGCGCCCCGCGGGGCGAAGTGGCGGCGCTGGCGCGGATCGCCAGCCCGTTCGGTATAAGGTTTTTCAAGTGACCTATACCGGAGAAGTACGTGTCGGCGGTCCGTCCGACGCGCGGGACATCGACGGCCTGACTGTGACCAAGATAGCCGTGGGTCCCATGGACAACAACGCCTACCTGCTGCGCTGTGGGAGCACCGGCCAGGGGTTGCTTATCGACGCGGCCAACGAGGCGGGCCGGCTGATTGAGATGATCGGCGACACGCCGGTCGGCACGATCGTGACGACGCACCGCCATTATGACCACTGGCAGGCGCTCCCCGAGCTGCAGACGCGCACCGGCGCGGTGGTGGTCGCGCACCCGGCGGACGCCGACGAGCTGCCGGTCGAGGTCGGCCACCGCGCCGAGCACGGCGAGGTGCTGACCTTCGGGGACTGCTCGGTGTCCCTCATCCATCTGCGCGGTCACACGCCGGGCAGCCTGGCCGTGCTGTACGACGCGGGCGGCAAGCTGGCCGGCTCGCCGCACGTGTTCACCGGCGACTCGCTGTTCCCCGGCGGCGTGGGCAAGACCAACTCGCCCGAGGACTTCACCTCGCTGATCGATGACGTGACCGAGCGCCTGTTCGGCCAGCTGCCGGACGCCACCTGGGTGTACCCGGGGCACGGCAACGACACCACGCTGGGAACGGAGCGCCCGCACCTCGGCGAGTGGCGCGAACGCGGCTGGTGAGGTCCGCCGAGGATGTCGTCGGCCTGCCGTCCAATGCGGACGACGGGCTAGTCCGCGCCTACTGTGAGCGCACGCCGGGCTCGGCCGCCTCGTTCGAGGCGGCCCGGCGGGTGCTGCCCGGAGGCGAGACCCGGGCGGTGACCAGCTACCCGCCCTACCCGGTGATCATCGCCGCGGGGCACGGCGCCCGGCTGACCGACGTCGACGGCCATGTCTACCTGGACCTGGTCAACAACTACACGGCGATGGTGCACGGCAGCGCCTTCGCCCCGGTGACCGAGGCGGTGGCCGAGCTGCTGCCGCAGGGGTTCGCGTTCGCCAGCCCGCACCCGTACCAGGTCGCCCTGGCCGAGCTGCTGGCCGCGCGGGTGGCGTCGGTGCAGCGGGTGCGGTTCACCAACTCCGGCACCGAGGCGGCGCTGCTCGCGGCCAGGATCGCGGTGCGGGCGACCGGACGGCGGCGGCTGCTCTTGTTCGACGGCGCGTACCACGGGAGCGCGACGCTGTTCCTGCCCGGCTCGCCCGATGCGGCCCGGGTGGCGTGGAACGACCTGGACGCCGTGACCCGGCTGCTCAGCCGCCCCGATCACGACATCGCGGCCGTGTTCGCCGAGCCGTTCCTGGGGGCCGGCGGCGTGCGCCCGGCCGGGCCCGGGTTCCTGGCCGCGGTGGCCGGCCTGGCCCGGGACCATGACGTGCTCTTCGTCCTGGACGAGGTGCAGGGGCTGCGCAACTGGTCCGGCGGAGAGCAGGGCAGGCTCGGGCTGACGCCGGACCTGACCCTGCTCGGCAAAATCATCGGCGGCGGCTTCCCGATCGGCGCGGTCGGCGGCCGGGCCGACCTGCTCGAGCTCACCGTCGCCGCCATGACGCCCGCCTACGTGACGCACGCGGGCACCTTCAACGGCCACCTGGCCGCCGCCGTGGCCGGGACGATGACGCTGCGGCACCTGGACGAGGCGGCCATCGCGCGGCTGAACGACTCCGCCGTCGTACTGGCGGACCAGATCCTGGCCGGCGCGGCGGCGGCCGGGGTGCCCGCCGAGGTCACCCGGGCGGGCTCGATCATGAACGTGCACCTGGCCAGACCAGAGCAGCTGGCCGACCTGCACCTAGCCCTGCTGCTGAACGGCGTCTACACCACGCCGCGCGGCATGATCAACCTGTCGACCGCGCTCAGCCCCGGCGACCTCGACGACATCGCGGACGCCTACGAGACGGCCTTCACGCAGATCCGCGCGGCCTGAGGGGCACGCGTTGCGTGATCGTGGCTAGTTTCGGGCAAATAGCACCGGTTTCTGGCCACGATCATGAAGCTACTCTCCGGGCGTGCGGAGTTTGGGGCGGGAGGGGCGTGAGGGCATGGGCTCGGTTAGGTCGGAGGCGCGGGTAACGCCGGACTTGAGGCGGCCGAGGACCATGGCCCAGGCTCCCTCCATGAAGGTGGCCTGGGCGGGCGAGTCGACCAGCTGGTGCACCTCGACGTGCGAGCCCTGGCCGTTCGGCTGGATTCGCAGGTAGCCGGTCATCTCGCCGCCGGGAACCGGCACGTTGTCGTCCTCGAAGTCCCAGCGCAGCACGATGAGCTCGGGCGGGCAGACCAGCTCGTACCGGCCGCGCACGCTCGTTCCCCATTCCATCGTGCAGGCGAAGCGGCCGTCCCGGAGCGTGACGGGCACGCCGAGCCAGCGGGAGTAGACCGCGGGGTCGGTGAAGGCGGCGAACGTCACCTCCTGGCTCGTGTCCACGTCCGTGCTGGCCACCACGACGGGGGCGGTGCGCACGTCCGCCGAGGCACGCTCGGGGGACGCCGGGTCGTGATCGGCGTTGGTCCACCTGCCCGCGCTCCCGCCGAGCGCGGCGCGCAGGCCGCGAAGAGCGTCCTGGCGGGCGCGGTAGCGGCGCGACGTACCGACCGCTGTGCTCTCGGCCAGGCCGGCCTCGCGCAGGACGGCCAGATGCTGGGAGATGGTCGGCTTGGTCACCGGGAACGCCGCGGCGATCTCCCCCGCCGACAGCTCACGGTCCCAGATCAGGCCCAGGATCTCGCGCCGGACCGGTGAGGTCAGCGCCGCCAGGACCTTCTGGATATCGCGCACGTCACCTTCTGTCCCGTGTCTGGCATGCCGCACCCGCGAAACTATACGCTTGCGGCTTGTTCGGCTCTTAACTAATTTAGCAGTTAACGAACAATACAGGTCAGGCGCTAAAGCGCGGCTGCCCCAGGGGAGGACATATGGAGATCTGGCTGACGGTGCACGCCGAGCGCAAGGCCCTCGCGGACGACCTGCGGAACCTGGGCACCGAGCAGTGGGCGAGGCCTTCGCTGTGCGGCGACTGGACCGTCCGTGACGTGCTGGCCCACATGACCTCGGGCGCCAAGCTGACGCCGCCCGCGTTCTTCGGCAAGATGATCGGCTCCGGGTTCAGCTTCGACAAGGTCCAGGAGAAGGGCGTCGCCGCGAACCGCGGCGCAACCCCGGCCGACACGCTGGCCAACTTCGAGTCGGTGGTGACCTCGGTGAAGCACCCGCCGGGCCCGACACAGACCTGGCTGGGCGAGACGATCGTGCACAGCGAGGACATCCGCCGGGCCCTCGGCATCCAGCACAAGTACCCCGCCGACGCGGTCGTGACGGTGGCGGACTTCTACAAGGGCTCGAACCTGCTCATCGGCTCCAAGAGCCGGATCGCCGGGCTCACGTTGCGGGCCACCGACGCGAACTGGAGCCACGGCGCCGGCCCCGAGGTGTCGGGTCCCATCCTGTCGCTGGTCATGGCGATGACGGGCCGCAAGCAGGCGGACGACGATCTGGCTGGCGACGGCGTGGCCACGCTGCGGTCACGCTCCTGACGCGGCTCCGGTCGTCTCCCCGGCTGAACAGGGGCACGAAGATGTGGGCCAGCGGCCCGATGCAGACCGCGTAGGCCACGGTGCCGACGCCGACGGTGCCGCCGAGCAGCCAGCCGGCCAGCAGCACCGTAGCCTCGATGCAGGTGCGCACCACACGGAGCGAATGACCGCGGGCGGCGAATCCGGTCATCAGCCCGTCCCGCGGGCCCGGGCCCAGGCCCGCGCCGATGTACATGCCGGTCGCGACGCCGTTCAGCACCACCCCGGACGCCATGACGGCGACCTGCACCGGGAGCGAGTGCGGCGGGGGCACCACGGCGAGGACCAGGTCGATAACCGCCCCGACCAGCACGACGTTGCACAGCGTGCCGAGGCCGGGCCGTTGCCGCAGCGGGATCCAGAGCAGCAGCACCACCGCCCCCACGATGATCGCCCAGGTCCCTACGGGCACGCCGGTCCGCCGGGCCAGACCCTGGTGCAGGACGTCCCACGGGTCGACGCCGAGCCCGGCCAGCAGCAGCATCGAGTCGCTGATCCCGTACAGGACGAGGCCGGCGAAGAGCTGGACCAGGCGACGCGGCATACAGCCAGGTTGTCAGCTTGGTGCCGGTGGCGACAGTGCCGGTCCGTTCGGCATTGGACCGAAATCAGCCGAACGGGCCCGCGGTGACTGCCCCGGGTCAGGACCCGCCCGCGATGCCCCGGGCGTCGAAGGCCACCCTGATGCGGGTGATCTTGCCGTCCTCGACGTGCATCCAGTTCGCCACCGGGACCGGGTCGGCCACGCTGGTGGACAGGTCGAACCAGGTCAGCACGTCAGGCTCGTCATGGAATACTCTGCGGACGTCAAGGCCGGTCATGATCTGCGCCATGCCCTGCAGCCCGCGCAGGCAGTCGTCGCCGCCTCGCACCCGGGCGAGCGGCCCGGCGAAGTCCACGTCGTCGGCCAGCACCGAACGCAGCCGGCCGAAGTCCCGCGCCTTCCAGGCGTCGAAGTAGGTTGCGGCCACCGCCGCGGCGTCCGTCATGACACCATCCCTCCTGTCGTATCGCTTCCCTGCCAGCCTGCCGCGCACCCTCGTAGAAGTCCAAGAGATAGATCTTCTAGTTCCCGGAAGCGCTAGTTATAGCTGCTGGCGGTAGCGCAACTCGCGGACATTGCCGAGGCCGGTGAGCACGTTGGTGGCGCCGTCCGGCGCGAACCCGGCCCGCTCGTAGAAACGGCGGGCGCGCCGGTTGTCCCGCAGCACCCACAACGTGACAGACGAGTAGCCGGCGGCCACCGACCGGGCCAGGACGCGGTCCATCAGCGCGCGCCCGGTACCGGTCGACCACCAGGCCGGGCGGACGTACAGCGCGTAGAGTTCGGCGACTCGCCGTTCCTCGCCGTCCGAGCTCAGGGGATGCGGCCACGGCGCGCCCAGCACGTCCGTCTCCGGGCCGAAGGCCGCGTAGCCGACGATGCCGCCGTCCTCGCCGTCGGGAACGGCCACGATCATGCGCTGCCACGGCCGGGTCCTGAACGACTGCCGCACCCGGGCGCCGCCGTCGAGAGCGGTGACCCGGTCGATGATCCCGTCGGCGATGATGCCCGCGTACGCGCCGAACCAGCTGTCCCGCTGCACCTCAGCGATCTGCGCCGCGTCCGCCGCCGAACCAGCCCGGATCACCACCACCCGGACAAAGCTAGCGAATCCGCAGGGCGAGGAAGAAGTCCACCTGGTCGTCTAGGCGGGAAAGGTCGCGCCCGGTCAGCTCCTCGATCCGCCTGATCCGGTAGCGGACGGTGTTGACGTGGACGTACATCCTGACCGCGCATGCGTTCCACGATCCGGAGCAGGCCAGGAACTCGCGCAGCGTCGGCAGCAGCTCGGCCCGGTGCTGGTCGTCGTAGGCCAGCAGCGGGCCGAGCAGGCGCTCGCGGAACGAGCGCAGCACGCTGGCGGGCACGGTAGCCAGCAGGAGTTCGTGCGAGGTCACCTCGTCGCTGGTCACGACCGAGATGGCCGAGGTGCCGTCCAGCCCGGCCAGCCGCAGCGCGGCCAGCTGCCGTGCGCTGCCCGCCTCGTGCAGCGCGCCGGGTAGCGCGGTCACGCTCTCGGCGGGCCCGCTCACCCCCACGGCGAGCCTGATCCGGGAGCGGTCCGACTCCACCACCGGCTGGGCCGCGCGGATCGTGGCGGCGAACCGGTGCGCCGCCGGGGCGCCCCCGTCCGGGGACTCATCCTGGGACTCGCCCGGGGACTCGCCTGGGGTCCGGTCGCCGGGCGCGGGAACCAGCACCACGATCTCGTCGCCCAGCGGTGCGACCAGGGCGTCCTCCGCGGCAGGCCAGGCCAGCTCCCCGGCCAGGTCGCAACGCCAGCGCTCGGCGTTCGGCCCGGTCACCCGGTCCGCCTCCGCGGTCACGGCGGCGACCAGGTAGCGGCCGTCGGGGGGCAGCCCGGCCGCGCGCATCAGCGAGGCGATCTCGGCCGGCGCGGCGCCGTCGCCACCCCCGGACGCGAGCATGGTGACGATCGCCTCGGCCAGCTTGCCGTCCCCGGTGCGGGCGGCGTTCAGCCTGGCCCGTTCGAGCGCCACGTCGGCGGCCAGCTCGGCCACGGATTCTCGCAGCTCATGTGGCCAGTCCTGCTCGCTGCCGGCGCAGGCGAGGAACCAGCCGGTGATCCTCGGCTCGCCCCCCACCCCGAACAGCGAGTACGTTCCCGCGCCCTCCCCCGCGACACTGACCCCGGTGGCGGGCATCCGGCCGGCCCTGAGGTACTCGCACGCCAGCCGGAGCGCCAGCGGCCGGGGCAGCGACGGGCCGGTCCCGCCGATGACCCGGCCGAGCCCGGTCAGCAGCCAGCATTCGGCTCCGAGCTCCCGGCTCATCAGCCGGAACATCGCATCCAGGCCGGCGCCGTCGGCCACCGCCGACAGCAGCAGCCGACGGCGGCCGAGGACCCGGGTCATCTCGGTCGCCCGGTCACCGCTGAGCCGTCGTCCCACCTCCTCGGTGACGGCGGCGAACGAGGTCTCAGCCGGCACCGCGAGCAACGGCAGGCCATGCCGCCCGCACGCCTGGAGCACCTCGTCCGGCACCTTGCCCAGCGCCTCGCCCGCGCCGAGCGCCGCGACCCCCGCCCGGGCCAGGGCGGACACGAACCGGTCGGCGTCGCCGGGCGTGCGGCACCAGATCAGGCCGGTCAGCACCAGGTCCCCTTGGCTCAGGTAACGGCTGGGGTCGGGCAGGTCGGTGGTGTACACGCGGAGGATGGCGGGGTCCATGCCGGCGATGTCAGTGAGCAGCCTGAGGCCCAGATCGGGCACGTCGAGCAGTTCCCTGACCCGCACGGACTCACCCTCCCACGGTGAAGCGTTCCCGCACCCTAACCGCCGCCGTTTAGCGAAAGCTCCAAACGGCTTGATTGAGGTTACCGGCGATTGAGCCGGCGGGGGCTACCCGGCGTCCGGCGGCGCCTGATTGGATGTCGGAATGGCCAACGTGAGCCCGCAGGCGTCCGCGACCCTGGGTTCCTTCAACGCCGCCCCGGCGCAAGACGCCGAGCGGACCGCCCTGGCCTGCTGTGCGTCCAGGACCTTCGCGAAGGCGGTCGCCGACGGCAGGCCCTACCCGGACCTGGCCGCGCTCCTGGCCGCGGTCGACACCGCATTCAAGGGCCTGAACTGGGACGATATCGTCGAGGCCATGAACGAGCACCCTCGCATCGGCGACCGCGCCGTCCGCGGCGGGATGTCGGCAGCGGAGCAGTCTGGCGCGGCGGCGGCCAGCGACGAGGTCCGGCAGGGACTGGCGGACGGCAACCTGGCCTACGAGCAGCGCTTCGGCCATATCTTCCTGATCTGCGCCAGCGGCCTGTCCGGCCAGGAGATGCTAGAGCGGCTCCGGACCCGGCTGGGGCACGACGATGAAGCC
>Ga0207678_10002521_pt1 | contig 16679 bp, 19 predicted proteins | sample KBSC63metaG_FD_184319 | JGI IMG/M metagenome (GOLD analysis project Ga0207678, IMG submission 184319) | Corn rhizosphere microbial communities from Kellogg Biological Station, Michigan, USA - KBS C6-3 metaG (SPAdes) (version 2) | ecosystem: Host-associated > Plants > Roots > Rhizosphere > Soil ...
CGAGTGCAGGCAGGTAGCAGATGCTACCTGCCAATCGAGAGAGCGCTCCAGAGCGCTTTTTCGTCCCACCCGAAGGGCATGGCCCTGCCGGCGCTGCGCTTCGTCGAAGCGCTCGTGCGGGCCTTCAGGCCCGCTCTTCCCACTTCTCCTAGCGCAGCATCCGGCAGGAGCCATGTCACGGCTCATGTCAGGACGGGATTCGGACCCTAGAGGTCCATTATTCGGCCGGCACCGCGTGGCCCGTGGCGTGGGCCTCGGAACCGACGAAACGGTGGAACAGCTTGCCGATCCGCGTTTCCATCGAGATGGCGATGGAGAAATAGGCGGGCACGAGAAGCAAAGTCAGGAGCGTCGAGAAAATGAGGCCGCCGATGACGGTGATTCCCATCGGAGCGCGCCAGCTGTTGTCGCCCGAGATCGAGATCGCCGTGGGGAGCATGCCCGCGACCATCGCGACCGTCGTCATGACGATCGGCTGGGCGCGCTTGTGCCCGGCTTCCCAGATCGCCTGGTTCTTGGGCATGCCGTGGTTCATCATCTCGACCGCGAAGTCGACGAGAAGGATCGAGTTCTTCGCGACGATCCCGAACAGCATCAGGATGCCGATGAGAACGAACAGCGACACGGGCTGTTGGGCGATGTGCAACGCTATCGCCGCTCCGAGCGGCGCAAGGATCAGCGAGCCCATGTTGACGAACGGCGCGAGGAACCGGCGGTAGAGGAGGACCAGCACCGCGAACACCAGCAGCACGCCCGAGATCAAGGCGATCGCGAAGTTGAACAGAAGCTCGGACTGCCATTTCTGGTTGCCGAGGTTCATCTTCTCGACGCCCTGCGGCAGCTTCTTGACCGCGGGGAGCTCGTTGACCTTTGCCCAGACGTCGCCTTCGACGACGCCCGGCGCCAGGTCGGCGCCGATGGCGAGGCGGCGAAGCTGGTTCGAACGGTTGATCGTGGTCGGACCCGAGCCGAAGCCGATCTCGGCGACTGCTTTCAGCGGAACCGATCCGCCGCCCGCGGTCGGGACGGGCAGGTTCTGAAGGGTCGAGAGGTCGCGCCGGTCGCTCTCCGAAAGCGAGACCTGGATCGGCACCTGACGGTCCGAGAGCGAGAATTTGGCGCTGTTCTGCTCGATCTCCCCCAAAGTCGCGATCCGGATCGTCTGGCTCAGCGCGGCGGTCGTGACTCCGAGGTCCGCGGCGAGGTCGAAGCGCGGCTTGATCGTGATCTCTGGCTGGGCGAGGTTGCTCCCGACGCGCGGCGCGCGGAGGCCCGGCACCGTCTCCATTTCCTTGGCGATTTCATTCGCGACCGCTTCGAGCTGCGCCGGGTCTTCGCCGCCGAGATAGAGCATGATGTCGCGCGAATCCGGGTCCGGGCCGCCACCATTCTGGCTCTGGAAGCTGACGCGGGCGTCGGCGATTGCCGCGAGCGCGGGCGACAGGTTCCGCTCGAACTCCGTGCTCGTCATCTCGCGATGCTTCTTGAGGACGATGTTGACATGGCCTTCGCCGACGTTGACCCGCTCGAAAACGCGGTCGACGCTCGGGTCCTTGCTGATGATCGCAGCAGTCTTGTCGACGACCTTTTCGGTATCCTCGAGCGTGCTTCCCGGAGCCATGGTGATGTTGGCGCGCGAATAATCGCTGTTCTGCGGCGGGAAGAAGGAGGTCGACAGCGTGCCGAACAGGACGACGCTGAGAAGGAGCGTCGCAGCGCCTGCGGCCACCATCACGAGCCGATGGTCCTGGAGCCGCGCGTTCCAGCGGGCCGATGCGATCGCGTGCCATTGGCCGTAGCTGGCGCTGCTGAAGCGGGGGACGAGGAACCCGATCAGGTTCGACACGCCGTAAGCGGCCGCGGTGCCGAGGAGCAAGGCGAGCACGAGCTTGATCGCGCCGTTCCATGACAGCGTGCCCATCAGCTTCATGCTCGCGGCTGTGCCGGCGACGAACCCGACGCCGATGACGAGGACGAGCAATGTTGCGATTCCGATATAGCCCCATTTGCGCGGGACCTTCGGGAGCCTTTCGAGCAGCGCATGCGCCCTGGTCGTGTCGAGGCTCCAGTTGAGGACCTTGAGATAGACGTCCATCCACTTCCACGCCGCGTGCGGCTGGGCGCCCTTGGAGCGCAGGAAATAGGCCGAGATCAGAGGCGTGATCATGCGCGCGACGAACAGGCTCATCAGCACCGACAGGACGACGGTGAATCCGAACGCCTTGAAATACTGGCCGGCGATGCCCGGCATCAGCGCGACCGGGAAGAAGACCGCGACGATCGCCATCGTGGTTGCAAGGACGGCAAGGCCGATCTCGTCGGCGGCGTCGAGCGCCGCCTGATAGCCCGACTTGCCCATGCGCATGTGCCGGACGATGTTCTCGATCTCCACGATCGCATCGTCGACGAGCACGCCGGCGACGAGGCCCATGGCCATCGTCGACATGAAGTTCATGGTGATGCCCATCATGCTCATGAAGGCGAATGCGGGGATCGCCGAGAGCGGGATGGACACGGCGGAAATCGCGGTGGCGCGGATGTCGCGGAGGAACAGGAGCACGACGAGAACAGCGAGGACCGCGCCTTCGACCAGGCCCTCCATCGCCGAGCGATACTGCGCCTTGGTGTAGTCGACGCTGGTGAAGATTTCGGAGAAGTGAACCTTGGGGTTCTCCTTCTCGAGCTTCTTCAGCTCCTCCTGCATCGACTCATAAGCGGTCACTTCGGACGCGCCCTTTGCGCGCTGGATCATGAAGGTGACGACCTGGTGGCCGTTCTGCTTGGCGATCGACCGCTGCTCGCTATTGCTGTCCTTGACCGTGCCGAGGTCGGCGAGCTTGACGAAGCGGCCGCCCGGGAGGGCAATCTGCGTTTGCGACAATTGGTAGGCGTCCGCGGCGTTGCCAAGGACGCGCACCGACTGCTCGGAGCCGGCGATCTCGGCGCGCCCGCCGGCACCGTTCATGTTGCTCTGCCGCAGTTGCTGATTGACCTGCGCGGCGGTGATTCCCTGGGCCTGCAGCGCCGCGGGATCGAGCACCACCCGGATCACGCGGTCGACGCCGCCGACCCGCTCGACCGCCGCGATTCCCGGAAGCCCGAGCAGCCGCTTTGCGATCGTATTGTCGATGTACCAGCTGAGCTCCTCGAGCGTCATGTCGGTAGCTTGCGCGCCGATGTAGGAGATCGGCTCGCCGTTCGCGTCGACGCGGGTCACCTGCGGCTCGAGGATTCCTTCCGGAAGGCTGCCGCGGATCTGTGCGATGACGTTGCGGACGTCGTTGACCGCGCGGTCGGTCGGAGTCCCGAGCTGGAAATTGACGAAGGTGAAGCTGTTGCCTTCGCTGACCGTGCTGCTGATCTCCTCGACGCCGTTCACTCCGCGGATGGCGGATTCGACGCGCTGGGTGACCTGAGTCTCGAGCTCGTTGGGAGCGGCGCCGGGCTGGGTGACCGACACAATCGCCGCCGGGAAATCGACGTCGGGAGCGTTGTTTACCTGCATCCGCGCGAACGCGACGATGCCGGCAAGCATCAGCCCGACGAAGAGCACGATCGGGAAAACCGGGTTGCGGATGCACCAGGACGAAACGTTACGGAAGTTCATGGCTTGACTGCTTTCGTTCGTTCGTCTCGAGCGCTCAGCGGGCGGTCTCGCGGTGCGGGTTCACCTTCTGACCCGGATTGAGGAACGGCCCCGCGGAAAGCACCACTGACTCGTTGCCGGACAGGCCGGACGCGATGGTCACGCCCTGCTCGTCGACCGTGCCGATGGTGATGTTGCGGCGCTCGACCTCGTTCTTGCCGTTGATGATGTAGGCGTAATTGCCCTTGTCATCGCTCAGCACCGCGCTCTGCGGGAGAAGCGGAGCCGTGGTCGAGCCGGCAGTGATCTTCGCTTCGGCGAAGCCGCCCGGACGCATCGAGGGCGCATAAGGCACCGCGATCCTGACCTCGCCGAGCCGCGACTGCGGGTCGATCACCGGCGACACCTGCCAGACGCTTCCGGAAACGCTCTGGGTCGCGCCGACCGGAGTCACCTGCGCCGGCATTCCGACACGGACGAAGGCGAGGTCCTGCTGCGCGAGCTGGGCGCGCATCTCCATCTGCCCGCCTTCCGCGAGGCGGAAGAGAGCGCCCGAGCCGGGGCTGACGATCTGCCCGACCTCCACGTGACGCTCGAGCACCAGGCCGCCGGTCGGAGCAGTGACGTTGAGCTGCGCCATCTGGGCGCGGGTCGCGCCGAGCTGCGCCTGCGCCACGCGGACCTGCGCATAGGCGGCGTCGCGGGCCGCCTTCTTGGCGTCGATCTCCGCCTTGGAGACGAAGCCGCGGTCCTTGAGCGCGAGCGCGCGGTCGTAATTGTTCTGGGCGAGCGCGGCGTCGGCCTTGGCGGCCTCGACCTGCGCCGCGAGCTGCGCCGCCTGCTGGCTCTGGACCGAGCGATCGATGACCGCGAGCACCTGGCCGGCATGGACCCAGCTGCCGGCGTCGACGAGGACCCGGACCACGCGTCCGCCCTGGCCAGCGATTCCGACCGGCTGATCGCGGCGCGCTCCGAGCGGGCCGCTGGCGGTGACAACCCGCCCGACCTGGCTTTGTCCCGGAACGATGACGGTGACCGTCGGCACCTGTCCGGCGGCGGCGCCTCCGGCCGCGCCCGGAGCGCCCTGGCCGCTCGTCGAGCTGCGGCCCATGATCACGGCGATGCCGATCACGAGCAATGCGAGCGCTGCGAGAGCGCCGACGATGAGAAGCCGCCGACGATTGCGTGAGCGGTCCACGACAACGAGCGTGTCGGAGGAGTGGATCGAAGTTTCCCGGTTCATTGTTCCCTGCCCAAAGCGCCCCGTTTGCGCGAATCCGCGCGTTCCATACGGCAGCTGTATTACCTTAATAAGTCACCACGCGCAACAGACCGTGCGATCCCCCGCGAGGCCACTGCTTTTCGACAAAGAGTGGCACTTGTTTGGCGAGCGCGCGTTGCCCAATGCGACGTGAAGGTCGGTTGAACGACCCTGGATAACAAGGGGATGCGGGATGGAACATTACGGAATCATCGGCTGGATTGTGATCGGCGGAATCGCGGGCGCGATCGCCAAGCTCCTGATGCCTGGCCGCGACCCCGGCGGGTGCATCATCACGATCCTGCTCGGCATCGCCGGCGCGCTCGTCGCGGGATGGCTTGTCCGGCTCACCGGCGTTTTCGGACCGGATTGGCGTGCCGGCTTCGTGGGGGCCATCGTCGGCGCCTTCATCCTGCTGTTCATTTACCGCCTCGTCGCCGGGCGGCGCGGCTAGCCGCGGATCATAGCCTCGCGCCGCTGTTCAGGAAACAGCCATAGCCCGCGCCCGAGCCTCGCGCGCGACACGAACTGCACGGGAAGACAATCCATGAAACATGCCCTCATCGGCGCGCTGATGCTCGGCGCCGCCGCTCTTTCGACGCCGGCCGCCGCCCAGCAGGCGCCGTCGATCACCCAGACGATTGCCGGCACCCGGCTCGACATCACCGCGACCGGCGAGGTGACTCGCGTGCCGGACGTGGCGATCATCACCGCCGGCGTCGTCACCAAGTCGGCAACGGCGTCCGGCGCGATCCAGGAGGCGGCCAACCGGATGCAACGGGTCCTCGCGGCGCTGAAGCGCGCGGGAGTCGAAGACCGCGACATCCAGACGAGCAACGTCAGCCTCAACCCCGAATATCGCTATCCCGAGAACCAGTCGCCGCAGCTCACCGGGTACAGTGCTTCGAACCAGCTCACGATCCGCTTCCGGGATATCCGAAATTCGGGCAAGATCCTCGACGCTCTGGTGAGCCAGGGAGCGAACCAGATCAACGGGCCGAACCTCACCATCGACAAGCCCGAAGCCGCTCTCGACGAAGCGCGGGCGAAGGCGATCGCCGAAGGACGGGCGCGGGCGGACTTGTATGCGCGTTCGCTCGGGATGCGGGTCGTCCGGGTCGTCTCAGTGTCGGAAAGCGGGGGCTACGCGGTGCCTCCGCCGATGCCGATGTTCGCGCGTGCGGAGGCCGCGCAGGCGGACACCAAGATCGTTCCTGGTGAGCAGAAGCTCCAGGTCAGCCTGGCGATCACGTTCGAGCTTCAGTGAAAAAATATCCTCCCCAGCATTTGCAGGGGAGGCGGACCGCGGAAAGGCGGTGGAGGGGTCCTATTTGTCGCGCTGACCAAGACCCCTCCACCATTGAATCTTCGTTCAATGGTTCCCTCCCCACGAAATCGTGGGGAGGATGAAGAAATTTTACCGGACCGTCCCGCGGCGGATGAGGTTGACGATCGCGAGCAGGATGACGGCGCCGATCAGCGAGTAGAGAAAGGTCTCGATCGTGATCGCGTTGTTGAGGCTTCCGCCGAACAGAAGGCCGGCGATGACCGCGCCGACGATTCCGACGACGATGTTGAGGATGATGCCCTGCTGGGCGTCGGTGCGCATGATCAGGCTCGCAAGCCAGCCGCAAATGCCTCCGACAATCAGCCAGATGATAATACCCATGAGCGTTTCCTCCTGTTCTGCGGCGTCCGCAGAGCGCGCGGCAGCCGTTCCGGCACCACAGACGCGTGATGCCCGATGGTTGTTCCGGAATCGGAGGAAACTGTCCAGCTTTTCGGCTGGAACGCGGCGGAAACGCTGGATGTATGCAGAGCCGTAACGAGGCTCGAGCGGCTTAGTAGCGCTGCTGTTTCTCGTACTGGTCGCGGTACTGCTTGATGCGCGTCACCCGAAGGCCAGGCATGCCGCTGCGGTCGACCGCGCGCTGCCAGCTGGTGAATTCCTCGAGGCTCAGCGTGTAGCGCTTGCAGGCTTCGTCGACGGTGAGCAGACCGCCCGCGACGGCGGCGACGACCTCGGCCTTGCGGCGGACGACCCAGCGAGTCGTGGTGACAGCCGGCAAGGAGTCGAGCGTCAGCGGCTCGCCGAGCGGTCCGATAACCTGGGCCGGACGAATCTTCTGGTTCTCGAGCATCCCGTTACACCTGCTTAATCATTGCCACTGCGCCCTTGTTAATCGGCGCGTTTAAAAACATTCTGAAACGCGCTGGTTAATGCACTGGTCAGTCCGCCTTACGCTCCCTTAACCCTGCCGTACCTTCGGCGAACGTGCCGCCGAGCGCCTTCATTGCATCGCGCCACCCGTCTCCGCCGGAGAGGTAGCAGGCGATCGCTTCCTTCCTCGAACGCTCGTCGACGTCCGCGCCCGAGCCGAGGAGCGCGAGCAGCTCGTCAAGGCTGAGCGGCGCTTCCGCAGCGGTGCGAAAGTCCCTCTCGTGACGCGCCAACCCAGGTCCCTCCACTCGTCTTTCCTCCCTTCCGTCTAGTGTGGAGGAGTGAAATTCGGGTAAAGAGCGGGATAAGAGACCTCCGATGCGGATCGATTTTCAGCTTGGCCGTCCCGCCGACGATGCCGCGAGCGCGCCGTCACCAAACGGTGCTGGCTCGCGGCATCGGATCGTCGTCGCCATGTCCGGCGGCGTCGACAGCTCGGTCACGGCCGCGCTTGCCGCCCAGACCGGCGCGGAGGTGATCGGAGTGACGCTCCAACTCTACGATTACGGAGAAGCGGCGCGCCGTCCGGGCGCGTGCTGCGCAGGGCAGGACATTTACGACGCGAGCCGCGTGGCCGAGCGGCTGGGAATTGCCCATTACGTGCTCGATTACGAGAGCCGTTTCCGCGAAGGCGTAATTGACCGCTTCGTCGACGAATATGCCCACGGCCGGACGCCGGTGCCGTGCGCGAGCTGCAACCAGGGCGTGAAGTTCGTCGACCTTGCCGCCTTCGCGCGCGAGCTCGGCGCCGACTGCCTGGCGACCGGCCACTACGTGCGGCGCGTTTTGAATGGAGGCCGCGCGGAGCTTCACAAGGGCGCCGATCTGCGGCGGGACCAGAGCTATTTCCTTTACGGAACGACGCGCGACCAGCTGGACTTTCTCCGCTTTCCCCTCGGCGACCTGCCGAAGGACGAAGTCCGCCGGATCGCCGCCGAGATCGGGCTCGAGGTCGCGGCCAAGCCCGACAGCCAGGACATCTGCTTCGTCCCCGACGGCGATTATGCTCGGCTCGTGAAGCGATTGCGGCCCGAGACCGAGCAGCCGGGCGTGATCGTCGACCTCGACGGCCGGGTTCTCGGCAGGCACCGCGGCGTGGTTCATTTCACCGTCGGCCAGCGGCGCGGCATCGAGATCGGCGGACAGAAGGAGCCGCTGTACGTGGTCCGGATCGAGCCCGATGAGGCGCGGATCGTGGTCGGCCCGCGCCGCGCGCTCGCGGTCGCGGCGATGCGGGTCGACGGCTGGAACTGGATCGGCGAGGAGCAGCGCGAGGTCAGCGTGAAGGTCCGCTCTCTCGCGCCGGCGGTGCCCGCGGTGCGCGACGGCGACTGGCTCCGATTCCGATCGCCCGAATATGGAGTCGCGCCGGGCCAGGCGGCGGTGTTGTACGAGGGCACCCGGCTGCTCGGGGGCGGGCCGATCGCCGAAACGCTTGCCGCCGAGATGGAAGCCGCGGCGGCGGCCTGACGGCCATTGGCCGTTCAGCCCGGCCCGGCTAGAGCGCCGCCATGACCTTCAAGCTCCTGATTGCCGCGGCCGCATTGCAAATCGCCGGCGCGCCGGCCCTTGCCGCACCGCCCGCGACTCCTCCGGAGACGCCCGCGGGCGCCGATTTCCTCGTCCGGAACGGAGCGGCGAAGGGGGTCGTGACCACGCCGAGCGGCCTCGAATATTTCGTCGTGAAGTCCGGGCCCGCGAGCGGCGCTCACCCAGCCGCGCCGGACAACGCCACCTTCGACTATGAAGTGAAGCTGCTGACCGGTGAGACGATCGACAGCAGCTATGAACGGGGAGAGCCGCTCACCGGCCAGGTCGGCGCGTTCGTTCCCGGATTCACCGAAGCGCTCGAGCTGATGCGCCCCGGCGACGAATGGATCGTGTGGGTGCCGCCCCAGCTCGGCTATGGCGACAAGGACAGCGGACCGATCCCGGCGAACAGCGTACTGCGGTTCAGGCTGGCGCTGCACAGCGTCGCGCCCGCCGAGTGAGGCATGTCGGCGCCGCATAGCGCTGGGATCCTGCTTTTCCGGAAGGCCCGCGCTGTCGAGGTGCTGCTGATCAAGCCCGGCGGTCCCTTCTGGCGCAACCGCGACGTGGGCGCGTGGATGATTCCGAAGGGCGCGGTCGAGGCCGGGGAGACTCCGGCGGACGCGGCGCTCCGCGAGTTCGAGGAGGAGACGGGGACCAAGCTCGCTTCCGTGCCGTTCCCGCTCGCGAGCATCCGGCAGGCCGGCGGCAAGAGGGTCGAGGCGTTCGCGCTCGAGGGCGATCTCGACGCTTCGGCGGTCACGTCGAACCAGTTCGAGCTCGAATATCCGCCGCGCAGTGGAAGGCACGAGCTCTTCCCGGAGGTGGCCGAGGCGAGGTGGATGAGCCTGGCCGAGGCGCGCCGGATGATGCTCCCGAGCCAGCTCCCGCTGCTCGACGCGCTGGAGGAGAGGCTGCGCTAGGGCCTGAACTTCAGCGTCGTGCGGTACGTCTCGACGACCGAGCGGCGCGCGTCCCGCGCCTGCTGCCGCGCGCTCGCCGCGGGGTTCGCTACGCCCTTCAGGCGAAGGATCGCGATTCCGGTGCGCACCACGGCGTCCTCTTCGGCAGTGCACGAGCCGGCGAGCTTGCGCTCGAACTCGTCCACCCCGAGCCGGGCGGCGTTTGCGGCCCGGGACTCGGCGAACAGGCACTGGACGTAGGCGCCGTTGGCCTCGTCCGCGGGGGCCAGCAGCTCCTGCGGGATTGCCTGGACGGCGAGAAGTATCGCGAACGCGATCACAGCTGGAACTGGCCGACGATGACGGTCTGGCAATGGCCGCCGAGGATAACCCGGTCGCCTGCGAGCCGGCAGTGGAGCAGGCCGGTTCGCTTGCTTGCCTGGAGCGCTGTGAACTCGGTTCGGCCGAGGCGCTCCGCCCAGTAGGGGACCAACGCCGCGTGGGCCGAGCCGGTGACGGGATCCTCGTCGATCCCGACATAAGGGACGAACACCCGGCTCGCGATGTCCTGCTCCTGACCGCGCGTGGTGAGGACCGCCATTCGGTGGATCTTGCGGAGTGCCGCGAAATCGGGGCGAAGCGCCCGCAATGCGGCTTCGTCCGCGACCTCGATGATCGCGGCATCGTTGCAGCCTTCGGCAAGCCAGGCCGGGCAATCGGCCATGCCGAGCGCGCGGTTCAGCTCGGGCTCGTACACTTCGGTGAGGCGCGCTGCCGGAAGGTCGAGCTCGAGCATGTCGTCGCGCCGGCTGACAGTGAGGATACCCGATTGCGTGGAGAAGCGGACGGCGTCGGCGTGGACCAGCACGTGGCCGGCCGCGAGCGTCGCATGGCCGCACAACTCGACCTCTGCGGCGGGCGTGAACCAGCGCAGGCCGTAATCCGCCTCGCCCGTCTCGCTCGGGACGGTGAAGGCCGTTTCGCTGAGATTGTTCTCGGCGGCGATGGCCTGCATCAGCGCATCGTCGAGCCAGCGCTCGAGCGGCATGACCGCTGCGGGATTGCCGGTGAGCGGGCGGTCGGCGAAGGCGTCGACCTGGAAGAATGGGGTGCTGGTCAAGTCGCGCGCTCCGTAATCTCCTGGGGCAGAAGCGTCTCGCGGTCGGTCTGCCCTTCGGGATCCACGTGGATCAAGATCTCAGTATCCGGGAAGCGCTGCTGAAGTTCTTCCTCGACCGCGTCGAGACGGTCGTGCGCCTCCTGCACAGTCCACTCCGCAGGCACCCAGACGTGGAACTGCGCGAAATAATGGGTGCCGCTGCTTCGGGTCCTAAGGTCGTGGAGTCCCGCGAGCTCGGGATATTCCCTGGCGGTCGCGAGGAAGCGTTCGCGCAGCTCATCGGGCCATTCGCGGTCCATCAGCTGGTCCAGCGCATTGCTCGACGCCTTCCATGCACCCCACGCGAGCCACAAAGCGATGAGCAGGCCGAAGCCGGCGTCCGCGCCCTTCAATCCGGCGAACTGGTCGAGCGCAAGCGCAACGATGACCGATCCGTTGAGCAGGAGATCGGACGAGTAATGCAGCCGGTCGGTCCCAATCGCGAGGGAGCCGGTGCGGCGAACGACGTGCCGCTGGTAGGTGATGAGCGCGATCGTGAGCACCATCGCGATCACGGATACGCCGATCCCGAGCTCGGCGTCGGCGGTTTCCGCGCCGGCGAGCAGGCGCTGGACCGCGCGGAAGCCGATGAAGATGGCGGAAATGGTGATGAGGATGACCTGCACCAGCGACGCCAGCGCTTCCGCCTTTCCGTGACCGAAGCGATGGTCCCAGTCCGCCGGCTGGGCGGCGATGCGGACTCCGAGCAGGACCACGAGGCTTGCAACGAGGTCGAGGCCGCTGTCGGCGAGCGAGCCGAGCATCGCCATCGACGAGGTCTGAAGGGCGGCCCAGCTCTTGAGGCCGATCAGGGTTACCGCCATCGCGATGCTTGCGAAGGCGGCGCGAGCGGTCAGCTTCGCTCGATCGGCCTGGGTCATGGCGGAGGCCGTCACGGGTAGAGCAGCCCTTCGGACCAGCCGCCGTCCTCGCGCGTGAACAGCCGGCGCTCGTGCAGCCGATGCGGGCGGTCGCTCCAGAATTCGATGCGGTCGGGGACCACGCGGTAGCCGCCCCAGTGCGGGGGGCGGGGGACGTCCTGGCCCTCGAAGCGCGCCTTTACCTCATCGAAGCGACGTTCGAACGTGCCGCGCTCGTCGAGCGGGCGCGACTGGTCGGACGCCCACGCACCGAGCCGCGAATCCCGTCCGCGCGTTGCGAAATAGGCGTCCGCTTCCTCACCGGGCACGTGCTCGACCGCGCCTTCGATCCGGACCTGCCGGCGAAGCGACTTCCAGTGGAAGAGCAAAGCCGCCCGGCCGTTTTCACGCAGCTGATCCCCTTTGGCGCTCTGCTCATTGGTGTAGAAGACGAAGCCCTCCGGCCCGCGTCCCTTCAGCAGCACCATCCGCACATGCGGCTGGCCGTCCGCGCCCGCCGTCGCCAGCGCCATCGCCTCGGGATCATTCGGCTCACTCGCCCGCGCATCCGCGAACCAATCGTCGAACAGCTGGAACGGATCGGTCGCCATCGTGCGTTGGGCCCTTAGGCTTGGGCTTGCCGCAACGGCAACCCATCTGGTCAGCGGGAAAAGGTTACGGCATGGGAGGACAATGGCACTCGACCTCTACCAACGCCTGGGGCTGAAGCGCGGCGCGAGCGAGGCGGAGATCAAGAAGGCCTACCGGAGCCTCGCCAAGCAACTTCACCCCGACCGCAACAAGGACAAGCCCGACGCGGCGAAGCGCTTTTCCGAAGTGACGGCGGCCTACGACCTGCTCTCCGACAAGGACAAGCGCGCGCGCTACGACCGCGGCGAGATCGACGAGGATGGCAATCCCAAGATGCCGTTCGGCGGCGGTTTCGGCGGCTATTCGCAGGGCGGAGGACCGCGGCCGGGCGCCGGCGGGCCGCAGGGCTTCGAGAATTTCAACTTCGGCGGGGCCGACGCGGCGGACCTCAGCGACCTGTTTGAAGGACTGTTCGGCGCGGCGCAGTCGCGCGGACGTGGCGGCGGGCCCTTCGGGGGCTTCCGGCAGCGTGCGGCGCCTCCGCAAAAAGGCGCGGACGTCGCCTATCGCCTCAAGGTCCCGTTCGAAGATGCGGTCGCACTCAGTCCGCAGCGGATCACGCTCGCCGACGGCAAGACAATCGACCTCAAGCTTCCAAAGGGGGTCGAGGACGGAACCAAGATCCGCCTTGCCGGGAAGGGCCAGGACGGGCCCGCCGGGCGCGGCGACGCGATCGTCACCATCGAGATCGCGCCCCACCGCTTCTTCACGCGCGACGGAACGAACATCCGGCTTGCACTCCCGGTCACGCTCAAGGAGGCGGTGCTCGGCGCGAAGGTGAAGGTGCCGACGCCGGAAGGGCCGGTGATGCTGACCATCCCCAAGGGGGCGAGCTCGGGCACGGTGCTTCGCCTCAAGGGCCGCGGCTTTACGGGAAAGGACGGCAAGCGCGGCGATCAGCTCGTCGCCGTCGAAGTCGACCTGCCCGCCCACGATCCCGCGCTCCAGCAGTTCGCCGAAAGCTGGGACGGCGGCGGCAACCCGCGCTCGGGGCTCGGAGTCTAGGGCCTCACGCCCATGAGAGACCACTCACCGCTTTCCCCAGAGGAACGGCGCAAGCGCCTCGCGACGATGCGCGCCGCCTTCGGCACGGACGTCGAGGAGAAGTTGAAGCCGCGGCTCACCGCGTGGGAGGTGGTGAAGCGGGTCGCGATCGGAGTCTACAACGACGGCTTCATCCACGCCGGCAATCTCGCCTATCTCGCCATCTGCGCGCTGTTTCCGTTCTTCATCGTTGCCGCCGCGGTGGCGCACCTCCTCGGGCAGAGCCAGGACGCGATGCTTACCGTGACCAATGTCCTTCGGCGCCTTCCGCCGAACGTCGCCGACACGCTACGCGAGCCGATCATGGAAGTGCTCACCGTCCGCACGGGAAGCCTGCTCTGGTTCGGCGCGCTTGTCGGCCTGTGGACCGCGACGAGCTTCATCGAGACCATCCGCGACATTCTTCGAAGGGCCTTTGGCGTCAAATATTGCGCGCCCTTCTGGGAATACCGGCTGGGTTCGATCCTCCTGATCCTCGGTGCGGTGCTGCTCCTGATGGTCGCGTTCACGCTCAGCGCCGCGCTGACGATCGCGCACCATTTCATCATGGAATGGTTCCCCCTCGCGCAGGACATCGGAAGCACGCTCGGGCTCTACCGGCTGGTTCCCGCGGCGACCCTCTTCTTCACCTTCTACGTCCTGTTCTACGCACTGACCCCCTCGCGTTACCGCAAGTCCGATTGCCGCAAATGGCCCGGCGCCTTGTTCATCACCGGCTGGTGGATCGGCACGGTGGAGCTTCTGCCCCCCGTCCTCGACCTGTTCGGCGGCTATACGCGGACCTACGGAAGCCTTGCGGGCGTGATGATCGCCTTGATCTTCTTCTTCGTCGTCGGCCTCGGCGTCGTCATCGGTGCCGAGTTGAACGCGGCGCTGGCGGAAAGCGGGGCCACGGCGCTAAAGGGCGAGGTTTACACCGGGCCCTATAGCGACGAGCTTGAAGTCGAGGAGCCGCAGCCCGGCGAAGACGTGGAACCGGTGCTGCAGAGAGAGGGGCCGCAACTTTGAGCCAGTTGATGCAGGGGAAGCGCGGGCTGATCATGGGGCTCGCCAACGACCGCTCGCTCGCCTGGGGAATCGCGCGGGCGCTCGCCGGTGAGGGCGCCGAGCTCGCATTCTCCTACCAGGGCGAGGCGCTCGAGAAGCGCGTGCGGCCGCTCGCGGCGGAACTGGGGTCGGACCTGCTGGTCGACTGCGACGTCAGCAGCATGGACGCGCTCGATTCGACCTTCGAGCAGCTCGGCAGGCGGTGGGACGGAATCGACTTCGTCGTCCACGCGATCGGCTATTCCGACAAGAACGAGCTTCGCGGGAAATTCGTCGACACGTCGATCGACAATTTCCTGATGACGATGAACATCTCGGTCTACAGCTTCATCGCGGTCGCGCAGCGCGCGCGCAGGCTGATGAGCCGGGGCGGGGCGATGCTGACGCTCACTTACTACGGCGCCGAGAAGGTGATCCCGCACTATAATGTAATGGGGGTCGCCAAGTCGGCGCTGGAAACGAGCGTCAAATATCTCGCGGCGGACCTTGGCCCCGAGGGCATCCGCGTCAACGCGGTTTCGGCCGGCCCCATCAAGACTCTCGCCGCCAGCGGAATCGGCGACTTTCGCTACATCATGAAATGGAACGAATACAATTCGCCGATGCGCCGCAACGTGACGATCGAGGATGTCGGCGGCGCCGGGCTCTATCTGCTCAGTGACCTCGCGTCCGGAGTGACCGGCGAGGTTCATCATGTCGATGCGGGCTACAATGTCGTCGGGATGAAGGCCGAGGACGCCCCGGACATCTCGACCGTGTGATGGCGCAGGTGCGCGAAGAACGCCCGGGCGACGGAGCCGACATTCGAGCGGTTCACATCGCCGGCTTCCCGACGAGCCTCGAAGCCAATCTCGTCGAGCAGCTCAAGGCCGACGGCGATTCCATCATATCGCTGGTCGCCGAGAGCGATCATGAGCTTGTCGGGCACGTCTTGTTTAGCCGGATGGACGTGGAAGCGGATGGGCTGCCTGTTCATGCGCTGGGGCTTGCGCCTGTCGCCGTAATTCCGTCGCGACAGCGGACGGGCGTGGGCTCGAGCCTGATCGAGACGGGGCTCGGCATTGCACAAGCGAGGGGAGCCGAGATTGTGTTCGTGCTGGGCGAGCCCGAATATTATGCCCGCTTCGGTTTCAGCACTCGAACCGCAGAGCCGTTTGAGTCGCGCTACGCCGGACCGTTTTTCCAGGCGAAGGCGCTGCGCAGCGCCTTCACGCCGCCGTCGTGCGGCCGTGCGGATTACGCGCCAGCATTTGCGGGACTCGAATGAGCGTAGCCCGCCATGTCCGAGTTACCGGTCATGTGCAGGGCGTCTTTTACCGCGCGTGGGCCCAGGGCCAGGCGCGCGAGCTCGCGATCAGCGGGTGGATCCGCAACTGCCCGGACGGCTCGGTCGAAGCGCATTTGCAGGGTGAAGAGCATGACGTCGACCGGATGATCGACCGAATGCGGCGCGGACCCTCGAACGCGCGCGTGGACGATGTTGCCGTCGCGGATGCGGAGCCCGCGGAACGCGGGCGGTTCGAGCTTCGGCGCTAGCCCGCGAACGGATCGCGCACGAGGATGGTGTCGTCGCGTTCCGGGGAGGTGCTGACCAGCGCCACCGGGCAGCGGATCAGCTCTTCGATCCGGCGGACATATTTGATCGCGCGGGCGGGCAGGTCGGCCCAGCTTCGCGCGCCTTCGGTCGAGGCTTCCCAGCCCCTGATCTCCTCATACACCGGCTCGACGCGCATCTGATCGGCGGCGTGCGCCGGGAGATAGTCGAGCTTCTTCCCGTCGAGCGTGTATCCGGTGCACACCTTCACCGTCTCGAGCGTGTCGAGCACGTCGAGCTTGGTGAGCGCGATTCCCGTCACTCCGCCGACGGCGACGGCCTGCCGGACCAGCACCGCGTCGAACCAGCCGCAGCGGCGCTTGCGGCCCGTGACGGTGCCGAACTCACGCCCGCGTGTCCCGAGCTCCTGGCCGACCTCATTGTCCTGCTCGGTCGGGAAGGGACCGGAGCCGACGCGCGTGGTGTAGGCCTTGGTGATTCCAAGCACGAAGCCCGCGGCCGATGGACCCGTGCCGCTCCCCGACGCAACCGTGCCCGCCACGGTGTTGGACGAAGTGACGAATGGATAGGTCCCGTGGTCGACGTCGAGCAGCACGCCCTGCGCGCCCTCGAACAGGATGCGCTTGCCGCCCCGGCGCGCCTTGTCGATGTCGCGCCATACCGGACGCGCGAAGGGAAGGACGAAATCGGCGATTTCCGCGAGATCCGTCTTCAGCCGCTCGCGGTCGACCGGCGGCTCGCCGAAGCCCGCGCGGAGCGCATCGTGGTGGGCGCAGAGGCGGTCGAGCAATGGATCGAGATCGCCGAGCTGCGCGAGGTCGCAGAGGCGGATCGCGCGGCGCCCGACCTTGTCCTCGTAGGCC
>Ga0207678_10002527_pt1 | contig 16669 bp, 17 predicted proteins | sample KBSC63metaG_FD_184319 | JGI IMG/M metagenome (GOLD analysis project Ga0207678, IMG submission 184319) | Corn rhizosphere microbial communities from Kellogg Biological Station, Michigan, USA - KBS C6-3 metaG (SPAdes) (version 2) | ecosystem: Host-associated > Plants > Roots > Rhizosphere > Soil ...
CACACCGTCACCCAGGCCGAGCTCGACAATCAGGGTGGTGGCGACGGCGACGTCGACAACACCGCGACTGCCGACAGCACCGAGACCGGCCCCGACACCGACGACGCTACGGCTCCGCTGATCTACAACCCGGCACTCAACATCGTGAAGGACGTGTCGTCGATCACTGGTGGCCAGGGAACGGACGGTCTTACCGGCGCCGACAGCGCCGGGGACGTGATCAACTACACGATCAGCGTTCAGAACACCGGCAACGTCTCGCTGACCAACGTTGTGGTGACCGATCCCAACGCCGATGCATTGAGCATCCAGCAAGTAGTTTCGGGCGCGTTCAATGTCGGCGACACCAACACGGATGGTGTTCTGAGCGTAGGCGAGACCTGGCAATATACCGCCCAGCATACGGTTACCCAGGCCGAGCTCGACAATCAGGGTGGTGGCGACGGCGATGTCGACAACACCGCGACTGCCGACAGCACCGAGACCGGCCCGGACACCGACGACGCTACGGCCCCACTGATCTACAACCCGGCGATCGACATCACGAAATACGTCGATGTCGGCTTTGGTTGGGACGACGCCAATTCCGGTCCCGGTCCGCAGAACGTCAATGTCGGCGCCGATGTCGAATTCCAGATCACGCTGCACAACACGGGCAACGTCACGCTGACCGATGTCGACCTGACCGACACCAACAACAGCAACGGCACGATCGGCACGCCCAACCTGTTGATCGACGATGGCGTGGTCACCCAGTTCGGGATCGACCATGGCGCCGTGCTGACGGGCGACACGGGCAACGATCACGTGCTCAGCGTAGGCGAGACCTGGACTGTCACCTACACCGCTGCATTCGATCCGGGTGACCATCTCAACACCGCCGACGCATCAACTGCGGAAGGCGCTACCGACGAAGATTCCGCTTTCTACTTCAGCCTGGTCAATCTCGGTCCGTGCCCACGCACGCCGGGTTTCTGGCAGAACATGAAGAATGGCGGACTGTTCTGGGATGGAGTCGCCGGCAACGAGCATCATGCCGGCGATCACGACTTCCCCGACGGCGAGCTGCTCTATGCGGTCGACAGCAATCACGATGGCGTGATCAACGGCAGCGACAAGGCCGGCCTGCTGATCGGCGACTATAACAAGAATGGCCTGACCGACGCCGGCGAGGACACGTTGTTCGTCAATTATGCCGACGCCAGGTCGCTGATCAACGCCTCGAACAAGCAAGTGAACGGGCTCAGCGGAGACGGCAAGTTCATGCTTGGCCGCGACATGGTCGCCGCCTGGCTGAACTATGAAATGGGCGCCGGGTTCGGCGACGCCAGTGATCCGCAAAGCCCGACCAGCCTGCTCAACGACGCCATCGATTTCATGCAGATCTATGGCGGCAAGACGGCCGGCGGCCTCAACGAAACCTTCGACGAGTTCGTGCTGTCCGGGCCGATCAAGGCCAGCTCGAACCTGTGGAAGGTCGCGCAGCCGGGGGTCGACCACAGCGGGTCGGCGCTCCATTCCGGGCTCGACTATTACAACAACACCGGAATGACCCGTCCGGGCGGGACGCTCTACGCGAACTGCGGCGACGACTTCGTCAACGCGCTCAACATCTACGAGGCGGCGCACGGCACCGCCACCACGACATCGGGGATGATGAGCCTCTCCTCGATGTCGACCACAACGACATCGTCGGCGCCGACCCTCTCGGCAGGAGCGCTTTCGATGGCTTCTCATCCGACCCTGGAGCATATGCATGCGCTGGAGCTTGGAACGATGACCCATTCGTTCGATCTCATCGGCCTGAACTGATCCGGAAGGGCTGCACCGTACCCGCGGTGCAGCCCCCTCCCCATCCATCGCTTGCCGAGGGCACGGCCGCCCAATAGGGCCGCGAGCCATGTGCGCCCGACGATTCCTGTTGGTAATCCTGGTCCTGACGCTGCTGGTCGTCGGCGCTGCGTTCGCGATCTTCCAGTGGGGCGGCAGCGTGCTGCTCAAGAACGCCTCGCCGACGGGCCACTTCCAGGCCGCGGCCGCCGGCGCCGGCCCGGACTATTCGAAGATGGAAAATTGGGTCGCGCGACCAGGCGCGCCGGACGATCCTTCCGGGTGGCGGCCTGTAAACGCAGCCACCTCAGACCCAATCGCGAGCGACGTGCGGGTCTTCTACATTCACCCGACGACCTACCTCGAACGCGACCGGTGGAACGCGCCGCTCCATCCGGGCGGCCAGACCGAATTCCGCACGAAACTGTTCGTGCAGACGCAGGCGAGCGCGCTTGGACCGGCTGAGGTCTGGGCGCCGCGCTATCGCCAGGCGGCCTATGGCGCCTTCCTTCTCGACAATGCCGACGCCCGAGCGGCGCTCGACGTCGCTTATTCGGATGTCGCCGCCGCGTTCGATCAGTTCCTCAAGCTCAACCCCGAAGGCCCGATCATCCTCGCCGGCCACAGCCAGGGCGCGCTGCACCTCGAGCGCCTGCTGCGCGAGAAGGTCGCCGGCAAGCCGGTCGCGAAACGGATCGTCGCCGCCTACGTCGTCGGTTGGCCGATCAGCACCGCGGCCGACCTGCCAGCGCTTGGCTTGCCCGCCTGCAGATCGCGCGAGCAGGCCGGCTGCATCCTCTCGTGGATGAGCTTTGGCGCTCCGGCCAACCCAGAGCTCGTGCTGAATTCCTATGAGAAATCCGCCGGGTTCCTCGGCAAGGGCCGCAAGCGCGAGGACGTGCTGTGCGTCAACCCGCTGACCGGGACTGAGAACGGCGCCGCGCCCCCGTCGGCAAATCCGGGAACGTTGGTCCCGAACGCAGACCTGACCTCGGGCTCGCTGGTTCGCGGCCAGGTCGGCGCGGGCTGCGACAAGGGCCTGCTGATCCTCGATGGCCGGATCCCGCCGCTCGGCCCGTTCGTCCTCCCCGGCAATAATTACCACGTCTATGATTACGCCTTGTTCTGGCAGGCGATCCGGGACGACGCTGACGCCCGGCGGAGAGCATGGCAGCGATGATCGCCGCCGATCCCGGGCAATTCGCGGCGGCTGTCCCGCACGGGAAGCTCGCCGGCCTCGATGTAGGCACGAAAACGATCGGCGTCGCCATCTGTGACGCCGGCTGGCACTTCGCCGGCCCGCTCGAAACCATCCGGCGGACCAAGTTCACCAAGGACGTCGAGACCTTGGCGGCGATCGTCGAACGCGAGCAAATCGCCGGACTGGTCGTCGGCCTGCCCCTCAACATGGACGGGACCGACAGCCCGCGTACGCAGTCGACCCGGGCCTTCGCGCGCAATCTCGCCCCGCTCGAGCTGCCGGTGCTGCTGTGGGACGAGCGCTGGTCGACCCAGGCGGTGGAGCGGGCGATGATCGAAGCCGACGTCAGCCGCGCACGCCGCGCCGAGAAGGTCGATGCGCTGGCCGCAGCACATATCCTGCAGGGTGCGATCGACGCGCTGGCCAATCTGCCGCAGCCGCAATAAGCCAGCGCCTCGTGGACCTCATCTCCATCGATTCGCTGAGCGACGATCAGATCGCGACCATTCTCGACCGGGCGGATCATTTCTTCGCCGCCAACCGCGCCCGGGAATTTCGCGCCGAGCTCGCCGGCAAGATCGTCTTCAACCTGTTCTATGAAAATTCGACCCGCACCGCGATGTCGTTCGCGACGGCTGTGCACCGGCTTGGAGCCTCGCCGGTTTCCCTGTCGGTCGAGCATTCCTCGGTGAAGAAGGGCGAGACGCTCGAGGATACGGCGCGGACGCTGAACGCGATGCGTCCGGACGCACTGGTCATCCGCCACCGCGACAATGGCGCGTCGGCAGTCGTCGCGGAGATTGTCGAATGCCCGGTGATCAACGCCGGCGATGGAACCAACGAGCACCCGACCCAGGCGCTGCTCGACGCCGCCACGATCCGCCAGCGGTTCGGCCGGCTCGATGGGCTCAAGGTCGCGATCTGCGGTGACATCCGCCACAGCCGGGTCGCGCGGTCCAATGCCAAGCTCCTGCCCCGGCTCGGCTGCGAAGTCCGCCTCGCCGGCCCGCCCGAGCTGATGCCCAGCGAGGCCCCTGGCCTATCGATCGACGAAGCGATTTCCGGCGCGGACGTGGTGATGATGCTGCGCATCCAGCGCGAACGGCTCGAGCAGGATCTCAATGACGCGCCGGGCGAATATCTCGATCGCTACGGGCTGACGGTCGAACGGCTAGCGACGGCATCACCCGGAGCCGCGGTCATGCATCCCGGCCCGATGAATCGCGGCGTCGAGATCGACGGCGCAATCGCCGACGATCCCGATCGATCGCTGATCACGCTCCAGGTCGAAATGGGCGTGGCGGTGCGGATGGCCTGCTTGGAACTGCTCGTCGGTTAGCGCGAGGCGATTTGGACCGGAGAGTCCCCGGCGACGCCGCGGACGAAGCAGGTCCCGCCACCGCGGCGGATCGAAGCGCACAGCGAATTGGCTTCACCGACGCTGCCGAAGCCCTTCACCGAGAGGCGGTAGAAGGTCCCTTTGCCGCTGTCGAAGCGCGCGCTCATCGGGGTGTAGGCGCGAAGCGCGCCATAACGATGGGCGGCGGTGCTCCACGCTGCGGCAACGCGCTGCGCGTTGCTGTAGGCGCCGATCTGGACAACCGCGCTTGACTTGCCGGTGGCGCGGCGGACCGCAACCTTCGGAAGTGCCGCATGGACCACGCGAGCCGGCTTGAAGACCGGCGGGGGCGGCGGCGGAGCCGTCACCTCGGGCGTGAACGCCGGCGCCGACGGAGCATCGGCGACAGCCGGAGCGATCGACGGGGCGTCGCCCGGCGCCGCCTCTAACGGCGGCAGAGGCGGCGGAACCGCTTCCGCGAGTTGCGGCAGCGGCGCTTCCACCGGAGTCGCCAAAGCGAGTTGCGCGCCCGGCTTGGCCAAAGCGAGACGGACCGGCTCGCCAGGGTCCGATGCGGCCGGGGTGACTCCGATCAGGGATGCAAGCCGAGCGCCAGGCTTGGCCGGATTGGCGAGGCCCATCCACTGCTGGATTCGGGCGTCGAGCTGGTCGGCAGGAACGTCCTGCGCAGCGATCGCGCGCGCGGCGCTCCAGTCGCCGGCAAGAGCGTGCGACAGAGCCAGGTTCTGGCGCACCCGAGCATCGGCGCCCGCGGCGCGAGCAGCGGGCTCCAGCGCCGCGATCGCAGCATCGGCACGGCCCGCGAGCGCCAGCGCAAGCCCGTAATCGGCGGGATCGAGCGCGCTGCGGCCAGTGTCGAGCAAGGCAACCGCTTCGTCATTCTTGCCCTGGGCGATTTCGGCCAGGGCGAGCTTGAGGATCACCTGCGGCTGGTTGGCCTGGATCGTCAGCGCGTCCTTGAACGCCGCCTCGGCGGAGGCAAAGCGGCCGGCCGCGAAATAGGCGTTGGCGAGAATCGCGCGGAAGGTCCCATCGTCCGGCGTCCTGGTCACCGCCTGCTCGGCGTAATTGACCGCGGTGGCCGGGTCATTGGCTGCGAGCGCTGCGAGGGCGCGGGTTGCGAGCCCCACCTCCCCGCTTGGCTGGCTCGAGGCGCTGGCGGCATGGTGTTGCGGCGCAGCGCAGCCCGCCATCACCGTCGCCAGAGCGACGAGCGAAATTGCGGAGCCGAAGCGGATTGGCTTGGACATGGTACTACCCCCTCTTGTTGGCCTTCTCGGCCATTGCCTCGAGCTCGGGCATTCCGACGAGCAACTGATCGAGCGCGTCGGTCACAAGCTGCTGCGCGGAACGTCCGTTGACCGCACATGCGAGTCGCAGCTTGAGATGCCGTTCTGGATCGAGGCGAAGTGTGAACGCGGCTTTGGCCTTGCTTCCGGCGGCGACACGCGGCGTCGGCGAGCGACGCGGTGCGACAACCGCAACCGGAGCAACAGGCGGAAGGATGGCGACCGGCCCGGCGACAGGCGCCGGCTCTGCGTCGTAAAGTTCGGGGGTCTCGTCGGTCTCTTCGACGGACTGCTCGATTTCTTCCTCGGCCTCATCGGCGCCAAGGCGGTCGGCGATCTCGGCATGCTGCGAGTGGACCGGGGAATGAACCGGGGTCAGGCCGGTCGGATGGACGCGCGGCTGGTCCTCGACATCCTCGCCGAAGGCGTCGTGCGATTCATCGCGCGGGACGACGTGCGGCTTGGGCGGTTCGAAGCCCATGTCGTTCCAGCCGAGATCCTCGAGCCCGGCCCCGTTCTGGCCGAAACCCTGCGGACGCATGGCGGGCCGGGCCGCGCCCTTGCGGGCGAGCAGTCCGGACGAGAGAGAAGCGAAAGGCTTTGGTTCCATGCTGGCCACTTGACGCGCCCCTTACTGGCCGACGACCCGGCGGCCGAAGCCTCCGACCGGGCGCGGGCTGGCCGCGGGAATGCCCGGCGCCTGGCCTGGCGCGGCAAAGACGGTGCGGCGGAAATTCTTCTCGAGCCGATCGGAGATATACTCCCACAGCTCGACCACTTCGCGGGCGGAGCGGCCCTGCGGATCGATCTCCATCACCGTGCGGCCGTCGATCATCGAGGCTGCGAAATCGGTGCGGTGATGGACGGTGACCGGAGCGACGGTACCGTGCTGGGAAAGCGCGACCGCGGCTTCGTAGGTGATCTTGGCTTTGGGCGTCGCCGCATTGACGACGAAGATCAGCGGCTTGCCGGCGCGGTCGCACAGGTCGACGGTGGCGCCCACGGCGCGAAGGTCGTGCGGGCTCGGGCGGGTCGGGATGACGATCAGCTCTGCAACCGCGATCACGCTCTGGATCGCCATGGTAATTGCCGGTGGAGTATCGATGACCGCCAGGCGGAAACCCTGCTGGCGAAGAACTTCGAGGTCGGACGCGAGGCGCGCGACGGTGGTCTGGGCAAAGGCCGGCATTTCGGCCTCGCGCTCGTTCCACCAGTCGGCAAGGCTGCCCTGCGGATCGATGTCGATGAGGCAGACGGGTCCTGCCCCCGCCAGCTGCGCTTGCACCGCCAGATGTCCGGACAGAGTCGTCTTGCCCGACCCGCCCTTCTGCGATGCCATAGCCAGAACGCGCATGCTTTTCCCCTCGCGTGATTGACGTCAATTCACGGTTGGGAGTGACACCGAAGCCTCTAAAATCTGGTTAACAGTGCCACGACTGTATTTGCCGCGGCGGCCAAGTTCGCTACATTCGATGCAAGGCGGGGTTATCCATGCGTTACAACCATTTAGTTTTGGCGATCCTGGCCGCGACGATGACCAGTCCACTCGCCGCGCAATCGGTCAAAGCCGGGATCGCGGCGTGGCAAAAGCAGGATTATTCGGCCGCGGTCGCGATCTGGCGGCCCCTCGCCGAGAAGGGCGACGCCGACGCCCAGTTCAATCTCGGCCAGGCCTATCGGCTCGGCCGCGGCGTGTCGCTGAACCTTGCCGTGGCGCAGACCTGGCTCGAGCGCGCGGCGAACAGCGGCCACGTCGACGCCGAGACCACGCTCGGCCTGCTGCTGTTCCAGAACGGCAACCACACCGGCGGATTGCGCTGGCTCAAGGCGGCGGCGGACAAAGGCGAGCCGCGCGCACTGCTGGTCTACGGCACGGCGCTGTTCAACGGCGACAGCGTGCCGCAGGACGCGATCCTCGGCTACGCCTATGTGAGCCGCGCCGCGGCCCAAGGCCTTCAGCCGGCGAAGGACACGCTCGCCCAGCTCGATCAGATGATGCCAGTCGAGGATCGCAAGAAGGCGACCGCACTCGCGATCGCCAAGGCCAAGTCGGCCCCTGCCCTCGCTTCGAAGTCCGCTGCCGAAAAGCCGCAGAAGCCTGCTCCTGCGAAAACGGCGGCGGCCAAACCGCCTGTGGCGGCTGCTGCGAAGGTCGCCGCCAAGCCGGCAACGACCATGCCCGCTGCCGCTGCGAGCGGATCCTGGCGCATCCAGCTCGGTGCGTTCGGCCAGCGCTCGTCGGCCGAGGCGCTGTTCCGCAAATTGTCTGGCAAGCTCGCAGGCCGCCAGGCTTTTTATATCCCCGTCGGCGCGATCACCCGGCTGCAGGTCGGACCGTTCGAGAGCAAGGCCGCAGCTGAAGGCGCCTGCCGCTCGGTCGGGCAGGCCTGCTTCCCAGTCCCAGCCAAGTAGCTAACGCCGGAACCAGTCGCGACGACGCACGCCCTGCACCCAAAGCAGGGCGTCGAGGCCGTGGTGCTTGAGCTCAGCGTCGGCGACCTTCGCCAGCGCCGGCTTCGCCCGGAACGCGATGCCCAGGCCGGCCTCCTCTATCATCAGCTTGTCGTTGGCGCCGTCGCCGATCGCCAGCACGTCCGCTTCCGACAGGCCGAGCTCGGCCCGCGCTTCGACCAGAGCCTCGCGCTTGGCGATCGCGTCGACGATCGGGTCGCCGACCTCGCCGCTGAGCTTGCCGCCGGCAAAGACGAGCCGGTTGGCCCTGACCCGGTCGAACCCGACGGTGCGGGCGACGGGGTTCGCGAAGGACAGGAAGCCGCCCGATACGAGCAGGCAGCTCGCGCCGCCCGCGCGCATCGTCTGAACCAAGGTCTCGGCGCCTTCGGTGATGTGGACTCGCTCATCGAGGCAGCGGGCGAGCGCAGCTTCGTCGAGGCCGGCGAGCAACCGCACGCGCTCCTTCAGCGCGCCCTGGAAGTCGATTTCCCCGTGCATCGCCCGCTCGGTGATGCGCGCGACCTCCGTCTTGAGGCCCGCATAGTCGGCGAGCTCGTCGATGCATTCCTGGCCGATGATGGTCGAATCCATGTCGGCGACGAGCAGCCGTTTCCACCGCGGCTCGTCGGGCTGGATCACGAAATCCACCTCCGGCAGCGGGTCCAGCGCCCACCGCGCCGTCTTGGTGTCGCCAGCGAACGCGAGGTCCGCTGCGTCGCACTCGTCGATCCACTGGCGGAAGGCGGCGCGCGGATCGATCTCGCGCAGCAGCCCGAGCGCGCGGTCCACCAGCCTGTCATCCAGCCGTCCCGCTGCTATCAGCGTCACTATCGCCATGACCGTGGTTCCGAATCCTCCTCTCGCTCTAATTGCCGGACCGACCGCGAGCGGCAAGTCGGCACTTGCGCTTGCCCTCGCCGAACGGACCGGCGGGGTGATCGTCAACGCAGACAGCGCGCAGCTCTACCGCGACCTTCCAATCCTCAGCGCAGCGCCAGGCGCGGCAGACCGCGAACGAGCGGAACACCGGCTCTACGGATATCTCGACGGCGCGACCGCCTGCTCGGCCGCCGATTGGGCGGAGCGCGCGCGGGCGGTTATCCGTGACGTCCAGGCGAGCGAACGGCTCCCGATCCTCGTCGGCGGGACTGGGATGTACATCCGCACCCTGCTCGACGGGATCGCCCCGGTCCCGCCGATTGATGCGGAGGTGCGGCGGGCCATTCGCGCGACGCCGATCGAGGCCAACCGCGCCAGGCTCGAGCAGCTCGATCCCGCTGCGGCTGCTCGGCTGAACCCGGCCGACACCGCGCGCATCGCCCGCGCGCTCGAAGTCGTGACCAGCACCGGCCGCCCGCTCGCCGACTGGCAGCATCGGCGCGAAGGCGGAATCGCCGGCGAGGTCGACCTTCGCCCGTTGATCCTCCTGCCCCCGCGCGACTGGCTCTATGCGCGGTGCGACGCGCGCTTCGCATCGATGATCGAGCGTGGCGCGATCGATGAGGTTCGAGCGCTTCTTGCGCGCAAGCTCGACCCCCGCCTCCCGGTGATGCGCGGAATCGGTGTACGCGAGCTCGCCGCGTACCTTGCCGGGGAGCTGTCGCTCGATGCCGCGATCGCTGCCGGCCAGCAGTCGACGCGCCGCTACGCGAAGCGGCAATACACCTGGCTCGCGCACCAACCACCCGCCGCCTGGCGGCGCTACGCCGAGCCGCTGGAACAGGATCGGATCGAGCCCGCGCTGGCCCTGGTGATGGCGAAGGGCTAGGCGGCGACCATGGAACTGACCCGCGAAGCCGACATCGATCCGTCCGCGCTCGCTGGCAAGCGGGTCGCGATCCTCGGCTACGGCAACCAGGGCCGCGCGCAGGCGCTCAACCTCCACGACAGCGGGATCGATGTCGTAGTGGGCCTGCGCGGCGGGTCGGGCAGCGCGAGCGAAGCCGAGGCCGCGGGCCTCGACGTTGCACTGATCGAAGACGCAGTGCGCTCAGCGGACGTGGTGATGATGCTCGCCCCGGACGAGATCCACGCCGCACTCTACGAGGAGATCGCATCGCACCTGCGCGAAGGCGCAGCGCTCGGTTTCAGCCACGGGCTGTCGGTGCGCTTCGGCTTCATCGCGGCTCGCGGCGATCTCGACGTCTTCCTCGTCGCCCCCAAGGGCCCGGGCACCGCGCTGCGCTCGCTGTACCAGGCCGGCAAAGGCATGATCGCGCTGTGGGCGGTGGAGCAGGACGCGACCGGTAAGGCGCGCGACATCACCCTCGCCTATGGCCGCGCGATCGGCTGCGCGCGTGCCGGGCTGATCGCATCGAGCTTCGCCGAGGAAGCCGAGGCCGACCTGTTCAACGAGCAGGCGGTGGTGTGGGGCGGCGTGCCGGAACTGCTGATCGCGGGCTTCGAGACGCTCGTCACAGGCGGAATTTCACCGGAGGTCGCGCTGCTCGAATGCGTTGGTGAGCTGAAGCTGCTCGCGGATCTGATCGACGAGCGCGGCATCGCCGGGATGCGTGACGTCATCTCCAACACCGCCGAGCTCGGCGCCTTCCTCGGCGGCCGGCGGATCGTCGATTCGGGCGTGCGCCAGCGCATGGCGGACATCCTCGCCGAGGTTCGCGCCGGAAAGTTCGCCGAGCAGCTGAAGGCCGAGGAAGCAAGCGGCTATGAACGGCTGGAGCAGGCGCGCGAAGCCGCTGGCTCGACGCCGTTGGAACGGACCTTCAGCAAGCTGCGCGAGATCGAAGGCTAGTCGAGCGGCTCGTTCGCCTGCGGCCTAGCGCCGACGCTGGCCCGCTCGAGATAGGCGCGCTGCATCCTGACGTGCGCCGTTGCGACGCTTGGGTCGGTCGCCGAAGCCGCCAGTTCCTCTTCCTCCGCCGCGCGCTGGGCGAAATAGATCCGGTCGTCGTCCATTGCGGTCCTCCTTCCCGGAACGTCGCCCTTTAGCGCAAATCGGCGGAAAAGTCGCCTATTTCTCCGGCTGCTTCGCGCGTTCGATCGCTTCGAGGAGGACTTTGCGCGCTTCCTCCGCATCGCCCCAGCGGCCGACGCGGACCCATTTCTCGGATTCGAGGTCCTTATAGTGGGTGAAGAAATGCTCGATCTGCTGGAACACGATCGACGGCAGGTCATGCCGCTCGCCCACGTCGGTATAATAAGGGAAGGTTGAATCCACCGGCACGCAGATCAATTTCTCGTCGCCGCCATGCTCGTCCTCGAGGTTGAGGACTCCGATCGGACGCGCGCGAACCACCGACCCGGGCACGAACGGCGTGCGCGCGATGACCAAGGCGTCGATCGGATCGCCGTCGGGCGACAAAGTGTGGGGGACGAAGCCGTAATTCGCCGGATAGCGCATCGGCGTGTGCAGGATCCGGTCGACGAACAAGGCGCCCGACACCTTGTCGAACTCGTACTTCACCGGTTCGCCGCCGATCGGGACTTCGATGATGACATGGATGCTGTTGGGCGGATCGTCGCCGATCGGGATGAGGTCGATGTTCATGGCTTTGTTCTTCAGGGGAGGTGCGGCGTGCTCCTAAACAGCGCAAGCCCAAGGAACAATGCCGCGACGCCGGCCATGACCGAGCCGGCGACGTATCCGGCCGCAGTCGCATAGGCGTGCCGCTCGATCATCAGGGCGGTGTCGAGCGAAAAGGCGGAGAAAGTGGTGAACCCGCCGAGGAGACCGGTGGTGAGGAACAGCCGGACGTGCTGCGAAATCCCCGGCCGAAACGCGAAATAGCCGGCGAGCAGCCCCATCGCGAACGATCCGACGACGTTGACGATCAGGGTACCGTTCGGAAAGCCGTAGCCGAACACCTTCGCCGCACCCACGTTCACGCCGTGCCGAAGCGCGCCGCCGATGCCTGCGCCGAGAAAGACAATGAGATAGAGCATTGAGCGCGCTTACTTCCGGCCGAACAGTTTTTCGATCTCGCCGTGGCCGAGCTTCACCCACGTCGGCCGCCCGTGGTTGCACTGGCCGGAGCGCGGCGTGACTTCCATTTCGCGCAGCAGCGCGTTCATCTCCGCGACCGACAGCACCCGTCCGGCGCGAACCGAGCCGTGGCAGGCGATGGTCGCAGCGACATGGTCGAGCTTGTCGCGCAGGCTCAATGGTCCGCCGAGCTCGGCGATCTCCGCCGCGAGATCGGCGACGAGGCCGGGGACGTTGGTCTTGCCCAAAGCGGCGGGGATCGCCCGAACGAGAATCGATGTCGGCCCGAACCGTTCGACGTCGAGGCCAAGCTCGGAAAGCTCGGCGGCGGCGCCTTCGAGCCGGTCGCAATCGGGCTCGTCCAGCTCGACCACGTCGGGGATGAGCAGGACCTGCCGTCCGACGGCGCCATCGGCCCGCGCAGCGCGCATTCGCTCGAGCACCAGCCGTTCGTGCGCGGCGTGCTGGTCGACGATTACGAGGCCGTCCTCCGCTTCGGCGACGATATAGGTTGCTGCCACTTGCCCGCGGGCCACGCCCAGCGGGTAGCTCGGCACTGCGTCGACTGCCGGCTCGGCGCGGGCCGCCGGCGCGGAGTCGAAAAGTGCCGTCGCTTGCTCGAGCACCGTCACCCCAGCGAAAGCGGGGGTCCCGCTTTCCTGGAAAGCAGCGGGATGCCCGCTTTCGCGGGAATGACGAACGAGGTCGGCATCATAAGTCGCGCTGCTCGTCCACATGACCGGGGCTGCGGCCTGCTCGCGCGCCGCGCTGCGCTGGCTTTCTTCGTCGAGGGCGCGGCGCAATCCGCCGACGATCAGGCCGCGCACCGCCGCGGGATCGCGGAAGCGCACCTCGGTCTTGGCCGGATGGACGTTGACGTCGACCTCCTCGAGCGGGACCTCGAGGAACAGCGCGGCGATCGGGTGGCGGTCGCGCGCAATCAGATCGCGGTAGGCGGCGCGAAGCGCGCCGACGAGCACCCGATCCTTCACCGGCCGCGAGTTGACGAACAGATATTGCTGGTCGGCGATGCCGCGATTGAATGTCGGCAGGCTGATCACTCCGGTGAGGCGCAGCCCCTCGCGCGCGCAGTCTATGCCGACGCCGTGCCGATCGAGTTCGTGCGCAAGCAGGGCGGCGACCCGCGCCGGCGGCTCCGCCGGCTGCAGCGTCAGGATGCGCCGTCCGTCGTGGTCGAGCGTGAAGCCGACATCGCTGCGCGCCATCGCCAGGCGCTTCACCGAATCGAGGCAGGCCGCATATTCGGCCCGCGGGCTGCGCAGGAACTTGCGCCGTGCCGGGACCTTCTCGAACAACCCCTCGATCGAGATCCGCGTCCCCGGCGGAAGTGCGGCGGGCCCTTCCCCGGCCGGTTCGCCGTGGTCGATCGTCAAACGCCAGCCGTCCACTCCACGCGCCCGGCTTTCGATGGTCAGGCGCGAGACGCTGGCGATCGAGGGCAGCGCCTCGCCGCGGAAGCCGAAGCTGGTCACCCGGTCGATCGAATCGTCCGGAAGCTTGGACGTCGCATGGCGTTCTAGCGCGAGCCGCATCTCGTCCGGGCTCATCCCGCAGCCATCGTCCGCGACCTCGATGCGCTCCAGCCCGCCGGCCGACAGCCTGATCGACACCTGGCTTGCACCGGCATCCAGCGCGTTTTCGACCAGTTCCTTGAGCGCGCTCGCCGGCCGTTCGACCACCTCGCCGGCGGCGATGCGATTGATGAGTTCGGGCGGCAGCCTTCTTATTGACATGTTAACCGTTCCTAGCCCATTCCGAGGCCACCGGCGAAGCGCTGATTTTTCGCGGAAATTCAGGCCGCATTCAATGGAAAGTGTTTAATCGAAAGTGAAGCCGCAGGGTCGTTCCGCTGCTTTGTGATCAGGTCGGGGATACGGGGATAAATGTTCTGGACGCGCTGGTTCAAATGGATGTCGCACGACATGGCGATCGATCTCGGAACCGCCAACACGCTGGTTTACGTTCGCGGCCGGGGCATCGTCCTGAACGAGCCCTCAGTCGTCGCAATTGAAACCATCAACGGGGTCAAGAAGGTCAAGGCGGTCGGCGACGACGCCAAGCTGATGATGGGCAAAACCCCCGACCAGATCGAGGCCATCCGCCCGCTTCGCGACGGAGTCATCGCCGACATCGACGTCGCGGAGCAGATGATCAAGCACTTCATCCACAAGGTGCACGGCGGTAAGATGCGCGCCTGGCGCTTTCCCGAGATCGTGATTTGCGTGCCGAGCGGATCGACGTCCGTCGAGCGCCGCGCGATCCGTGACGCGGCTTCGAACGCCGGCGCGAGCGCCGTCTATCTGATCGAGGAGCCGATGGCTGCCGCGATCGGTGCCGACATGCCGGTTACCGAGCCGATCGGCTCGATGGTCGTCGACATCGGCGGCGGCACCACCGAAGTTGCAGTGCTCTCGCTCCGCGGCCTCGCCTACACCACCTCGGTCCGCGTCGGCGGCGACAAGATGGACGAAGCGATCAGCTCCTACGTCCGGCGCAATCACAACCTCCTGATCGGTGAAGCCACGGCCGAGCGGATCAAGAAGGAGGTCGGAATCGCCAAGCCGCCGGTCGACGGCATCGGCAAGACCGTCCACATCAAGGGTCGCGACCTTGTCAACGGCGTGCCCAAGGAAATCTCGATCAACCAGGGCCAGATCGCCGAGGCTCTTTCCGAGCCCGTCGGAACGATCGTCGAGGGCGTCCGCATCGCCCTCGAGAACACGGCTCCCGAGCTTGCCGCGGACATCTGCGACCAGGGCATCGTCCTTACCGGTGGCGGCGCCCTCCTCCAGGGTCTCGACGAGGTGCTCCGCGACGAGACTGGCCTCCCCGTCACGGTCGCCGAGGATCCGCTGACCTGCGTCGCCCTCGGTACCGGACGCGCGCTGGAGGAAGAGCAGTTCCGCGGCGTCCTCCAGACGGCCTGAGGTAAGGGTCCCCGGCGGTGGCGACCGCGCGTCCCGGCTGGTCGCGCCGAGCGCAATACGGGCTGTTCTTCAGCTTTCTCGCGCTGATCGCCGGTGTCATCGTCGGCCTGATCCTGCTCGCGATCTCGATTCTCGCGCCGGCCCGCTTCGCCGACATTCGCGGCGCTGCGCTCGACGTCACCGGCCCAGTCGCAGGCGCAATGCATGAAGTCACCGCCACGGTCGAAGGCGTGTTCACGGGCGCCGGCGATTATTGGGACGCGGCCGGGCAGAACGGGGAGCTCAAGCGCGAACGCGACGCCATGCGCCGCGAGATCCTCCAGGCCCGCGCGGTCATGCAGGAGAACCGGCAGCTCAAGGCCCTGCTCCAGCTGCGCGAGCATGAAGCCAGGACGATCGCCATCGGCCGCCTCGTCGGCTCCTCCTTCAGCAGCCCGCGGCGCTTCGCCATACTGTCCGCTGGAGCCAATGACGGCGTCCGCGTCGGAATGCCGGTCCGTTCGCCCGAGGGAATGGTCGGCCGGGTGGTCGACACCGGCGCCTTCGCCTCGCGGGTCCTGCTTGCATCCGATCGCGCCAACATCATTCCCGCGCGCCTGCTGCGCGGCGGCATCCCGGTGATCTCGCAAGGCCGCGGCGATGGAACGATCGACGTCCGTCCGCTCGAGGTTGGCCGCAACCCGTTCCGGCGTGGCGACATCATCATCACCTCGGGCACCGGCGGCCTCTACCCGCCGCTGGTTCCGATCGCCCGGGTGATCAAGCTCGACGACGACGGCGCGGTCGCCGTGCCGCTCGCCGACCCGTCCAACATCAGCTTCGCGATCGTCGAGCCGCCCTACGAGCCCGCGGCCGAGGTTGAGTCGCCCTGATGGTCCGCGCGGCGCTCTCGACGCGGCGGCGAATCGGCCAGGGACCGCGGCCGCTCGCTGCCTTCGTTCCGGCGGTGTCGGTCGTTCTTGCCTCGTTGCTCGCCGCAATGCCGATCGTCACCGCCACCGGATGGTTCCCCGATTTCGGCTTCCTCGTCCTGATCAGCTGGCGGCTGCTCCGCTCGGACCCGTGGCCGGCCTGGTGGGCGGCGCCGATGGGGCTGGTCAACGACCTGTTCACCGACTTGCCGATAGGCTTCTCCGTCGCTTTCTGGAGCGCGACCATGCTTGCGCTGGATCTGGTCGACCGGAGAACGATGTGGCGCGATTATTGGATCGAGTGGGTACTTGCGGCGGTGCTGATCACAATCGATGAATGGCTGCAATGGCGCGTCGCGGCGCTGGCCGAGGCGCGGGTCCCGTTCCTTGCCGTCGTCCCGCCGCTCGTCATTTCGGTCTGCGTCTTCCCGCTGAGCGCCTGGTTCGTGTCGCGGCTCGACCGGTGGAGGCTCGGGCGATGAGCAGGCCGACCCGGCTAACCACCGCGCACCAGTCGATCACCTTCTCGCGGCGGATGCTGCTGCTCGGCACGGCGCAGGCTGGGGTCGGCGCCTTGCTCATCGGCCGGCTCGGCTGGCTCGCGATCGCCCAGAACCAGAAATATCAGCTGCTGAGCGAAAGCAACCGCGTCCAGCTGATCCCGGTCCCGCCGCGGCGCGGCTGGATCATCGACCGCAACGGCAAGCCGATCGCGATCAACCGCTCGAGCTTC
>Ga0207678_10002528_pt1 | contig 16669 bp, 14 predicted proteins | sample KBSC63metaG_FD_184319 | JGI IMG/M metagenome (GOLD analysis project Ga0207678, IMG submission 184319) | Corn rhizosphere microbial communities from Kellogg Biological Station, Michigan, USA - KBS C6-3 metaG (SPAdes) (version 2) | ecosystem: Host-associated > Plants > Roots > Rhizosphere > Soil ...
CAACGCGTGGAAGAGCGGCAGCCAGGTACCCGCGACGACCGACGTTTCCGACCGCATGAGCAAGGCGTTGCTGAAACGCGGCTTCCGCTTCGTCGGCTCGACGATCTGCTACGCGTTCATGCAGGCGACCGGCATGGTCGACGATCACCTGACGACGTGCTTTCGTTACGGTGCACGCGCGCCGCGGAAAGCGAGATGATCGTCACCGATCCCGCCGAGTTTCTGGCGGCGTATTCCGAAGCACGCTTTCCCGCACGCGCGCCGGCAACCGCGCGCGCGGCGTTTCTCGTGAGCCCCGCGGCCGCGATGCTCGCCTCGGAATCGGCAAGCGACAACCGCTACATGGATCTCGCGCAATCGTTCGACGCGATGCGCGCGCTCGCCGAGCACACCGAGCTCGCGCGACGGCTCGGCGAGGACATTCCCGCGATCACGTTCGCGGGCGACGCGAGCGCGCCCGACGGCATGTTCCCGAACAACGTGTTCGGAACAGCGCGCGGCCGCTTCATCGTCGGTCGCATGCGCCATGCGGTGCGACAGCGCGAAGCCGATCGCGCGGATATCCGGCGCTTCTTCACCGAGACGCTCGGCTACGCGCTCGTCGATCTCTCGCGCGAACGATTCGTCGCCGAGCTCACGGGCTCGCTGATCATCGATCGCGCACGCGGCGTCGGCTATTGCGGCTTGTCCGAGCGTTGCGACCTCGACGGCGCGCGCGCGATGCACGAGGCGTTCGGGCTCGCGCTCACGTTCGCGTTCGAGCTCGCGGAAGGCGAATACCACACGAATGTCGTGATGGCGCTTCTCGCGAGCCGGTTCGCGATCCTCGCGCCCGACGGCTTTCGCGATCCCGGCGTCCCCGATGCGATCGAACGCGCGCTCGGTGGCGCCGTCGTCCGGCTGACTCGGGACCAGAAAAACGCTTTTTCGGGCAACGCGATCACGCTCGCGGGCGATCGCGTCTGGCTGAGCGCGCGCGGCGCGGACGCGCTCCAGGCCCCGCAGCGCCGCGCGATCGAACAGGCGGGCTTCCGCATCGGCGCGGTCGAGCTTGGCGAGATCGAGAAGGCGGGCGGCAGCCTCAGATGCTGCGTCGCGGAAATTTACTGAGGCGGCGAAACGGCGTCGCGGCCGTCACAACGCTGGACGTTTCCGCCCGAAATCCCAGCGGACTCCATCTTCAGGTGGATTTCGCCCAATCCCGAAACGCATAGATTCCCCGGACTCGGTGGGTCGCCGATGGGCGCTGCCGAAGCTCCGTGCGCGTCGCGACGCGCCGGATTCCGGTGCGGCGTCGGCGGGCATCGAGTGGAACGCCTTGATGCAGCCGCGTGTCGCGAGTCGTCTCGTTGCTCACGTGGTGGGGAATCATGCGCAAACCGATTACGACAGCCATCATGGCTGCCCTCGTCGGCGCCGGCGGTTTGCTGGCGCCCTCCTATGATGTTCTTGCGACCGCGCCGAATGGCGGCGTCGTCAAGGCGCTCGTTCCGAAGGGCGTGTTCGGCGCGAATGCGCCGGGCGCGCAGCTTCTCGAAGACTACGGCAGCTTCGCGCTCTATCGCGTCGATGCGAGCGCGCGGCAGCGCGCCGAGGCCGCTTCGTCGCGCACGCAGATCGACAGCGAAGCCGATTCGCTGCTGTTCACCGCGCATCCGTTCGACACGCAGCGCGACACGCTGACGGCTCCGGCCGGCTTCGCGCTGGCGGGCGCGGGCCCGGGTCTGCAAGTCGTGCAGTTCGTGGGTCCGGTCCGGCAGGCGTGGCTCGATGCGCTGTCGGCGCACGGGATCGTGCCGGTGCACTACGTCGCGAATTCGGGTTACATCGTCTGGGCCGACGCCGCGGGTCTCGCCGCGCTCGCGAATCTTCGCAACACGACGTCGTGGCTCCAGTTCTCGGCGCCGTTCCACGGCTTTCTCAAGGTCGATCCGTTTCTCGGCGATCGCATCCACGCGAATCCCGCGGCGGCCGACGAAGTCGACATCGTCGTGCAGGTGTATTCGCACGCAGGCGTCGGCGCGACCAAACAGTTCGTCGTCGACAAGGGCCTCGTGCCGACGCAGCAGCAGGGTCCGATCGGTCCCGGCAGCGTCGATTACGCGTGGGCTCCGGTGCTGAAGTTCGAGAACGTGCCGCTGCGCGTGCGGCTCTCGGATATCGCGGCGATCGCCGAGCGTCCCGACGTCACCTACGTCGGCGCGCGCCACCCGCGCGGGATGATGGACGAGAAGCAGGACATCATCATGAGCGGCGATTTCACGCCGGGTCCGGCTTCGATCGATTATCTGCAATGGCTGCGCGATCGGGGCTTCAGCGAGGATCCCGCGGAGTATCCGGTCGTCGACGTGACCGACAGCCCGATCCACGAAGGCGGCACCGGCCCCACGGTCGTCGACACGGCCGATCCGATGATGCACGTCGGCGGCGACATCGCCGATCCGAGCCGCGTCGCGTATTTCACGAACTGCTCGAACCAGCCGGACGGCAACGTCGGCGGCGTCAACGGTCACGGCTCGCTCAACGGCGGCATCATCATCGGCTACGACCAGCGCACGGGCTCGCCGTATCAGGACGCCGACGGGCACCATCTCGGGCTCGGCATCAATCCGTTCGGCCGCATCGGCTCGACCGGCATCTTCGTTCCGGGATACGACATCAGCGGTTGCGGCAACACCGACCTCGGCGTGATCCGCTCGAACTGGCAGAGCGGCGCGCGAATCTCGAGCAACTCGTGGGGCCTCACGGTCGCGCCGACGACTTACGACGACGGCGACCAGGCGTACGACATCGGCACGCGCGACGCCGACGGCACCGCGGGCGGCAATCAGGAAATGATTTACGTGTTCGCCGCGGCGAACCTCGGCCCGGGCGCTGCGTCCGTTTCATCGCCGGGCGCCGCGAAGAACATCATCACGGTCGGCGCGTCGGAGAACGTGCGGCCGGGCTGGACCGACGGTTGCGGCATCGGCACCTCGGGCGCCGACAACGCGAACGACGTGATCTCGTTCTCGGGCCGCGGCCCGGCGCCGGGTCAGCGCGCGAAACCCGAGGTCATCGGCCCCGGCACGCACATCCAGGCCGGCGCGGACATCTTCAGCGGCTACAACAGCGGCGTCTGCGATCTCTACCATCCGAACGGCCAGACCGTGTTCGCGGCCTCGTCGGGCACGAGCCATTCGACGCCCGCGACGTCGGGCATCGCGTCGCTCTCGTGGTGGTGGATCGTCAACGGCGGCGCCGGCGCGGCCGCGGGCACGGTCGACGAGATCGGCGGCAATCGCGAGCCGAGCCCCGCGCTCATGAAGGCATGGCTCGTGACGCATCCGTCGTATCTCACGGGCGTCAGCGCGAACGACAACCTGCCGAGCAACTCGCAGGGCTACGGCATGCCGAACATGTCGATCATGTTCGACGCGACGCCGAAGGTGCTGCTCGACCAGAGCGAGACGTTCGACAACTCGGGCGAGACGCGCAGCTACACCTGGGGCGTCGCCGATCCGACGAAGCCGGTTCGCATCGCGCTCACGTGGACCGACGAGCCGGGCCAGCTCGGCACGAGCCCGCAGGTCAACAACCTCGATCTCACGGTCGAAGTGAACGGCCAGACGTATCTCGGCAACCACTTCACGCAGAACTTCAGCGTCACGGGCGGCAGCCCCGACACGAAGAACAACTACGAAGCGGTGTTCCTGCCCGCGGGCACGACGGGCGACGTCTCGATCACGGTGACCGCGACGAACATCGCGGGCGACGGCGTGCCGGCCTCGGGCGACGACACGGATCAGGACTTCGCGATCGTCTGCAGCAATTGCTCGCAGGCGCCGTCGTTCACGCTGTCGTCGCCGTCGGACGGTGCCGAGATTTGCGCGGGGACCGAGTACGACGCGACGCTCAACATCGGCCAGATCCAGGGTTACGACACCGATGTGAACTTCGCGGCGAGCGGCAATCCGTCGGGCACGAATGCGTCGGTCAATCCGTCGACGGTGACGCCACCGGGTGCGACGACGCTCGAAGTCACGAGCGATGCCTCGGTGACGCCGGGCGATTACACGGTCACCGTCACCGGCACGTCGGGCGCGATCACGAAGTCGCTCGACTTCGCGCTCACGTTCTTCACCGAGCCCGCCGCCGCGCCCGCGCTCGATTCGCCGGCCGACAACGCGAACTCGACGCCGCTGCGTCCGACGTTCACGTGGGAGCCCGCGGCGCAGGCTTCGACGTATCTCTTCGAGCTTGCGACCGATGCGGCTTTCACGAGCGTCGTGATCTCCGAAAGCGTCGACGGTACGACGTTCCAGCCGTCGGACGATCTCGGTGTCGACACGCTCTACTACTGGCGCGTGACCGCGAACAACACCTGCGGCGCGAACGTCAGCGGCGTTCGTTCGTTCCGCACCGCGCCCGCGCTCGGCGAGTGCAGCACGGGCACGACGACGCAGGTGCTGTTCGAGGATGACGTGCCGTCCGGCGACAACCAGTGGACGCACGACGCCGCGTCCGGCACCGATACGTGGCAGATCTCGGGCAGCCGTCCGGCCTCGCTGCCGTTCTCGTGGAAGGCGATCGATTCGTCGTCGATCTCCGATCAGCGCCTGACATCGCCGGTGATCGCGATGCCGAATTCGCTCGGCGGGCTCAACTTCCAGTTCTCGCAGTGGGTGCTGCTCGAAGGCGCCAACGGGACATGCGCCGATGGCGGCGTGCTCGAAGTCGCGGTCGATGGCGGCGCATTTGCCGCGATTCCGGCGGGCCAGTTCCTCCAGGGTGGCTACAACGGGTTGATCGGCAGCGGCAGCGGCAATCCGCTCGCGGGTGCCGACGCGTGGTGCGGGCTCGGATCGGGCCACGACCAGGTGATCGTCGACGTCTCGCCGTACGCGGGCCACGATGCGCAGTTCCGGTTCCGTCTCGGCACCAACAACGCGAATCCGCGCGAAGGCTGGTACATCGACGACATCAAGGTGCAGGGTTGCGGCACCGAGGTCATCGACGACGTGATCTTCGATAACGGCTTCGATCCGTAAAAAGCAGCCGTCCTAGCAAGACCGAAAGGCCGCGCCCGTCACGGGCGCGGCTTTTTTTTGGCGACTCGAAACAGCCGGCCGCCGCACCGCCGCCGCCTCCCGGGCGAGTTCAGCCAGAATTCAAAACGCGAAACCGAGACTGCAATCCGTTTCCGGCACGCCGGCGCCGCCGGAGCCTCGAGCCACACCGAGCATGCGAGCACACCATTTTGTCCGGCCAGGGGTTTTGCTCTGCGCGCTCGCGGTCGCATTTGCGCTTCCGGTCGAGGCGCGGGAGCTCAGTGCTCAGGAAGCGGTGACGAAAGTGCAGCAGGAAACCAGCGGCAAGGTGCTGTCGGTGCAGACGCTGACGATGGGCAAGCGCAAGTTCTACCGGATCAAGGTGCTCACGCCGGACGGTCAGGTGCGCGTGGTGCAGGTGGCGGCCGAGCAGTAGATATAAGAGACCGGGGCGCCGACCCGGCCATGAAAGATCGAAACGATTCCAAGGAGACGACGATGCGCGTACTGCTGGTGGAAGACGAAGCGCCTCTGCGCGAAACGCTTGCGGCGCGCCTGAAGCGCGACGGCTTCGCGGTCGACGCGGCCGGCGACGGCGAGGAAGGCCTCTATCTCGGCCGCGAAGTGCCGTTCGACGTCGCGATCATCGATCTCGGGCTGCCGAAGCTTTCGGGCATGGATCTCGTCAAGCAGCTGCGCGAAGCGGGGCAGCGCTGTCCGATCCTGATCCTCACCGCGCGTTCGAGCTGGCAGGACAAGGTGCTCGGGCTCAAGAACGGCGCCGACGACTATCTCGTCAAGCCGTTCCACGTCGAGGAGCTGCTTGCGCGTCTCAACGCGCTCGTGCGCCGCGCGAGCGGCTGGTCGCGTCCGCTGCTCGAATGCGGGCCGATCACGCTCGACACGACCGCGCAGACGGTCAGCGTCAACGGCCAGCCCGTCGACCTCACGAGCTACGAGTACAAGGTGCTCGAATATCTGATGCTGCACGCGGGCGAGCTCGTCTCGAAGGCCGATCTCACCGAGCACATCTATCAGCAGGATTTCGACCGCGATTCGAACGTGCTCGAAGTCTTCATCGGCCGCCTGCGCCGCAAGCTCGATCCGGACAACGCGATCAAGCCGATCGAGACCGTGCGTGGCCGCGGCTATCGCTTCGCGCTCGAGCGCACCGATTCGAACGCGGGCAGCGAGCCCGCGCCGGCCGAGCAGCCGAGCGGAGAACCGCAAAGCAGCGGCACCTGAACTAACATTGCGGCGTGGCTCGCCCGCTCTCCCTGCAAGCGCGATCCCTTGCGGCCGCGAGCTGCGTGCTTGCGGCCTTTCTCGGCCTCGCGTTCTTCGCGCTCGATCGCGGCTTCTACGAGGCCGCCGAGAGCTCGCTTCGCGACCGCCTGCAGCAATACATCTATTCGTATCTCGCGGCTTCCGATTCGACGCGCGCGGGTTCGCTGCTGCCGCCCGAAGTCGGTCCCGATCCGCGCTTCGACCGGCCGGTGTCCTCGGGCCTCTACGCGGGCATCGTCGGCGATCGCATCATCGGCGCGAAGGACAACCAGTGGCGATCGCCGTCCGCGGTTGATCGACCGCTACCGTTCGACGCGCAGCTCGAGCGCGGCGAAGTGCTGTTCACGGGACCGATCAAGACCGCCGAAGGCGATCTCTTCGTGCTCGCGCAGGGCGTCGACTGGAACGCCGCGGGCGCGAAGGATCCGCTGCATCTGACGTTCTATGTCGCCGAAGACGTGTCGAGCCTGCGCGAGCAGGTCGACGTCTACCGGCGCACGCTCGCGATCTGGCTCGGCGCCACCGGCGTCGTGCTGTTGCTGCTGCTCGTCGTCGTATTGCGCTGGAGCCTCGCGCCACTGCGCAAGGTGACGACCGATCTCGCGACCGTCGAGCGCGGCAGCCAGGATCATCTCGCGAGCGCCTATCCGGTCGAGCTCGCGGGTCTCACGACGAGCCTCAACAACTTCATCGATGCCGAGCGCGATCGCCTCACGCGCTATCGCAATACGCTGTCCGATCTCGCGCACAGCCTCAAGACGCCGCTCGCGGTCATGCGCAGTCAGCTCGAATCGGGCAGTGACGGCGCCGATCTGCGCTGGACCGTGCTCGAACAGGTCGGCCGCATGGACGAGATCGTCGCGTACCAGCTTTCGCGCGCGGCGACATCGGGCCACCAGACGTTCGCGACGCCGCTGCCGCTCGAACCGTTCGCCGAGGAAGTCGTGCGCAGTCTCGAAAAGGTCTACGCGAACAAGGGCATTCTCTGCGAGTTCGACATCGCACCCGGCGCGCGTTTCCACGGCGATCAGGGCGATCTGCTGGAGCTCCTCGGCAACCTGCTCGAGAACGCGTTCAAGTGGGGCAAGCGACGCGTGCTGCTGAGCGCGCACGTGATTCCGGTCGGCAGCGCGCGACGCTCGGGCATGGAGCTCGTCGTCGAGGACGATGGTCCCGGCGTCGACGACGGCGATGTCGATCGTCTGCTCCAGCGCGGCGTGCGCGGCGACGAGCGCGTGCAGGGCCACGGCATCGGGCTTGCGATCGTGCAGGACATTCTGCGTGCGTATCAGGGCGACCTGCACGTCTCCCGTTCTGACACGCTCGGCGGCGCAAAGTTCGCGGTGCATTTCGGCGCGCGCTGAAGCGCGGGGTATTCCGTCGCTCATTTTGCATGAGTGGAACTTTCTCCACGACGCGCTCCTCCAACCGCGCGCTTCCTGGAGGAGACCCACCATGATTCGCTTTGCTCGCGCGAGCGCGCTTGTCGCACTCGTCGCTTTCGCGCCTGCGTCATTCGCAGGCAATCTCATACCGAACCCGGATTTTTCGCGCTGGCTCTACGGCTGGTCGCCGCAGACGGGATCGATCTCGACCGATCTCGAACACGGTTCGCCCGCGCCGCCTTCGGCGCAGGTTTACGGCGACGAGAACGGGCCGGACAGCGACATCCTGTCGCCCTGCGTCGCCATCGCTGCATCGCTCCGCATCGATTTCTCTTTCGAGACCCTCGTCGTTGCGGGAACCGCCGACGCATCCGTCGTCGCCTACAGCGACGAGCGTTGCACGGTGGCCGTCGGCTCGCTCGATACGGGCGAGATAGGTGCCTCCGCCGACTGGACGACCGTTTCGCAAAGCAATCTCGCACTGCCGCCTGGCACGCGCTTCGTCAGATTCGAGTTCCACGCGCGGCATTCGGACGCGAGCCCGTTCGCGAATGCGTATGTCGATCACGTTGCGATCGGCGAGACGGGCACGCTACCCGCCGCGATCCCGATCGATCAGCTCGGGCTGACAGGCGCGTGGTACGACCCTGACGAAAGCGGACAGGGATTCCAGTTCACGATCGATCCGATCGAAGGCGCGTTATTCGGCGCGTGGTACACCTACGACGCCGCGCCCGGCGGCACGGAGACTCAGCGCTGGTATTCGCTGCAAGCCACGCTTTCCGCCGACGACAGCAGCGCGGACATCACGATATTCGGCAATACCGGCGGTACGTTCGATGGTCCGCCCGTCACGACCTCAACGCCGGTCGGCACGGGGACGCTTGCATTCGACTCGTGCACGTCCGGCACGTTCGCCTACACGATGGACGACGGCCGCGAGGGTTCGGTTCGGGTGCGCACGGTGTTTCCGCAAATGTATTGCGACGAAGGCGGAAAGCCGACGATCGATCCCGGCGCGTGGTGGCTGTCGGGCGCGTGGTACGACCCGAGCACGTCCGGACAGGGTGTAATGGTCTCGATCGACCAGTTCGTGTCGAGCGTGTTCGTGGGCTGGTACACGTATGCGCCAGGTAGCGCGTCGGCGGCTGCGGGCGAGCAGCGCTGGTTCTCCGCGCAAGGCAACAGCGGCGTGCCGCAGGGAAATCTCGTTCCGCTCGATGTTTACGAATCGACGGGCGGCGTGTTCGATGCGAACGATCCCGTTTCGACGCGGCAGGTCGGTACCGCGACGCTTCATTTCGCTTCGTGCGACACCGCGACGCTCGACTACACGTTCACGAGCGGCGACCTCGAGGGCAGGAGCGGCAGCATCCCGCTGTCGCGTCTCGGCGCGACACCCGAGGCGTGCATGCTCTGGGAGTGACGCGCTCGATCAGCCGCTGATCGGCATTCCGCTCGCGACTCGCTCGACCGCATCGACGAGTCGCGCGCGGATACTTTCTTCCGAATAGCGATCGAGCACGTAACGCCGCCCGGCGTCGCCCATGCGTGCGCGTTCGTCCGCACGAAGCGCGAGCACGCGCTCCATCGCATCGGCGAGCTGCTCGACCGTCTGGTAGTGAAAACCCGCGCTCGAACGATCGATATGATCGCGCAGCACTTCGCAGCGCCCGTTGACGATCACGGGCGTCTTCTGCGCCATCGCTTCGAGCGTCACGATGCTGAAGCTCTCGTACTCGCTCGGCAGCACGAACGCGGCGGCGCCGGCCATCAGCGCGAGCTTGCGTGTCTCGTCGACGAAGCCGAGGAATTCGATGTCGCTCCGCTGCGGCAGCTTCATGTTGTCGACGCCCGTGAGCACGAGTGTCGCGTCGGTCTTCGTCTGCTTGCGGAAGCGGAAGAACGCATCGAGAAGCTCGCGGCAACCCTTGCCTTCCTCGATGCGGCCCGAGTAGAGGAAATACGGCTTCGCGCGCACTTCGGGTTTCGTCGATTCGGTGTGCTCGACGGCCATGCCGATCACTTCGCCGCTGTCCGAATTCCAGAGCCGCTTCGCGACGCGCTGCTCGGAATCGGTCAGCCAGATGCGATTCGGGTATTCGCCGTAGCGCTGCGCGAAACCCGCGAGATACGCGGGCGGCTCGTCGTGCAGCGTCGGCACGAGGATCGCCTTCGCGGGCGACACCGCGCGAATCCCGAAATACGTCGTCGGATAGAGATACGTGCAGAACACGACCGCGTCGTAGCGATCGGCGTTCGCCGCGAGATGCGCTTCGAGCGCGGGGCAGTACGGGCCCTGGAAGCGGATGAACTCGTCCTCGAGCGCTTCGCGCCAGTACGCGCGTTCGGCGAGCGGCTTGCCGCGCGACGGGTGCACTTCGCGCATGAGTCGCGCGTGCAGCTCGAACCAGTATTTGCCGCGCGTGATCTCGACCGGAAAACGGTGCACCGGAATGCCTTCGCGCGGCTCGACGCCGGGCGCGAGGTCGTTGTTCCAGGTCATGTAGTCGCTCGCGGTCGAAGTCAGGATCTCGACCTCGAACCGGCTCGCGAGCAAACGCGCGTACTGCCACGCAAGCGCTTCGGATCCGCCGACGACCGACGGATGACAGCGCTGCACGACGACGGCGACGCGCTTCATGCGAACCGCTCCATGAGCGCCGCGAGGTTTCGTTCGAGCGCCGCCGTCGAGAACTCGCGCGCGACGCGTGCGAGCCCGCGTTCGCGCAGAACGCGTCGCAACGAGGCGTCTTCGCGAAGCTTCGCGACCGACGCGGCGACGAGATACGGATCGCGCGCGTCCCAGACGAGCGCCGCGTCGCCCGCGGTGTCGGCGATCGCGCCCGCGTCGCACGCGACGACCGGCGTGCCGAGCGCCATCGCCTCGGCGAGCGGCACGCAGAAGCCTTCGTGTTCGGAAAGACAAACGAGCGCGTCGGCGACGAGATACGCGGCCTTCAGCTCGCCGTCGTTGACGTCGCTGAGGAAATGGATCGCGTCGCCGAGCCCGAGCTGCTCGATGCGCGCGCGGATCGCGCCCGTGTAATTCGCAAGACGCGGGTCGGCGCGGCCGACGACGACGAGCCGTGCGTCGGCATCGATCGTGCGGCGATAAATCGCGAACGCGTCGACGAGATCGAGATAGCCCTTGTTCGGCGCGATGCGGCCGACGCCGAGCCACGTGCTCGCGCCGCTGCGGAAGCGGTCGAGCAGCGAAAGATCGGCCTCCGCGTGCACGAGCCGGTCGATGCGATTGAACGGCGGCAGCACGGCGACGCGCGCCGCGTCGACGCCCGCGTCGAGGAAATCCTCGTTGTTGAACGCCGACGCGCCGAGATAAAGCTCGGCGCCGAGCTTCGCGAGCGGTGCGATCTCCGCGCGGCCCGACTCGCACGCGCCGACGTACTCGGTCGAATAGCCGTCGAAGAAGTGCGCGGGCGTGATGTTGTGATAGCGCACGATGCGCCGGCACTTCAGCGATTCGAGCAGCGGCAGCGCGTGCGGCCAGCCGAACGAAAAGTGGTAGATCGCAAGATCGCCGGGCGACGTGCAGAACTCCGCGAGCGAAGCAGGTTTCGCGGTGCGGCCGACCTTGCCGATCGTCGTCTGCGCGAACACGCGCACCGTGTGCCCGAGCTTTTCGAGCGCGGCCGCCATTTCGAGCGCGTCGGTGCCGACCGCGTCCTTGTCGGAAAGGACCGGAACGAGAACGCCGATCTTCACGAGCGCGCCGCGAACAGAGCGCCGCCGCCGGGCGCGTCGAGCGATTCGAGCGCACCGAAACCCGCGGGCTCGACGACATCGGCAATGCCTTCGCGTTGCGCGTGCGTTTCGACGACGACGAGCACGCCGCCGCGCTTGAGGATGCGCCGCGCTTCGCTCGCGAGCGGCGCGTCGAACGCGCGCGCATCGATCGAGAGCGCGTCGAGCGATGCGTCCTCGATGCGCGCGATCAGCGCGGCGGGATCGCCGAGCGTGACATCGAGCTTGCGCGCGCGCGCGTCGCGATGCAGCGCGGCATTCGTTTCGATCGCGCTCGCGACGAAGCCGCGCGCGTCGAGCGCCGCGAGCCAGTCGGTGCCGACGCCGAGATCGAGCACGCTCGCGCCTTCCGGCAGATGTCGCGCGAGCTCTCCGACCCACGCGGCGAGACGTTCCGGACGGCCGCCGTCGCGCGCACGTGCGGCGAGCACCGCGGCGGCTTCCTGCTCGTCGCGATGCGCGCGCTCGTCGGCTTCGGCCGCCTCGATCGCGGCGATGCTCTTGCGCACTTCGATCGTCCAGTGATTCATCGTGAGTGCGAGCTGGCGCAATTCCGCGACGCTCGCGTTCACGCTTTCGATGTAGACGCGAATCTCGTGCGTCGCGGTTTCGGTGCGCGTGATGCGCTCGGACAACTCCTCGACCGCGCCCGCCAGATCGCGGCGCAAATCGGCATCGCGCTGCTCGGCTTCCGCGAAGCGCTGCTCCGCGATCGCGAGCGCGCTGCGAACTTCGCCGAAGTTGACCGCGAGCGACGCTTCGGTCGCGCGCTGATGGCGCATCATGTGCGGCAGCGAAAGCGCGGCGACGATCCACTGCACGATCGCGCCGACGACCGGTACGCGCCCGAGTTTCGCGAGCACGTAGCGCGGCCGCAAACCCGGAATCGCGACGTTGCGCTGCCGGCCTTCCGCCGAATAACGCAGATCGCCGAGGATCTCGATCTTGTTCGCGCCCGCGCCGAGCGCCGCCATCTGCTGCGCGAATCCCGCCGCATCCGGCTCGCGGCCGAGAATCGCGCGGTAAGCGTTGTCGACGAACGCGGGACCCGCGAGGCCGGCGAGCTCGGGAATCGACGTGCCGCGCGACGCCGACGGCAACTCCGCCGCACCGGCGTTCGCGATCCGCTCGGGCAGCGTCGCGCGCGACCGCAGCGCATCGGCGTCGGCGCGAATGACCGCTTTGGTGCGGTCGAGCGAGTCGTCGGATTCGGAATTCACTTAAGGACGTTTGCGCGAGAGACCGGCGGCGGATGGGCCGGCGCGACCCCGGTTTTCCCCATGGGCGCCGGCCGGAATGATGCCATACGAGCGCGCGGTGCCGATATCGATGAGCGCGTAGTCGGGCGCGTGGCGGCGGTCGAAACGGCTCGCCGAGCGCCGCCAGCGCGCATTGCCGGCGGCGCGCGCGGCCGCGAAATTCGCGGCGACGTCGGCGTCGGAGAGGCTCGACGCGCGGCCGAGCAGCGTCGTCTCGAGCCACTCGATCGCGCCGCCGCGCTCGGCGCGGAAGCCGACGAACGCATGGCCCGGCACGAGCGCGATGAAAGCCGGAATGCCGATGCGCTCCAGCACCGAGGCGATCAGCACGCTGCCGTCGACGCAGTTCGCGCGGCGCTCGTTCCAGACCTCGCCGAGCAGGCGCACGCGCTGACTGTAGATCGCGGGCCCGCGGCTGAGGCCAGGGTCGCCGTCCGCGTACGCGAGGCCATGCCGCGTGAGCGCGGTCCAGATCGCGAGCGCTTTCGCGGCGTTCGCGTCCGCGTCCTCGCTCTTGCGGTCGAAATCGGAATCGGTCGCACGTGCCGCTTCGACGATCGACGAGACGACCGGATCGTCGGGATCGACGTACGCCGCGAACACCCAGCCGAGGTCGATGCGGTCCTTCCCGGCGAGCACGAAATAGAGCGCGTCGTCGAGCGGATGCACGCGCACGGGGAACTCATGCGTTTGGGCCGCCTCGCCCTCCTGTTCGAGCGTGACGCGGAGCGCCTGGCGCGCGGGTGCCTTGAGACGCGAAAGCCACTCCGTGTCCCAGTCGAGCCGCGGCCGAAGGTCGGTGACGATGCCCGGCGCGAGTTCCGCTTCGACGATCGCGGGCTCGCGCAAGCCCGCCGTCTCGAGCGCAACGCGCACGTGCGGATGCGCCGCGTCGCCGCGCACGCGAACGCTCACGAGCCCGTTGCCTCCGCCGGGCGAAGCGGCTGACTGGGGCGCACGCTGAGAGAGGTCGAGCACCGGAAAGACCTCGCCGTCGGGCGTGATCTCGACGGTCCAGTCGGGCGCCGCCGCGGCCGCGAACGTGCTCGCGCACATCAGCAGGGCTGCGAGGAAATAGCGATCGCGGGTTGCAAGCGGCAGCATGGGCCGACTATCGTTGCGCGCGCCTCCGGCTGTCCAGTCCGTGCGGACCGGAACATGACGCGCTTCGCGACGCCGCCGAACCGGCAGCGCTGCTCACCGAATCCGAGGAGTCACCATGCGTCGAGTCGTCGTCACCGCCCTCATCGCGCTCGCGCTCGGCGCGTGCGGAAAAACCGAACCGCCGACCGCGGCACCCGCGGCAAAGACCGAAGCGGCGGCAAAGCCCGCGCCGGAAGCCGCGAAAGCGCCGCCGCCCGAAGGCGACTGCGGCGATCAGAGCAAGGTGGCCGCCGATCAGCGCGTCGCGAACACCGCGCGCTGGAGCACCGCGAGCGAGCAGAACAGCTTTGCGTTCGACGTGTTCCGCGGCGACACCGAGAAGGGCGAGTTCGCGAAGCTCACCGCGACGCCGATTCCGGGCGCGGGCACGTCGGACGAGACGCATAAATACGAATACCGCGACGACACGATCGATCCGTGCAAGGAATACTGGTACTACGTCGAATCGATCTCGACGTCGGGCGAGCACGAGAAATTCACGCCGACGTTCCATGCGCCGGCGAAGCGCCGCGCGCGCGGCAGCGATCCCGCGGCTCACTGATCCATCGAGTCCCGCCGCCCCGGGCGATTCCCGGGGCGCGCGGCGGCCGGTCGCGCCGCCGCTTCACGACCACCGATCGCACGAGAACGGGGCCGCCATCGGGCATCCTGTATCCTTGCGCGCCTCTCGCCCCGCCGTTTCGCAATGCGCCAGCACCTCATCGAGCTCGTTCTCTTCAGCACCTACGCGGAGCTTCGCGCCGAACGCTCGAGAAGCTACCTCGGCATCATCTGGTGGGTGCTCGAGCCCGCGATGCAGATGGGCGCGTTCTGGCTCGTGTTCGGCCTGATCCTCAAGACCGGCGGCCCGGATTACCTGCCGATGCTGCTGATCGGCCTCACGGTCTGGCAGTGGATGAAATCGTGCATCACGCACGGCGGTTATGCGGTCTGGTCGAACCTGCCGCTGATCCGCCAGGTGCGGTTGTCGCCGCTCGTGTTTCCGCTCGTGCAGATGTTCGCGGACACGATCAAGTTCGCCTTCATCTTCGTCTTGCTCGTCGCGATCCTCTGGTGCATGGGCTATCCGCCGAATGCCGCGTATCTCGCGCTGCCGCTCGTCTTCATCGCGGTGTTCCTCGTCGCCGCCGGCGCGGGCTTCGTCGTCGCCGCGATCGTGCCGCTGCTGCCGGATCTGCGCTTCGTGATCGAGCAGGTACTGACGGTCGTGATGTTTCTGTCGGGCGTCGTGTTCTCGCTGAAGACCGTGCCGTCGCCGCTTCGCGAGATCATGGAGCTCAACCCGATCGCGGTGCTCATGGAAGCGACGCGCGGCATCCTCATGAACGGCGAGTGGCCGAACGTCGTCGGCCTCACGAAGGTCAGCCTCATTTCGGTGACGGTCTGCCTGATCGGAATCGCGGTCATGGCGCGGCTCGCGCCGCGCTATCCGAAGCTCGCGACATGAGCGAAGTGCTGATCGAGCTCGAGAACGTCGGCGTCGCGTTCGACAAGCAGCGTCGCGTCGGCGCCGACCGCTTCTGGGCGCTCGAGGACGTGAGCCTCACGCTCCGCCGCGGCGAGCGGCTCGGCGTGATCGGTCGCAACGGCGCCGGCAAGTCGACGCTGCTGCGCGTGATCGGGGGCATCCTCGTGCCCGACCGTGGCCGCGTGCGTCGCGCGCCCGTGTCGTGCCAGCTGCTGTCGCTGACGCTCGGCTTCGTGCCGCATCTGTCGGGTCGCGACAACGCGGTGCTGTCGGGGCTCATGCTCGGTCTTCGCCGCCGCGACATCGTCGGTCGCCTGCCCGCGATTCGCGAATTCTGCGAGCTCGGCGATTTCTTCGAGCAGCCGATCGCGTCGTACTCGTCGGGCATGGTCATGCGGCTCGCGTTTTCGGTCGCGATCCAGGTCGAGCCCGACGTGCTGCTCATCGACGAAGTGCTCGCGGTCGGCGACGCCGAGTTCCAGGAAAAATCGGGCCAGGCGCTGCGCGAGCGCATGGGCGAGGGCCATACGGTCGTGCTCGTCAGCCATCAGGAGCGGCAGATCTCGGCGCTCTGCGATCGCGTGCTCTGGGTCGAGCACGGCAAGAGCGTGCTCGAAGGCGAGCGCGACACCGTGTTCGAGGCCTATCATCAGGAAATCCATCTCCAGGGAACGCCGCCATGAGCGCGCCCGAAGCCCTCATCGACACGCCGCGGCTCGCCGCGTTGTCGCGGCGGCTCGGGATTCCCGCAAGGCAACTCCTGATCGCGGCGACGCGGCTCGCCGAGCAACCGGAGCGCGCGAGCGATCCCGAATTCCAGGAACGCGTGCTGCGCGACGCGCGCGAGCGCAGCCGATCGGCCGAAGCGTCGGCGCGTCTTCTGCTGACGCCGGTGCCCGATTACGCGATCAACGAGCTCGACCGATTGTTCGAGTCGATCTGGCCCGGCTCGTCGCGACGACGGGATGCGTGAGATGCGCGGCGTCGCGCTCATCGTGCTCGCGTGGAACAAGTGGCCGCTGACCGAGCGCTGCCTCGATTCGCTGCTCGCGACCGATCTCGATCACGCCGAAATCATCGTCGTCGACAACGGAAGCACCGACGATACGCCGCGCGCGCTCGCGGCCTTCGCCGATCGCGTGCGCATCGTGACGAATCCCGAAAACCTCGGTTTCGTGCGCGGCATGAACGCGGGCATCGCGGCGGCGCGCCCCGACGACGACGTCATCCTGCTCAACAACGATCTCCGATTCACGCAACGCGACTGGATCGGACGCTTGCGCGACGCCGCCTATGCCGCGCCCGACATCG
>Ga0207678_10002530_pt1 | contig 16661 bp, 9 predicted proteins | sample KBSC63metaG_FD_184319 | JGI IMG/M metagenome (GOLD analysis project Ga0207678, IMG submission 184319) | Corn rhizosphere microbial communities from Kellogg Biological Station, Michigan, USA - KBS C6-3 metaG (SPAdes) (version 2) | ecosystem: Host-associated > Plants > Roots > Rhizosphere > Soil ...
CGACCGTCTGCGGCCGGGTCGACTGCTGCGCCGAGTATCCGGAGCCCCATTCGTCCGCCTCCCGCAGTGTCGCGAGCGCCGCCCGCTCGGCACCGGTGAGGTCGTCCAACGTGGCCGGATCGGGCGGTGCGAGCGGCGGCATGAGATGGATGCCGGCGACCCGATCGGGTTGCCGTTGACCGATGCTCGTGGCGATGCTGGTGCCCAGTCGCTGCCCTGGGCGCCGAACCGCCGGTAGCCGAGCCGGGCCATCAGCTCGCACCACGCGTCGGATAGGGTCTGCTGCCTGGCAGGACACTGCCCTTACCTGGTTGTGTCCAATCTGCGTACAGCCCGGGGCGGCCGGTCCGCATGACAGGAGGATGTCGCCGGGGAAGCGAGAGGGTTGACCGGTCCGGCCTGACGGATGTCGGCGCCGGGAAGCGCCGCTAACTCCGCCTCCGGGCGGGGTTCAGCTGGATCTCGATGTCGTCCGCCGTCGTCTCCGGCGTCCTGTCGGTGGTCACCCGGACTCTCACCGCGCGGCCGGTCTCGGCGTCGACGAACGACAGGGGCGGGCGGCCCTCCTGCAGGTACTTGTCACCCCACTGCATCAGCGACAGGAACACGGGCAGCAGGTCCTCACCTGCCTCGGTCAACCGGTATTCCTCACGCGCCCGCCGTCCCGGCTCTCGATAGGGAACGCGTGTGACGATCTGCGCGGACTCCAGCTGTCCGAGCGCCCGGGACACCGCGGGTGCCGAGACCCCGATCCGGGCCGTGAAGTCCTCGAACCGAGTCGTGCCATAGAGGCATTCGCGGACCACCAGGAACACCGTCTTGGTGCTCAGCAGGTCCAGCACCCGGGCGGCCGAGCAACCGTCGCCGATCGACCACGCGTCGCGGTCGCGCAGCCGCTCCTCGAACGTCATCGCCACGACAGCATTATAACTAACGCTTGCGTTATCCAGCGCCGCGTGCTTGCATCTCACTAACGTGATCGTTACTCAGGTGGACTGCACCCCGGCACGCGAGGAGCATCGAACTGCCATGCCGCTGTGGACGATCCACCACACGCCAGGAACCTTCACCGACGAGGACAAGCGGCGACTCGCTTCCCGCATCGCGGACCACTACGAACAGGTCGGGCTTCCCCGGTTCTACGTCGTCACGCTGTTCCACGAAACCCGGCCGGAGGACTTCTACGTCGGCGGGAAGCCGACGCCGGCCGGCGTCCGCATCGCCATCGACCACATCGCCCGGCACAACCCCGACCGGCAGAGCCGGCTCCGGACCGCCCAGTGGATCACGGGCATGCTGAAGCCTCACCTCGAACGGCAAGCAGGACTCCACTGGGAGTTCCACGTCGACGAAACCAGCGACGACCTGTGGATGATCAACGGGATCGCGCCGCCCCCGGCCGGCTCGGACGCCGAGAAGTCCTGGGCTGCGAGCAATTCGGCGCGCCCGTACTGACCCGCCGCCGTACCGTCCCGCACCGGAGGAGCCGGTCGCTCAGCCGAGGGGGATGACGGCGGACGCTGCCGCCGACGCCCGGCCGCACGCCCGGCAGGCTGCGCACGAGCCGGCTCTTGCCTGATCCGATCTCTCCGGTGATGACGACGAGCTCACCGGGCCGCACCCGGAAGCGGGATGCCCGGCTGCCGGGATCCCGCCGAGCCGGGGGCAACCGGCTCGGCGGATCGATCCACAAAGGACCGGAGGTCAGACCTTGCCGGCCACGAAGTCGGCCGCGTCGGCGGCGTTGCCGCCGTAACTGAAGTGGGCCAGGATGTTCGTGCCGAGGAACTGGCAGATCGGGTCGCCGTCGGCGCAGTAGTCCTTGGTGCGGCTTTCGTAGGTGCCCGTGACGCTCCGGCCGATCCACCGGATGGGGTTGCCGAACAACAGGATCGCGGCGACGCGCGGGGTTAGCGCGGCCGGGATCGTCGCGACGATCGGGCCACCGACGATCGCCCCGTCGCTGCTGATGCCGATCGAGTTGTCGACCACGTTGGCGCCCTGTGAGTAGCCGGCCAGGACGAAGCGCTGCCGGGGGCAGGCCGCCGCCTGGCTCGTGACGTGGTCGACCAGGTCGCGGTTGCCCTGCTGGACCGAGGCTGGCTCGTTGAGGTCCGCCGGGTAGTTCACCGCGTAACTGCTCACCGAGCGTGGCTGCAGCCGGCCCTGCACCGCCGAGTAGACCGCGTCACCCACGAACGCGCCGAGTGCGCCGGGTTCGAAGGTGCCGCGGGCCACCGACACGTCGATGTCCGCACAGGTGGCGGCGGAGGCGGCCGGTGCGGCGACGACGATGCCGATTCCGGCGAGAACGACCGTGGTGCAGACGGTGAGCAGCCGGGCTGCGCTGCCGAAGACTGAGCTCATGAGCTATCAACACCTTTGCTCGGAGGAGAAACCTCGAGGAATGGCCGGCGGTGGCGTGCACCGGGCGTTGGCGAGCGTCGCACCGGCGTCCCCGGCCGGGCAAGAGACCTCCGGGGCGGCTGTTCGCCGGTGACAGAAAGTCCGTTGTGGACACTCAATTGCGGCGCTTTCCCCGTGGCTGACCTTGTCGGCCGCGACCGGCGACCGGTTAGGTGTCCGGCAGGGAGCACCGGAGGTGGTTGTGTCGATGGCGGTCCGATCCGGGATCGACCCGGGAAGCGGCACCCGGCCCCGCTGGTGGCTGGTGCCGGCACTGGTGGTCGCCGGCTGGCTGGTGGCCGGAGCGCTGGCCGGTGGGCTGCCCGGCCGGCTCGACGAAGTCCAGCACAACGACGGCGTCGCGTTCCTGCCCGCCACCGCCGAGGCCACCGAGGTGGCACGGGTGCAGGAGAAGCTCGCGGGCGGCCCGGTCCAGCCGGCCTGGGTGGTGTTCAGCCGGGCGGACGGGCTGAGCGACGGCGACCGGGCCGTCGCGGCCGGGACGAGCCGGAGCCTCGCCGGACTGGCCGGCCTCGCCGGTCCCGTTGCGCCGCCGGTCTTTTCGGCCGACGGCAAGGCCGCGCTGGTTGCCGCCCCCGTCGTGGCGAAGGACGGCTTCGAAGCCGGGCGGACCGTGCAGCGCATGCGGGACGCCGTCGCGGCCGGGCTGCCGCCGGGACTCGCGGCGCAGGTCACCGGGCCGGCCGGGTTCACCGCGGATCTCGGTGCGGTCTTCTCCGGGGTGGACCGGACGCTGCTGGTCGTGACGGCGCTGCTCGTCGTGGCCGTCCTGGTCGTGGTGTACCGCAGCCCACTGCTGCCACTGGTGGTGCTGGCCTCGGCGAGCCTGGCGCTGATCGCCGCCTCGGGCGTGGTGTACCCGCTCGCCGCGCGGGGCGTGCTGACGCTGAGCGGTCAGGGGCAGGGCATCCTGTTCATCCTCGTTTTCGGCGCCTGCACCGACTACGCGCTGCTGTTCATCGCCCGGTACCAGGAGGAGCTCGCGGACCGGGACCACCGGGGCGCGCTGCGCGCGGCGTTCCGCGCGGGGGAGTCCATTGTGGCCTCCGCCGGGACCGTCGTGCTCGGCCTGTGCTGCCTGCTGCTGAGCGCGTTGCCGTCGAACCGCGGGCTCGGCCCGGTCGCGGCCATCGGGATCGTCTCGGCGCTGGTGTCGTCGCTGACGTTCCTCCCCGCGGCCCTGCTGCTGCTCGGGCGTGCCGCCTTCTGGCCGTCGCGACGGCGTTCCCGGCGAACGCGCTGGGAGCGCGTCGCCCGGCTGGTCGGTACCCGGCCCAAGCCGGTCTGGGCCGGTACGGCACTCCTGCTCGCCGCCTTGGCCGCGTTCGTGCCGCTGCTGCGGGCGGACGGAGTCCGGCCGGCGGACGTCTTCCTCGGCCCGACCGACGCGGTGTCCGGGCAGGAGGTCCTCGCGGCGCACTTCCCGGGGGCCGAGCGCAGCCCGGTCGTCGTGATCGCGCCGCGGGAGCGAGCGGCGGAGGTGGCGGCGCGGGTCCGCGCGATTCCCGGGGTGACGGCGGTGAACCCCGGTGCCGGAGAGGCGGACGGGCTCGTCGAACTCGACGCCGTGGTGAACGTCCCGGAAGCGGCCGAGCCGGGGATCGTGCGGGACATCCGCGCCACCGTGGCGGCCGTGCCCGGCGTCCTGGTGGGTGGCCAGGCGGCGATCCAGGCCGAGATCCGCGAAGCCGCCGAGCGCGACCGCGTGGTGGTGATCCCGGCCGTGCTGGGCGTGGTCCTGTTCGTGCTGGTACTCCTCCTGCGGGCCGTGCTGCTGCCGCTGGTCCTGGTGGCGACCGTCGTGTTGTCGTACCTGGCCACGCTCGGCGCCGGCGCCTTGGTCTTCGACGAGGTGCTCCACCTGCCGGGCGCCGACCCGTCCCTGCCGCTCTACGCGTTCGTCTTCCTGGTGACCCTCGGCGTGGACTACAACATCTTCCTGATGACGCGCGCCCGCGAGGAATCGTTCGACGGCGGTCCGGGCACCGGGACGACGAAGGCGCTGACCCTGACCGGGCCGGTGATCACGTCGGCGGGTGTCGTGCTGGCCGCGACGTTCGCCGCACTGGCGGTGCTGCCGATCCTGTTCATGGCCCAGATCGCGTTCCTGGTCGCCTTCGGCGTGCTGCTGGACACGCTGGTCGTGCGCTCACTGCTGGTTCCCGCCCTCGCCGTCCACTTGGGACGGCGCGGCTGGTGGCCCGGCCGGATCGGCCGCCATGCCGGCTGAACCCGGGCGGATCCGCAGCGCGAGCACCGCGCCGAGCGCGATCACGGCCGCCGCGACGAGCACCGCGGCGTGGAGACCGGGCACGAAGGCCGGTGCATGCCCCTGCGCTGCCTCGTCGACCGGCGCGCCGGAGGGCAGCTCGGCCGCCACCCGCCAGGACAGCACCGCACTGAGCGCCGCGATCCCCGCCGCGCCGCCGAGCTGCGTCGCCACCTGCTGGAGTGCGGAGGCCTGCGCGGCCATGGATTCCGGTGCGCCCGCGACGATCAGCTGGGTCGCGGCGATGAGCGCGACGCCGGTGCCCAGGCCCGTCACCACGGTCGCCGGCAGCGTCGCGGGCCACGCGGTTTCGGTGCCGAGGATCCGCAGCCCGGTGATCCCGGCCGCGAGCAGCGCGAAACCGGCGGCCGCCGGCCCGCGGGGGCCGAACCGCGCGACCAGTGCCCCGCCGAGCGGCGCGCCGAGCACCACCGAGGACGTCACCGGGAGCAGCCATTCCCCGGTGCGCACCGGGTCGAGACCACGCAGGTTCTGGAGGTACAGGGTGAGGCAGAACAGCAGCCCGAACAGGGCGAAGAACGCTACCGCCGTCAACGCTGTGCCGATCGCGACGCCGGGGGTGCGCAGCAGCTCGGCCAGGCGTCCGGGCGGCCCCGGTGCCCGCGACTCGGCGACCCGGTAGCCGGTCACGACGACCACGGCCAGCGCGACGGGCACGTTCAGCAGGAACACCGCCGGCCAGCCGAAACCGTGGACGACGGCACCGGCGATGATCGGCCCGGCGGCGATCGCGGCCGCGGACGTCGCACCCCAGATCCCCAGCGCGAGCTCCAGCCGGTCCCGGCCGAACGCCGACCTGACCAGGGCGAGCGCCGCGGGCTGCAGCAGCGCGGCGCAGAGACCCTGCAGGCCGCGGGCCGCGATCAGGAACTCGCTCGTCGTGCCGGCCGCGACGAGCGCCGAAGCGAGCCCGAAGCCGGTCACCCCGGCGAGGAAGACCTTCCGGCGCCCGGCCCGGTCGGCGAGCCGGCCCGCCGGCACCAGCGCGAGCGCGAAGGCGACCAGGTAGGCGTTGGCGATCCACTGCAGTTCGCCGAACGACGCGCCCGCCGAACGGCCCATTTCCGGGCCGGCCACGGTCAACGCGGTTCCGTCCAAGCCGGCCAGCATTCCGGCAAGGCACACGGCGGTCAGCGTCGACCACGGGTGTGCGGTTCCGTTCCCGGAATTGTCCATCGGTACCCCCGTCGTGTGCAGACGGCTGCTCACGATAGAGGCAGAATTGCCGGATAATCAAGAGAGTTGGCGCTGATGAACGCCGAACGTGGAATCGCGGTCGAAACCGAACGATTTCCCGAGGCCGGCCGGGCGGAACTGCTCGTGCGGTCCGCCGCGCTGGGCCGGACGGCGGAGGTCCGGCTCCTCACCCCGGCAGGCTGGACGCCGCGGCCGGACCGCAGCTGGCCGACGCTCTACCTGCTGCACGGCGGCGACGACGGCCCGGCCTGCTGGACCGAGCACACCGACGTCGCGCGGCTGGCCCGGACCTCCGGGGTGCTCGTGGTCCTGCCCGAGGGCGGGCGCGCGGGGTTCTACACGGACTGGCGGCGGGCCGACCGGAGCGGCTCGGTGCCGGACTGGCCCCGGTTCCACCTCGACGAGGTCCGGCCCCTGCTGGAACGCCGCTACGGCGCCGGAACGGCACGGGCGATCGGCGGGGTGTCGATGGGCGGCTACGGCGCTTTGGTCTACGCGGCGCGGAATCCCGGCATGTTCGCGGCGGCCGCGTCCTACAGCGGCCTGGTGCACACGACCAGACGCGGTGTCCCGACGCTGCTGCGGCTGTACCTGCGCAGCGTGGGGGAGCGGCTCGACGCGATGTGGGGCCCGCGCCACGCGGAACGCACCCGCTGGGCCAAGCGGAATCCGTACCTGCTCGCCCGCGGCCTCGCCGCCACGCCGCTCTACCTGTCCGCGGGCACCGGCGTCCGGGTGCCGGGAGACCGTCCCGCGCCGGGTGAGCGCCTGCTGGAACGGCTGATCGCGCCCGGCACGCGGGACCTCGCGGCCCGGCTGACCGAGCTGGGCCGCCCGCCGCAGGTCAGTTTCGGGCCCGGAACGCACTACTGGCCGTCCTGGCGGCGTGAACTGGTCCGGTCGTGGGGCTTCTTCTTGACGGCACTCAGAGCGGCGCTGTAACCCCGTGACAAACGGTGAACAGTCTCCTGTCCGGGGCGAGCAGAATCGCCGGGCCGCTGTTGTGCACGCCGAGTATTCGTCGTTAACCTCCGGGGAAGCGGTTTTCCGGGTCTGGAGTGTCGTCGTTATTCGTGAATTGCACGGTGGGGATGGTCATGCCTGTCGAATTGAATGCGCCCGAATTGCCTTTCGAGCCGGTGACGGTTTCGCTCGCCCGGCACGCCGGTGGCGCGCGGGCGGCGGATCCGGCGTTCACGTTCCTCGACTTCGGAGCCAGCAGCGCCGACGGGGCGCCGGACACCGTGAGCTGGCTCGAACTCGACCGCCGGGCGCGGGCCGTCGCGGTCCGGCTCGACCGGCTGGCCGAGCCGGGTGACCGGGTGGCCGTCCTGTGCCCCCAGAACCTCGACTACGTCACCGGCTTCCTCGCCGCGCTGTACGCCGGCATGATCGCGGTCCCGCTGGTCGCCCCCGGCGGCCCCACGCACCTGCGGCGGCTCGCCGGCGCGCTCACCGACTGCGCACCCCGCGTGTGGCTCACCTCTTCGTCGGCCCTGCCCGCCGTCCGGCACCTGCAGCAGGGCGGCGAAGTGCCGGAACCGCGGCGCGCCCTGGTCGTGGACCGGATCGGCACGCGGTCGGCCGACGATTTCCTGCCGGTGCGCATCGACCGGGAGCAGCCCGCCTACCTGCAGTACACCTCGGGATCGACCCGGCGCCCGGCGGGCGCGGTGATCACCCACCGCGCACTGCTGGCCAACATCCGGCAGGCCCAGGCGGCCTTCGGCCTGAACGCGGCGACCACCAGCGTCGGCTGGCTGCCCTTCTTCCACGACATGGGGCTGCTCCAGCTCGTCTGCCTGCCGGTGGTGCTCGGCTGCCGGACGGTGTTCACCACGCCGTCGGCCTTCGTCCGGCGCCCGTCGCGCTGGCTGCGGATGCTGGCGAGCCACCCGAACGTGCTGACCGCGGCACCGAACTTCGCGTTCGAGCACGCGGTCGCGAAGCTGACCGCCGAAGAGCGGGCCGGGCTCGACCTGAGCCGGGTCGAGGTGGCGATCAACGGCAGCGAGCCGGTGCGGGACACCACCGTGGCGGGCTTCCTGTCCGGCACCGCGGGAACCGGGTTCCCGGCCACCGCGCACCGGCCGTCCTACGGGCTGGCGGAGGCCACGGTGTTCGTCACCACGACCTCGTCGGACACCCCGCCGCGGGCGGTGGCGTTCGACCGGGACCAGCTGAGCAAGGGCCTGGCGGTGCCCGCGTCCGGAGCGGGGGACCGCGCGCTCACGATGGTGTCCGTGGGCCGTCCGGCCGGGCAGTACCTCCGCATCGTCGACCCCGATCTCGGGCACGTGCTCGACGACGGCGAAGTCGGCGAGATCTGGCTCCACGGCCCCAATGTCGCTTCCGGGTACTGGGGACGGCCCGCCGAGTCGGAGCGCACCTTCCACGGCGAGCTCACCGGGGCGGGGGCCGGGATTCCGGCTGTTGGCTGGCTGCGCACCGGCGATCTCGGGGTGCTCCACGAGGGCGAGCTGTTCGTCACCGCCCGGTTGAAGGACCTGATCGTCGTGGACGGCCGTAACCACCACCCGCACGACATCGAAGCGACCGTGCAGGACGCGCACCGCGCGATCCAGCGTGACCGCTCCGCCGCGTTCAGCGTCGAGAAGGACGGCCGCGAGGCCCCTGTCGTGGTCGCCGAACGGGTGCGGACGTCCGGTGCCGGGCTGGACACCGGCGAGGTCGAGCGGGCCGTGCGCACCGCCGTGTCGCGCCACCACGACCTGCGGCTGGCCGACTTCGTGCTGGTCCGGCCGGGCAGCGTGCCGCGCACGTCGAGCGGGAAGATCGCCCGTTCGGAGACACGGGACCGCTACCTCGACGGTGTCCTCGCGACCGGTGGCCGGTGAACTCGATGACGCCATCCGAACTGGAACGCTGGCTGATCGCGGCGATCGCGAACCTGTGCGCGGTGGACCGCGCGACCGTCGACGTGGACCGGCCGCTGCGCGACTACGGCCTCGGCTCGCGGGAAGCGCTGGAGCTGGCCGGCGATCTCGAAAACGTGCTGCGCCACGACGTTCCGGTGACGCTGCTCTGGGAGTACCCCACGATCCGGCTGCTCGCGCAGGCGCTGGCCGGGGAGCAGACCGGGTTCGCCGCCGGCGTGCCGTGCGGCACCCTCGGGGAGCCCGTCGCCGTGATCGGCATCGGGTGCCGGTTGCCCGGTGGCGTCGACGGCCCCGGTGCGTTCTGGGACCTGCTGCGCGACGGCCGGGAGGGGATCACCGAAGTCCCCGCCGACCGGTGGCCGCAGTTCGGCCACGACTCGCCGGAAGAGGCCGAGGTGCTCGCCCACACCGCGCGACACGGCGGTTTCCTCGACGACGTCGCCGGGTTCGACGCCGAGTTCTTCGGGATCACGCCGAGGGAAGCGCGAGTGATGGACCCCCAGCAGCGCCTGTTGCTGGAGGTCGCCTGGGAGGCGTTCGAGCACGCCGGGCTGGCGCCGGAGCGGCTGCGGGGCAGCGCGACCGGGGTGTTCGCCGGGGTCGGCGGCAGCGAATACAGCCGCCTGACCCTCGCCGACCTGAGCCGGATCGACGCCTGGACCGCCACCGGGGCGTCGGCGGCGGTGGCGGCGAACCGGCTGTCCTACGCGTTCGACCTGCGCGGCCCCAGCATGGCGGTCGACACCGCGTGTTCGTCGTCGCTGGCGGCGGTGCACCTGGCCATGCAGAGCCTGCGGGCAGGCGAGTGCGAGCTCGCGGTCGCGGCCGGGGCGAACCTGGTGCTCGGTCCCGGAATCACGGCGAGCTTCGACCGGCTGGGCGTCACCGCACCCGACGGCCGGTGCAGGGCGTTCGACGCCGCGGCCGACGGGATCGGCCGCGGCGAAGGCGTCGGCGTCGTCGTGCTGAAGCCGTTGCTGGCTGCCGTGCGCGCGGGTGACAGGGTGCTGGCCGTCCTGCGAAGCTCGGCGGTGAACTCCGACGGCCGGTCCAACGGCTTGACCGCGCCCCGGCCGCACGCCCAGCAGGAACTGATCGTGGCGGCGTGCGTCGCGGCCGACGTCGACCCAGCCGAGATCGACTACGTCGAGGCGCACGGAACCGGGACGCCGCTGGGCGATCCGGTCGAAGCGGGTGCCTTGGGCAGCGTGCTAGGCGCCGGGCGGCCCGCGGATCGTCCGCTGCTCACCGGTTCGGTCAAGACGAACCTCGGTCACCTCGAAGCCGCTGCCGGGATCACCGGCTTGATCAAGGTCGTCCTGTCGCTGGTCAACCGGGAGATCCCCGCCAGCCTGCACTTCACGCACCCCAGCCCGCACATCCCGTTCGGCGCACTCGGGCTCGAGGTCGTCCGGGAGCGCCGTCCGTGGCCGGTCACCGGGCGTCCGGCGCTGGCCGGGGTGTCGGCCTTCGGGTTCGGCGGGACCAATGTCCACGTCGTGGTCGAGCAGGCGGTGGTGCCGCTCGCCGGGCACGAGCCGGCGGACGGGCCGGGTCAGTTCGTCGTGGCCGCGCCGTCGGAACCGCGGCTGCGGGAAGCCGCCGGTCGGCTGGCCGGGTGGCTGAGCGGGCCGGGGAAGTACACGCCACTGTCCGATGTGGAGCACAGCATGGCCCGGCGGGCCGGCGGGCGGTGCCGCGCCGTCGTCACGGCGGGCACGACCGCGGAGCTGGTCGCCGGGTTGCGGGCGGTCGCCGAGGGCGAGAGCGCGGCCGGGGTGTCGACCGGCCGGACCGATCGGTCCGGGCCGGGGGCGGTGTGGGTGTTCTCCGGGCTCGGCTCCCAGTGGGCGGGGATGGGACGGCGGTTGCTCGCCGAGGAGCCGGCGTTCACCGCGGCGATCGACGAGGTCGACGAGACGCTGTGGGAGGAGTCCGGCGATTCGGTCCGTGCCGTGCTGCAGCGCGGCGTCGAACCGGAGTCGTTCGAACAGCTCCAGGTCGTCGTGTTCGCCGTGCAGGTGGCGCTCGCCCGGTTGTGGGCTCACCACGGGGCCTGGCCGGCCGCGGTGATCGGGCATTCGCTCGGCGAGGTGGCCGCGGCGGTCACCGCCGGCGCGCTGTCCCTGGAAGACGGCACCCGGCTCGCGCGGCGGCGGGCCAATGCCCTCGCGACGACCGCGGGCACCGGGGCGATGGCCGTGCTCGAGCTGCCCGCGTCCGACGTGGAGCTCCTGCTCGCCGACCACCCCGAGGTCGACATCGCGGCCTTCAACTCGCCGGGGATGACGGTGGTGGCCGGGCCGGTCGCCCCGGTCCGGGAGCTGGCGGCGGTCGTCGAGGCGCGCGGCCTGCTGGCCAGGTTGGTCAACTCGACGGTCGCCGGTCACTGCCGGCTGGTCGCGGGGGCCGCCGACGCCGTCCGGGCCGACGTGGGGGACCTGCTGCCGGTGACGCCGGAGACCCGGGTGTACTGGACCGCGCTCGACGACCCGCGTTCCGGCGTCATCGCGGACTCCGGCTACTGGGCGGCCAACGTGCGCAACCCGGTCCGGTTCGTCAGCGCGGTGGAGGCCGCTCTCGCGGACGGGTACCGGACCTTCGTCGAAGTCTCGCCCCACCCGCTCCTCGGACACGCCATCGCCGAGACGGCCGCCGCGAGCGATCTCGGGGCGGTTACGCTGGCCACCCTGCGGCGCTCCGACGACGAGCGCCGCGAGTTCCACACGGCGCTCGGGGCGCTGCTCGCGCAAGGGCACCTGCGGACGCGGACGGCGGGGGAGCTGGTCGATCTTCCCCTCACCGCGTGGCAGCACACCCGCTACTGGGCGCCGCCGGTCACGCCGGTGGCGGCGTCCGGCGAGCATCCGCTGCTGGGCAAGCACATCGAGCACCCCGGCGGCAGCGTCCACCTGTGGCGCCCGGACCTCGGGACCGGGCGGCTGCCCTGGCTCGCCGACCACCGGGTCGACGGCGTTCCCGTGCTGCCCGCGGCGTGTTACCCGGAGATGGCGTTCGCGGCGGCGTCGACGGCTCTGTGCGTGCCGGCGGAACAGCTCGAAGTGACGGATCTGGTGCTGTACCGGCCGTTGCCGCTCGACGTGAGCACTCCGGTCACGGTCACCATGGAGGGCGGGGACCGGTTCACGGTCCAAGCGAAGGACCCGGACGGTACCTGGACGCGCTACGCCGACGCCCGCGTGGTCACGAATGCCGAGGCGGTGCCTGCGCCGGACCTCGCCGACGAGGAAGGCGCCGCGCCGATGGCCGCCGCCGAGCTCTACGACCGGCTGCGCGCGCTGGGGATCGACTACGGCCCGGCGTTCCGGGGCGTCACCGGCGTCCGTGGGACGAACACGGCCGCAACAGTCCACATCGGACTACCCGACGCGGCACCGCGTGCCGGCTACCTCCTGCACCCCGTGCTGGTCGACGCCTGCCTGCAGGGGTTCGCGGCTACCTTGTCCACTGTGGACGACGATCGGTACGTGCCGGTGACGTTCGGTGCCGTCCGGGTCCGCGGGGACGTGCGCACCGGGGTGCTCGCGAGACTGCGGGTCGATGCCGGCGGTGCGGGCAGCTTGTGCCTGGTCGACGGCACCGGCCTGCCGGTGCTCGAAATCGCGGACGTGGTGCTGCGGCCGGTGCCGCGGACACCGGACATTCGCGACGAACTGCTCACCCGGGTCTGGCGGGCCACCGACCCGCCCGCCATCGGCCGGGCGGAACGGGTGCTCGTCGTCGCGGGCCGCCGCAACTCGTCCGCGAACAAGGTGATCGCCGCGCTCGAGCGAGCCGGGGCCCGCGCGGTCGTGGTCTCGTCGCTGGACCGCGAGCTGCTGGTCCGGCACCGGCCGTCCGCCGTCGTGCTGCTGGTTCCCCGGGACGCGTCGGGTGCTCCGGAGGCCGGGCAGCGCGCCGTGCTGACTGCCGTCGACTGCGTCCGGGAGCTGACGGCGCTGTCCGGCCGCCCGCCGCGACTGTGGCTGGTCACCCTCGGAGCCGCGGCCGTCCGGCCCGGCGAGGCCGGGCAGCCCGGCCCCGCGGCGCTGCGCGGCCTGGTCCGGGTGCTCGCCTTCGAGCAGCCGGCCGTCCGGGCGACGCTGCTGGACCTCGACCCGGACGACCCTTCCCGGGTGGCAGTCGAGGTCGGTGCCGACGCGGACGACGACGAGGTGGCGTGGCGCGCCGGCCGCCGGTACGCGGCGCGACTGGAGCGCGCCACCGCGCCCTCGGCGGGCGAGATCTCCTTCGTCCGCCCGGGGGCCGGGTACGCGATCACCGGCGGGCTCGGCGGGCTCGGGCTGCTGCTGGCCCGCGAGCTCGCCGAGCGGGGTGCCGGCCGGATCGTCCTCAACGGACGGTCCGGGCCAGGCCCCGAGGCGACCGCGGTGATCGAGCAGCTCCGGTCGGCGGGCACCGAGGTCGTGGTCGTGCCAGGGGACATCGCGGAGCCGGGTGTCGCCGGACGCATGGTCGAGGCCGCGGGCGACCTGCGCGGCATCGCCCACGCCGCCGCGGTCTTCGACGACCGCACGGTCGAGCGGCTCGACGAGGACGTCCTCGACCGGACCTGGCGGGCGAAGGCCGCCGGCGCCTGGCAGGTGCACCAGGCGAGCAAGGGACTGGCACTGGACTGGTGGCTGGCTTTCTCGTCGGCCACGGCGTTGCACGGACTGCCCGGGCAGCCGGCGTACGCCTCGGCCAACGCCTACGTCGACGCACTGGTCGCCCTGCGCCGGGCCGCGGGTCTCCCCGCCACGACGGTGAACTGGGGTACCTGGGCCGGCGTCGGCGCCGCTGTCGGCGTCGAGGTCCCGTGGGTGCGCCCGATCCAGCCGGGCGAAGGGCTCGGCCTGCTGGCCGACGCCGTGCGCGCCGGTGTGTCCGGCATCGGTGCCGTGCGGCTGAACAGCCGCCGGCTTGTCACCGAGTTCCCGGACCTCGCCGCGGTGCCGTTCTTCGGCGGGTTGCTCGGCCGGTCTCCCCGTGAGAGCGCGGGGGCGGTGTCGTGGGCGGATCGCGGCCCCGCCGAAGCCCGGGAGCTGATCGCCCGGCAGCTGGCCGAGCGGGTGCGGGCGGTGCTGGAACTGCCGTCGCTCGCCGACGACGTCCCGCTCACCGGGCTCGGAGTGGACTCGCTGCTGGCGGTCCGCATCCGGAACGCGCTGGACCACGACTTCGGCGTGCCGCTGCCCCTGGCGGCGATCCTGCGCGGGGCGAGCCTGGCCGACCTGCGCACGCACCTGTACACCGAGCTCGGGATCGCCGGCGAGGCACCGCGGCCGGAAGCGGTGACCGTCGAGGTGCCTCCGCGGGACGCGGCCGAACGGCTGGTCGCCGCCGCGTGGCACGAAGTGCTCGGCGTGCCGGCCGGGGTGACCCAGCGGTTCTCGGCGCTCGGCGGCGACGAGCGTCAGGCCGAGCGGATCACCGAGCTGATCTCCGCGCGCACGGGAACCGTGCTGACGAAAGACCGGCTGTTCGCCGGGCCGACGGTCGAGCTGATGGCCGCGGTCGTGCGGGAGTGCGATCGGGCCGCCGGCCCCGTCCGGGTGCTGCGGGGCTCGGGTGCCCAGCCCCCGGTCTTCTTCTTCCACCCCGGCGGCGGCGACACCGGCGTGTTCCGCCAGCTCGTCGGCCTCCTGGACCCGGAAGTCCCCGCCTACGGCTTCGACCGGGTGGCCGACACGTCCACAGTGGAACAGCGGGTCGAGTGCCACCTTGCCGAACTTCGGCGGCTGCAGGAAACCGGCCCGTACCGGCTGGCCGGGTGGTCGTTCGGCGGCTTCCTGGCCTTCGAAGCGGCGCAGCAGCTGACCGCGGCCGGCGAGGACGTCGAACTGCTCGCACTCGTCGACCCGATCCTGCCCCTGCCGTCGCCGACCGGTTCGGCGGCCGACGTCCAGCGGCTTCGCCTGACGCGCTACCAGGAGTTCCTCCGGACCGCCTACGGTGGCGAGGTCGAGCTGCCCTACGAACAGCTCGCCGAACTGGACGAACCGGCGCAAGCGGACCTTCTGGTCTCCGCGCTGCGCACGTCCGGCCTGATCGACCCCGAGGTGAGCGCGGCGATCCTGGCGCACCAGCGAGCGTCCTACCTGGACGCCCGGCTGCTCGAACGCTACGAGCCGTCGGTCTATCCCGGCCGTACGCTCTTCTACAGCGCCGCTTCGCCGGTGCCTGGGGGACTTCGGGATCCGCGGTTCGACCGGACCGATCCGGCGAGGGGCTGGGACGCGGTTTGCCCGGATCTCGACGTCGTCGTCGTCCCCGGCCACCACCTGTCGCTTCTGGACACTCCGAACGTCGAGGTGATCGCTGAGCACCTGAACAATGCCCTGGCGGCACCGCGGAAACCGGCGGTGGCCCCGTGATCGCAGTGCGGTCTTGATCGGTCGAGGCCGCGATGCCGCCCCTTGGCGGTATTCCGGTCCGGAGGTGCCTGTTTTACTTTCGGGTAAAGCGCGGCATGCCAGCACGACGGGTGGAGGAACGCTTGACACCCCGGCACAACGGTCACCAGCTCACCGCCGCGGCCGTGCGGCCGACGGCCGAGGTCGGCGAAGAGGAACTCCGGCGGCGCAGCCAGGCACAGGAGCTCGCCGAGCTCATGCGGCCGGCGCTGCCGAGGCTGGTGGAGCAGATCGTCCGCGAGGTCTGGCGGGCGGTCCCGGTCTACGCCCGGCCGGACGAGGGCCGGTACAACCACGTGACGCGGTTCGGGGTCGACTGTGCCGTCCGGCAGTTCGTGGATCTCGTCGGGGACCCGGCGACCGCCCGGGACAAGCTGCACGAGACGTGCCGGCGGATGGGAGCCGGTGAAGCGCGCGCGGGCCGTACCCTGGACGACCTCCACGCGGCCTACCGGGTGGGCACCCGGGTCGCCTGGCAGGGGATCATGCGGTTCGGGCAGCGGCACCACCTGTCGTCGATGGCCATGGGACGGCTGGGCGAACTGCTGTTCGGCTACGCCGACGAGCTCGCCAAGATGTCCTTCCAGGGCTACCGGGAAGCGCAGGCCGAGATGGAGGGCGCCCGCGAAGGCCTGCGCCGGCGGCTGCTGCAGCTCGTCCTCGAACGGCCGGCCGTCGCCCTCGAAGCGATCACCGACTCCGCCCAGGCCGTCGGCTGGTCGCTGCCGGAAACCGTGGCGGCGGTGTCGGTGGAGGCGCACGCCCACGTGAGCCGTGTCCCGGTGGCTGCGTGGGGGACGGATGTGCTGACCAACCTGGAGCTGCCGCAACCGCACCTGCTCCTGCCGGCCCCGATCGACCAGGACCGGCTGCACCGCATCGCGGCGGACCTCGGCGTGCGGATCGTGGTCGGCCCGCCGACGCCGCTGGAGAAGGCGGCGCACTCGCTGCGCTGGGCCCGCGCCGCGGAACGGCTGGTGGCGTCCGGGGTTCTGCCCGCGGCCCGGATCACCTGGTGTGCCGAGCACCTGACGACGTTGTGGCTGCTGTCGGACGAGGAGCTCGTCGAGCAGCTGGCGCGGCACCAGTTCGGCCCGCTCGCCGGGTTCTCGGAGGCGACGCAGCTGAGGCTGGCCGAGACGCTGCTGGCCTGGCTGGGCCACGGCGGCAAGATCCCGAAGATCGCGGCCGACCTGGTGGTGCACCCGCAGACCGTCCGCTACCGCCTGCGCCAGCTGGAGCAGGTCTTCGGAGACCGCCTCCACGACCCGGGGGCACGGTTCACGATGGAGCTGGTGCTCCGGGCCATGGCACTGCGCCGGGACGCACGACACTAGCCCACACCCACGGGATGTGGCGGGCCACCTCGCCATCGGCGAAGTTGTAGAAGACGACGTGCCGGTGCGAGCCCGAACGTGGCGGCGCGGCCCG